>Ga0209061_1002989_pt1 | contig 19491 bp, 17 predicted proteins | sample Coa_R1_10_FD_187157 | JGI IMG/M metagenome (GOLD analysis project Ga0209061, IMG submission 187157) | Surface soil microbial communities from Centralia Pennsylvania, which are recovering from an underground coalmine fire - Coalmine... | ecosystem: Environmental > Terrestrial > Soil >...
TCTTCATCCTCCGGCGTCTGACTCGTGGTCGCCTCGAAGCGATCGACCGCGCGATCGTGCGCAACTTCCGGGGCCCGTTTGCCTTCGCGCTGCCCTTGTGCGGTGCGCTGATCGCCCTTGCGTCGATCAACGTGCCACAGCGCATCGCCGCGCCGCTCGGACACGGCATCGAGATCGTCCTGATCGGGCTCGCGGCCTGGCTGCTGTTGCGCACCATCAATGCCGCGGGCGAGGTGCTCGCCGCGCGCCATCCCGTGAACGTCGCGGACAATCTCCGCGCGCGCAAGATCGAAACGCAATACAAAGTCCTGCGCCGTATCGCAGGAATCATCATCGGCGCCTTCGCCCTGGGCGTCATGCTGATCACTTTCCCGGAGGTGCGCGCGCTTGGCACCACGATATTCGCCTCGGCCGGCGCCGCCGGGATCGTGCTGGGACTCGCCGCGCGCCCGGTGCTGACCAATCTCCTGGCCGGCATCCAGATCGCGATCGCGCAACCGATCCGTCTGGAGGACTCGGTCGTGGTGGAGAATGAATGGGGCTGGATCGAGGAAATCAATGCGACGTACGTGGTGATCCGCATCTGGGACCTGCGCCGCCTGATCCTGCCGATTTCGTATTTCGTCGAAAAGCCTTTCGTCAACTGGACACGCACCAGCGCGCAACTGCTCGGAACGGCATTCATCTATGCCGATTACACCGTGCCGGTCCAGGCGGTGCGCGACGAGCTGGAGCGCATCCTCAAGGAGGACCCGCTGTTCGACGGGTTTGCCTGGTCGCTCGACGTGACCAACCTCACCGAGCACGTGGTCGAAATGCGCGCGATGGTGAGCGCACGCAACGCCGGCGACACCGTGAACCTGCGCCGCCACGTGCGCGAGAAACTCGTGACGTTCCTGCAGCAGAAATATCCCGAGTGCCTGCCGCGCACGCGCGTGGAAGTCACCCAGCGACCGGACGGCGTGACGGCCGAACAGCCGCGCAATGATCAGTTGCCGGGGTAGGCGACTCGCGATACGCAAGCTTGCGAAGTACACAACCCCATCGCCACCCACCTCTCCTTGAAGGGGAGGGCTTGTTCATGCAAGCGTGACGCGTGCTTTTCCCCCTCCCCCTCAGGGGGAGGGCCGGGGTGGGGGTGGGTTTCTTTGCGAACGACTGCTCCCGCCAGGTTTGGGAACTCAGGGCAAACCGGCAAATATTTGACCCGTTCGTGGTGATGCTTCGCCTGCGCTTAGCACACGGTGCGCTTGGCGCATCGAACCACCAACTCAAACGAAGCAAAAATTGCCTACAGCTCGTCGAATTCCCGCTTCAGGTCGTAGCCTTTTTCGGTGACGATCCGTTCCAGCGTCTGCACCCGATGTTCGAGCGCGGTGATGCGGTTCTTGTACTCGGGATTTTCCCGCGGCGTCGGCGGAATGCGCGTGCGGGCGTACAGGTAGTGCTTGATGACGCCCGCTCCCATGGCGAGGGCGATGATGCACAGGACGAATACTTCACCACCGTTCATCGTCATTCCTAGTCTTCGAGATCGCGAAATTCACGGTCGAGATCGTACCGGCCCGAGGTGACGTAGCCTTCCATGCGCTGCAATTTAGCGTCCAGTTCGCGGAAGCGTTGGCGGACGTCGCGGAAGGTTTCGCCCGCCGAGCGCCTGACGCTGCGCCAGTATTCCTCGTCGGAATCCCAATCGTACAACTGCTCCGGTTTCGCCGGCAGCAGGAATCCGAGTGCGAAATAGACGATCAAGGTCACGGCGCTGAACCAGATCAGCGCAATGATCGCGAGGATACGCGTGAACGTGACGTTCCAGCCGAAGTAGTCGGCGATGCCGGCACACACGCCCATGATCTTGCCGTTGCGCGGGTCGCGGTAGAACCGCTGTGCGCGCCAGCCGTCGTCGTGTCGCATGGATCAGCTCCGCCGGTTGCGTGATTGCCAGAAACTGCGTTCGTCGCCGTCGCCGTAGTAGCGCAGCGGCCGCTCCGGCATCAGCAGGGCCGCAACGACGTAAGCGATGATGACGGGCACCGGGAAGAACCACGCCAGGACCAGCGCGGCGACCCGCGCCAGCCACACCGGCAAGCCGAAATGTTCGGCGATGCCGGCACACACACCGAGAATCACGCCGCGCTCGGAGTCGCGGTAAAACCTGCGGGGCAGGCCTTCGTAATCGGAACGGTTCATACCTTGTCCCTCCAACGGGGTGCTTGCGTCTCGAGAATGCTTTCGAGGGCGTTGACGCGGCTCTCCATCTTGTTGGCCAGTTGCCACAGGTCGGCCAGCATCTTTTCGTCCTCGCGCGTCAAACCCTGTGCCTGTCGCCGCTTCGTGCCGTAGTGCAGGATCAGCCACAACGGCAGGACGATGATGATGGTCAGCCAGAAGAACACGACGAGCGGGATCAGGACATCGGCCATCGCGGCTTACTCTTTGCCAGCGGGGGCGTTGCTGGCCGGCGCCTTAGGATTGGCGGCTGGCGCGCCCGGAGCCTTGCCGGTTCCCATGCGTGCTTTCAGCGCCGCCAGCTCTTCCTCGACGTGATCGTTGGTTTCGAGATCGTCGAACTGCTTATCGAGGTCGCGCTTCTGGCCCAGATCATAGGCTTCGACCTTGCCTTCCATGTGCTCCAGCTTGCGCTCGTAGTACTCGAACTTGCCGAGCGCGTCGTTGATGCGCTCGTCGTGGATGCGGCTGCGCACGCGCAGGCGATGTGCCGCGGTGTTGCGGCGCAGTTCGAGTCCCTTCTGGCGATTCTTGGCGTCGGCGAGCTTGGCCTTCAGCGCCGCGATGTCGTCATTGAGCTTTTCCAGCCCGATGCCGAGCTCCTTGTGCTGGTCCTTGAGCACCGCAAGCGCTTCCGCGAGCCGCTTCTTTTCGGCGAGCGCAGCCTTGGCGAGATCATCGCGGCCCTTGTTGATCGCGAGTTCGGCGCGGCGTTGCCATTCGTCGGCTTCGCGCGTGCCGCTCGCGATGCGCCGCTCCAGTTCCTTGCGGTCGGCGATCGCGCGCGCCGCGGCGGAACGCACCTCGACCAGCGTGTCCTCCATTTCCTGGATGATCAGCCGGACGACCTTTTCCGGATCCTCGGCCTTGTCCAGCATCGCGTTGATGTTGGAGTTGACGATGTCGCTCATTCTCGAAAAAACGCCCATTTGGCTACCCTCGTGCAGATGTGATGACCACGGCTGATCTAGAGCACGCATCGTGCCAACCTACGTTGGACGCCATGCTATTGATATTAATCGTATTTTTCGTCAACAGAGCGAAACCGCGAAGCATGAATGACCTATAAATAGCCAAATGCGCTAAGATTTGGCATTTAGTAGCAAAGTGCAAAGGGCGGCCGCAGGATCGTTGTCCTGCGCCCCTTCCATCCCAAAGCGGTGATCGCCCGTGCCCAACCCGTTGCCACTCGAAACGCCTGCCGATGCGACGGCGATGCTCGGCGAGTCACCTGCGTTCCTGAACCTGCTGGAACAGGCATCGCGCGTCGCCGCCGTGGACAAGCCGGTGCTGGTCGTCGGCGAGCGCGGTACCGGAAAAGAATTGATCGCGGCGCGGCTGCATTACCTGTCGCCGCGCTGGCAGGCGCCGTTGGTGAAACTCAATTGCGCGACGCTCACCGAATCGCTGCTCGAAACCGAGTTGTTCGGCCACGAAGCGGGCGCGTTCACCGGCGCCACCCGCCGCCACACCGGTCGATTCGAGCAGGCGGACGGCGGTACGCTGTTTCTCGATGAGTTGGGGACCGTGTCGCTGCGCGTGCAGGAGAAGATCCTGCGCGCGGTGGAGTACGGGCAGTTCGAGCGCGTCGGCGGCAGCCAGACCTTGACGGTGGATGTGCGCATCGTCGGCGCGACCAATCTGGACCTGCCGGCGGCGGTGCGCGCCGGGCGATTTCGCGCGGATCTGCTGGACCGACTCGCGTTCGACGTGTTGATCGTGCCGCCGCTGCGTGCCCGAACCGGCGACATCCTGCGCCTGGCGGAGCACTTCGCCGTCAACATCAGTCGTGAACTCGGCCGCGAACTGTTCGCCGGGTTCAGCGAGCGCGCCAGGGAAGCGCTGATGCGCTACGAATGGCCGGGCAACGTGCGCGAATTGAAGAACGTGATCGAGCGCTCGGTGCATCGCGCGGCCGGAGACGAGCCGGTGGACGAGATCGTTTTCGATCCGTTTGCTTCGGCCTTTCGGCCGCCCGTAGAAGTCGTGTCCGAGACGTCTGCGCCTTCACAACCGGAAACATCGCCGCTGCAACTGCCGTGCGACCTCAAGGTTGAAATCGCCCGCCTCGAAGTCGAACTGATCGAGCGCGCGCTCGCCGAAGCCCGCTACAACCAGATCGAGGCCGCGCCGCTGCTGGGCCTGAGCTATCACCAGTTGCGCGCGGTGTTGCGCAAACACGGGATGGTGAAAGCGCGCGCCAAGCGCAATCGATAACCGCGCGCACTGTTCCGCGTCAACCGGCGATGCTCAACCCTGGTCGGAATGGTCCAGGGGCGGGTGCGCCAGTGGCGTCAACTGTCGAGTCGCCCAGGAGCAGCCGTTACGACTTGATTCCCCGGACCACGCCTGACATCCCGAGTCATGCGCGGGAGAGCCGATATGGCAAGGATCGCCAAAACAGCCATCGCCGGGAATACGAGCACGCTGCCTTCGGGGCCGACCAGACCACCACTGAGCCATGCGGGTCCGGTCGCATGCGTGGTCAACAAGTGTCCGGTAGCCGTCAGCCCGCTATCGGCTGTGCCGAACAAGAACGTTTCGCTCCAGTCCCAGGCGGCGTGCAAGCCGAATACCCACCACAGCGAGCCTGTTCGCCACACTGCGAGGCAGCACACCAGTCCGAACGCCACGACTTGGGCAGCGCCAACAAGGCTTTCTCCGGAATTGAGGAGGTGCACGCCACCGAACAGCAGCGACATCAGGATCGCCGCAAACAGCGGATTCTCGCAGCCGCGAAGCAATTTGAAGAATGCATAGCCTCGAAACGCCAGTTCCTCGCTCGCGGCGACCAGAAAAAAGGCAACGGCCCACAGCAACCCTGATTCGAACAGCGGCAACGCGTCGGCACCGGAATATCGAATGGTTACCGCATGGATCAGATCCAGAAAGATCATCATGGCCGAAAGCACCACTACGCCCCAGAGCGCGCCCTGCCAGAAGTGGGCCGCGGCACGGGGCATCTTCAGGCCATAACTCAGCCATGACCGCTTGTCGATCATGCCCATCACCCACGTGGCGACCAGCACCGCGACGCATTGCACCGCCCCGCCGCTCATGGCGCCGAGCGGGACCAGCGGACCATTCGAACCCAGCGGATGATGGATCGCTTCCGCGAAGGCGCCGATCGACGCAAACGCGCCCGTTGCAATCGCGAAGAAAAGCAGGATGGCCCAACCGGCGCGCAAACCCTCCGGGCCGATCCAGATGCGTTTCAGGAACGACCACCGTGCAGGTATGGACATATTCATGGGGTGAAGGTGATATCTCACACCGCCCGTGATCGGCGTCGGAGAAGCAAGGCGCGCCAAGCTACCACATCCGCCGGCAACACTACGATCACGGAGGTGTTCACGGCGACCATGAAGGCGGACGGTCCGGCACCGCCGAACCCCATGCGCGATTTGGCTGCGCTGTCATCTGGAACGCCAAGCGCGTGGTCCCGCTGCCGTGTCCTTCACCCAACCATTGCGTGGCGTCCAGCCAATCCTTCGACCAGGCTTTGCCGCCGATCTTGAGTCCAGCCACGTATGTCTCGCGGCCGGCATTCGGTGCAGCAATCTCCACTTCATGGCCGTCGCCGAGGTGCAGCACGACATGCGGAAACACCGGTGCGCCGAGCACCAGGACGGAACTGCCCGGCGTTTCCGGATACATGCCGAGATAGGCCCACACCAGCCATGAACTCATCGCGCCCAGGTCGTCGTTGCCCGGTTCACCGCCCGCCGTGTCCGAGTAAACGCCGGCGATCAGCCGGTGCACGATCGCCTGGGTTTTCCATGGCGCGCCCGTGTAGTCGTAGATCCATGGAATGCCCAGGCTTGGCTCGTTGCCCGCCCAGTAATACGGTTCGGCCGGACCGGCATTGAGCCGCGTGAACAACACGTCCAGGCGCGCCGTCGCGTTGGCATCGCCACCCATCGCCTTGATCAACCCGGCCAGATCCTGCGGCACCATCCAGGTGTATTGAAGCGTGTTGCCTTCCTCGAAACCTGCCTGTCCAAAGGCGCCCTTCGCAACCTGGAACGCCTCGCCCGATGGATATTCGCCATCCACCGTCCGCGGTTCCACGTATCCGGCGTAGCCCCGGAACGTCGCCTTCGCGTCGAAAACCTTCGACCAATCCGCCGAGCGCGCGAGGAACGTTCGATAGGTGCCCTCGTCGCCCAGCGCCTTCGCGAAACGCGCGATCGCAAAATCAGCGAGCGCGTATTCGAGCGTCTCGGACGCGTTGCCCGGAACGTAGCCGAGCCGCTCGTAATCGAGCAGGTTGGGCCGTTCGATATAGGTGCCGGACCATGCGTCCGGCTCGGGTGTTTTCGTCGCGCCCTTGATCATCGCGGCGAGCGCCGCCTTCGCATCGAAGTTGCGCACGCCGAACGCGTACGCCTCGGCGATGATCGGGTCGGCGGCGTCACCGTTCATCACGCCCGTGTAGTCGTTGTCGTACCCCCATTTCGGCAGCCAGCCGCCCTGCGCCTGATCATTGAGCAGCGAAGCCACCATGTCGCCGACGCGCTTCGGGACCAGCTGCGCGAGCAACGGGATTTCCGAGCGGTAGATGTCCCATCCGGAAAAGTTCGCGTATTGGGACGCCTGGCTCTTGCCGAGCGTGTGGATCTTGTCGTCGAAACCGATGTAGCGGCCGTTCGCATCCGAGAAGACATTCGGATGCAGCAGCACGTGGTACAGGGCCGAATAGAACTGGACCTGTTGATCGTGCGTGCCGCGGGATACCGCGATGCGGGAGAGCAACTGGTTCCATGAGGCGTGTGCATGACGGACGATCGCCGCGAAATTCCAGCCGCCGCCTGCGGCCTGCAGGTTGGCCCAGGCGTCGGCCACGCTGACGTATGAAATCGCGACCTTCAGCCTGATTTCGCGCTGACGCGTCGCATCGAAACTCACCCAAGCGCCGGTGTGCGCGCCGGTCGCGGTGCGATTGCCCGGTTTCGGCGCGCCTTCGCCCCAGGTGCCGAAGGTGTCGAACGGCCGGTCGAATTTCGCGACGAAATACAAGGTCGCCGTGCGCGCAGCGCCGCAGAAGTGTCCCGACGTTTCCGCACCCGCGAGTTCATCGTTGCCGATGATCGCCACGGTCGACGTGGGGCTGGTGGTTTGTGCATCGGACACCTTGAACAGGAAATTGGCGTTGCGCGTCGCGGGAAACCGGAACACGCCGATGCCCGTGCGGGTGGTGGCGGCAAGGTTGACCGCAATCGCCGAAGCGGTGCCGGGTGCGAGCGTCACCTGATACTCACCCGGTGTCGCGCGCTCGTCGGCGTGGGAGAACGGCGCCGAAGCCCTGTCCGGTTGCGCGCCGATCGCCCCAATCGTTGGCAGGATCGGGATTTCACCGGTGATTGAGCAGCCGGGACCGGAAATGTGCGTCAGGCCGAAGCCGGTGATCGCATGATCGCCGTAGAAGTAATCGCCGCCCGCGGGACGCGAAGTCGTCGCCGGACTCCAGCTCAGCATCCCGAACGGCACCACCGCACCGGGAAACGTGTCGACGTTGCCCGCGACCTTGCCGCCGTTGCCCGTGCCGATGAACGGATTGACCAGCGCTGCAGGATCGACCGCGCTAGCGCTCGCCGCAGCCGGCATTGCCGCGATGCCGGTGGCCGGCACGCCCGCGCACGCCAGTATCGCCAGCGCCCGCAACACGCGCCGGATGGAGCCCGCACTCGAACGCCGCATCGTCGCCACCTCCGTCATCCCCAGGGAATCGGCAGTTTACGCATCCCGCGTCAACGACCCGTGTTCACGCGCGGCATTCTTTCGAGCGCCACGCTCGCGGCCCCTGAAGCCAGCACGTTGCGCATGCGCGCGTTGTTCAAGCCGCGGCCGGCAACCTGCCGCGCACGCTTTCGGCATCGAAGGGTCCGGGCGACGCGATGAGGTCGCGGGCGGCTTCGACCTGGCCCCATGTGTTCCACAGCAGCACACCGCGCACGCGGCCGCCATCGAGGTAATAGACCACGCCTTCGCGGAATGGGGTCACCCATTGCTCGACGGTTTCGAGGCGCGAGTCGAGTGCCCCGACGGCTTCGTAGCCGAGATCGAACAGGTCGGAATAGAAGAACGGCAATTCGTCGTACGGCGCGTCCTGGCCGGCCATGCATTTGCCGGCGCGCGTCCCCATCGTGATCGCGGCATTTTCGTGCTCGACGCGGATGCGACGGCCCAGTGCCGGCGCCGGAAACGACGCGACATCGCCCGCGGCGTAGATGTCGGGATCGGATGTCTGCAAATGGTCGTTCACGATGATGCCGTTGTCGACCTCGATGCCCGCGTCCTGCGCGAGTTGCACGTTGGGCGTGATGCCCAGACCCGCGACCACGGCGTCGGCGCGCAACGTGTCGCCGTCGGACAGCTCGATCTTCAGGCCTTCACCGTCCGGCGTGCCGCCCTTTACCGTGACGCCGGCGCGCACGTCCACGCCCTTCTCGCGGAAATATGCCGTCACGGCGTCGGCCAGCGATTCGGGATACACGCGCGCACCGATCGCGTCCTCGGGAAACAGCATCGTGACCTTGCAGTCGTTCATCGCCATCGCTGCGGCGATTTCGCTGCCGATGAATCCGCCGCCCACCACCACGATGCGTGCGCCCGGCTTCACGGATTTGCGCAGCCGCTGGTAGTCGTCGAAGGTGCGGTAGTAGATGAACCCTTCGCCGCCCGCGGGCAGCCGGCGCGGCGTGCCGCCGGTGGCGATCAGGAGCTTGCGATAGTTCCACGTGTCGCCTGCATCATCATGGACGATGTGCGCGGTGCGTTCGATTTTCACGGCACGGCGTTGCAGGGTGACGGCGGCGCTCGCCTTGTCGATCGGGCGCCAGATGTCCGCTTCCTTGCCGCCTTTCCACAGTTTCTTGGTGAGCGGCGGGCGATCGTAGGGCGGATGCGATTCCTCACCGAGCATGCCGATGGTCGCCTTTGCGTCCGCGTCGCGGATCGCCTGCGCCGCGGCTTCACCGGCCATGCCGGCACCAATGATCACGTAATCGAATGCGTGCTGCATGACGCGCCCTCCTGTGTCCGGACTTTCGAGGATACTCCGCGGGGTTGAGCGTTCACAACGCGGGTGAGCGGACCACCCCGAGGTGGCGATGACAGACCGCTCCACTATGACGGCTGTGGCAGCGTCTGCGAGGTATCATCGCGGCCAACCGCTCGGTGCGCCTGCTTTGCATGCCGCGGCGCAGGTTACGAGCAGCAAGGTCATCCGCCATGAAAAACATCTGCCGCCCACGATGCATCCCGACGAGCATGCGCGGTCCGCGCGGGTGAATTCGATGCGTGGATGCCGCCTCGTGCTGACGATCATGGTCCTCGCGCTGGCGGGTTGCATGGCGCCACATGCGCTGCCGCTTGCCCGAACCCACAGCGCAAGCACTGCCGTACCGGACGACGGCACCGCCGCCAAGGAAGGACCCATCGTGGTGCTCGTGACGCTCGACGGGCTGCCTGCGCGCGCGCTGCGCGATCCGCGCCTGCCGATGCCGACCTTGCACAGACTGGAAGCCGAAGGCGCGCACGCCGACGCGATGCGGCCGATCAATCCGACCATCACCTGGCCCAACCACACCACGCTGATCACCGGTGTGAACGCGAGCGTCCACGACGTGATGGCGAACGGGCTCATCGTGCTGCCCGCTGATGGCGGCAAGATCGAAGTGAAACCCTGGACCGACAAGGACCGGTTGGTGCACGCACAAACGCTCTATGACGCTCTGGCGGCCAAGGGCATGAGTACGGGCCAGGTCGACTGGGTGGCGATCTACGATGCGCGCAACGTGCGCTGGCCGTTTGCGGAACTGCCGGACCCCGACGGTGCCATCGCGCGCGATCTGGAGGCGCAGGGCCTGGTGACGCGCGAGCAGCTTGCATCCTTCGACAGCAGTCCGGCGTGGCGGGATGAAATCTGGACCGATGCCGCGGTCGACATCCTCACCCACCACACCCCCAACCTGCTGCTGGTTCACTTGTTGCAAACCGACACGCTGCAACACGACTACGGTGCGCTCTCGTCCGCGGCCTACGCGGCCTACGCCTACGCCGACACGTGTCTGGCGCGACTGGTCGCCGCCGCGCGCAAGGCGGGAATCCTCGATCGCGTCACCTTCATCATCGCCTCCGACCATGGCTTCGCCGACTACACGCACGCGATCCGGCCGAACGCCGCGCTGGTCCAATTGGGGCTGCTGCATCAACAGCACGGCGACTACCGCGGCAAGGTCTGGGTGCTTCCGGAGGGCGGCGAAGCCTCGCTGTTCATCCGCGATGTGCCGCATCGCACCGCACTCGTAGCGCGCCTGCAAAACTATTTCGCCACCGTGCCGGGTATTGCCCACGTCTACACCAACCGGGAAGCGCAAAGCCTCGGCATCCCTGCATCGGGGTCGACCGATCAGGCGCCCGATCTCTACCTTGCCGCGAAGCCGGGCTATGCGTTCGTGTGGGGCATCACGGGTCCGGTCGTCCGGCCCAAAATCCCCGCACACGGTGCGCACGGTTACCTCAACACCGATCCCGACATGCAGGCGATCTTCGTGGCTTCGGGTGCGCACATCCGCCGCGGCATCGATCTCGGCACCATCAGCAATCTCAGCGTGGCGCCCACGCTCGCGAAACTGCTGGGCGTCTCCCTGCCGGCGGCCATGCATCCGCCGCTGACGCAGGCATTGCAGCCGTAGCGGCGCGCACCAACGCACCGCGCGGTGGGGCCGCACGAAATACTGCAGGAGTTCACCGTGCGCGCGATGCGCAGCGCCGCGCAAGCGCCCTGCCTTCGCCCCGCACGCAGGCTCCTACTGCCGCGGATCGCGCAGGTTCGCGGGCGTCGCAACGAAACCCGGCGTCGCACGCCATGGATTGATGTCGATGCCGCCGCGGCGCAGGAAGCGCGCATAGACCATGAGTTCCATGGGCGCACAGCGGGCCTGGATGTCGACGAACATCCGTTCGACGCACGCTTCGTGGAAGTCGGCGTGTTCGCGAAATGAAACCAGGTAACGCAGCAGTCCGGCGCGGTCGATCGGCTTGCCGCGGTAGCGGATCTGCACACTGGCCCAGTCCGGCTGGCCGGTCACGGGACACTTCGAACGAAACGCGTGCGTGACCAGCGCTTCCTCGACGTGGTGCGAATGCGTGTGGATGCCGAGATGCGCGGGGTACGGCGGCGCGTAACCGGTGACGCCGAGTTGCTGGCCATCCAGCGATTCACCGGCGAAATCCGTCGCCTGCAACCGCCCGAAGTCCGCCGGTTCCAGCAGCGCGACCTCGACGTCCGCCCCCGTGCACGCCGAAACATCCCGCGCGATGCGTGCACGCACGTCGTGCACATCGTCGAAACGGGTCATCGCATAGCCGCCCAGGTACAGCTTCAGCGACTTGGATTCGATCAGGTTGGGCGAATCGCACGGCACCCGCAGCTCGGCAACCGCAACGCACGGCTTGCCTCGCTGGTCCAGCCACGAGAGTTCCCACGCGTTCCAGATATCAGCCCCTGCGAACGGCAATGCCGTCGCGATGCCGAGCGTCGTGCGTGCTTCAGAACGCGCGACGGCGAACAACACGGCGGGATCGACGGTGGTGGGGTAGTCGGTCTTGCGGCCGAGTGGGTTGGGATCAGAAAAAGGCATCGGGACGGGTGTGCTGATGCACGGTAACTTTGTTGTCATTCCGGGGCCACGATGTACTGCTCCAGCTTTCCGTCGGGCAGGATGTATGTGGTGATCGAAAGCTTGCGCTTGGGAAAGGCCACGCTATACGCGCGCATCTGCATGCCGCCGCGCTTGCGCGCTCCGCGTATCGTGAACGACTCCGGCTTGCCGAGCGGCGCGAGGCTGGTCTGGTAATCGTGCATGGCGGTCGCATCGAAATAACTGTTGGCGTCGGCGCTGAACAGGCTGCGATTGATCTTTCCGTGCTGCAGGTCCGCGAAGATCGCCTTGGCTTGCGCAAGTGCGCGGGCCGCCTCCGGATCGTGCACTTCGAACAAGGCCTTGGCGATGCCCTTCGCGATCACCCCGAAGGTGCCCACGGCGTCCTGGTCGGTCAGCACCACGACCGCGGTGCGTTCATCGGGAAAAATGTAATTGCCTGCCGTGAAGCCCATGACTTCGCCGTCGTGCGAGATCATCCGATGGCCATCCATGCTCCCGACGAAGACGCCCAGGCCGTAGCCGGATCCGAGCCCGTCGTTCAACACGACTTCCGTTTCCATCGCGCGCCACGAGGCCGGTTGCAGCAGCGTCTGGTCGATCATCGCGATGTCCCAATTCGCGAGATCGCTCGCCGTCATCGCCAGTTCGCCCGCGCCGAACATCCAGTTCACGCCTTCTTTCTCGGAGGGGCGCAATGGCCCGAGCGCGAAGCGCGAATAGCCGCGCGCATCGGTCGCCGGCAAGGCTCGCCGATTGGTGTCGTATGCATCGGTAATGCCGAGTTTCGGGAACACGTGCTGCTGCAGGAACTCGAATGGCGTCTGGCCGGTCAGTTTCTGCACGATCGAACCCGCGATCACGTAGCCCGTGTTGCTGTATTGCCACTGCGTGCCCGGCGCGAAATCCAGCGGCTTCTTCGCCCAGGTGTCCATGATGTGCGCCGGCGTGGTCGGCTGTTTCATCATGGGCATCAGGTAGTCCTGCGGCCAGTAATCCTGATAGCCGGAAGTGTGCGAGAGAATTTGCCGGATCGTGATGTGATCGGCGTCGGTGAGTTCGGGAAAGAACTTCGCGACTTTGTCATCTAGACTGAGTTTGCCTTGCTGCTGCAACATCAGGATCGCCGCCGCAGTGAACTCCTTGCTGATCGAGCCGATGCTGTAGCGCATCGCGGGCATGGCCGGCGTCTTCGGATTCAGCCGCGCGTCGCCGTAGGCGTGCGCGTAGACCAGCTTGCCGTCGCGCACGATCGCGACAGAGGCGCTCGGCACGCCGGACTTCGCGAGCGCGTCCGCGGCGATCTTGTCGATCTTGGCCGAGAGGTCGGCCGGCAACGCGTCGCTGGCAAACGCCGGCGCGCTTGCCAGTGCAATCAGTGCAGCCAGACAGAACAGGAATCCCCGGATCGCGCGCATCGGACGGCCTCACCGCAGTCGAGAGATGCGCAAGATAGCATCGACCGTTCCGCTGCGTGGCTGGCCTCAACGGGCCGGTTCGCCGGAAGCCGCAGGCGCGGCGCGGAAAGCCCGCACAAAAGTCCGCAGATCGCCTTCGGCAACGCTGGACACCGCGACGAAGCGCAGGCCCGATTCGCTCCACTGCACGACGTGGTAACCGTTGCGCGTTTGTACCGCACTTGCGATCATCGTGCGCTTCGATGGCCACTGGAACACGTTGATCATGTGCAGGTGGCGCCGATACACCAAAGCGGCGACTTGCTTGCCGTCGAGCACGTCGAGCCGACCGCCGACCAGTTCGAACCCCTGCGCCGTCAGATCCCTGACCTGTGGCGAGAAGTCCACGCGACCGTCGAACCAGGGTTTCACCGTATGTTCGTTGGTACTGCGCACGTCGATCAGATGTCCCGGAAGCAGTGAGCGCACGTGGTCCGATACCGCGTCGGCGATCAAGGCATCGCTGCCTTGCCTCCGCAGTTGCAGCGCCTGCCAACCTGCGAACATCACGGCGATTACGCACAGGGCCGCCAGCGTCGCCAAGGCGACGCTCCAGCCGCGGCGAGAATGGCGACGTTCGTGTGCAGGCCGTGGCAACCGGGCCGCGATGCGCGTCCGCAATGCCGCGGACGCAGACCGGTACAAGCCGGCATCGCGCAATCGCTCGCGCAACTGCGCCTGCAGGCGCAAACGTTGCGCGCAGGCCGGGCACTCAGAAATATGGCGGGCGACGCCAAGGCTGTCCGCGGCATCCAGTTCGTCGTCGAGGTACGCATGCGACAGCAGGCGCAGATCCGCGCAGTTCATGCCGCAACCTCCCTGCCGGCCAGCTCGCGCTGCAGCCGCTCGCGCGCCCGCGCGAGGCGCGACATCACCGTACCGATTTTCAGATGGGTGATCGCGGCAATCTCCTTGTAGGAACACTCTTCCAGTTCGCGCAGCACCAGCACCTCGCGGAATTCCGGCGGCAGCCGTTCCAGTGCATCGCGCAGGCTTTGCGCATCCGCTGCACGGAGCAGCACGGCCTGCGGATCGTCGAGATCTTCGCCGCCGTGGACAGCCTCATCGAATTCCTCCAGCGTGCCGGCGGCGGGCACACGCGAGCGCTGCGTGTAGAAGGTGTTGCGAACGATCGCCAGCAACCAGATCCTGGCGTCGCCGCCGCGGAATCCGCCGAAGAAGCGGAACGCGCGCAGTACGGCTTCCTGCACCACGTCCTCGGCATCCTGATCATTGCGTGCCAGCCAGCGCGCGAGGTTGTACGCCGCGTCCAGGTGCCGCATCACCTCGCTCTCGAAGCCGGCGTCGGTGCTCATGCCGTCATGTCGCGCAGGCCCAGCGCGCCGAATGTCCATCATGACCAGACCGGAGCGACGGCGACTTTATTCCCGCGGCGTGCGCACGGGAATAACGGGCGAATCGCGGCGGTATTCCAATCCGAAGGATCCGCCGCGCGCGAATTCTTCGAACCGATCCCATCAAGAGTACGCACCCATGAAAGACGATCGTGACGACGTCCTGCCGGGCCGCCGGCGTTTCCTCCGATGCATGGCGTGGGCGGGTGCCGGCACGCTGTGGCTGGTGAAGGGCGGTGTCGCACATGCCGGCATGCTCGCAACGGGTGCCGCCGCGGCGGATGCCACCTTCGGCTTCGTGCAGATCAGCGACAGCCATATCGGCTTCCACCAGGCACCGAACCCGGACCCGGTCGCCAGCTTGCGCCAGTCAATCGCCCTGGTCAATGCGCAGCCGCGGCGCCCGGATTTCATCGTGCACACGGGCGATCTTTCGCACCTGTCGAAACCCGAACAGTTCGACACCGTGGCCGAGTTGTTGAAGGAAGCGAAGACCGGCCACGTGTTCTACCTTCCCGGCGAACACGACGTGATCGGCGACGACGGCAAGGCCTTCTTCACACGTTTCGGCGGCGGCGCGGGCGGCAATGGCTGGTACAACTTCGACCACCACGGTGTGCACTTCGTCGCGCTGGTGAACGTGCGGCACCTGCAGGCCGGCGGTCTCGGTTACCTCGGGTCCGAACAATTCGCGTGGCTGAAGCAGGACCTGGCCGGAATTTCCGCCAGCACGCCCGTCGTGGTATTCGCGCACATGCCGATGTGGTCGCTGTACCCGGCGTGGGGCTGGGGCACGCAGGACAGCGCGCAGGCGCTCTCCTTGCTCAGGCGCTTCGGTTCGGTGACGGTGCTGAACGGGCACATCCACCAGATCCAGCAAAAAGTCGAGGGAACGATCACCTTCCACACGGCGCGTTCCACCGCGTATCCGCAGCCCGCGCCCGGCACCGGTCCCGCACCCGGACCGTTGAAGAACCTGCCGGCCGGCAGGTTGCACGACTACATCGGCGTCCGCGACGTGCGCCATGCGCGCGGCTCGCAGGTGCTGGCCGTCACCGAGCAGTCGCTCGGCTGAAAAAATGCTGCCGTTTTCCAGCGAGCCTCACCCAGCGCTACGCGCTCGGCCTGCGGCCGCCTCTCACACGGGGGAGAAGGGAGACAAGCGCGAAGCGCTTGGCGAGTGAGGGGTATTTCTCTTCATTGAGGTATTGACTCCATGCGTTGGAATTCCATTTTGCTCGCGGGGCCGTTTGCGCTGGCGCTGGCGGCGCACGCCGCCACGCCGGCCGCTTCCACGAAAGCCGCACCGGGTTACCAGGTCGGCATTCGGAATTTCCACTTCATGCCCGCGAAACTCGTGGTTCCGGCGGGCGGCACCGTGACGTGGATCAATCACGATGAGGAGCCCCATGTCGTGACCAGCGTCGGCGACCGGTTCAAGAACTCGCCCGCGCTCGACACCAACGACCACTACAGCGCGACGTTCGCCCAGCCCGGCACGTACACGTATTTCTGTTCGATCCACCCGCAGATGGTCGGCACGATCGTCGTACGTTGAAAAAAAACGGGGCAGCAACGCCGCCCCGCTTCTGTGATCCGCCGCCTAGGCCGATTATCCGGCTTGGGGCGCGGGTGGCGGCAATGCTTCGGATTCCCTCGCGCGCTCGGCGTGGTGGTCCTGGCCGAGCAGCAGATACATCGCCGGGACAACGAACAGTGTGAACAAGGTGCCGATCGAGATGCCGGTGAAGATCACGAGGCCGATGCTGTGCCGACCGGCCGCGCCCGCGCCCGCGGCGATCACCAGCGGGATCACGCCCAGCACCATCGCGAAGGTGGTCATCAGGATCGGGCGCAAGCGCACCGCCGCGGCTTCCTCGATCGCCTCGCGCTTGCTGAACCCGTGCAGGCGTTGCGCATCGTTGGCGAATTGCACCATCAGGATGCCGTGCTTGCTGATCAGGCCGATCAGGGTGACGAGGCCCACTTCGGTGTAGATGTTGAGCGTCGACAGCCCGAGGTTGATGAACAGCAATGCGCCGAAGATCGCCATCGGCACCGATACCAGGATCACGATCGGATCGCGGAAGCTCTCGAACTGTGCCGCCAGGGCGAGGAACACGATGATGATCGAGAACATCAACGTGAACAGGAAGCCGCCCGATTCCTGCATGAACTGGCGCGATTCGCCCGAGTAGTCGACGGCGTAACCCGACGGCGCCACCTGTTTCAGCGTGTCGCGCAGGAACTGCAGCGCCTGGCCCAACGATACGCCAGGCCCGATCACGCCGCCGATGGTCGCCGAGTTCAACTGCTGGAAGTGGTTGATGGATTCGGGGACGGTCTGGTACGTGAGGTGCGCCACGGTCGAGGCCGGGATCATGCCGCCCGACGGCGTCTTGATGTAGTAATTGTCGAGCTGTGTGGGGTTGAGGCGGTCCGCCTGCGCGACTTGCGAGATCACGCGATACGCGCGGCCCGAGATCGAGAAGTAGTTGACGTAATTGCCGCCCAACGCCGCCGATAGGGCCGCGCCGACGCTCTGCTGGGTCATGCCCAGCGCCGCGACCTTGTCGCGATCGAGCGTCACGGTCGCCTGCGGCTGGTCGATCTTGAGATCGCTGTTGACGTAGAAGAACATCCCCGACGCCTGCGCCTTCGCCAGCACCGCGTTGGCAACCGTGTCCAGGTTCTGCAGCGGCTCGGTGGTCTTGATCACGAACTGCACCGGAAAACCGAACGCACCCGGCAGCGACGGGAACTGGAACACCGCCATGTTCGCGCCCGCGATCTTGCCCACCTTCTGCTGCACTTCCTGCTGGATCTGGTTGGCACTGCGGCTGCGGTCACTCCACGGCTTCAGCATGATGCCGGCGAAGCCGCTGTTGACGGCATTTGCGCCGTCGACCTGGAAGATGTGCGCGTACTCGGGCAGCGACTTCGCGATGTCGAACACCTGCTTCGAATACAGCCCCATCTGGGTGATGGTGGCATTCGGAGGGCCTTGGGTGTTGACCAGCACGATGCCCTGGTCTTCCTGCGGCGCGAGTTCGGAACTCGAGGTCTTGAACAGATACACGTTGCCGGCGAGGATCAGCGCGCCGAACACGATCGCGACCACCCAGGTGTCCAGCGAGGCGTGCAGCAGCCGCCGGTAGCGGTCGCGCACCCAGTCGGCCACCTTGTCGATGCGCTTGACGAACGGCTTTTCATGGTCGGATTCGCGCAGGAAGCGCGAGCACATCATCGGCGAAAGCGTCAGCGCGACAATTGCCGAAATCGCGACCGCGCCGGCCAGCGTGAACGCGAATTCGGTGAACAGCGCGCCGGTCAGTCCGCCCTGGAAGCCGACCGGCACGTAGACCGCGATCAGCACGATCGCCATCGCCAGGATCGGTCCCGCCAGTTCGCGCGCGGCCAGCAACGCGGCCTGCAACGGCGACTGGTGTTCCTTCATGTGGCGGTCGACGTTCTCGACCACGATGATCGCGTCGTCGACCACGAGGCCGATTGCCAGCACCAACGCCAGCAGGGTGAGCAGGTTGATCGAGTATCCGAGCAACAGCATCACCAGGAACGCGCCGATCAACGACAGCGGCATCGCGATCACCGGGATCAGCACCGATCGCAGCGTGCCTAGGAACAGGAAGATCACCGCGGTGACGATGATCAGCGTCTCGGCCAGCGTCTTGACCACCTCGTCGATCGAGGTCCGGATGTAATCGGTGCCGTCGAACACGATCCGTCCGGTGATCCCGGTCGGCAGTTGCGCGACGATCGAGGGGAACACTGCGCGCACGCGATCGATGACGTCGAGGACGTTCGCGTCCGGCGCCGCGTTGATGCCGATGAACACCGAACGGTTGCCGTCGAACGCCACGTTGAAGTCGTAGTTCTCCGCGCCCAGCGTGACGTTGGCGACGTCCTTCAGCCGCACGATGTCGTTGCCGTTGGCCTTCACCACCAGGTTCTTGAATTCATCGACGGTGTGCAGGTCGGTGGCCGCGGTGAGATTCACGCTGACCATCTGGCCCTTCGTGGTGCCGATCGCCGAGAGATAGTTGTTCGCGGCCAGCGCCTGGTTGACGTCGCTCGCAGTGACGCCGTGTGCCGCCATCTTCACGGGGTCCAGCCACGCGCGCAGCGCGAAGGTGCGGCCACCCAGGATCTGGGCGTTCTGCACGCCCTCGATCGCGTTCAACTGCGGCTGCACCACGCGGGTCAGGTAATCGGTGATCTGGTTCGAAGCGAGCTTGTTCGAATAGAAGCCCAGGTACATCGAGGCGACCTGCTGCCCCGTCTGCAACGTGATCACCGGTTGCTGCGCCTGCTGCGGCAATTGGTTCTTCACCGAATTGACCAGCGCAGAAATCTCGGTGAGCGCCTTGTTGCCGTCGTAGTTGAGGCGCAGCGTCGCGGTGATGAACGACACGCCCGGCGTACTGGACGAGGTCAAGTAGTCGATGCCCTGCGCCTGCGCGATCGCCTGCTCCAGCGGCTGGGTGATGAAACCCGCCATGGTCTGGGCGTCGGCGCCGTAGTACACGGTCTGCACTGTGATCGTCGCGTTTTCCGTCTTCGGATACTGGCGGATCGGCAGCGAGGTCACCGCGCGCAGACCCAGCACCAGGATCAGCAGGCTGATGGTGGCGGCAAGGACAGGGCGCTTGATGAAAAGGTCGGTGAATTTCATGTGGGAATCCTGGTTGCCCCCTCACCCCGGCCCTCTCCCCCGTGGGGAGAGGGAGACAAGCGCGCAGCGCTTGGCGGGTGAGGGGGGAC
>Ga0209061_1002990_pt1 | contig 19485 bp, 17 predicted proteins | sample Coa_R1_10_FD_187157 | JGI IMG/M metagenome (GOLD analysis project Ga0209061, IMG submission 187157) | Surface soil microbial communities from Centralia Pennsylvania, which are recovering from an underground coalmine fire - Coalmine... | ecosystem: Environmental > Terrestrial > Soil >...
CCGGGGAGCTGGGCAGCGCCGCCATCGCGGCCATGGACAGGCGGCTGCCGTGGTTCCGCAAGCTGTCGGCGGACAACCGGTCCTGGCTGGGCCTGGTCGCGCAGGCCGGAATCGCCGCGTTCCTCGACTGGGTCAGGCACCCGGAACGCAACAGGCCGGCGGTGACGGAGGTGTTCGGCACCGCGCCGCGCGAGCTTGCCCGCGCGGTCAGCCTGCAGCACGCGGTCGAGATGGTCCGGGTCGTCATCGACGCGGTGGAGGCCAGGGTCGACGAGCTCGCCGCGCCGGGCGGCGAGGCGGAGCTCCGCGAGGCGGTGCTGACCTACGCCAGGGAACTCGCCTTCAGCGCGGCGCAGGTGTACGCGCGGGCCGCCGAGGCGCGCGGCGCCTGGGACGCCAGGCTGGAGGCGCTGGTGGTGGACTCGCTGGTGCGCGGGGAGAGCGAGGACTCGCTGCGCTCCTGGGCCTCGGCGCTGAACTGGTCGTCGTCCCCGGTCACCGTCGTCGTCGGCACCATCGACGGCGCGCAGGACTACGGCTCGGAGCAGCTCATCGAGGACCTGCGCACCCAGGCCAGGCGGGCCAGGCTCGACCTGCTGGCCGGCGTGCAGGGAAACCGGCTGATCCTGGTGCTCGGCGGCACCGACGACCCGATCGCCGCCGCGGAGCGGTTCGCCGGGCGGTTCGGGCCCGGGCCGGTGATCGCCGGCCCGCTGGTCCGCGACCTGGACGCCGCGCCGGTTTCCGCCCGCGCCGCCCTGGCCGCGCTGCGCGTCGCGCCCGCCTGGCCGGACGCGCCCCGCCCGGCGGGCGCGGACGAGTTGCTGCCCGAACGCGCCCTCGACGGCGACCCGGACGCGCGCGCGGCGCTGATCAGCGAGGTCTACCAGCCGCTGCTGTCCGGGGGCCACGCGCTGCTCGACACCCTGACCACCTACCTGGAGCAGGGCTCCTCGCTGGAGGCCACCGCGCGGCTGCTCGTCGTGCACCCGAACACCGTCCGCTACCGGCTGCGCCGCATCGCCGAGCTCACCGAGTACACGCCCTCGGCGGGGCGGGATGGCTTCACGTTGTGGGTGGCCGTCACCCTGGGCCGGCTTGCGGCCGCGTGCAGGTGATCCCGGCGTGATACGCCGGCGCCCCCGGTGACGTGGCCGCGGCATCCGGGGTCACCCGACTAGCTTTAACGGGGACCATGGTGCCGGAAATACTCCCGGAAGCCCGGATCCTCCCGGAAACCCCGGCGTCCCGCAGGAACCCGGGCCCCGCACGGCATCCCGGTGCCGCCGCCTGCCGCGCCGGTCCCCCGCCCGCCCTCATGGCCGGCTAAGAACAGATGACCCGCTGCGCTAGTTGTGCGAAAGCTCCAAAAGCCTGGCGGTCAACTTCGTATTGTCCGGCATGCGCATGGCGGAGTTCTCCAAGGCAGGGTGAGAGCATGCTGATCGTCACCGCACCCGGGCAGGGCGCGCAGGCGCCGGGTTTCCTCTCCCCCTGGCTGGAACTGCCCGGCGTGGCCGAGCGCCTCGGCACCGCCTCCGAGCTGGCGGGATGCGACCTGATCAGGGCCGGGACCAGCGCGGGCGTTGACGAGATCACCGACACCGCGGTCGCCCAGCCGCTGCTGGTCGCGGCCGCCCTCGCCGCCGCGGCCGAGCTGCTCGGCGCCGAGCCGGACTGGGCGCGCGGCGGCGGCCGGTGCCCGGCGGCCGACGCCGGCGTCGGCGCGGCCGCCGGGCACAGCGTCGGGGAACTGGCGGCGGGCGCCATCGCCGGCGTGCTGTCCGCCGACGACGCGATGCGGCTGGTCCGGGTGCGCGGCACCGCCATGGCGGAGGCGGCGGCAGCCGAGCCGACCGGGATGACGGCCGTGCTCGGCGGCGACGCCGAGGCCGTCCTCGCGGCCATCTCCAGGTGCGGCCTGGCGGCTGCCAACATCAACGGGCCGGGCCAGGTGGTGGCCGCCGGGGCGGCCGGCGGCCTCGAGGCCCTCGCCGCGGACCCGCCGCCCGGCGCCAGGCTGCGGCCGCTGCGGGTGGCAGGGGCCTTCCACACCCGGTACATGGCGCCGGCCGTGGCGGCGCTGCGCGAGGCCGCGGCCGGCATCGAGTGCGCGGACCCGGCGATCACGCTGCTCTCCGACGCCGACGGCGCCGCGGTGACCACCGGCAAGGAGTGGCGTGAGCGCATCGTGGCCCAGGTCGCGGAGCCGGTGCGCTGGGACCTGTGCCTGCGGACCATGTCCGGGCTCGGCGTGACCGCGCTGATCGAGCTTCCGCCCGCGGGCACGCTGGCGGGCCTGGCCAGGCGGGCGCTGCCCGGCGTCGCCGTGCTCGCGCTCAAGGGCCCCGAACAGCTCGGCGCGGCGCGCGAGATGCTGTCCGAGCACGACGGGGGGTCGGCGGTCGGCCACCTGCCGGACTGGCGGCTGGTCGTGGCGCCGACATCGGGACTGTTCCGGCCCGGCGCCGGCCCGGCAGGCCAGGTCGGCGTCATCGTCACCCGGGCCGGCGAGCATCCGGTCACCGCGCCGTGGCCGTCGGAGATCATCGAGTGGCTGGCCGAGGACGGGGACCCGGTCAGCGAGGGTCAGCCGCTGGTCCGGGTGCAGCCGACCGCGGGGGGGCAGGCGTGACCGCGGCCTTCCCGCCCGCGGCCGCGGCGCGGATCCTGGCATTCGGCGGCTACCGGCCGGCCACCGTGGTCAGCAACGACGACCTCGCGGCCAGGGTCGACACCAGCGACGAGTGGATCCGCAGCCGGGTCGGCATCGTCAGCCGCCGGTTCGCCGGGCCGGACGAGACCGTGACCGACATGGCGGCCGTGGCCGGCGGCAAGGCACTGGCCGGCAGCGGCCTCGCCGCCGCCGACATCGACCTGGTGATCGTGGCCACCTGCAGCAACGAGGCGGCGATCCCGAACGTCTCCGCGGTGGTCGCGCACCGGCTTGGCATCGCCGCGCCCGGCGCCTACGACGTCAACGCCGCCTGCGCGGGCTTCTGCTACGCGCTGGCCAACGCATCGGACGCGATCCGGGCCGGCACCGCCCGGCACGTGCTGGTGATCGGCTCGGAGAAGATGACGGCGTGGATCGATCCGGATGACCGCTCCACCTGCATCATCTTCGCCGACGGGGCGGGCGCCGCCGTGGTGGGGCCGGCCGCGGACGGCCAGCCGCCCGGCATCGGCCCGGTGGTCTGGGGCAGCGCGGGAGACCTGGCCCCGAAGATCGGGATCCCTGACCGGCGCTCGTACATGTACCAGGAGGGCCAGGCGGTGTTCCGCTGGGCCACCACGGCCCTGCACCCGATCGCGGCGCTGGCCTGCGAGCGGGCGGGCGTCGCGGTCGGCGACCTGGCGGCGTTCGTGCCGCACCAGGCCAACCTGCGGATCGTCGAGGCGATCGCCCGCAGGCTCGGCGTGCCGCGCGGGCGCGTGGCGGATGACATCGTGCACACGGGCAACACGTCCTCGGCCTCGATACCGCTGGCGCTGTCGCGGCTGACCGAGCGGGGGGAGCTGAAGCCGGGCGCCGCGGCGCTGCTGCTCGGATTCGGCGCCGGGATGTGCTACGCGGCGCAGGTGATCACGGTACCCTAGCCGCGCCCCGCCCGGGGCAGACCGCAACCGCGACCAAGGAACGGAGCGAACTCAATGACAGACCAGGAGATCCTCGCCGGGCTCGCCGAGATCATCGAGGAGATCGCCGGCGTGCCCGCCGACGAGGTGACGCCGGGCAAGAGCTTCGTCGACGACCTCGACATCGACTCGCTGTCGATGGTCGAGATCGCCGTCGCCGCCCAGGACAAGTTCGGCGTCGAGATACCCGACGACCAGCTCAAGGACCTCACCACCGTCCAGGACGTGGTCACCTACGTCGCCAAGAACGCCGGCGGCTCGGCGTGAGCGAGCCAAGCGGCGTCGCCTTGACGGCCCGGGGGCGAGCGGGAGGCACGGCGTGAGCCTCGACCGCGAGACCGTCGTCGTCACCGGGCTCGGCGCGACAACCCCGCTCGGCGGGGATGTCGCGTCGACCTGGGCCGCGATGCTGGCCGGGCGCAGCGGCGTGCGGGCGATCACCGAGCCGTGGGCGCGGGACCTGCCGGTGCGCATCGCCGCGCAGGCGGCCGCGGACCCGGCGGAGGCCGTCGGCCGGGTGCAGGCGCGCCGGATGGACCGCTGCGAGCAGTTCGCGCTGGTCGCCGCGCGCGAGGCCTGGGCCGACGCGGGCTCGCCGCAGCCCGATCCGGAACGGCTCGGGGTGGCCGTCACCAGCGGGATCGGCGGCATCGGCTCCACGCTGGCCGCGTACGACACGCTCAACAGCAAGGGCTGGCAGCGCATCTCGCCGTACACGGTGCCGATGCTGATGCCGAACGGGTCGGCCGGCTGGATCAGCATGGAATTCAAGGCGCGCGCGGGGGCGCACTCGCTGGTCAGCGCCTGCGCCTCCGGCGCCGACGCGATCGGGTACGGCATCGCCATGATCCGCGCCGGGCGGGCCGACGTGGTGCTGGCCGGCGGCACCGAGGCGGCCATCATGCCGCTGAACATCGGCGCGTTCGCGGTCATGCGCGCCATGTCCACCCGCAACGACGAGCCGCAGCGGGCGTCACGGCCGTTCGACAAGGCGAGGGACGGGTTCGTCCTCGGCGAGGGGGCCGGCATGGTCGTGCTCGAGTCGCTGGCGCACGCCCGGCGGCGTGACGCCCGGGTGTACGCCGTCGCGGCCGGGGCCGGCTACTCCAGCGACGCCTACCACATCGCGCATCCGTCCCCGGACGGAGCGGGCGTGATCTCGGCGATCAGCCGCGCGCTTGCCGACGCGCGTGTCGACCCGGCCCAGGTGGTGCACGTGAACGCGCATGCCACCTCCACCCCGGAAGGCGACGCGGTCGAGGCGCAGGCGCTGGCGAAGGCACTCGGCCCGGCGGCCGACGGCGTGATCGTCACCTCCACCAAGTCGATGACGGGGCACCTGCTCGGCGGGGCGGGCGCCGTCGAGTCGGTGGCCGCCATCCTGGCGCTCCGCGACCGGGTGGCTCCGCCCACCATCAACCTGGATGACCTCGACGACGACGTGCCGGTCGACGTGGCCACCGAGCCGAGGGCGCTGCCCAAGCGCGGGCACGGCGAGCGCGGCGGGTCCGGGCCGGTCGCGGTGCTGAACAACGCGTTCGGCTTCGGCGGCCACAACGTGTCGCTGGTTTTCACCTCCGCCTGACCTCGCAGGCTCGCCCGCGCAGAAGGGAGACCGACATGACCGTGCCGGATGCGCCGTCGCTGCCGTCCGCACTGCCGCGTGACCCGCGGGAGCGGCTGGCAGCCCTGTTCGATCCCGGCACGCTCGAGATCCTGGACCTGGGAGGACCCGAGCCCAGGGGCGCCCCGCGGGCGGAGCACGACGACCGCAGCGGGGTGAGCGGGGTGGTGGCCGCGGCCGGCCTGGTGCACGGCTCGGGCGCCGTGGCGTTCGCCTCCGACCCCCGGGTGCAGGGCGGCGCGATGGGCAGCGCGGGCTGCGCCGCGATCGTCGGCGCCTACGCGGAGGCGACCTCCCGCGGCGTGCCGGTCGTGGGGCTGTGGCATTCCGGCGGGGCCCGGCTGGCCGAGGGCGCGGCGAGCCTGCACGCGGTGGGCACCGTGTTCGCGGCGATGACCGCGGCCTCCGGGCGGGTGCCGCAGATCTCCGTGGTGCTCGGCCCCGCCGCGGGCGGCGCCGCCTACGGCCCGGCGCTGACCGACATCGTCGTGCTGTCCGGCCAGGGGCGCATCTTCGTCACCGGCCCCGACGTGGTGCGCTCGGTGACCGGCGAGGACGTGGACATGGAACGGCTCGGCGGCCCGGAGCCGCACAGCCGCCGGTCCGGCGTGGTCCACGTGGTGACCGACACCGACGCCGAGGCCCTCGGCCGCGCCCGGGACCTGGTCGCGATGCTGGCCGACCAGGGCAAGATCGGCGACGACGACGCCGGCAGCGACCTGTCCGGCCTGCTGCCCGGCTCCGCGCGCCGCGCCTACGACGTGCACGCGCTGACCGACAGGCTGCTCGATGCGCCCGGCATCGAACTGCACCCCCGGTGGGCGCCGAACATCGTCACGATCCTCGGCCGCCTGGCCGGCCGCACCGTCGGCGTGATCGCGAACAACCCGATGCGGCTCGGCGGCTGCCTGGACGTGGCCTCGGCGGAGAAGTCCGCCCGCTTCGTCCGGATGTGCGACGCGTTCGGGGTGCCGCTGGTGGTGCTCGTGGACACGCCCGGATACCTGCCCGGCGTCGGCCAGGAATGGGACGGGGTGGTCCGCTGCGGCGCCAAGCTGCTGCATGCCTTCGCCGAGGCGGTGGTGCCCCGGGTGACGCTGGTGACCCGCAAGGCCTACGGCGGCGCCTACATCGCGATGAACTCCCGCTCGCTCGGCGCCACCCGGGTGTTCGCCTGGCCGGGCGCGGAGGTCGCGGTCATGGGCGCGGTCGCCGCCGTCCGCATCCTGCACCGCCGCGCGCTCGCCTCGGTGCCGCCGGAGCGGCGCAGCCAGGCGGAGGCGGAACTGGCCGCCGAGCACGAGGCGACGGTCGGCGGCCTGCAGCGCGCGGTGGACATCGGCGTGATCGACGCGATCATCGATCCCCGGCACACCCGGCAGGAACTGGCCCGCGCCATCGCCGAGGCCCCCCAGCTCAAGGGCGCGCACGCCAACATCCCGCTGTGAGGCCGGGCCGGCAGCCCGCGGGGCCGGGCCCCGGGTCAGGCCGCCAGCGGCATCACCACCACCGGGGGCGTCGTCGGGCGCGCCGTGCCGCCGGCCGGCTCGACCGTGATCCCGATCCGGTCCCCCGGCCGCAGCCCGGAGGCCAGCAGCGGGCCGTTGCGGCCGGCCCGGGAGAACAGGCCCTCGGAGCGGGCCCCGGTGCCGTGCATGACCCACACCTGGTACACGCGGTCCGACGGCGGGGGCGGCAGCCCGGCCGCGGTGAGCACCGCGGCGTGCTGCCGGGCGGAGACCACGGCGGTCACGGTGCCGCCCACGCTGGTCCGCATGGCCTGGATGCGGGCATCGGGCGCGGTGAGCACCGCGACGATCGCGGCCTGGCTCGCCCGGGCCGAGGCAAGCTGGCGCTGGGTGATGACCTGCGCCACGCCGAGGCTCGCCGCGGCCGCTACCGCGGCCGCGGCGACGGTGGCCGCCAGCCGCGGCGGCCACCCCAGGCGGCCGTGCCGCGGCCGCCTGGTCCGCAGCCGCGGTACCCGGCGCCGGGCGTCGCCGTCCGGCGGCGGCAGCTGCCGGATGCGGCCGGCCGCGGACAGCACCCGGAGCTGCAACTCGGCCGGCGGCTGGACCGCCGCGGCCATCGCGAGCCTGGCCGCGGTCTCCCGCAGCCCGCGGACCTCGGCATCGCAGGAGGTGCAGCGCCGCAGGTGGCGCTCGAACTCCTCGCACTCGGCGTCCGGCAGCGCGTCCAGGGCGTAGCTGCCGGTCAGCACGTGCAGGTCGTCACGCCGGAGCCTCACGAGGTCACCCCCAGACAGTCGCGCATCCTGATCAGGCCGTCACGGATGCGCGTCTTGACCGTGCCGAGCGCGACGCCAAGCAGCCGTGCGACCTGCGGGTAGGTGTACCCGGAGTAGTAGGCGAGCCTGATCGACTCGCGCTGCAGGCCGGTCAGGCCGTCCAGGCAGCGGCGCACCCGCTGCCCTTCCAGCGACGCCTCGACCGCATCGGCCACGTCGGCGGCGGTCGCGGCGGCCGCCGCCTTCACCTCGCGCTGCGAGCAGGCGTTCTCGGACCGGACCCGGTCCACGGCACGGCGGTGCGCGATCGTCACCGCCCACGCGGCGGCGCTGCCCCGGGCCGGGTCGAACCGGGACGCGGTCCGCCAGATCTCCAGCAGCACCTCCTGGGCGACCTCCTCCGACTGCGCCGGATCTCGCAGCACCTGCCGGATCACGCCGTACACCGGCCCGGAAAGCTCGCGGTAGACCGCCTCGAACGCCGCATGGTCGCCGCGCGCCACCTCGGCCAGCAGGCCCGCCAGGTCCGCCTGGCCGCCGTCCGGGCCGGAACCGCGTCCCGGCCGTGCCTCAGGCCTGTTCATGCCGGTCATTCGGAGCAGGTCCCCGGCCGGATTGCCCGCCGGGCCGCCATGGCGCACTCCCGCTGCAGCGCCCGGCGGCGGCGCACCGCGTAGCGGGACACGTCGTCGGCGACGAACACCGCCGTGGCGCCGGCCTGCCCGGCCAGCCTGATCACCTCGGCGGCCGGGTTTCCGCGCCGGATCACCAGGTCGCCGCCAAGCGCTCGCAGGCCCTCGCGCAGGTCCGCCAGCGACTGGGCCAGGAACCGCTGCCGGTTCGGCGGCGCGGCGATCCGCGGGCCGGCGACGAACAGCGGTATCACCTGGCGCGCCCGTCCGCACGCCAGGTGCAGCGCCGGATTGTCATGCAGCCGCAGGTCACGGGTGAACATCACGATCGCGGAGTCCATCTGCGCCTATCCTCGTGGCCGGCGGGGGCCGGCGTCCGGTGCCGGCCGGCGGGATGAGAGCCTGGTGGCATGCGGGAGCGGCACGGCGACGGGCCCGCGCCTGGCCGGTCCGCCCGGCCGCGGCTCGGCGTGTCGAGCTGCCTGCTCGGCGAGCAGGTCCGGTTCAACGGCGGCCACAAGCGGTATCGGTTCCTCGCCGACGAGCTGGCCGGTTACGTGGACTGGGTACCGTACTGCCCCGAGGTGGCGATCGGACTCGGGGTGCCGCGCGAAGCCATCCGGCTGACCGCCGATGGCCGGCTGGTCAACCGCCGCGGCGACGCCGACCACACCGCGGCGATGGCGGCGCTGCCGCTGCCCGCGGGCGTGGACGGCTACGTGTTCAAGGCCAGGTCGCCGAGCTGCGGCCTGCGCGGCATCCCGCGCTACGCGGGCAACGGCCAGCCCGCCGGCCACGCCGGCCGCGGCCTTTACGCGGCGCGCGTCCTTGCCGCATTCCCGCTGCTGCCCGCGGAGGACGAAGGACGGCTGAACGACCCGGGGCTGCGCGAGCAGTTCACCGAGCGGGTCTTCGCCGCGGCGCGGCTGCGCGGCCTGCTGTCCGGCCCGTGGCAGCCGCGGGACCTCGTCGGCTTCCACGCGCGGCACAAGCTGCAGCTGCTGGCTCACGATCCGGAACGCTACCGGCTGGCGGGCAGGGTCGTGGCCGCGGCGGGCACCACGCCGGCTGAGCAGACGGCTGCGGCCTACCGGGACCTGTTCCTGGCCGCGCTGGCGGCCGGCACCACCCGCGGCCGCCATGCCAACGTGCTGCTGCACGCGTTCGGCATGGTGAGCCGGGACCTGGACCGGCCGCGGCGGCGGGACCTGGTCGCCAGGATCGGCGCGTACCGGCGCGGCGAGGTGCCGCTCGCCGTGCCCGTCGCGCTGCTCGCCCACCACGCCAGCGGGGACGGGCTGCGGTGGCTGGCGGAGCAGACCTACCTGAACCCCTTCCCGGCCGCGCTGCGGCCGCGGCACGGCGCCTGACGCGGCGATCGCCGGCCCCCCGGCCGCCCGGCCCTTTCTCCGGCACCCGGCCCGGGTGGCTGCTGCCGGGCACGGCCGCGCGGGTCCGGCACGCCGGGCCGCGGGCCGGGCGTGCGGCGGGCTGCGCAACCGCCCCGGGGCCGGCCTGCCGTCAGCGGGCCGGTAAGCTTCCCGGCGGTGCCCCTGGGCGCGGTTGACGGCACGGAAGGAACGGCGATGGCAGTACCGGGTTATCCCGAGGCCCTCCGCGTTCTCTGCCAGGACGCCGGCGGCGACCCGCACCGCGCGCTGGTGGCGGCATGCGCGCCGGTGCCTGCCTGGGATCCGGTGATATACCTGGCCGACTTCGGTCGCCAGGTGCTGATCCCGCTGGATTCCCGGGCAGCCGAGGAGGAGGTGACCGGCACCACGGCGGGCCGGGCGTTCGCGACCGGCCAGCCGGTGAGCGCGGAGCGGGACGGCTCGGTCCGCCTGTGGGTACCCCTGGTGGAGCAGACAACCCCGACCGGGGTGCTGGCGGTGACGGTCCGGCAGGCAGACCCGGACGTGGTGGCGCAGGCGGAGTTGCTCGGCGTGTTCGCCGGCCTGATCACCGCCGCCGCCGGCCGGGTCAGCGACATGCCGCACATGCGCCGCAGCGACCGGACCATGTCGCTGCCGGCCAGCATGCAGTGGGACCTGCTCCCGCCGCCGAGCGCGCGGACCAGGAACGCCCTGGTCGCGGGGGGGCTGGAGCCCGCCTACGACATCGCCGGCGATGCGTTCGACTACGCGCTCAACGGCGCGGACCTGCATTTCGCGATCATCGACGGCGTGGGGCACGGCGTCGGCTCGACGCTGCTGACCGGGCTGGCCGTCGGCGCGTACCGGCGCTCGCGCCGCGACGGGGCCCCGGTCGCCGGCCTCCACGCCGCCATCGATGAGGCCCTGACCGGGCACTACCGCGACCTGTCGTTCGCCACCGGCATCATCGGCCGGCTGGTGACCGGGTCCGGGCGGCTGGAGTGGACCTGCGCCGGCCATCCCTGGCCGCTGCTGCTGCGCGGCCGCAAGGTCGTCGCCGAGCTCAGCTGCGAGCCGGCGCTGCCGTTCGGGCTCGGCGACGGCTCAGCGCCGCTCGGCACAGCGGAACTCCAGCCAGGCGACGTGGTGCTGTTCTACACCGACGGCGTGGTCGAGGCCCGGACACCTGACGGGCAGCTGTTCGGGCTGGAGCGGTTCGTGGACCTGCTGGAGCGGGAGGCCGCCAGCGGCACGCCGGCGGAAGAGATGCTGCGGCGGATGCTGCGCGCGGTCCTCGACCACCAGGCGGCGGAACTGCGCGATGACGCCACGCTGCTGCTGGTGCAATGGCACGGCCGCTGACGGCCGCCCGGGCACCGCACCGCGCGGCCACGGCACCGCGGCGCTCACGGCCCGGCGGAGCCGCCGGGCGCGCCGTCCCCGGACCGGCCGGCCTGGGACGCGCGGGCCTCGGCGAGCAGGCCCTCCAGGCTCGCGCCGCGGATCCGGCGGAACATGCGGTGCTCGCGGGTGCGATCAAGGACGGCGACCTCCAGCTGGCTGGCCGTGACGTCGGCGCGCTCCCCGCCGGCCTCCCCGTTTCCCCGCGCCGGGGCGGCCAGCGCGGCGAGCGCGGCGGCGAACGCCTGCGCCAGTGACATGCCGTCGGAGTAGCGCTCCTTCAGGGCGGCGGACACCTGATCCGCCTGGCCGCCGAAGGCCACGAAGCCCGGCTCGTCGGTCACCGACCCGTCGAAGGTGATCCGGAAGATCTGGTCGTCCTCGGGACGGTCCCCTACCTCCGCGACGACGATCTCCACCTCGAACGGCTTGATGCTCTGGGTGAAGATCTCCCCCAGCGTCTGGGCGTACCAGTTGGCGATGCCGCGCGCGGTCACGTCGTGCCGGTCGTACTGGTAGCCGGTGACGTCCGCGTAGGTGACCCCGGCCTTGCGCAGGTTCTCGTACTCGTTGTACCTGCCGACGGCGGCGAACGCGATCCTGTCGTACAGCTCGCTGATCTTGCGCAGCGTGGTCGACGGGTTGGGCGCCACCATGAGGATCCCGTCCGCGTACTTGAGCACCACGCAGCTCCGGCCGCGCGAGACGCCGCTGCGCGCGTAGTTCGCCTTGTCACGCACCTGCTGCTCGGGCGGCACGTAGAACGGGATGGCCACTTCGGACGCTTCCTTCTGGTCAGGTGACGGGGACGGTTCAGCTTGAGGCGCGCAGCACGGCCGCCGGGCCGTCCGGCCTGGACATCCGCTCCCGCACGACTTGCTGGGCGATTTCCTCGGACTCGGCCTCCGGCAGCTTACGGAAGCCGTCCCGGGTGACCGTGGCGATGACCGGGAAGATGCGGCGCGGCAGGTCGGGGCCGCCGGTCGCCGAGTCGTCGTCGGCGGCGTCGTACAGCGCCTGCACGCAGGCCAGCACCCCGTCCCGCGCCGGCATGTTCTCGGCGTACAGCTTCTTCAGCGAGCCCCTGGCGAACACCGACCCGGAGCCGATGGCGTAGAAATCCTTCTCCTGGTAGGGGCCGCCGGCCACGTCGTAGCTGAAGATCCGGCCGACGCCGGCGTCCTCGTCGTAGCCGACGAACAGCGGCACGACGACCAGGCCCTGCATGGCCGCGGCCAGGTTACCCCTGATCATCCAGGCGAGCCGGTTCGCCTTGCCCTCCAGCGACAGCGCGCGGCCCTCCATCTTCTCGTAATGCTCCAGCTCGACCTGGAACAGCCGGACGAACTCGATGCCCACGCTGCCGGTTCCGGCGACGCCGACCGCCGAGAACTCGTCGCTGCGGAACACCTTCTCCACGTCCCGCTTGGCGATCATGCTCCCGGCCGTGGCCCTGCGGTCGCCGGCCAGGACCACCCCGTGATCGCAGGTCACGGCCACGATCGTGGTGCCGTGCGGCAGGTCGCGCACCGCCGGTCCCGGCGTGCCGCCGCCCGCGAGCCCGGGCGCGGCCGTGCTGAACCGGCCGGGCAGCAGCCCGGGCGAGTACGACGCGAGGAAGTCGGCGAACGACGGGGTCTGCCGCCCCATGAAGCCGGCCGGATGCGGCGGGGCGGGGCACCCGGAACTCCCGGCTCCCCCGGCGAACGGGCCGGGCCGGCTTGCGTCGAAGTACGGGCCCAACGCGGACCTCCTCCCGTGGCCGTGGCGGGTTCTGCGGTCCCCGGCGGATTGCCCGGGCCCAGCGCCGCCCTGAACAGACCCTACTGCCACCCCGGACCGGCAGAGCCAGGCCGGATATGCTCTCCCGTCCGCCCGTGGCGAACCGCCCTCGCGCGCCGGACCCGGACGCCGTGCCCGCGCTCGCCCGGCCGGTGCCGCGGCGGCGGCTACCGTGCCGTCCCGGATGTGAGCGCCATCCGGGAGGCCCTGCGGCCCGCCGGCCGCTCGCACGGCCGCGCGGGGCCGTGCTCTCCGGGCCGGCCCTGGATGGCGCTCACTGGCCGCCCTTCTGCACGTACGACCGGACGAACTCCTCGGCGTTCTCCTCGAGCACCTCGTCGATCTCGTCGAGTATCGCGTCGACGTCGTCGGAGAGCTTCTCGTGCCGCTCCCTGACCTCGTCGGCGGTACCGGCCTCGGCCTGCTCGGCGTCCTCGGCCCGCCTGGTGGTCTGCCGCTGTCCGCCGGTGTCCTTGGTTGCCATCTCGCACCTCCGTCGTTTCCAACGCTATCGTCACCGGTTCGGTACCCGGGCAATCGCGTGCAGCGGAAATCGGTAAGGACCCGTGACCCGCGGCCGCGCTACGCCTGGCCGGTCAGCGCGGCCACCAGCTCGGCGGCGGTGCGGCAGCGGTCCAGCAGGTCGCCGACGTGCGCCTTGGTGCCCCGCAGCGGCTCCAGCGTCGGCACGCGCTGCAGCGACTCGCGGCCGGGGATGTCGAAGATCACCGAGTCCCAGGACGCGGCGGCGACCGAATCGGAGTACTGCCGCAGGCAGCGGCCGCGGAAGTAGGCCCTGGTGTCCTCCGGCGGGTTCTCGATCGCGTGCTGCACGGCCGCATCGTCGGTCAGCCGCACCATCCGCCCCCTGGCGGCCAGCTTGTTGTACAGGCCGCGGTCCTGCCGGACGTCGGAGTACTGCAGGTCGACCAGCTGCAGCCGCGGGTGGTCCCAGCCGAGCCCGTCCCGTGACCGGTAGCCCTCGAGCAGCTCGAGCTTGGTCACCCAGTCGATCTCCCTGGCCAGCAGCATCGGCTCCTCGGCCAGCCGGTTCAGCACCGACTCCCAGCGGCCCAGGACGTCGGCGGTGAGGTCGTCCAGGTCGTTGCCGTACCGGTCCTCCACGTACTTGCGCGCGTGCTCGAGGTACTCCGCCTGCAGCTGGACGGCGGTCATCTTCCTGCCGTCCTTGAGCGTGACCAGGCGGCGGCAGCTCGGGTCGTGCGAGATCGCGCGCAACTCGGCCACCGGCGCCTCGACGGACAGGTCCGCGCCGAGGAACTTGTCCTCGATCATGGCCAGCACCAGCGACGTGGTGCCGAGCTTGAGGTAGGTGCACACCTCGCTCATGTTGGCGTCGCCGATGATCACGTGCAGCCGCCGGTACTTCTCCGGGTCGGCGTGCGGCTCGTCCCGGGTGTTGATGATGGGCCGCTTCAGCGTGGTCTCCAGGCCCACCTCGACCTCGAAGAAGTCCGCGCGCTGGCTGATCTGGAAGCCGGTGCCCCTGCCGTCGGCTCCGATGCCGACCCGCCCGGCGCCGCAGATCACCTGGCGGGAGACGAAGAACGGCACCAGGTACCTGACGATGTCGGCGAACGGGGTAGCCCGGCGCATCAGGTAGTTCTCGTGCGCGCCGTACGAGGCGCCCTTGTTGTCGGTGTTGTTCTTGTACAGCTGGATGGGCGCGCTGCCCGGCACCGTCGCGGCCTTCGCCGCGGCCTCCGCCATGATCCGCTCGCCGGCCTTGTCCCAGATCACCACCGACAGCGGGTTCGTGCATTCCGGCGCCGAGTACTCCGGGTGGGCATGGTCGACGTAGAGCCGGCCGCCGTTGGTGAGGATGACGTTGGCCAGCCCCAGGTCCTCGTCGGTGAGCTGGGAGGAGTCGGCAGCCTCGCGGGTGAGGTCGAAGCCGCGGGCGTCCCGCAGCGGGTTCTCCTCCTCGAAGTCCCAGCGCGCCCGGCGCGCCCTGGCCGCGGTGGCCGCCTGATAGGCGTTGACGATCTGCGACGAGGTCACCATCGCGTTGGCGCCCGGCTGCCCGGGCACGGCGATGCCGTACTCGGTCTCGGTGCCCATCACGCGGAGAACGCTCATGGGTTGCAGCCTAGCCCGGCCACGGGCGATCCAGACATGCCGGCACGTATTCGCCTATGGCGAAGACCGTCACCATCACAGGTACTGCCCGGTGTTCGCCACCGTGTCGATCGACCGGCCCGCCTCGGTGCCGGTCTTCCCGGAGACCAGGGTCCTGATGTAGACGATCCGCTCGCCCTTCTTGCCGGAGATGCGGGCCCAGTCGTCCGGGTTGGTGGTGTTCGGCAGGTCCTCGTTCTCGCTGAACTCGTCCACGCACGCGGCCAGCAGGTGGCTGACCCGCAGGCCCTTCTGCCCGGTCTCGAGGAAGTCCTTGATGGCCATCTTCTTCGCGCGGGCGACGATGTTCTCGATCATCGCGCCGGAGTTGAAGTCCTTGAAGTACAGCACTTCCTTGTCGCCGTTGGCGTAGGTGACCTCCAGGAACCTGTTCTCCTCCGACTCGGTGTACATGCGCTCCACCGTGCGCTGGATCATCGCCTCGACCGTGGCCTGCGCCGACCCGCCGTGCTCGGCGAGGTCGTCCGGGTGCAGCGGCAGGTCCTTGGTCACGTACTTGGAGAAGATGTCCCTGGCCGCCTCCGCGTCCGGCCGCTCGATCTTGATCTTGACGTCCAGCCTGCCCGGCCGCAGGATCGCCGGGTCGATCATGTCCTCGCGGTTGGAGGCGCCGATCACGATCACGTTCTCCAGGCCCTCGACCCCGTCGATCTCGCTCAGCAGCTGCGGCACGATCGTGTTCTCCACGTCCGACGACACGCCGGAGCCGCGGGTGCGGAAGATCGAGTCCATCTCGTCGAAGAACACGATGACCGGCATGCCCTCGCTGGCCTTCTCCCTGGCCCGCTGGAAGACGAGCCTGATGTGCCGCTCGGTCTCGCCGACGTACTTGTTCAGCAGCTCGGGGCCCTTGATGTTCAGGAAGAAGCTCTTGCCCTCGGCGGTGCCGTCGGGCCCGGCCGTCTTGGCCGCGACCTGCTTGGCGAGCGAGTTCGCCACCGCCTTGGCGATCAGCGTCTTGCCGCAGCCGGGCGGGCCGTACAGCAGCACCCCCTTCGGCGGCTTGAGCTGGTGCTCCTTGAACAGGTCCGCGTGCAGGTAGGGCAGCTCGATCGCGTCCCTGATCTGCTCGATCTGCGCGGCCAGGCCGCCGATGTCGGAGTAGGAGATGTCCGGCACCTCCTCCAGGATGAGCTCCTCCACCTCGGCCTTGGGGATCCGCTCGTACGCGTACCCCGACCGGGGCTCGAGCAGCAGCGAGTCGCCCGCGCGCAGCGTCTCGTGCAGCAGCGGCTCGGCCAGCCGCACCACCCGCTCCTCGTCGGCCTGGGAGATCACCAGCGCCCGCCCGCTGTCGGCGAGCAGCTCCTTGAGCATGACCACCTCGCCGACCTGCTCGTAGCCCTGGGCGAGGACCACGTTCAGCGCCTCGTTCAGCACCACTTCCTGGCCGGGGCGCAGCTGGGATATGTCGACGTTCGGGGAGACGTTCACCCGCATCTTGCGGCCGCCGGTGAACACGTCGGCGGTGTTGTCATCGACGGCGTACAGGAACACGCCGAACCCGGACGGCGGCTGGGCCAGCCGGTCGACCTCCTCCTTCAGCGCGACGATCTGGTCGCGGGCCTCCCGCAGGGTGGCGGCCAGCCGCTCGTTCTGCGCGGTGACCCCGGACAGGCTGCTCTCGGTCTCCCGCAGCCTCTCCTCAAGCATCCGGACCTGCCGCGGCGAGTCGGCGAGCCTGCGCCGCAGCACGGCGATCTCCTCGTCAAGGAAGGCGATCTGCGCGGTAAGGCTGTTCACCTCATCCTCGTGCCGTGGAACGCGACCGCCCTCGTCTCTGGTGGCCACGACCGTCACCTCCTCTTGGACCGTTAAGGAGAGAGTACCTACCCGGCGGTGGTCTCAATCCTGCCGCGGGGGTATCGGAGCCGTTTCCGGCCAGCCCGGCCGTGTCGTTCGGTGACCGGTGCCGTGCGGGCTGTTGCCGGGAACCCGCCGTTCGTTTCGTTCACCGGTCTGCCTCATGCGCCCCCTTGGCCGGGCGGCGCCTGCGGGCAGGCGGGACCACGCCGGGCGCCAGCCGCCGGGCGGTGACGAGGAACCCGGTATGCCCGACCATGCGGTGCTCGGGGCGCACCGCGAGCCCGTCCACGTGCCAGCCGCGCGTCAGGGTCTCCCACGCGGCCGGCTCGTCGAAGCCGCCGTGGCCGCGCAGCGCCTCCACCGTCCGGGACAGCTGCGTGGTGGTGGCGACGTAACAGCATGCCAGGCCGCCCGGCGCCAGCGCCGCCGCGGCGGCGTCGGTGACCTCCCACGGCGCGAGCATGTCCAGGATGACCCGGTCCAGGCCGCCGATGCCGTGATCCGGGCCGAACTCGGCGACGACCAGCCGCCAGGCCGGCGGCACGCAGCCGAAGAAGCGCGCCACGTTCCGCCGGGCGATCTCCGCGAAGTCGGGCCTGCGCTCGAACGAGGTCACGCTGCCGCCCTCCCCGGCCGCCCGCAGCAGCCAGCAGGTCAGCGCGCCGGAGCCCGCGCCGGCCTCCAGCACGCGCGCGCCGGGGAACACGTCGGCGAACGCCACGATCTGCGCGGCGTCCTTGGGGTAGACCACGGCCGCGCCGCGCCTGGCCGCCACCGTGAACTCGGCGAGCAGCGGCCGGAAGGCCACGTACGGCGTGCCGCCGGAGGACCGCACCACGGTGCCGTCCGGGCCGCCGATCAGGTCGTCATGGCTCACCGTGCCGTGGTGGGAGTGGAAGCAGGCGCCCGGCTGCAAGGTGATCAGGTGGCTGCGGCCCTTCGGGTCGGTCAGCCGCACCGGCTCGCCCGGCAGCAGCGGCCCGCGCCGCGCCTGCATGCCGGCGGCCTCAGCTGCCCGCGAGGGCGTGGTCGACGTCGCGGGCGGTCAGCACGCCGTAGACCTGGCCGGACGGCTCCACCAGCAGGTACTCGGTGGCGCGCACGCGGCGCAGCGCGTCCAGCAGCGCCATTCCCGACAGGTCCGCGGGCAGCACCAGGCCCGGCTCGAGCGTCCTGGCCAGCGAGCCGGCCTCGATCCACGGCCGCCGCTGCGGCGGCGTGGCCATCACCGCGGTCTCGTCGAGGATCGCGATCGGCTTGTCCTCGTGGTCGACGACCACGACCGCCCGCGCCCTGGTCTCATCGGCCCGGCGGATCGCCTCGGCCAGCGGGGTGTCCGCGGCGACGGAGACGGCCTTGCGGGCCAGCCGCCTGGCCTGCAGCCCGGGCAGCCGCTCGCGGAACCGCGTCGCCTTGATCGCCTGGCCCGCGCCGGTCCACATGAACGCGGCGATCACGGCGAGCCACACGATCGTGACCGTGTCCCCGCCGGCCCCGGTCACCGCCCCGGTGGCGAACGGGACGGCGAACAGCGCCACCGCGAGCACCCGGCCCGCCCAGGCGGCGGCGATCGTCGAGGCCGCGGGGCGGCCGGTCAGCTTCCAGATCCCGGCCCGCAGCATCCGGCCGCCGTCCAGCGGCAGGCCGGGCAGCAGGTTGAAGATCCCGACCACCAGGTTGGCCCACCGCAGCTGGGAGACGAGCGTGCCGCCTATGGTCGCCGCGGGGACCGCCCGCATCAGCCCGTACCCGCCCGCGGCCAGCGCCAGCGACAGCGCGGGCCCCGCCGCCGACACCAGGAACTCCCGGCCCGGGGTCTGCGGCTCCCGCTCGATCTCGGAGAACCCGCCCAGCGGGTAGAGCAGGATGCGCCGCACCGGCAGCCCGTAGCCGCGGGCCACCAGCGAGTGGCTCAGCTCGTGCACCAGGACCGACAGGTACAGCAGCACCACGAAGGCGGCGGCCACGACGAACCTGGCGGCGCCGTGCACGGTGGCGGCCAGGTCGTTGGCGTAGATGACGATGAACACCCCGGCGATCACGAACCAGTACGGCGAGATGTACACCGGGATGCCGAACGGCCGGGCGATGACCAACCCGGGACCGGCCTGGCGGCGCTGCGACGGTCGTCCCGGTGTCATGCTTGCTACAGTACCGACCGCGCGATGATCCTCCGAATGTCGGCGCGGTGCTCTACGGTGGCGCTGTGGACGAACCAGCAGCGGGCGCGGAGGCGGCCGTCCGCGCCGAGGCGGGGCCGTCGCTGTCGCCGTCGCGCGCCGCCGATTTCATGACATGCCCGCTGCTGTACCGGTTCCGGGTGATCGACAGGCTGCCGGAGCCGCCGAGCGAGGCGACCGCCCGCGGCACGCTGGTGCACGCGGTGCTGGACCGGCTGTTCGACCTGCCCGCCGCCGAGCGGACCCCGCAGGCCGCGCGCGCGATGCTGGGCCCGCAGTGGCAGCGGCTGGCGGCCGCGGAGCCCGGGCTGGCCGCGCTGTTCGGCGGCGAGGCCGAGCTGTCCGGCTGGCTGCGCTCCGCGGCGGCGGTCGTCGACGCCTATTTCGCGCTCGAGGATCCCCGCAGGCTGGAGCCGGCCGAGCGCGAATGCTACGTCGAGACCGTGCTGGCCTCGGGGCTGCGGCTGCGCGGCTACATCGACCGGCTCGACGTAGCGCCCGGCGGCGCGATCAGGATCGTGGACTACAAGACCGGCCGCGCGCCGCGGGAGGCGTACGAGGCGAGCGCGCTGTTCCAGATGAAGTTCTACGCGCTGGTCGTCTGGCGGCTGCGCGGCCAGGTGCCGCGGCTGCTGCAGCT
>Ga0209061_1002991_pt1 | contig 19481 bp, 13 predicted proteins | sample Coa_R1_10_FD_187157 | JGI IMG/M metagenome (GOLD analysis project Ga0209061, IMG submission 187157) | Surface soil microbial communities from Centralia Pennsylvania, which are recovering from an underground coalmine fire - Coalmine... | ecosystem: Environmental > Terrestrial > Soil >...
CGATCGAGTCGGGGCTGTAGACCCAGACGACCGGCAGCTCCATCAGCGCCGAGAGGCGGATCGCCGGCCGCATGTAGTCGGAGAAGATCAGGAAGGTGGAGCCGTAGGGCTTGACGATCCCCCCGTGGGCGGCTGCGCCGTTGACGATCGCCCCCATCGCGTGCTCCCTCACCCCAAAGGGGATGTTCCGGCCGGCGTGGACCCGGCCGAAGGTGCCGGCTCCCGGGAAGGCCGTCCGCGTCGACTCGACGAGGTCTGCGGCGCCGCCAACCATCGTCGGCCCAAAGGGGGCGATCGCCGCCATCGCCTTCGCCCCTGCGGCCCTGGTTGCGATCTTCTCCCCCGCCGCAAAGGTCGGCAGCCTTCCCTGCCAGCCGGGCCGCAGCTCCCCCCGCCAGCACCGCTCCCACTCCTCCTTCAGCTGCGGGTAGCGGGCGGCCCACCGCTCGAACCGCCCGCGCCACCCCTCTTCCAGCTCCCTGCCCTTGGCGTGGAGGTCGAGGTCGGCGTAGACATCGTCGGGGACGTAGAAGGTGCGGTCCGGGTCGAAGCCAAGCACTTCCTTTGTCGCCCGCACCTCCTCCTCGCCAAGGGGGGCGCCGTGGGCCTTGGCCGTGTCGGTGGCATGGGGGGCGGGGTAGGCGATGTGGGAGCGAACCTGGATGAAGGAGGGTCGCTCCCGTTCGGCGATGGCCGCCTCCAGCGCGGCGCGCAGGGCGGCGGTGTCCTCGACGTCGTCAACGGCCTGGACGTGCCAGCCGCAGGCGGCAAACCGGCCGAGGTGGTCCTCCCCGTCGAAGGAGAGGGAGGTCGTCCCATCGATCGTGATCCGGTTGCAGTCGTAGCAGACGATCAGCTTGCCCAGCGCGAAGTGGCCGGCAAGGGTTGCCGCCTCCTGGGAGATCCCCTCCATCAGGTCGCCGTCGGAGCAGATCACAAAGGTCCGGTGGTCGACGACCTCGTAACCAGGCCGGTTGAAGAACTCGGCCAGGTGGCGCTCGGCGATCGCCATCCCCACCGCGTTTGCAATCCCCTGGCCAAGGGGACCGGTTGTCACCTCGACGCCGGGAACAACCCCTCGCTCGGGGTGGCCGGGGGTCTTCGACCCCCACTGCCTGAAGGCGCGCAGGTCCTCGAGGGAGAGCGGAAAGCCGCAGAGGTGAAGGAGCGCGTACTGGAGTATGCAGGCGTGGCCTGCGGAGAGGACGAACCGGTCCCGGTCCGGCCAAGCCGGGTTGGCGGGGTTGACCCGCAGGAAGTGGCGATAGAGGGTGTAGCCGAGGGGGGCAAGGGCCATCGCCGTCCCCGGGTGGCCGGCGTTCGCCTGCTGGACGGCATCCATCGCCAGCGCGCGGATCGTGTCGATCGCCAACCGTTCGGTCGTTTTCGCGGGGGCGGCCTCAGCCGTTGACGTCGGTCCCGCTTGGCTGGAATTTGCAGGCATTTCTGCGCCTCCTGAAAGAGCTGGGGAGGGGGTGTTCTGCTATCCTTCCCCACGTTAGAAGAAGGCGCGCACGCGTGCGTAGCGGCCCCGGAAACCCGGGGCTTTCGCGCGTTATCGGAAGGAAACAGGCAGTTGGCAACCGAAACAAAGGGCAAAAAGCCGACCTCAACCGCCCCCGTGGAGTCAACCTACGACGCCAAGGACATCACCGTCCTCGAGGGGCTGGAGGCAGTCCGGCTGCGGCCGGGGATGTACGTCGGCTCGACCGGGCCGATGGGCCTCCACCACCTCGTCTACGAGCTGGTCGACAACTCCGTCGACGAGGCGCTGGCCGGCTTCTGCGATCGGGTCGAGGTGACGATCCACCCCGACAACTCGGTTACCGTCGCCGACAACGGCCGGGGCATCCCGGTGGCGATCCACGAGCAGGAGGGAAGGCCGGCCCTTGAGGTGGTGCTTACCGTCCTCCACGCCGGCGGCAAGTTCGGCAAGGGGGGCGGCTACAAGGTCTCCGGCGGCCTGCACGGCGTCGGGGTCTCCGTCGTCAACGCCCTCTCCGAGCGGCTGTTCGTGGAAGTCCGCCGGGACGGCTACGTCTTCACCCAGGAATACTCCCGGGGCAAGCCCCTTGGCGAGATGAAGCGGGGTGAGCCGCTGCCGAAGGGGGCGGCGACCGGCACCCGGATCACCTTCCTGCCGGACGCCGACATCTTCGAGACGATCGAGTTCGACTACCACACCCTGGAGGAACGGCTCCGGGAGACGGCTTTCCTGACAAGGGGGCTGACGATCCTCCTCAAGGACGAACGGGGGGAGGGCCACGAACAGGTCTTCCGCTACGAAGGCGGGATCGAGGACTTCGTCAAGTACCTCAACGAAAACAAGGAACCGATCCACCGGAAGGTGATCTTCTTCGAGGGGGAGAGCGAGGAGGGGTCGGTCGAGGTGGCGATGCAGTGGAACTCCTCCTACCAGGAATCGGTTCACACCTTCGCCAACAACATCAACACCAGGGAGGGGGGCACCCACCTTGCCGGCTTCCGCTCGGCGATCACCAGGACGCTCAACAAGTACGCCCGCGACCACGGCCTGCTCAAGGAGAAGGACGACAACCTCGCCGGCGAGGACGTCCGGGAGGGGCTGACGGCCGTCGTCTCGGTGAAGCTTCACTCCCCCCAGTTCGAGGGCCAGACGAAGACCAAGCTTGGCAACCCGGGGATCGCCGGCCTGGTCGAGTCGATCGTCAACGCCCGCCTTGCCGAGTTCCTCGAGGAGAACCCCTCCGAGGCGCGGGCGATCATCTCCAAGGCGATCCAGGCTCAACGGGCCCGCGAGGCGGCCCGCAAGGCCCGCGACCTGACCAGGCGGAAGTCGGCCCTGGAAAACTCAACCCTGCCGGGCAAGCTTGCCGACTGCGCCGTTCGCGATCCGGCCCTTGCCGAGCTGTTTATCGTCGAGGGCGACTCGGCCGGCGGCTCGGCCAAGCAGGGCCGCGACCGCAACACCCAGGCCGTCCTGCCGCTGCGGGGCAAGATCCTCAACGTCGAGAAGAGCAGGATCGACAAGGTCCTCCAAAACCAGGAGATCCAGGCGCTGATCACCGCGATCGGCACCGGCGTGCGGGACGAGTTCAACATCGAGAACGCCCGCTACCACAAGATCATCATCATGACCGACGCCGACGTCGACGGCGCCCACATCCGCACCCTCGCCCTCACCCTGATCTTCAGGGAGATGCAGGAGCTGATCGAGGCCGGCTACGTCTACATCGCCAAGCCGCCCCTCTACAAGCTCAAGCAGGGCAACAAGGAGCGCTACATCGAGAAGGAATCGGAACTGGAGGAAATCCTCCTCGCCGACAAGTGGGACAAGTTCCAGGTAAGCGACCGGGAGGGCCGCCAGTTCAAGCTCACCGAAAACCGCTGGCAGACGCTCAACCGCAAGCTGAAGCAGTACGAAGGGTGGGCCTCCTCCTTGCGAGCCACCTACGGCCACGAGCTCGTCCAGTTCCTTGCCGAGTCGGAGCTGCTCGAGCAGGGGCCGACCACTCCAGCCCAGGCCCGCAAGCTGCTTGCCGCCGGGAAGGCAAGCAAGGGCGCCACCTACACCACCGAGCTGCTTGAGGAGAGCGACCAGCGGCTTGTGGTCAAGGCGGTAGAGGTCGAGACCGGCCTGACCAGGGTCCACGCGATCCCCACCGGCCTCTTCGAAGACACCGACTACCGCAGGCTCCTTGAGGTTCACGGGGAGCTGGTCGAGCTGGCCGGCAAGCCGCCCTTCGAGGTGCGGCTGGAGGCCTCGACCCGCACGGCGCCCTCCTTTGCGGGGCTGAAGGAGGCGATCCTTGCCCTCGCCCAGAAGGGGGTGAAGCTGCAGCGGTTCAAGGGGCTTGGCGAGATGAACGCCGAGCAGCTTGCCGAAACGACGATGGACCCGGCAACCAGGACGCTGGTGAGGGTCACCCTTGAGGACGCCGCCGCCGCCGACCGGATCTTCTCGATGTTGATGGGCGACCAGGTTGAGCCCCGCCGGGAGTTCATCGAAGAAAACGCCCGCCTTGTCACCAACCTCGACGTCTAGGTAGATGGCTTCACCGGAGATCATCAGCGGCGGGAACATCGAACCGCGGGCGATCGAGGAGGAGCTGCGCACCTCCTACCTCGACTACGCGATGTCGGTGATCGTCGGCCGGGCGCTGCCCGACGTCAGGGACGGGCTGAAGCCGGTCCACCGCCGGGTCCTTTACGCGATGAACGAGCTTGGCCTCGCCCCAAACCGCCCCTACGCCAAGTGCGCGAAGATCGTCGGGGAGGTGATGGGTAACTACCACCCCCACGGCGATGCGGCGATCTACGACACCCTCGTGCGGATGGCCCAGCCCTTCTCGATGCGGGCCGAGCTTGTCGACGGCCAGGGGAACTTCGGCTCCGTCGACGACGACCCGCCGGCGGCGATGCGCTACACCGAGGCCCGCCTGTCCCGGATCGCCACCGAGATGTTGCGGGACATCGAGATGGAGACCGTCGACTTCGTCCCCAACTACGACGGCTCCCGCAGCGAACCGCTGGTCCTGCCGGCCCGCTTCCCAAACCTGCTGGTCAACGGCTCTGCCGGGATCGCGGTCGGCATGGCCACGAACATCCCGCCCCACAACCTCGGCGAGGTGGTGGCGGCGACGATCGCCTACATCGACAACCCGGCAATCACCGTCGAGGAGCTGATGCGCCACATCAAGGGGCCGGACTTCCCCACCGGCGGGATCATCCTCGGCCAGGCCGGGATCAGGGAGGCCTACGAGACCGGAAGGGGCCGGATCAAGGTCCAGGCGAAGGCCCACGTCGAGCCGCTCCGTCAGGGCAAGCAGGCGATCATCGTCACCGAGCTGCCGTTCATGGTCAAGAAGGGCGGCGACGGGGGGCTGATCCAGAAGATCGCCGAGCTGGTCAAGGAGGGGAGGCTCGCGGAGATCTCCGACCTGCGGGACGAGTCGGACAAGCGGGGGATGCGGCTGGTGATCGAGCTGAAGCGGGAGGCCGTGCCAAAGGTCGTCCTCAACAAGCTCTACAAGCACACCCCCCTGCAGACCACCTTTGGCGTGAACATGGTCGCCCTTGTCGACGGGGTGCCCAGGACGCTCAACCTCCGGGAGGCGATCCGCCACTACGTCGCCCACCAGCGGGAGGTGGTGATCAGGCGGACCAAGTTCGAGCTCCGCCAGAAGGAGGCCCGCGCCCACGTGCTCGAGGGGCTGCTGGTCGCCCTTGCCCACCTCGACGAGGTGATCGAGCTGATCAGGGCGGCCCCCGACCGGGACAGCGCCCGCGTCCAGCTCGTCGAGCGGTTCGACCTCAGCGAGGTCCAGGCAAATGCGATCCTCGACCTGCGCCTCTCCCAGCTGACCGCCCTTGAGTCGGAGGCGATCCGCACCGAGCACCGGGAGGTGAGCGAACGGATCGCCAAGCTGCGGGAAATCCTCGGCGACGAACGGCTTGTCCTCGGGGTGATCAAGGAGGAGCTTGCCGAGATCGCCGACCGCTACGCCGACCCCAGGCGGACCGAGATCTCCCACGCCGAGGGGGAGATCGAGCTGGAGGACCTGATCGCCGACCAGCAGATGGTGATCTCGATCACCCACTCCGGCTACATCAAGTCGCTGCCGCTTGCCACCTACCGCCAGCAGCGGCGGGGCGGCCGCGGGGTGAGCGGGATGGAGCTGAAGGAAGGCGACTTCATCGAGCACCTGTTCATCTGCTCAAGCCACGACTACCTGCTGTTCTTCACCAACAAGGGCAGGGTCTACCGCTCCAAGGTTTACGAGCTTCCCGAGGCCTCAAGGACGGCAAAGGGCAGGGCGCTTGTCAACGTCCTGCCGCTGCGGGAGGGGGAGCGGGTCCAGACGGTGCTTGCCACCCGCGACTACAGCGAGGGCCGCTACCTGGTCTTTGCAACCCGCAACGGGCTTGTGAAGAAGACGGAGTTTTCCGCCTACAACACCCCGATCAACGCCGACGGGATCATCGCGATCAAGATCCGCGAAGGGGACGAGCTGGTGGCGGTGCGGATGACCGGCGGCGACGACGACATCCTGATGGTCTCCCGGCTCGGCCAGGCCGCCCGCTTCCACGAGTCGGAGGTGCGGCCGATGGGCAGGGACACAACGGGGGTGCGGGGCATGAACCTCAGGCCGGGCGACCACCTGATCGCAATGGACGTCGCCCGTGACGACCAGGAGCTGTTGGTCGTCACGGAGCGCGGCTACGGCAAGCGGACCGCCGTCGCCGAGTACCCCCGCAAGGGACGGGGGACGATGGGGGTGAAGACGATCGCCCTCACCGAGGAGAAGGGGCCGCTCGCCGCAGCGCTGGTCGTCCGCGAGCACCAGGAGCTCGTCTTCGTCTCAGCGGGCGGGATGGTCCAGCGGACCTCGGCCCGGGAAATCAACCGTTACGGCCGCGCCTCCCAGGGTGTGAGGCTGATGAACCTCCGGCCCGGCGATGCCGTCTCGGCCGTCGCCTTGGTCGTCGAGGAGGAGGCGGAGGGCGCTTCAAACGGCAGGGTGGCGGCCCCTTAGCGCCCTCAATCGGTCACCGCCTCCCGCTGAGCGGCCGCCAGCCGCGCCTGGAGGGCCGCCGCGCTCTCCTGGAGCGCCCCGATCAGCTCGGCTGCAGCAGGGGTTGGCGCCGGTGGCCGGTACAGCGCGCAGAAGTAGCGGCGCAGGTCAAGCCCCTCCACCTCGACCACCTCGAGCAGATCGACCGGCGAGACGGCCAGCCGGGAAAGCAGGGTTGGCAGGTTGAGGCTGTGCGCCTCCTCCTTTGCCGCCTGGGTGGAGCCGACCTCGACCGCCGCCGCCAGCGGCGGCTCGCCAAGCCGTTCAAGCGCCCGGTCGAGCACCTGGCGGGTGTGGGCCGTTGGATCGCGCTGGACGACCTGCGTGCGGCGCAGCTCGGCCAAGCCGATCCGCCTCATTCGCGCCCAGGGGTGTGATAGCGGCACCGCAAAGACCACCCGGTCCTCAAGCAGCTTGACCATCTCCAGGTCGGCCGGCCGCTCCTCCTCCAGGCAGCCGGCAACGCCAAGGTCCACCTGCCCTTCCCGGACCAGCCGCTTGACGTGGTGGGAGTTGGCGGAAAGGACCTCGACCGGGGAGCCGTCCCGCTGGTGGAGGGTGACCAGCGCCTTCGGCAGCAGGAACTCGGCGGCGGTGTGGCTGATCGCCAACCGGAGCGCCTGCCGGCTGCCGGCAAGCTCGCCGATCAGCTCGGCGACCCGCTCAAGCTGGGCGAGCACAAGCCTTGCCTGGGCGTAGAGCCGCTCGCCGGCCGGCGTGAGGACCACCCCGCGCGGGGAGCGTTCAAAGAGCGGCGTGCCGACCAACCGCTCCAGGCCGGCAAGCCGCTTGGAGGCGGCCGGCTGGCTGATGTGCAGCCGCAGCGCCGCCCGGCCGATCCCGCCCAGCTCGGCGGTGGCGCAGAACAGCTCAAGCTCCTCCAGCTTGGGCTTGCGAGGCAGCCTCCTCCGGCTCCTGTCTGTCATAACCGATCGTTATGAGCCTACCACCGCCGGGAACTGCCTTTGCGGTCTCCGTTCGGGAGTCCCGGCAGCCACCGGAGGGTAGAGCCGCCTGCCAGGCGCGGCGGCGGAGCCCTCAAGGGGCACCAACCAGCTCGGCAAGGGGCCGGGGCCGAGGTAAGTCCAGCTCGCTCGCTGGCCGCCGTCCGCGATATGCACGGGAGGGCCCCCGAACAGCTTCCGCGATCTCCCGTCAAGCCAGGCCCCACCCGGTTCAGGCCGCCGCCCCTGCCAAGCCGTTAGGCGGCTGCCGGCAGGTAGGGAAGCCAGGCGCGGGGGATCGTTGGCGTTGCCACCTGGATGAAGATCGCGGCGTGGGGAACCCGCGGCTCGCGCAGCAGCTTCATCCCCGCCTGTTCGGGCAGCCGATCGCCCTTCCGCCTGTTGCAGGGCCCGCAGGAGGCGACGATGTTCTCCCAGACCGACTGTCCCCCCTTTGAGCGGGGGATCACGTGGTCGACGGTCAGGTTCGTCCTCGAGCCGCAGTACTGGCAGGTCCAGCCGTCGCGGGCAAAGACCGCCCTTCTGGTGATCTTCCGCCGGTGGGCGGTCCGCGGCACCTTGACGTAGGAGCGCAGCCTGATCACCGAGGGGGCGCTAAGCACCAGGTGCTCCGCATGGAGGGACCGCTTGGAGCGCTCGACGATCTCCGCCTTCTCCTTGAGCAGCAGGACAACGGCCCGCCGCAGCGAGCAGACGTTGATCGGCTCGTAGGTTGCGTTCAGGACCAGCACCCTGCCTCCCGGTCCGCGCTCCCCCCACCGCTGAGGCCCCGCGCCCTGCCCAGGGGGCTGGTCCTTCGGTCCGTGGCCGAGGGGGGGTTTGCGGGCCACGGACCCCGGTGGGGCGGGGAGTACAGACGGTTCCATTTCCTTGGCTTGGAGTGTAGCGGCGGTCTTTTCAGGCAGCCTCACCAGCTAGACTCGGGGGTAGGAGCCGAGCACCTTCACCGTCTCGCAGTGCGCCTGCAGGCCGGCAAGCGCCTCCCGCACCGCCGCCTCCTCGACGGCGCCCTCCAGGTCGGCGAAGAACATGTAGTGGCCAAGCCGCTCCTTGCGGGGGCGGGACTCGATCTTGGTGAGGTTGATCTGCCGGTTTGCGAACTCCTGGAGGCAGGCGACAAGCCACCCCGGCCGCTCCGCCCCCGCCCCCCAAAAGACCACCGAGGTCTTCCGGGGGGAATCGGGGCCGGGAGGCCTGCGCCAAGGGGGTGGCTCCCGTTGATCGGCCCGCGCCAACCAGACGAACCGCGTCTCGTTTGACTCCCCGTCCTCGATCCCCCGGGCGACCACGACCACGCCGTAAAGCTCGGCGGCCCTGCCGTTGCCGATCGCCGCCACCCCCCGCTCGCCCCCCTCCGCCACCTCCCTGACGGCCTCCGCCGTGGAGGCCCGATGGCGAACCGTTGCCCCGGGAAGCCGTTCCCGCAGGAAGCGGCTGCACTGGCTGGCCGCCTGGGGGTGGGAGAGGACAAGCCGGTACTCGCCGAGCGGCAACGCCTCCTTGGCAAGGAGGCAGTGGCTGATCGGCAGCACCGTCTCGGCGACGATCCGCACCTCCTCCGCCTCGCCGGCAAGGGTGTCGAGGGTGACGGTGATCGGCCCCTCGAGGGAGTTCTCGATCGGCACCAGGGAGTAGGGAAGCTCACGCCGCTGCACGGCCATCACCGCCTCGTAGATCGTCGCCAGCGCAACCGGCTCCACCGCCTCCGGGACAACGGCCGCCAGCAGCGCCTCTTCGCTGAAGGTCCCCGGCGGACCGAGGTAGCCGACCTTTGCCGCGGCGGCCACGGCGCTATCCCGAGCGCTCCGAAAGGCGGCTGGGGGCGGCCAGCTCGATCGCTTCCTCCTCCTCCGGCGAAAGCTCGTATTCGCCCTTGCCGCCCACCACCTGCTTGGCGTAGACGCGGGCCTGTTCCCGGTGGTGGATGCAGGTGAGGACGATCCCGGAGCGGGTCCGGTCAAGGAGCGCCAGGGAGAGGGACTGGCGGCCAGACTGCTCGTTGTAGGCGTCGTAGCGGACCAGGGAGCGCAGCGACAGCGCGTTGTCAAGGTACCGCTCCACCTCCTCCATCCGCCGCTGCAGGTCGCCGCGCGCCCCTTCGATGAACTGGCGCAGGTCCTCGAAGGCCGCCTGCAAACCGAGGACGTGGTCGAGCAGGTCCCGCTTGCCGGCCTTGCCCAGCACCGCAACCTGAGCCGCCCGCAGCCTGCGCAGCTTCACGGCCAGGTAGATCGCAACCAGCAGGGAGACGGCGGCAACCGCGGCGGCGGCGATCGCGATGATCCCCTGGGTGTTCAGAACGGTTGCGCTCATTGCTGCCATTGTTGCGGCTGAAGCCGTTGGAAGCGCAGGGCGGCAGTAGGTTAGCTAGCCGAACACCGCTTCGTAGGTCGCCTTCGACCCTTCGGTCGGCTGGCTGCCGGGCGGCGGCTGGACAACCACTTCAACCTTGGCGCCAACCCCCTGAGGGAGGCCCTGGAGCGGCACTTCGGTGGTTGCCGAACCGCCCGGTGCAACCTTGGGGATCACGTTGAAGGAGCTGTACCGCTTGCCGGCGGCGATCACCGCAACTTCCACCGTCACGTTCCCGTCCTCCACTTGGGTTGGGTTTTCCACCTTGACCGTGAAGGTCGGGTTCGATCCTGCGTGGAGGTGGTTCAGTTCCGGCGGCGGGGCAAGCTGGTTGCCGCCGACGGAGACGGCGGTGATCGTCGGCGGCTGGCTGCCGGTGGCAACCGGCTTTTCCTGGGGCAGGTGGCTGCCAAGCCGTTCGGCGACGGTTGCCGGTTCCAGCCAGCCGAGGTTCGGCAGGAACCGCTGCTGGTCGAGGGAGACCCCGCTGACCCCTTCCTTGCTGAGCGCTTCCGAGATCAGCGGCACCACCCGCTGGAGGTAGAGGACGTCGGAGGCGAGGAGGATCTCCATCGCCCCGGCGATCTGCTTGATCGCCGTCGCGCTTTCGCTGCCGCCGCCAAGGGCGGTGGCGATCCGGCCGGCGACCTTCCGGATCCCTTCGCTGCGCAGATCGAGCGCGATCAGCAGCTCCCGCTGCGCCCCTTCAAGGCCGCCGGGAACGGAGAGGGAGCGGGCCTTTGCCGCCTGCCGTTCGGCTTCCTGGCCCAGTTCGTCAAGCCGCTGTTCGATCGTCCCGCCGCCCCCCTTTTCCGAGCGGGCGCCGGCAAGGTCCTGGAAAAACTGATCGCCAACCCCTTCCGCCGATTCCCGCTCCAGCTGGCCGACTTCGCGGGCGTAGCGGGCAACGGCTTCCCCCCCTCCCCCGGAAAAGGCGCCGGCGATCGCAAGGACGATCAAAAGCAGGACGACCAGGCCGACGGCGGCCGCCACCCGCCGCCGCACGACCACCTCGTGGTCGGGATGGGGGGGAGGACGGCGCGGACCGGGAGGTCTGCGGGGCGGGCGGCCACCGCCCCCCTGCGCCTCTTCCTCTGGAAAAAACGACAAAGCCAGTCTCCCTTACCGTCGGTTTCGGCTGTTCAGTATGACCGCACCGCCAACTCCCGCAAGCCGCCGCAACCCCGCCTGCCGCAGCCGCCGGCAGGGAACCGGCCGCGACGGGCAAATCAGGTGGGTGGATGTCTAACACCTTTCCGCTGCCAGCCGCCGCCAGACGGGTTGTCGCCGGTCGCTACCTGATCTGCGGCCTGCTCGGCAGCGGCGGCTACGCCACCGTCCTGCGGGCGCGGGATCGGCTGCTTGGTCGGGAGGTCGCCCTCAAGGAGCTTCCCGGCGGCGGCGGGCCGCCCCGCGAGGCCGTTGCGGCAAGCAGGCTGAACCATCCGACGATCGCCGTCCTCTACGAGCTCTTTGAAGCGGATCGCCGCCTCTACCTCGTCTACGAGCTCGTCGAGGGCCGGCCGCTCTCGGCCGTCCTGGCCGGCGGTCAGCCAGCTCCCACCGCGCTCCTGCGGGCGCTGCTCAACCTCTGCGAAGCCCTCGCCCACGCCCACAGCTGCGGCGTCGTCCACGGCGACGTCTCGCCGGCAAACCTGCTTCTGCTCGATCGGCCGGCGCCGGGCCAACCCCAGGCAAAGCTGACCGACTTCGGCGCCGCCCTGCTCGCGGAGGAGTGGGGGCTGCGGCCGGCGGGGTGCGCAACCCCCGGCTACGCAGCCCCGGAGCTTTTGGCCGGCCAGCCGCCAACGCCGGCCGCCGACGTCTACGCGGCCGCCGTGGTGATCGAGCAGGCCCTGCGCCGCTGCCAGGGCGGGGTGCCGCCGGCCCTTTCCACCGCCCTTGGCCGCGCCCTGGCGACCAACCCCCAGGAGCGCTGCTCGGCTGCCCAGCTGGCCGAGGCCGTTGCCGCCGCAGCCCGGGAGCAGGCCGCCGCCCGGACCGCCCTCCTGCCAACCGCTTCCCTTGCCACGCCGAGGCGCAGCCGCCGGCCCACCCCGGCCCTTGCGGCAGTTCCGCTGCTCTGCGGCGCTGCCGCCTTCCTTGCCCTCTCCGGTCGCGTTGGGGTCGCCATCCTGCTCTGCGCCGCCCTGCCGGCGCTCTTCCTTGCCCTGGCCTTCGCCCCGCCCTCCCTGGCCGCGCCGGCGCTTGCCCTCGTCCAGCTGCCGTTGGTTGGGATCGCCCTGGTTGGAGCGCAGCGGCCGCGGTGGCGCAGGGCGCTTGGCGGAGCCTGCTGCGGCTGGCTGATCGACCTCGCCGGCCCACCCCTCTCAAACCCTCCCTGGCCGCCGCTGCCCGGCCTCCATGAGCGGCTCGCCCTCTCCGCAAGGGAGGCTGAGGCGGTTCTTGCCGCAGCCGCCTCCGCCCACGGCCTGCTCCTCCTTGCGCTCTGTGCCCTTGGAGGCGCCCTTGCCCCCGCCTGGCCGGCCCGCCGGCTGCTTCCCGCCACGGCGGCCGCCGCGATCTGGGCTGCAGGCCTCGTCGGCGGGGCCTCGCTGGTCGCCGGCGCCGCCGCTCCCCAGGCGGCAAGCGAGGCTGCCCTTGCGCTGCTCCTCTCCCCCCTTGCCCACGCCGTCGGCCGGCGGCGGACTAGGTAGGCAAGGTTAGTTTGTAACGTAGCATGGTCCTGATGGCGCTTCTGCAGCGGATCGAGCAGACCCTTGGCTCCCTCCTCGAGGGCGGTTTCGGGCGGGTCTTCCGCAGTCCCGTCAAGCCGATGGAGATCGCCCGCCGCCTTGCCCGGGAGATGGACGCCCACCGCACGACCTCCCTTTCCCGAACCTATGCGCCAAACGAGTTCCTCGTCTGGTTGTCGCCCGCCGATCGGGAACAGTTCGCGGGGGTCGAGGAGGACCTGATCGCCGAGCTTTGCGCCTACCTGCTGGAGCACGCCCGCCGGGAAGAGCTGACCCTGCTCTCCCGGCCGATGGTCGGCTTCCAAACCGACCCGCGGCTGCGGCTTGGCGAATTTGCAATCCAGGCCCGGCTGATCCGCCCCCAGGAGGAGCGCCAGGCCGTCCGCGTCTCCCGCCAAACCGTCCAGCCCCAGCCCCCCGCTGCGCCCCAGGGAGCCTCTCCAGCCGCCCAGTCAAGCCAGCCCCCACAGGTCCAGCAACCGGCCGGCCAAGCTCCCTCGCCGGCCGTCGAGCAGCCGGCTGCGCCCCAACCGGCGGCGGCCGGTCAGCAGCAGCCGGCGGCGGCCGCCCCGGCGCAGCCCAACGCCGCCCAACCGCCGCCGGTCACCGTCCCGCCGCCCCCCACCGTTCAACCGGCGGCGCAGGAGGGCCTCCAGGAGCCTGGGGCGGCTCAGCCCCTCCAGCCGGCCGTGCCGCTCACCCCCCAACCGCCCCCGGCCGCAGCGCAGGGGCCGCGGGCGGCGCTGGTTGTCGCCGGCAGGAGGATCGAGATCGGCCCGGAGCCGGTTGTGGTCGGCCGCTCCCGGGCCTGCGACATCGTGATCGACGATCCCGGCGTCTCCCGCCGCCACGCGGAGATCAGGCCAAGCGGAGAAGGGTTTGAAATTCGGGACCTCGGCTCGACGAACGGCGTCTACTTGAACCGCGCCCCGATCGACCGGGCCGCGCCCCTGCGCCACGGCGACGTGCTGGAGCTTGGCGCAACGGAAATCCGCTTCGAGCAGACGTGAACAGCCTCGAGCCGATCGCGGTCCTGCTGAAGTACGGCTTTCTGGCGATCCTCTACCTGTTCCTGTTCTGGGTGGTCCGCTCGGCGCTGCGGGAGCTGAGCGGCGGGCGGCGCAACCTTGCCCCAGCGCCCGAGGCCACCGGCTTCTACCCGGCCCAGTCGCTGCCCGCCTACAACCTCGCCAACCACCCAACCAGGCTGGTCGTCAACCGCGCCCCCGGCCACTCGCCGGGAATGATCTACGACCTCGACGGCGACGTCACCCTTGGCAGGGGCCCCCAGGCGCGGATCCGGCTTGACGACCCCTACGCCTCCAGCCTCCACGCCCGGATCTTCGCCGAGGGGGGCATACTTGCCGTCGAAGACCTTGGCTCCACCAACGGCACCTACCTCAACGAGGAGCTCCTCGAGGGGCCCCGGCCGCTCCATCCCGGCGACCGGCTGCGGATAGGGGAAAGCGAATTCACCTTCGAGGTGGGTTAGGTTGCGGGTCGTCGAGCAGTTTGCAGCCACCGACACCGGCCGCCAGCGGCGGGCCAACGAGGACGCCCTGCTCGCCAAGCCGCCGCTCTTCGTGGTCGCCGACGGGATGGGCGGGGCGAAGGCCGGCGAGGTCGCCTCCCGGGTGGCGATCGAGTGCCTGCGCAAGGGGCTGCCCCCGGCCGGCGACGCCCAGATCAGGACGCTGCTGCGGGAACGGATCGAGGAGGCCAACGCCCGGATCCACGCCCTCTCCCAGCTCAACGCAAGCCAGGCGGGGATGGGCACGACGCTTACCGCCCTCCACGTCGGCAGCGGCGAGGTGCTGCTTGCCCACGTCGGCGACTCCCGCGCCTACCTGCTGCGCGACGGGGTGCTCACCAGGCTGACCGAGGACCACTCCCTTGTCGACGAACTGGTCAGGCAGGGGAGGCTTGCCCCCGATCAGGCCCAGGACCACCCCCAGCGGTCGGTGATCACCAGGGCGCTTGGCCCAGAGCCAACCGTGCACGTCGACGTCCGCTCGGTGGAGCCAAAGCCCGGCGACGTCTACCTGCTTTGCAGCGACGGCCTCACCTCGATGGTCCCCGACGAGGAGGTGGCGCGGATCCTCAACGGCGCGCCAACCCTGAAGGCGGCCGGCAAGGCGCTGGTGCGGGCTGCAAACGAGGCCGGCGGCAAGGACAACATAACGGTGATCCTCCTGCGCCTTGACGGGGACCGCCCCCGCCAGGCCGGCGAAGAGACGCGGATCATGCGGCTGCCAAGCAGGCCGCAGCCAAGCCGGTCGCGCAACGTCCGCTGGCTTTGGCGGCCGCTTGCCGGCCTTGCCGTCCTGGCGGCGATCCTTGCCGGCGCCGGCTTCCTGGCCAGTCAGTCGGTCTACTTCATCGGCGTCAACGGACGGGGCCTGCTGACGATCTACTCCGGCCTGCCCTACGAACTTCCCGGCGGCCTCAAGCTCTACGCCCCCTATTACGTCTCCGGCGTGTCGGCGGCGGAGCTGCCCGCCCAACGAAGGGCGAAGGTCCTCGACAACTCCTGGCGCTCCGAAGCAAGCGCTGCAGACCTGATCAAGGCAATCGAACTGGAAGCGGGGGAAGGCCGGTGAACGCGGCGATCCGCAGGGTCTTTGTGATCTGCGTCCTGCTCTTTGTGGTGCTGATCGCCTTCACCTCCCGCTGGACGATCTTTGAAGCAAGCGCCCTGCGCCACAACCCGCTCAACCGCCGCGGCCTGATCCTCCAGGAACGGATCGCCAGGGGGGAGATCCTCGCCGACGACGGGACCGTCCTGGCGGCCTCCCGGCGCAACGGCGAAGGCTTCTACGAACGGTACTACCCGTTCGGCTCCCTCTTTGCCGTCCCGGTGGGCTACTCCTTCACCGACCTCGGCCAAACGGGGATCGAGGCCTACCGCAACAGCCAGCTGAACGGCGAAGGGCAGCTCACCCTCCAGCGGCTCCTCGACGAGATCCAAGGCAAGGAACCGGAAGGGGACAACGTGGTCACCACCCTCGACTTCGAAGTCCAGAAGGTGGCCGCCGAAATGCTTGCCGGCTACCACGGCGCGGTGGTGGCGATCGAACCCTCCACGGGGGCGGTCTTGGCGATGGTCTCCTCGCCAAGCTTCAACCCCAACCAGCTTCGCACCACCGCCGGCTACGAAGCGCTCCTTCGCTCCGGAGGCGGCTCGGAGCTGGTGAACAGGGCAACGGAGTTCGGTTACGCCCCCGGCTCTACCTTCAAGACGGTGACCGCCACGGCAGCCTTCTCCGAAGGGCTGTTCACCCCCAACTCGCTGCTCTCCGGCGCAAACGGGATCCCGATCGACGGCGTGCCGCTCCACAACGACAACAACGAAAGCTTTGGGGAAATCACCTTGACGAAGGCCTTCGCCCTCTCGGTGGACACCGTTTGGGCCCAGGTGGCGGAGCGGGTTGGCGCCGTCGACCTGGAAAAGTACATGCGGCGGTTCGGCTTCTACAAAAAGCCGCAGATCGACCTGCCGGCCTCCGAACTGTCGGCAAGCGGGGAGTACGAAGGGGAAAACCTTGTGCCGGTCACCAGCCCGACGATCGACGTCGGCCGCACCGGAATCGGCCAGGACAAGCTGCGGGTCACCCCCCTGCAGATGGCCGAGGTCGCCGCCGCCGTCGCCAACCACGGGACGCTGATGGTCCCCCACCTGACCGCAAAGATCGTCAACCAGGAAGGGGAGACCGTGGAAACGATCAAGCCCCGGGTCGAGGCCCAGGTGATGCGACCCGCCGTCGCCGCCGAGATCACCGAAATGATGGAAGCCGTCGTCCGGGAAGGAACGGGCGTCCCCGCCCAGATCCCGGGGGTGGCCGTCGCCGGCAAGACCGGCACCGCCGAAACCCAGTTCGGGTCGGCCCTCAACGACGTCTGGTTCATCGCCTTCGCCCCGGCCCGCAACCCAAAGGTTGCGGTGGCGGTGACCGTTGAAAAGGTCCCCGGCTACGGCGCCACCTACGCCGCCCCCGTCGCCAAACGGGTGATCGAAACGGCGCTTGGCAGCGGCCACGGAGGGGAAGGGTGATCGCCGCCGGCACGGTGATCGACGGCCGCTACCGGGTCCTCGCCAAGCTCGGCAGCGGGGGGATGGCGGACGTCTACCTCGCCCAGGACGAGCTGCTTGGCCGTCAGGTGGCGGTGAAGGTCCTCCAGGACCGCTTCGCCGGCGATCAGGAGTTCGTCGAGCGGTTCAGACGGGAGGCCTCGGCGGCCGCCTCCCTCTCCCACCCCAACGTCGTGGCGATCTTCGACCGGGGCAGCTGGGACGGCACCTACTACATCGCGATGGAGTACCTCCCCGGCAAGACGCTCAAGGAGGTGATCCGGGAGCAGGGGCCGATGCCGCCCGGCGAGGCGATCGAGATCGCGATCCAGGTGCTGCGCGCCGCCGCCTACGCCCACCGCCACGGGGTGATCCACCGCGACCTCAAACCGCACAACATCATCCTTGCCGAGGAGGGGAGGGTGGTGGTCACCGACTTCGGGATCGCCCGGGCGGCAAGCGACGGGGAAATCACCCAGGCAGGCTCGATCATGGGCACGGCCCAGTACCTCTCGCCGGAGCAGGCCGAAGGGGGGAGGGTAAGCGAGGCCTCCGACATCTACGCCGTCGGCATCCTCCTCTACGAGCTGCTCACCGGCACCGTCCCCTTCCAGGGGGAGAGCGCCGTGGCCGTCGCCCTCCAGCACCTCTCCGCCCCGCCGAAGCGGCCAAGCCTGCTCAACCCAGCCGTCCCCCCGGAGCTGGACAGGATCGTCCTGAAGGCGCTCGCAAAGGATCCCGCCCAACGGTTCCCAACGGCCGAGGCCTTTATCGCCGCCCTCTCCTCGCTCAACCAGAACGGAGCCCTCCCACCGCCCCTCGACCAGCAGCCAACGGAGGCGATCCCCGCCCTCCCCCCAGCTGAGGAGCGGGAGGGCGGCGGACGGAGGTGGTGGGTTGCCCTCCTCGTCGCCGCCCTTGCCGCAGGCGGCGCCGTCGCCGGCCTGCTGCTCAGCCGCGGGGAAACGGCCAAGGTGGTGGTGCCGGCGCTGATCGGCCAAAGCCAGGCCCAGGCCGTCTCCGAGCTGCGCGCCGACGGCCTGGTCGGGGTGGCAAGCCCCCAGACCTCAACCGCCCCGCCCGGCACCGTGATCGGCCAGCGACCCCAGGCCGGCGCCCTCGTCCCAAAGGGCAGCTACGTCTACCTGACCGTCTCCGTTGGCGCCCAGACGGCGCTGATCCCCAAGGTTGCCGGCCTGCCCCAGGGGAAGGCCGAAGCGCTTTTGCGCGCCGCCGGCTTCGTGCCGATCGCAACCCAACAGCCCTCCAAGCGGTTTGCGGCCGGCACGGTGATCGGCACAAGCCCGCCGGAAGCCGTCGAGGCGCAAAAGGGGGCAACGGTCGTCCTTTACGTCTCCTCCGGTCCGCCGGTTGAAGGGGCGGTTGGCGTGCCGGCCGTCGTCGGCTCAAGCGAAACGGCGGCCCAGGAAGCCCTCCTTGCCGCCGGCCTGACGCCCAAGGTGGTGGGCAACCGGGAAACCTCAACCTACCCGCCCGGCACCGTGCTGGTGCAAAGCCCGGCTGCCGGCAGCAAGCTGGCCAAGGGGGGAACGGTCTCCCTGATCGTCGCCGCCCCCCGGCGGCAGCTTGCCGTCCCCAACGTGGTCGGCAAGCAGGAGGCGCAGGCGGCAGCTGAACTGGGCGCCGCCGGGTTCAAGGTCGCCGTCCGCCAGGAACCGGTCAGCGAACGCAAAGAGGTGGGCGAAGTCCTCGAACAGCTGCCCCCCGCCGGCCAGCAGCTGCGCCCCGGCGAAACGGTGACGATCGTCGTCGGGTCGCCCCAGGGCGGGCCGTCCACGACGAAGACAACCACCGCCCCGGCGCGAAAAGGGGAAGGGGAAGGGTGAGCGAGCCGCCGTTGGTTGCCGTGCTGGGCGGGGGCCGCTCCGCCGAGCACGAGATCTCGCTGCGCTCGGCGGCAAGCGTCGCCCGCGGCCTGCGGGAGACCGGCTTCCGGGTCCTGGAGGTGAAGATCGACCGCGACGGCCGGTGGCTTCATGAAGGCAGGCCGGTGGCGCTTGTCCCCGGGGAGGGGCTGCTGGGCGCCGACCTCGCCTTCCCCGTCCTCCACGGCCCCTACGGCGAGGACGGCACCGTCCAGGGGGTGCTTGATGCGCTTGCGATCCCCTTCGTCGGCAGCGGCGTCGCCGCCTCGGCGGTGTGCATGGACAAGCTCCTCTTCAAGGACGTCCTCGAGGCGTGGGGCTTCCCCCAGGTTCGCTACCTGCCGCTGGCCGGCGCCCAGGCAAGGGCGGCTGCAGCCGGAGAGCGCAGCGAGCTTGCCCGGCTCCTCTCCTTGGGGCTGCCGCTGTTTGTAAAGCCGGCCCGCTGCGGCTCCTCGCTGGGGATCGTCAAGGTGGAGCGGCCAGACCAGCTTGCCCCGGCCGTTGAGGCGGCCCTCCGCTACGACCCCAAGCTGATCGTCGAGGAGGGGGTGAGGGCGCGGGAGCTGGAGTGCGGGCTGGTTGAAGGGGAGGAGGGGTTTGCCTGCACCCCCCTTGGCGAGGTGCGGGTGGCGGGGGGGTGGTACGACTTCGCGGCAAAGTACACCCCCGGCGGGATGGAGCTTTCCGTGCCGGCCGAGGTGCCGGACCGGATCGCCCAGCAGGCCGCCGCCTTGGCCGTTGAGCTCGCCCAGCGGCTTGGCGTCGCCCAACTTGCCCGGGTCGACTTCTTTTTGTGCGGGGAGCGGCTGCTCGTCAACGAGCTGAACACGATGCCGGGCTTCACCGAGACCTCGGTCTACCCCAAGCTCGCCGGCGCCCTTGGCTTCTCCTACCCCGAGCTGCTTGCCAGGCTTTGCGAGCGGGCCCTCTCCCGGGCAAGGAGCGCGCCGGCAACCGCC
>Ga0209061_1002993_pt1 | contig 19478 bp, 16 predicted proteins | sample Coa_R1_10_FD_187157 | JGI IMG/M metagenome (GOLD analysis project Ga0209061, IMG submission 187157) | Surface soil microbial communities from Centralia Pennsylvania, which are recovering from an underground coalmine fire - Coalmine... | ecosystem: Environmental > Terrestrial > Soil >...
ATCCGTAAGGCGCGGAGTGTGATGTCTTCGAGATTGCCTATGGGTGTGGCGATCAGGTACAAGGCAGCCAAAGTACTAAGCAGTGTAGCGCTGGAGTTTCTTAAAGCCGCAGGGTGCATCGGGCGCAACATTCGGCCAGCAGGGCGAGTAACGTAAAGGAAAAGCCATGGGAAGTGCTTTTGAGCGGCGAGCCTCGGAGGAAGCGCCACTATACATCCGCTGGAATCCTGACCGCTCTTTCTTTGCGATTGAGATGAAGCTGGAGCTGGTGGGGCGTATCTGGCGGGAGATTGCCTACGCGACCCGGCTGAACCAGGAGACCGGGGGCATACTGGTTGGATCCTTGCCCAGCAATGCCGTGCCTACGCTGCGGATTGACGATGTGCTCATGGTGCCGCGGGAGGCCGGAGACGGGCAGGTCTTCATGCTGAATCCAGCCGAACATGAGCGCTTTGCACAAGTGCGCTGGCATGGAGTTCCCCGTGAAAAGACGGCGGTAGGATTCTTTCGAAGTCACCTGCGTTCGGGACCTTTAAAGCCTTCGATTGCAGATCGGGGGTTGCTCTCGGAGCATTTTCGCAATATTCATGTCTTGCTTCTGATTGAAGGACGTGAACCGAGGCGGGCTGCATTCTTTCTTGCCACGAATGGCGAAGTGCCGGATGTGCCTTCCATCCGGGAATTTCGCTTCGACGAAGAGGAATTCCGGTCTCTGCCAGAAGTTGAGCCGGAACAAACGCCCGAAGCGGAGCACGTCCCAGCACGACAGATGCGGCAATGGGCCATCTTGTTTGCTGCCTTGCTGCTGATTGGTGCAGCACTTGTTTGGTCCTTGCACGGAGATGGTTTTGGGAAGCTCTGGAGTGGATCGACGGATGTGAAGCTTTCGATTCAGGGGACGGGTGCGGTACTAAGGATCTCCTGGAATCATGCGGCCCGTGAGATTGCAGAGGCCCACGGGGCGGTACTCACCATTCGCGATGGCGCGAGCCGCCGCGAGATCGAGCTCGGCGAGGACGATCTGCTGCTCGGCGCTGTCGAGTACAGGAGAAACAGCCGGAAAGTGGAAGCGACACTCTCGGTAAAGACTACAAACGGCGCGGTACCGCACACAGCCGAGTGGCAGGGAAGCCCATGAAAAGCTAGATGCCTGCCCACCTTACAAAGACCGCGGCGATGACTCCGCCGGTAATGGGCCCGAGGATCGGTATCCAGGCATAACGCCAGTCGGAAGAGCCCTTTCCGGCTATTGGCAGCAGCGAATGCATGATGCGTGGACCGATATCGCGAGCGGGATTGATGGCATAACCCGTGGTTGCCCCGAGCGAGAGACCGATACTCCAAACCACGCCACCGATCAATACCGGGCCGAGACCTGGCGCGACACCTCCGGGTGCGATGCGTTTGGAGACTAAAGCGGCCGCTGCAACAACCAGTACGAAGGTGCCGATGACCTCGCTGAGGAAATTGAAGGAATACTTGCGGATTGCGGGGACGGTGGAAAAGCACATGAGCTTGGCTTGTGCATTTTGAGTGGCGCCCCAGTGGGGCTCATAGAATAACCAGACGAGCGTAGCGCCCAGCATGGCGCCGGCAATTTGCGCCGGGATGTAGGTCCACAGACGCTCGGGATGTCCGGTCATGATCACCGAAGCGATCGTAAATGCCGGATTCAGATGCGCGTCCGCGTCGCCCATGGAGATGGCAATGGCAACGCCCGCGAATACGGCAAGCGCCCAGCCTGTGGTGATTGCCATCCATCCGGCGCCTTGTGCTTTGGAACGCTCAAGCAGCGCTCCGCCCACCACTCCGTTCCCTAGCAGAATCAGGATCATTGTTCCGACGAATTCACCGAGCGCCGGTGGTGCCATTCGGTTCTCTCGACCTTCCTTTCTGTTTTCATTTTTTAAACGCCTTTTAAACGCCCTTATGATGGTCACTTAGAATCTGGGGCGATTGGGAGCCGCAAGGAAAGAGTTTACGTTACGGGCTCGGGTAGTTGCGACGACAACGGGGTCGGAGCGTTTATAATGGCACTTCATGCCGCAGCTTCTAGCAGGTAAGACCGCGCTTGTGTTAGGAATCGCAAACCGTTGGAGCATCGCTTATGCGATCGCTTCCGCGTTTGTGCGCGAGGGCGCGCAGCTTGTCTTGACCTATCAGGGCGAGCGCCAGAAGCAGACCGTAGAAGAACTGGGGGCGGAACTAAAGGCTGCCAAGGTGATCAACTGCGATGTCACCCGGCAGGAAGATCTGGACGGGCTGCGCGATCAATTGAGCGAACTCGTGCCAAGTGTGGACACGATGGTGCATAGCATCGCCTTTGCCAACCGGGAGGATTTGAGCCGCCCGTTTGTTGAAACCAGCCGGGATGGATTTCTGCTGGCTCAGGAGGTAAGCGCCTATTCGCTTGTGGCCTTATCGCGGACGATCGCTCCGCTGATGCGAAATGGCGGCTCAATCATGACGCTCACGTATTTAGGTTCGAGCCGTGTGGTGCAAAACTACAACGTGATGGGGGTCGCAAAGGCGGCGCTGGAGGCGAGCATGCGCTATCTGGCTTACGATCTCGGGCCGCGCAATATTCGCGTCAATGCGATTTCGGCGGGACCCATCAAGACGGCATCGGCGCGCGGCATCAAAGATTTTACGAAAGTGCTCGAAGGAGTAGCGGCGCTTGCGCCTTTGCGTAGAAACACGGATCCCGGGGAGGTAGCGGATACGGCCGTGTTCTTGGCGAGCGATTTGGCGCGGGGCGTTACAGGAAACGTGCTATTTGTCGATGCGGGCTTTCAGATCGTTGGAATTGGCCTGGCCGAGTGAGGGGGAGAGAAATGGCCCTCCGAGCTATCTAGGCCGGGCTGCTTGCGTCTAAATTGACAGCGATTCAACAGAAATTTATTCTGGTTGTTTCAAGCGTAGTTGCGGTAGTTGTACGCTTCCTCTGGCCGAGCCGGCTCGCTCAAAAGGGGAGCAAGCCTGCTACAAGCCGGTTCATTTTCGCGAGCCGTATATCTAGTTGGTTAACACAAACATATGATTCAGGTTGATGGCCTTTCGAAAAAGTATGGCCGCCATGTGGCCGTCGATCATATCTCCTTTTCTGTCGAGAAGGGTGATATTGTCGGCTTTCTTGGCCCGAACGGAGCAGGTAAGACGACCACGATGCGCATCCTCACCTGCTTTCTGCCGCCTTCGGGGGGGCGCGCCACGGTGGCCGGCTTCGATGTCTTCGAGCAGCCGTTCGAGGTAAAGAAGCGCACCGGTTATCTGCCGGAGTCCCCGCCTCTCTATCCGGAAATGAGCGTCGAAGACTATCTGACGTTCGTAGCACGACTCAAGAGCGTGCCCAGCCGGGAGGTCAAGCAGCGAGTCGAGCAGGTGATGGAACGCTGCTCGGTTGGCGACGTGAAGGGGAAGCTCATCTCCAAGTTGTCTAAAGGCTACCGGCAGCGAGTGGGACTGGCCCAGGCGATCATTCACAATCCGGACGTTCTGATTCTGGATGAGCCCACCTCGGGACTAGATCCGAAGCAGATTAACGAGACGCGCGAGCTGATCCGGGATCTTTCCGGAGCCCACACGATCATCCTGAGCACGCACATTCTCTCCGAGGTAGAGGCTGTTTGCAAAACGGTCATTATTATTAACCGCGGCCGCCTGGTTGCGACCGATTCTGTGGAACATCTCAAGCAGCGGGGCGCCGGGAATGCCATTCAGGTGCAGATCGACACGGATGGGACGGGGGATCTTTCTGCGGTCAGGCAACGACTGGAGCAGGTAGCTGGCGTGAGTAAGGTAATCGAGAAGCCGCGCAATGGGACGCCGTTCGTTTTTGAGGTACAAAGTCTGCCGGGGCGCAATGTGCGTGCGGATATTGCGCGCGCGGTTGTGCACGCGGGCTGGAATCTGCTTGAACTTAAGGCGTTAACCTCGACACTCGAGGAAATTTACCTTTCTCTGACTGGCGCTGTTGCCGAGCAGCCGCCGGTTTCCGAGCAGCCGGAGCCCACAGTAGAGACCGTGGGAGGGACGAAGTGAGGAATATCTGGACGATTTGCCGACGCGAGCTGTACTCCTACTTTGTATCGCCGATTGCCTGGGTGCTGCTCGCTATCTTTGCGTTTTTGAGCGGGGCTTTCACTTACATCATTAGCGCCAGCTTTGTCCGTGCATCGTTTGAGAGCCAGATGAGCGGACAATCCTTCCCGATGAACTTGAACGAGCAGGTCATTGGTCCGCTCTTCTCGAACATTGCGGTAATCAGCCTGTTCCTTATTCCGCTGATCTCCATGCGTTTATTCGCGGAGGAGAAGCGTCAGGGGACGATTGAGCTGCTGGTTACATCGCCGGTGCATGATCTGGAGATCATTCTCGGTAAATGGCTGGCTTCGGTTCTGATGTATGGCGCTCTCTTGGTGGTGCTGGCAGCGGACTATTCGTTTCTGTTCCTGTATGGGAATCCGGACTGGCCGCCCGTGGCCACTGGGTTTTTGGGAATCTTTCTCCAAGGGGCGTGCCTTCTGGCGTTTGGCGCGTTCATTTCGACACTCACGCGGAACCAGATCGTGGCCGGCGCAATTGGCTTTGCAGCGGCACTCATTCTTTGGATCCTTAATTGGACGACCTCGTTTGGCAATTCGGTAACCGTTCAGGTGCTGAATTATCTGTCAGTGGTAAGTCATCTGGATAGCTTTACGCGTGGCGTGATTGATTCGAAGGATTTAATTTACTACCTGACGATGATCTTTCTGGGCCTGTTTTTAACCGCCCGTTCTTTGGAATCATTGCGGTGGAGGGCATAGGATGGCGGAGAAAGCACGGAAATTTCTAAAAGATCCGCTGGCGGCTAAACAAGCTAAATATGGGGCGACAGCCACGCTTTACACCCTTGTGGTTCTTGTAATTCTGGTGCTGATTAACTGGCTTGGCTATCGCTACAACAAATCGATCGACACGACCAGCAATAAGCGATTTACGCTGTCGCAGGAGACACAAAAGGTTATTAAAAACCTAAAGACGAACGCAACGATTTACTACTTTGATAAAGCCAGCAATTTTGAACAAGCGAAAGGGATTCTCGATCGGTATAAGAATCTGTCGCCGAAGATCAAGATCGAGTATATCGACTATCAGAAGGAGCCGACGCTTGCCCGAGCCTTCGGTCTGCGCTATCCGGGGACGGCATATGTGGAAGTTGGCCCCCGGCGTGAGGAAGCGAAAACACTGGACGAGCAGGGTATAACCGGCGCGTTTTTAAAAGACCTGAAAGGCGTCCGCAAAGTCTGTTTTGTCTCGGGGAGCCAGGAGCATCCGCTCGATGACACCGGAAGCACTGGGTTATCGCAGTTCAAGACGATGCTTGAGCGGGATAACTATCAGGCAGAGTCGATTACTTTGCTCGACAAGACGGAAGTTCCCAAGGACTGCAATGTACTGGTTATTGCTGGACCACAGCTTTCCTATACGCCGAATGAAGTAAATGCGATTAAAAATTATGTGCAAAGCGGCGGAAGAGCGTTTTTCCTGCTGGATCCGCCGATCGATTTTGGACACGAACATGTGTCAGAGAATACGGACCTTGTAAATTTGCTGGAAAGCTGGGGCGTTACGCCGGAAAAAGATCTTGTGTTGGAAGAGAACCCGGTAGACCAGTTATTCGGTTTTGGCCCGGAGATTCCGCTGGTGAGTCACTATGAATCCCAGCCGATTGTGGAGGATTTAAAGAACACATTTACCGGGTTTCCGGTGGTGCGTTCACTCCAGGTCAAGAGTACAGATAAGACTACAGTTGACAAGCTGTTTGAGACAACTTCCCGAGCGTTTGCCACCACTCATTTGAATACAAATGAAGTGAATCCGGCTGATCCTTCGAACAAGAAAGGTCCATTTGTTCTGGGCGCAGCCGGCACTTACAATACCGGAAATCCGAGTAATCCAGGGCGGTTCGTTGTTATCGGCAGCTCGGGATTTTTGGACAACAGTATGATCGGTTTCCAAGCAAATCGGGATCTGGCTCTGAATGTGGTGAACTGGCTTTCCTCTGACGAGGATCTAATCTCGATCCGGCCCAAGGAACCCGAGGACAGAAAGTTAACAGTTAATCAGCGGCAGATGAATGTGTTCTTCTATGTAGATATCATCGCGATTCCGCTGTTTGTGATCGCCTGGGGCATCGCCATCTTTCTGAAGCGCCGGGCTGCGTAATCTAGAGTCGAATGAAGACACGGAATTTGCTCATCGCTGCTGTGGTACTGGTGGCGCTCAGTGGTGTTGTGTGGTGGTCCAACCGTCACCCGAGCACCAGCTCAACCAGTACGACAAACACTTCGCCAAAGCTCGTGGATATACCCGAGAGCCAAGTCACGCAGATTGATCTTGCCAAAAAAGGCAGCGATACGGTCGTGATCCAGCGGCAAGGGGGCAAATGGGGGATTACGGCGCCTCACTCCTGGCCGGCAGACCAGGATGCAGTGAGCAGCCTTCTGTCTTCGCTGAGTCCGGTAACGGCGGACAGCGTGGTGGATTCTAAGCCGGCTGGATTGGCGAGGTATGGCCTCACCAGTCCTTCCCTTACTGTGACGGTTCATGAAAAGGACGGCAAGACAGCTCAAATCCTTTTTGGCGACGATGTGCCGGCAGGCTCGCTGGTCTATGCGCGAGTGCCGTCCAAGCCGGACGTGTATGCAGTCTCTTCGTCGGTGAAGAATTCATTTGACAAAAGCGAAAATGATCTTCGCGATAAACGGCTGCTGACCTTCAATAAGGACCAGCTTACGCGTATTGAGCTGGCTTCTGGACATTCAGACATCGAGTTCGGCAAGAATAATCAGAATCAATGGGAGATCATTAAACCCGGACCTTACCGGGCAGACAGCTTTCAGGTGGAGCAACTGATCACGAGTCTAAGTGATGCCAAGATGGACCTTACTGGCGATGCTGCTGATGAGAAGAAGACAAGCGCAGCTTTTGCCGGAGGTACGCCGGCAGCCACGGTGAAAGTCTCCGATTCCTCAGGCACACAAACACTCGATGTTCGTAAGAAGGGCTCGGACTATTATGCAAAGAGCAGCGTGGTGCCTGGTGTGTATAAGGTATCGGGCGACCTTGGACAAGCGGTTAGTAAGTCACTGGATGATTTTCGGAATAAGAAGATTTTCGATTTTGGATTCAACGATCCCAATCAGATTACTATCCAACAGGGCTCAAGCGAAAAGACGTATGTGCGTTCCGGCACGGATTGGAAGCTAAATGGGAAGACGATGGATCCGGCCACGGTGCAAGCGTTAATTGACAAGCTGCGAGATTTATCTGCAACTAAGTTTGTCACTACCGGGTTTCAGAATCCGGACATCACGATCCGCATTACCTCAAACGACGGCAAATTAACCGAAAAGGCCGAATTTTCTAAGGCTGCGAATGGCTATATTGCGCGGCGGGAGAACGAGCCGACACTTTATGCTCTGGATGCGAGTGCGGTAAACGATATCCTGAATGCTAGCAGCGCAATCAAGCCGGCCGCCAACTCCAAGAAATGACGAGGATGCGGCCTGAAGGGCTCGCATGTCCGCTTTAAATACTGATCTTTACGAACTTACGATGGCGGCGGGCTATTTCGCCGCTGGTAAAACCGATGAAATTGCCACTTTTGAGCTTTCGGTCCGTCGTCTTCCTCCCCAGCGCAATTTTTTGATCGCAGCGGGTCTCGCTCAAGCGGTTGACTATCTGAGTACGCTGTCGTTTCAAAGAGAAGAGATTGATTATCTCCGTTCGCTGGAGCAGTTTAAAAACACGCCGCCGGATTTTTTTGATTATTTGGCCAAATTTCGCTTCACGGGCGATCTCTTCGCAGTGCCCGAGGGCACGCCTATCTTTGCCAACGAACCGATTGCCATCATACGCGCGCCGATCATTGAAGCTCAGCTTGTCGAGACGTATCTGTTGTCCACGTTCGCATTTCAAACGATGGTGGCTTCGAAGGCGGCGCGCTGCGTCATGGCGGCTAACGGACGACCCATTATAGAATTTGGCAGCCGCCGCGCACATTCACCGGCAGCGGGGGTTCTCGCAGGACGTGCCGCGTTCATTGGGGGATGTGCGGGAACCAGCAACACGGAGTCAGGAATGCGCTTCGGCATCCCGGTTTTTGGAACGGCGGCTCATTCCTGGACGATGGCATTTCCAACAGAGGAGGAATCGTTTCGGGCGTTACAGCGGCTGCTCGGCGAATCGACAGTCTTTCTTCTGGACACATATGACACGATTGAAGGCGCGCAGCTTGCGGCTAAGGTGGGAAAACCGCTGTGGGGCGTGCGGCTGGATAGCGGAGACATTGCCGGTTTAGCGCGTCAAGTGCGCGGCATCCTGGATCGGGCCGGTTTGCGAGAAGCCAAGATTTTTGCCAGCGGGGACTTAGACGAATATCGCATTGCCGAATTTGTTCAATCAGGCGCTCCCATTGACGCTTATGGCGTAGGTACACAGCTTGCTACGTCTGCCGATGCGCCTACATTATCGGTAGTCTATAAGTTGGTCGAAATCGGTAAGGGTGATCAGGTGCGATACGCCGCTAAATTTAGTGATGAGAAGAGTACGCTGCCGGGAGCGAAGCAGATTTATCGCTCTCCCACGCACGATACACTTACTCTTCACAATGAATGCAAGCCGGAGAGCTTTGGCGCTCCGCTCGTTTGTCCGGTAATGATCGATGGGATTCCGCTAGAAATGCGTTCATCCATAACAGAGTTGAAGGCGCGTGCACAAAAGGCGATTGCAGCCTTACCTAAGGAACTCCTTTCACTTGAGCCTGTAGAGCCGTATCGTGTGGAGATCAGTCCGCAGTTATTGGCGCTAGCAGAAGAAGTCCGACGTCAGCGGCATGTGGTTCGCTGAATGCGTCAGAAGCGAAAGAGCGTTTCGAGATATCCGAACCGGGCGTCTTTATCCTTCGGATAAATATGTTCCATGACCGCTAAGCCTTGCGCATAGCCGAAATAGCCGGTGAAGGTGAGATAGCGGCTGAATCGATATTCGAGGCTGGTGTCGTACATGTTAGCAAGGGACCTCTGTCCGGAAACGGCGCGACCGGTGTAGCCGAAGGTCCAAGGCTGGTAGACGCCGCCACCGCTATACCAAAGATCGTTTGCGTTCGTGAGACGCAATGCATGAAACTCGCTTGAGAGCGTGATCTGCCGGTGCGGTCTCAGGATGAGCGCGCCGAAGCGATCTTCGGTATTCATCATGTTGTAAAAGGGGAAGCGGGCATAGGGCCGGGGCGTTGGCAGAAGCTGGAAGAAAGTGCCGTGAACATTGTCTTTAGGATTGGCATCTCCTGAGCCGAGTGTGAAGCCGCCGCGAAGCCAAGGCTTCACACTCTTCCATCGCTTCGGCTGAAAACCTGCCTCTAGATCCCAGGCATAAGCGCGTTGCGTTTCGATCCCCCAGCGGCCGGTCTGAAAAGCGCCCCAGCCGAGCGCATCAAAGGTGCCTGCCGAAGTTGTTACCGCGTGGATGCTGTGGGCTCCCAGGGTCTGAATGTGGATATTTGCTAGATCTGTGCTGCGAGCTGCCAGAGGTCGATTATCGGTCTTAAGGATGTGACGCCAATCGTCGTAGTCGATTGCAAAGATGCGCGTGTCTGCGAAATGACGGCCGTACCCCCAATCATGGGTATAGGCTGCATAGCCGAATGCGACGTCGTTCCAGCCCCATCCATCCACTTGAAAGACTCCGCGAGTTGGCAAGGCCGCGATGAACGTGAGATTGTCGGTGTGCGTGGAGTAAGAGTAATGGATCCCATCGAAGCTACGACCTACATCTGACCAGCCAAACGTGCCAATAAGTCGCTGAGTGATGCGATCGCGCTTGAGTGCGGCAAGGGTGGCGTTCTCAGGAATGGTTTCGCTGCCGTCGTTAAATTCAAAGCGACCAACCTGAAGCGTACTCGATTCCAGTCCGCCCAAGCCCTCCAGACGAAGGAAAAGCAATTTCGGGAAAGCCATAGCGGCGTACTGGCTGTTGTCATTCGCAGAGAAATAATTTGCGCCAAGCCCCAGGGCACCCTGTGGCGCGGGGGCTGTCGCCTGGGTGGGAAGTGCAAGAAGAAAGGGGACTGCGAGTTCGGCGTCCCAGTCCCATTTGGTCTGCTTTTGTGCGAAATTCAGGAGCAAGAGATTTCCGGAGTATTCATATTGATTTTCACCCGTGGCGGGCTGGAACCAATCCCACGAATAAAGCCTGGATCGGAGAGTTCCACTAAATGTGATGCCGCCGATGTTAGTAGCAGGAGGCGTAGTCTGTGCATAAGTCAAGATAGCGGTGAGAGATATAAACGCAAGGTGTTTACGGGCCACTTAGTCAGAAACTCCTGCGGTTGCAAATTGCTTGAGGCTTGCTTGAGATTCATCCGCTTGTGGAAAGTGAATAGTGAGAGCGAGGAAAGAAACGAACGAAATGATGATTCCCAGCAAGAATAGCGCCTGTGTCCACGGCATGCTGCCTTTGAAGAAGAATCCAGCAAGAAAAGCTCCTAGATTGCCTCCGGCGCCGACCACGCCTGCTACGGCTCCGAGGGCACGTTGATTGATGAAGGGGACGACGGAGTAGGTAGCGCCGTTAGACATTTTGATGAAAAGACCGGTGAGTAACATGGCGGCAATTGCGAGGGAAAGGACGTGCATTCGGGAGAAGAGCATCAAGGCAAGTCCTTCGGCGAAAAGGGTGCTGCCGAGCAACAGCGTGCGTCCGCGCAACCCCCATAAGCGCTGGCAGCGATCGCTCACAATGCCGCCCAAAGCGCGAGCGAATAAGTTCATCGCGCCAAAGGAGCCAGCCACGAGGCCAGCCAGGCTTAGTCCCAAATGGAAATAATCTGTGAAGTACAGCGCGGCGATATTATCGATGGTCAACTCCATGCCGAAGCAGGCACCGTAGATGATCGACAAGGCCCAAACGCGCGGATCGCGGCAAGCAGCGGCAAAGGTGCTATACGTTGCGTCGCGGCTAGGCCGTTTGCCCAGATCTTTGAAATCGCCGGCAGGGGTATCTTGCGTAAGCATGTAATAGGCAATTCCCAGCAGGAACATGGCGATTCCTGGCACGGTCATAGCCAGGCGCCATCCCCATTGCGCGCCGGCTAGTGAACTGAAGCCTGCAAACAGCAGCGGCATGACCATTTGCGTTACGCCGCCGCCGAGGTTGCCCCATCCGGCTGCAGCAGCGTTGGCAGTTCCCACGACATTCGGTGCAAACATCACAGATGTGTGATATTGCGTGATCACGAAGGAAGCGCCGATGGCGCCAATTGCGAGCCGGAACAGTAAAAAGGTCGTATAGCTATGCGCGAGTCCGACGCCCATTACCGGCAGTGAACCCAAAATAAGAAGCCAGGTGTATGTTCGGCGGGGACCAAGATGGTCGCAAACCCAGCCTATGAACATACGAACAAAGATCGTCATGACGACTGAGGCGATGGCCAGATTTCCGACTTGGGCTTTGGTCAGATGCAGTTCTTGGCGGATGACGGGCATCAAGGGCGCCAAGCCAAACCACCCAAAGAAGCAAACGAAGAACGCAAGCCATGCTAAATGGAAGGCGCGCATGGGAGCGCTTGAAAAATCGGTCAGATTGAGGCGAGTCGCCTTATTTGCTGTCACTGAGTTTGCTGTCACGGGTCGTGCGCTCCACCGGCAAATTCACGAGAACGATTCCTTCTTCCACGCGCGTGGGGAAGGTAGCCACACAGGAAGGCTCCGAAGCCATCACGGCCATGCCGCTTTCGAGATCAAAACGCCAGCCATGCAGCGGGCAAACAACTGTCGTGCCGGAAACGATGCCGTCACATAGCGGGCCGCCTTTATGAGGACATCGATTCTCGATTGTCAAAAAGCGACCATTCAGGTTAAAGATGGCAATTTCCAATTCGCCCACCTTAACGGCGCGGCCTTCGCGGACGGGGATATTCTCGGTGTGTGTAATTCGTGTCCAATGCATGGTGTTCGTCATAAAGTCGTCAGGGCTGGCTTGTCGATTGGCTGAATCTGCACGAACTGGGTGGGATGCACGGGATTTTGTCCCTCGAGCCAAGCATCTTTCGCTAGGGCTTTGGAGCGGGCGAGCCGGTCGAGCAGCTTCCGCTTTTCGGCTTCTGGCGCATAGACCGTTTCCTTGCGAACGCGTTCGATGCCCAGGCGTTCGACAAAATCGTAGGTGCGCTCGAGGTAGTTCGCGTTCTCACGATAATACTGGAAGAAAAGCATGCAGGCCTCAAGCGCCTGTTCGGTTGTTTCGACGGTGACGAGCAGATCGGCCTTGCGGACGTTTTTTCCTGCGGCTCCGCCGACCACCACTTGCCAGCCGCCGTCCTGGCCCACCATGCCGATATCTTTGACGGTGGCTTCTGCGCAATTGCGCGGGCAACCGACGACCGCCATTTTGACTTTGTGCGGCGTGTAAAGGTTTTCCAAACGCCGCTCGAGTTCGATGCCGGCTCGGGTGGAGTCTTGCACACCGAAACGGCAGAATTCGGTGCCCACACAGGTCTTTACCATCCGTACGCCCTTGGTGTAGGCCTGCCCGGAAGGCATGCCGAGATCTGCCCAAACTCGCGGTAAATCTTCCTTTTTGATGCCGAGGAGATCGATGCGCTGGCTTCCGGTAACCTTCACCATCGGCACACGATATTTCTCCGCCACATCCGCAATGCGTCTCAATTCGGCGGGGGAAGTCACGCCGCCACGCATGCGCGGCACGACCGAGAAGGTTCCGTCCTTTTGAATATTGGCGTGCACGCGATCGTTGATGAATCGCGCGGAACGATCTTCTTCGTGCTCTCCGCACCAGAGCATATCGAGCATGTAACTCAATGCCGGTTTGCAGACTTCGCAGCCTTTGCGATTGCCATAGACGTTGAGCACTTCCTGAACTGACTTGAGCTTTTGGCTGCGCACGATCTCACGCAAGCGGTCATAAGAAAACGGGAAGCAGGAGCAGAGCGTGGATTCGGTTTCTTTCTGGAAGTCAGGTACTACGGCGCGCAGAAGTTTTTCGCAGACGTGGGCACAGCTTCCGCAGCCAGTCGAGGCGCGGGTACATCTTTTGAGCTGAGCGAGCGTGGTGATGCCGTGTTTATGAATTGCGGCGATGATATCGCCTTTGCGGACTCCATTGCAGCCGCAGACGATTTCGCTATCCCGCATGTCGGCTATTTCAAGGCCCGGATCTGCATCCTGTGGAGGAAAGAGGAGGTGTCTGCGATGCTCTCGCAGATCTGCTCCGGTCCGCATCCAGTCCAAGTAGCGATGCTCGTGCTCGGTATCACCGACCAAGATGAATCCGCGAAGCCGGTTGTGCTGGAGGAGCAGCTTTTTATAGATACCGAGTCCGGGATCTTCATAACGCAGCACCTCTATGTCCGGCTCCGTTTCGTCGATAGAACCAGCGGAAACGATATCGACGCCCATGATCTTAAGTTTGGTGGCGGGCAGAGCTCCGGTGAACGCTGGCCCGCGATGATTGGTGATCGTGGCACCCAGCACTTTGGCTTGCTCCATCAAGGGAGCAACCAAGCCGAAGGTTTGGCCGCGGTGCTCGGTGCATTCTCCAACGGCGAAGATATCCGGGTGGGATGTTTCCATGTAGTCGTTGACCACGATGCCGCGGCGCACCGCAAGTCCGGCATCGCGCGCTAGTTCCGCATTCGGGCGAATCCCAGCAGCAATGACGACTAAGTTCGCTTCGAGCTCTTCGCCGGATTCGAAGCGCACCCCTTCCACACGGTGATTGCCCAATATTTCGGCCGTGTGTTTTGGCAGCAGGACATGGATGCCGAGACTTTCGATCTTACGTTTGAGATACTCGCCAGCAGTAAGGTCAAGCTGGCGGTCCATCAAGGTTTCTTTGAGGTGAACCACGGAAACTTCGCAGCCGCGAATCTGCAGTCCGCGGGCGGCTTCCAAGCCTAGCAGTCCACCGCCGATTATCACAGCTTTTAAGCCCGGACGCGCCTTTTTGAGCAGAGCTCGGGTGTCGTCCAAGGTGCGAAAGACGTGCACGTTTTCTTTGTCGACACCCGGGATGGGCGGGATGAATGCGCGGCTTCCTGTGGCAAGGATCAATTTGTCGTACTCGGTTGCGCGTCCCTGGTCATCGATCACACAATGCGATCCAATATTGATGGCGGCGATTCTGATTCCCAGGCGCGCGTGTATGCCGTTAGCGCGATACCAGTCGTGATTGTTGAGGATGATTTCTTCGGTTGATTTCTCGCCAGCAAGTACGAGCGATAAGAGGATGCGATTGTAATTAGCATAAATCTCATCGCCGAAGATGGTGATTTCGAAATCGTGTTGATACTTTAAAATCTGTTCGACGGCAGCTACCCCTGCCATTCCATTGCCAATGACGATCAGACGCTTCATCGACTCACCTCCGAGCGCTCGACGCGCACAGCACATTGCTTATAGTTGGGTTCGCGGGATATGGGATCGAAGGCGCTTTGAGTAACCTCATTCACGTTTGTTTCAAAGTAATGAAAGGGCATGAACACTTGACCCGGGGCGATGATCTCAGTGAGACGTAATTCGACTGCCTGCACTCGCCCGCGACGCGAAATGATGTCAACTAAGTCATGACTGCGGAGGCCAAGCCGTTTGGCATCGCGCGGATTCATTTCGAGCCAGGCATTTGGTGACAGCTTTTCGAGGATGGGGACACCGCGCGTCTTTGTACCTGTGTGCCAGTGCTCCACAGTGCGGCCCGTATTCAGGACGAACGGGAAATCCTGGTGCGGCTGCTCGGGGAAAGGTTCCCAATGACTGCAGACCAGCCGGGCGCGCCCGTCCGGCGTTGGAAAGTGGGCGTTTGTGTAAAGACGAGCGCCGCTGTTCGGCGCTGCACCTTCCGGGCACGGCCATTGAATCGGGCCTTCCTGTTCCAGGCGTTGATAGGTGATGCCAGAGTAATCGCATAAGCGCCCGCGGGAGATGCGTCGCCACTCATTAAATGCATCTTCGACTGTTCGCCAGCCTGGATATAGTTTGTCCCGGCAGCCCAGCTTTTCAGCAATTGCAAGGAAGATCTCGAAATCAGACCATGCCTCGCCGGGCGGATCGACGGCCTTGTTTACCTTGCTGACACGGCGTTCTGAGTTGGTGTAAGTGCCTTCCTTTTCGCCCCAGATAGCTGCCGGCAGCACTAAATCGGCCAGTTCGGTTGTAGGAGTGGGATGGAAGCCATCCTGAACAACGAGAAAGTCAAGGTTCGATAATCCGTGGCGGAGTACTTGCTGATTGGGAAATGAGACCAGCGGATTGGTGGCAATGATCCATAGTGCACGAATCCTTTTAGCGACCGCGGCTTCGATGATATCGGGATACGCCAAACCGCGTTTCTTAGGAATTTGCGATTCCTCTATTCCCCATAACCTAGCGAGCTCCTTGCGATCTTCTTCACATTCGAATTTGCGATAGCCGGGCATGCTCGCTGTAAATCCGGCCTCACGTGTGCCCATCGCATTACATTGGCCGGTGATCGAGAAAGGCGACGCACCCAAGCGACCAATATTCCCTGTGAGCAGAGCGAGATTGCAGATCGCATTGACCGTTGCCGTGCCAAGAGTACTGTGATTGACACCCATGGTCCAGCCAATAAATGCCGCCTTGGCGCGGCCATAAAGAAACGCCGTTTTGTAAATCAGTTCTTCACTTAAACCTGTGATTTCTGAGACGCGTTCGGGTGGATAGGCTTCTAAGAACGTCTGCAACTCGGCAAATCCAGTGGTGTGCTTGTCGATGAAAGAGCGATCGATGAGGTTATAGCGAATGAGCAGATAAGCGAGACCGTTGAGCAGAGCCAGATCAGAACGCGGTTTTAAGGGCAAGTACAGATCTGCCATCATGGCGGTTTTCGACACGCGCGGATCGGCGACAATGAGTTTCTTTTTGCGATTAGCTTCTAAGTACTGGCAGAGAATGGGATGATTATCAGCGATATTAGCCCCGATGAGAAAAATTACGTCGGCATGCTCCAGGTCTTCGTAAGCTCCGGGCGGCCCATCGCTTCCGAAAGAGATTTTGTAGCCGGATACGGCGCTAGCCATACAGAGGGTGGTGTTGCCGTCATAGTTGTTTGTGCCGAAGCCAAGCTGGACCAGCTTGCCCAAGGTGTAGAACTCTTCCGTAACAAGCTGGCCGGTGCTGATGACGCCGAGGGCTCCTGGGCCATATTTCTCCTGCACATTGCGGAAGCGCTCGACCAGGGTAGTAAGCGCTTCGTCCCAGCTCACGCGCACAAGCTTTCCTCGTTTGCGAAGGAGAGGATATTTCGCGCGATTGTGGGCTTGCAACGTGTAATGCTCGGAGAGGCCTTTCGGGCAAAGCTTGCCGCGATTCACAGGATGAGAAGCCAGAGGGCGCGATGCGATTGCGCTGCCATTCTTTACTCCGATCTCGATCCCGCACCCTACCGAACAGTAGCCGCAGGTAGTCGGGATCCAATAGTCAGGTATTTTCTTTGCGGAAACATATCCGGTCGATTCGCTGCGAGCGAAGGCGTAATCATTTTCCAAAATGTCGAGGCCGAGTTTCCGTTTCCAGCTCATGCGGCCCTCCTGCGCAGGGAAGGGAAGGCCGCGGCGACTTTCTTAGGGACGACACTTACAAAGAACAGGTAACGACCGAGTAACTCCCCGATTAATGCGATTGCAAAGAGCATAGCAATGATGCGTGGAGCTTGTGCGATCAGAGGCACTGCTGTCGCGGCGATGAGAATCGCCATGCGAATCAGAAAGGCATTGCGCAAGCGGCCGGAGAGGAGCAAAAATACACCCCGGAGCTCGAAGATGTCCGAGCGTGCTAGCCAAAGGAGCTTGAGTGCCTGTGTGCTGAACTGGCTGCAGGCGAAAAGCGAGGCGGCTAAGTACAGCCAAACGGGAGGGTGCCTCTCAACCGTGCCCACCGAGAGGGCACCTAACAGAGCGGCAGTAGAAAAAAATTCCGCAACGGTATATCCGCTGTTCCAAGCCGGACGCGCACGGACCATGTAAATGCGAGCGGAGCACATCAGTCCTGCTAATCCCGTTAGAACAGTGAACAATCCGATGACTGGCAGCACAGAGGAGTGAATCAGCGTAAATGCGGTGAAAAGGCCGGCGATTAAGGTAAATAGGGAAAGCGCGAGAACCTCCCGGCTAAGCCAGGAACGTCGCAGGCCTTTGAGTGCTCGCAGTGCGTAGATCGGGCGGCCGAGATGTGCGATAGAGGTCGCCAGACTTATGCCCGCAAGAGCGAGAGAGATTGCCGCTGTGATGAATGCTGGGCGGTAGCGCAGAATTTGAAGAAGCCATATAACGGCAAATGCGCCGACTGAAAGTTGCGTGAGCACCAGCATGAAAACCAGCGGCCAGTGCGGGTGTTCAGGCGCGACATGATGAACATCAACACGGCCGGTATCCGGCGCAAGATGCTCAGGAAGTGTAACTCGTGTTGTGGAGATACTGTCGTTTGCGGAGGGTAATCCCGGTGCATTCGCGGCGAGATAATCTTGACGCCATTCAGAAATATTGATGACTTCTATTGTCAGAGCGTTTTCGGGACAAGCAGCTACGCAGGCAGGAGGCATACCGTCGCGGATGCGGTTGTGGCACATATCGCATTTGCCCACCACGCCGCGTTCTGCATTGTATTGAGGCGCGCCGTACGAGCAATTCCAAGTGCAGTACTGGCAGCCGATACAGACGTTGGGATCGTGAAGCACAATACCGGTGAGTGGATCTTTTGTATACGCCTCGACTGGACAGCCAATTAAACAGGACGGTTCCAAACAGTGATTACAGCTCATCGAGAGGTGGTAGCGCTGAGTATAGGGGTAATAGCCGCCCTCGATGTCGCCCACTGTACGCCAGTTAATTGCGGCCGGATTGCCGTTTTGCTCGTTGCAGGCTACGACGCAGCACTTGCAACCGATGCATTTCGTCATGTCAAAGTGGAAGCGGTATTGCTCGCCGGCTGCAAGCGGGCGCACAGGAATCTGGTTACTTTGTATGTTGGCTACAAGCTGATCGATTTGTGCCGCATTTCCCATCGAAACCAAACCATGCCTTCAGGCGCATCTATGCGCAACTGTTAATTGAATTGCCGACCTGGGATTGGCTCCGCTGGGAGCTTAACGGAGGGAAGCGGACACGGTTCCCGCGCCTTTAGTATAAAATCGGCGCTAGCGAGAAAGGAAGAGGGCTAGACTAAGAAAGTTTTTATAACCCTTATTCGGCAGAATTGTGTTTCGGGCGTGCGTCAGACCTGGTGACGGAGTAAAGATCTCAAATCAAGGTTCTGACTCCGCCCGATCCAGAAGGTGCTCAAAGGAGACGGCCGCGGCGCTCTCACGTTGGAGCTCAGTTCCAGTCCATGCCGCACATGCCGCTTTGGCACACTCCGTTGCCGCACATACCCGAGCCGCACTCGGACGGTTCAGAAGCCTTCGAGGCGGAATGAGCGGCAAAGGTGGAATACTGTGTTGTGAGATGCTTTTGGCCGCAGGAAGGGCAGCACAACTCGGCTGCATCGGTGCTCCGGCGCACTAGTTTTTCGAATTTGGTTCCGCAGTCATCACAAGCGTATTCGAAGATCGGCATAATTCTATTTTCGTAAACTCCAATATACGATGGAAGTATGCGGCGCAGGGAATTTCTGGCGGCCCTGGGGCGGATGGCGGTCGGTGGTCTTTTTATGCCGGGTTGCGGCGAATTTGCCTGGGGACGGTCTCACATGGTGAAGATTGTCGCGTATTCAGATTCGGGAGTATGTGAAGGAATCATGGAAGTAGAGAAGGTACGGAAATCGGATGCAGAGTGGCGTGCGCAGCTCACTCCGGAACAGTACGAAGTGACGCGTCATGCCGCCACGGAGCGGCCTTTCACGGGCAAGTACTGGAACAACCATGAACATGGGATTTATCGCTGCGTTTGCTGCGGCAATGCTCTTTTTTCTTCCGAGACCAAGTTTGATTCAGGCACAGGCTGGCCGAGCTTCTGGCAGCCAATCGCGAAACAGAACATCACCGAACGACTGGACACGAGTTATGGCATGGAGCGAACGGAAGTTCTGTGTGCTCGATGCGATGCCCATCTTGGCCACGTATTCCCTGACGGGCCAAAGCCTACCGGTTTGCGTTACTGCATGAATTCTGCAGCTTTGGATTTCATCAAGACCTGAGCCGCGCATGCATTACCAGCATTTGGGTCTGGTGCAGATCGAGGCGCGTCCGCGGCTTCCGGAATGGCTGCGAAAGGGCAGAACGCACTTTGAAGCGGTCCATCATTTGAAGGTCGAACTGCGCAGCCGGGGGTTGCACACGGTTTGTGAATCGGCGCGCTGCCCCAATATGCATGAATGTTTTCAGCGCGGCGCCGCCACGTTCATGATATTGGGGAACCGCTGCACGCGCGGATGCGGATTCTGCTCGGTTCCTAAAGGGCTGCCGGG
>Ga0209061_1002994_pt1 | contig 19471 bp, 23 predicted proteins | sample Coa_R1_10_FD_187157 | JGI IMG/M metagenome (GOLD analysis project Ga0209061, IMG submission 187157) | Surface soil microbial communities from Centralia Pennsylvania, which are recovering from an underground coalmine fire - Coalmine... | ecosystem: Environmental > Terrestrial > Soil >...
GCTTCCTGCCTGCCTCCAAACCTGCATCCGATGGCTTCTCACTTAACGCATACTTGAGAGGATTCTCTACCGCTAAAGTTATCGAGCCGGCGCTCTCTCCTACACCCAAAATCCTAAATTCACCCCCTCCTGAGCCCAATGCTTGTAACTCCATTACCTTCCTACCCACATTATCATAGACCTCTATCTGACCCCCATCCGAATCGCTGAGCAGACCTACCAATACCCGACCAGCCTTGCTCAAAACCTCTATCCGGCCCTTCTCTGCCTCCGCACGAAAACGAAGACGTGCCGAACCATCCGGGGCCAGTATTCGTAGTTCGGTGCCATCACGATCTGTAACCGCTTCGATGCCAGGGGCCAACGGGGTACAAACAGTGCCCACCGCCTCACCCTCCATCTCTGGAGAGGATAAAAGCTGCGTCCGAAGCCCTATCAAACCCTCTAATCGTGCCAGACGCTCCTCTAACAACCGCAACCGCTCCTTAACGGTCTCCTCTTCCATCTCTAGCCTCCATCCTTTTGAACTCTTTGAAGAAGTGTTTATAGTTAAAAAAATAGAGTTCATGTGTGTTTGAGAAAAAAACTGCTCACTCTTTGGCGCATCGCAGACAGGAACTAGCCCTAGAACCCCTTCTCGTATTGCGATTAGTCCCTCAGCAGTAGCGAAGACGCCCCCCAAGGGACGTGCTAAGAGGCCTCATTGGGTCGGTTATGTTGACAAGGGTTCTTTGCATAATATCAATCGGGTTTATTCGTTGAGGAATCGGCTTCCTCAAGCAGTAAATAGAGTTGCTTCGCCTTCACGAGCGTCTGCTCCAAGTCTTTCTCTATCTCTTGAGCCAGCAGCCCGGCCGATGTCAGCGGACTGACGCGCTGCTCCGCATGAGGTGTCTGACGCAGCTTCCGAGCTAACTCCACCCAGGAAGTTGCTTCCCCTAAGGCTGCTTGCAAATCTTGCTCGCTTGAGTTACCGGTTGTCTCTGTTAAGCTCTCTCTAAAGCGTTGAACTAGTACCTCCTCACTAAGCCCCTCTCGGTTAACAATAAGACCACAGTGAATTATCGCTATGCCTAGCAACTCCACAATCTCTAAAGCCAAGTCATCGCGGATACTCGGTCGTTCCTTCGGTTCAGGCATCTCTTCACCTCAAGCTAATTCTCAGTCTCCAAACTACACGACTGGCGCTTCTAAATATTTTCAATTTGTAGCAGCCTGGCTAGTTTTTGTATTTTCTTTTGTACCTCCTCGAAATCCTTCTCGATCTGTTGCGCCAATAGCCCGGCAGGTGTCGCCGCCAGCGCGTTCCGATCGGTTTCAAGACGTTCAAGCAGTTGTTTAGCTTCTCTTACCGAAGAGCGCAATGCTTCCGGCAGATTCTTATCATCCTGTAGCTTCCAGACATCCGGCATCGTCATTTCGGATAAGTCTTGCTTAAGCCGTTTCCTGAACTCACTGTCCTTCAGAGCTTCCCTCCAAATAATCGAGTTGCAGGCTATTTTAGCTCGGGCAACGGCTCTAACCAAGCCTTTATATAAAATATAATCACAAATCCGCCTTTGCTTTGATTTTGACATTTTATCCTCCTCACAGCAAATAAGTTTGCTTTCATAGCTTCGGCCGTTCCCTGCCTAGGTAGGCTCCGTTTCAAGAAGTTCTTGAAGCCGTTTCACCTTATCCTGTAACTGATCAATCTCTCTCGCCAACTCTTGCGCTAACAGACCGGCCGATGTTATTACTTTGGCATTGCGTTCGACCACATAGCGCTCCCACAGTTGCTGAAACCTTTTTTCCCACCAGGGGACCTCATTTTCGTTCTCCATAATCTCTTTAAGGGGCATGTCCGTTATCCTTGAGGCCAATAAGTTCTTCCTGAAACGCATAAGCAACTCATGAACGGTCATGGCCTCCGTATCAACAATAAACTCGCATTTACTTTTGGCATCGAACAGAGTCCGTGCCAACTCTCTTGCCAAAACGCGGCTTAGAGATCGATTTTCCATCGCCATGTGTCGTTATCCTTAGGAGCGTTCTATACTTTGACAGGTATCTGTCACCTGATCCTTAGGCACTTCTGCATCTACACTCTGTATTGATACTTCCTCCGTTCCATGAAACCGTTTCAACACCGGGCGTAGAAGCGTACCTCGCCCTTGCGGCGAACCCCTAAAAACATGCGCACGAAAAGTTACTTTCACACTGCCCTGCGTATTATGCTTTCGATCCTTCCGCCACAGACGGCGCAGAAGGGCTAGACCGGGGAGACGCACAATCATCGTTAATGTTCTGGCAAATGGCTCCTCTTTTTCACAATGGGCATACGGATGTAATAACATCTCCGAGTCTTCAGTTTCATATGCCAAGACCCATTTCCAATACCTGCAACCGGCTCTTAAGCCTATTTCACAGGCGAGGAGTATCAAGAATACAATCCCCAAAACGATGAAGAGATATACTACATAATACTCGATGTTGTGCCAATATTGAAGTAAGCGACGAGAATCGATCTGCAATAGAATAGGAAGATGTCTATTTAGCCTTGCGAAGAGTATAACCATAAGACCTAATAGAACGTCCGCTTCACAAAGAGCCATTATGCATGTAAAACAAGACCGTCGAAAATCAACGACCCGTTTGAGCAACGCCATGGTGTTCTGGTGCTTCATTTTCAATGTCTACTCCAAGCACGAATCATTTGAGTTGTCGCCGAACAATCCTTTTCCAGAATAGCTGCTATCGTTCTCGATTGAACTGAAGGCCAGATCGAGTTCAATAGCGATTGCATAGCCTATAACAAGGGCTACGATGGAAGCAAGGAGCGTGTTCGCCCGATGGACATACTCTACCTCTTATATAGGCATGCGTATCTAACTTACCTTACTCTAGAATATCTCGTCGCAGGGCGTTCTGCATTGTATCCACTCTGAGACCGGAGGAAAGGAGGCCATGATAAACCCGTTGTACTTCCATGTCGAACGGCCCAGCAGAGCACGCAACCGCTCCGTAACCCCTCTGCGCCACTGTGAAACCATCTCATTGGCCAACTCCCGCGTATCCGCATGGATATAGAGAGCCGCACGGCGAAAAAACAGGCCGGCCTTATTGGAAGCACAGAGAGGACCCTCAATACGATCTCCACGCAAGGATTCCCATGGCGGCATCGTACCGATTTCTTCGGAGCATACCTTTTGCTCTCCGTTTAAAACCAGCAAGCACCCTCTTCCGATTGCATAACCCGCATTGAAATCGAGAACCTCTGCCTTTAGGGCCTCCAGCCATGGCCTAAATGGCCAGGTAACAGCAAACTTTCCTGCCCTAGATGGCTTTACGTAAGGACCGCTGGTATAGAGACATAGTGGGGAGGGAACGCAGTACGGCAGCGGAGACGATTGAATAACATAGGAATGAACGATACAACCGACCTCCCACGGACGCTCGATATCAAGCATAGCCTGTTCGGGAGCTGTTCGTCTTAGCCTGAACATCGGGGGCTGCAGGGTTTGTCGTTGATGCATAGGCCGTTCCTGTTGCCATGCTTGTTGGAACCGATGCACAAGCGACACCCCTTCTGCTTCATCTGAAGTGGTAAGCTTCAGCAGTATCTCACACCCAAAGCGATAGGAAGAGCAAGCCCCTCTGTCTTCTGTACCGTAAAGTTTTACCTTCCATATCTCTCCTTCTACACAGGTGTCCACAAGCGCGGGCTTCTTCATGAGCGTTTGAAGCGTAGCCGACAGGTCACGCACAAGGAAACGTTTGAGAAGATAGGGCGTTATCTTTTCCTTTGCAGAGCTGTCAACCACTCCGTCCATTGAGAGGGCAAAGTAGGAATAGAAACTGCTCTCCACATCAACAGGGCCGAGCCAGAGAGCATAGCACGAGGGACTAAAGAGATGGCTTAACTGCACCTGTATCGCTTCACAGAAACGATGGGCGTCAGGCATTGCCTCTGCCGCCTCCTCCATCGGGCAAAATGTTAGCGTCCAACACTGCACGTAGAGAGAAGGTATTGACAGCAAGGAGTTAAGCGGTTTTGGGATAAGCGCCCGACCATACAGGGCGTCTGCCGCTTTGCCGAAGTGAAGCCAATTTAGCAGGCCGGCTTCGTTCCAACCGGTCTCGGTAAGTTTAAGGGGTCGTGGTGTAAGGCCAGCAGCAGACAGGTTGAGTTTCCAATTGTCCTGGCATACACCGAGGAGCACATTCGGATACTCTTCAAAACGCGCGCGGAGTATCCTCTCCGTCTCACGACTTGAAGAGGCCTTCACAAAACAGATCATGCGTAGCCTGAAGGCCGATTGCCTAGGCAGCAGAACATCCCGCATGGAATGGCTCATTTTTATTTCCTCCGATGTGTTCTCATGCTCTTTCCCCGAAAGGATGAACGCATCTCGAAAACTTGGTGCGCGAACCTGATCGGCATTTCCACTCATAGGCTCCTGGTCTTGCCAGGAACGTAGTAAATGGCGGCAAGTTTCCCTCTCTTTCGGAAGCCGCAACAATGCCAACTTTTTCCGGGCTAAGCGTCCGAAGTTTCCGTACAATGAGATAGCTCACCAGTCCTATGACTCCTTCATACCCAAGCCATACAGATGGATCGAGGCCAGCAATTCTTCGCACAGCTAACGTCCCTACAAACCAAACCATCCCGATTGCTGTAAAGCCTAATTTTTTCCATGTTTTCTCGTCTCTATGCGCCCTTTCAAGTGACAGAGACTTCGAGAGAGCAAATCCGTCAGAAGTTGGGCAAGGCCGTATCTATGTCTCCTCTGGCATCATCGCAACTCCCTGCATACGCTACTAGACAAGTCCCTCATCGAGATTGCCCCTGCCCTAGCGTCGCCATAGACGCCCTAACCAACGCCGATACCCGGCTTCGCTTAAAGGCTCCTTAGGGTCTCCTGTTAAGTTATTAGCGCTTTGCGACAGAACATCCAAATCGCCTCGCTCCGCTTCCAAAGAGCGCAATAGCTGTTTAGGGTCTTCCTCTACCATGCGTAAAAGCGGCTCAAAAGAGGGGTGGGAAGCACAAGCGCGAACCAAGTGTTGAGACGGGACACCCCGTTCCAAAACCTCTAAACACTGCTTGGCAAGCTGACGGATGAGAGGTTCCTCGCCACTCCAGCGTCCTTCCGATAAAACACGTATGAGCTGCTTTGTGCGCGCAGAAGGGACTAGCAAGCCTTCCTCCACTTGTTGGTATAGATTTGCTAGCACAAGAAAAGCAGAAAGTTTATCGTTGCGCCTTAGGTGGTACTGAATGACCTTCTCTGACCAACGTTCACGTCCTATCGTTTGCAGAACCGTCTCTAGGGCGGAGGAGTTTCCCTTAAGCTGAATCCATAGCGCTTCAAGCAGACGCCTCTTCTCTTGCTGCCGTGGGTCGCCTGCTTGGGTGGGAGGCTTGCTGTCGGCAGAGCCGGTTGAGGGCAGCGCGTCCCTGAGATGCTCCAGCAGAACGAGTTGGGCTTGATGCCCCTCTAACCGGATAAATTCGAGCATGACAAGAAGGTACAGCAACCATACCATCAGGTAAAGGGAAAGAACATGAGAAGAGGAACATATAAGCATCGCGGTTAACAGGAGACCAGGGCCGATAACGAAACAGATCAGGTCTCTTCGGTCAGCTTTCCGCATAACCGTAGGTAGTTGAGAGATAGAGGACAGATTTTTCTTGATTTTATACCGATGGAGACCGATTCCTAATGGGAGCAGGAACATAAGGAGTGCACTTAGGCCTCGAAACGTGCGGACGGCAGGAGAGACGAGAGCCAAAGGAGGCGGCGCAAGTAGCTCCCAAAAAGCAAAAGCCATAGCGATCGTGAAAACTCCGATGGAATAGAGCTTCCGTCCTGTACCACTCCTCCTTGTTCTCGACGTCTCTTTGCTGAACATAGCGATGTGGTCTCCTATAGGTCACTTGTTGCTATAGCAATCATGTCTATGACAGCTTGTGCACCTATCTCGGCGGTTGCCAGAGCGGCAATGCCACCTGCAAAAACTCTTGCTAACCGCGATAGTTGGCTAATTTGTTGCATATACCCCATAATACCCCGTGCGATCTTCATAGAGGCGGTTATAGCCACATAAGCTTCCCCTGCCTTCAGATTTCCAATACCAGGAACTAATAATAGTACCGCCCACAAGCCCGTGACAATGAGAGCAGTGTTCGATGCCACCGATAGTCCTTGAGCATATTGAAATATAGCAAGACAAGTCAACCAAAAGGCTCCTGAGACCCCGAGAGAAAAAGCTGTGATTTCAAGACAAGAAATCCAATCTTTGCCATCCATCCACTCAGCATATCTGCCTATACGATCTATCATATTGACAGGATTTCCACCACAATACACAAACCAGTTTGCCCCATCCCTACTTGGGTCTTCACTGAGGAACCTGCCTAACACAGGGTCCATGTAACGCGCCCTCATGTAAATCAAACCCGTGTTCGCATCGCTCTCATGCCCTAAACTCCCCACGTACTTCTGGCTGCTGCTCCCTAACTGACCACTCCGCACTAAACCGTACACATCGTACTTCCTACTCGCCGTGATGTTCCCACTCGGGTCTACCTCCTCTACCCCATTCTCGCTAGTCCTGTTAACGTTATTCTCGCAGCAATTCGTATCCTTTCCCGCTGGTGCACTATCCTACTTTTACTGCTTTTGCCCATCAATTTCCTCGTTGCGTAACGAGGCTGTCTCATAGGTATTCTCTCTTGGTTCCAAACTGCCCCCGCTGCGCAACAACACCTGGTTATCGCCTGTCCTTGGGAAAACTTTCTCAGTACTTCCACGCAACAGATACCGTTCTTGATGAACATACTCTCGGACGAATCTTTTCACGTACAGCCCTAACAGAAATAGCATCATTGACCAACCTAATCCTAGCCCAATTCCCTCACAAATAATCTTAGGCCAGGCCACAGGGCGACCTCGAAATACATAAACAAAGACAGCTCCTACAACCCCACCAAAGCTCACGAAAAAGCCTACCATTACACAGAGGCACAGCAGCATCCAATAGGGTTTAACAGACTTCCAAGTCAATCGCATCTATCATCGCTCCTATTTGTATTTCATGGGCAGTATTGTAGATCACTGCAGCAAAAAAGCCACACAAAGCACCTGCAACTGCACTTAGACCTACGCCCCAGGCTGTAGCGACTATCCACTCTGCTAGTGTTTTAGCACTAATCAGCGTTGCTACAGAACTGGCTGCTGTTGCTACAGCTCCGCTTTCGAGCGAGAGTATGGCTAGACCTCCGCCCGCAACAACCATAAAGGCAAGGCCACCACCAATAGCTACGGCTGCCACTTCAAGCCAGTCTATTTGACCGTCCTTTGTATAGCCTTGGAAGACCAAATCAGCCAGTCCACATGAAATGGCTCCAAGAAGTCCAGAAATCCCTATCGTAGTTAGGCTTGATGCCAGGTCAAAATCCCTTCCGCTCTGGTCAAAGAAACTAACCGGCTCATCCCCACAATACACAAACCAGTTCCCCCCATCCTTACTTGGGTCTTCACTGATGAACCTGCCCAGCACAGGCTCCATGTACCGTGCACGCACGACAACTAAATGGGAACGCTCTCCGACCGCATACACTTCCATCTATTCCCCTGTTCCACTCCCATGCGACTCGGTTATCCTAGAACTCTCCACGTGCCCCAGGCCTCCCTCCTTACCCGCACCTTCTACCCCAATTAATAAATTATTGCCGTCGGTATCAGGCTTTGAACTACGCAAAAGATGTTCCCGCTGTGCAGGGGCTTCCGAGGCCCGTAGCAAGTCTTGAGTGGTATTCTCTTGTTCTAAGAACTGTAAACAGGCGGCTACCCGTTCATGAAATACCTCGTGTTCAGGAGTAGAAGCCGACTGTTTCAGCAAACGACGCAATACCGGTTTGGCATGAAGCACCCGATGGCGTGCAATCGCCTCAAGAAGAGCTTGTTGAAGGGATGCTATCGTGCGATCGTCTTCGGCATAACCATAGCGGAAAAAGGTGTCAAGCAACCACTTCCACTCTACAGAGGTCATTCCGTCTAACCTATCTTCGCTGATTAACTCTGTCAGACGTCGGACGCTGTTCTCAAAATCATGTAGCCTACTCTCAAATCCTAAAGAGGAAGGGTCTCCCACAGAAAACGTCAAAAGATGGGCCCTAATTATTGGTATCGTCCATTGGGCAGGAGCGACCGAAGCCGAAAGGGTTTTCACCTTAGATGCAAAATACTCAGTGAGCGGAAACATCATCAACTGCGACAGCCCACAAAACAGAAGAGAGCCAAAAAATATCACTTGAAACAACCATTGTGGTGACCAACTGGCTGCATCTACAGAAGATATGACCTTTTGATAGGACAAGAAGGCGAGAAGGTCGTGATAGATTGTGTATAGCAGCACAAAACAGTATTGTACCCACACAAAGCGCCGGAGTTTACTTTGAAAACGCGACCAGCGCTGCAACGTGTGAATTTGTTTTTTTAAATCTTTTTCAGTGTTCATCTTGCTGTTTTGAAGTGGAGTTTTAAACGTCCGCTCCTACGGACACACATGCCCCGAGAACCGTAACGCTTTCGAGCAGCGCTACAAAAACTACGAGCTTAGCGAACGGTACACACTTAGCACCAGCCGAGGCAAATGAAACTATTGATTGGACAAAGTCAAGAGAGATTTGAAGCTCCCTGATAATATTGCCCACAATATTCGGAGCATCTAAACCTGTGACGGCCAGCCCAAATGCTATGGAAGCGAGAACAATACATCCTGCAGCCGCGCCAAGCTTCTTTGCAATATCATATCCGTTTATGTAGTTAGCCGACATCCAGATACCGTACATCCTATTATAACACTGTTCTCTCGAAAGTTTATCAGCAGATAGTACATAACCATAGGCTAGACCGACAAAGAAAACCCCTACGAGTGCATAGAGAGTAGAGACTGAAGCAACGTCTTCCCCTGTGTTATCGAGCTTGCTCACAGGATTGCTTTCACAATACACAAACCAGTTCGCTCCATCCTTACTTGGGTCTTCACTGAGGAACCTACCGACCACAGGGTCCATGTAACGCGCCCTCATATAAATCAAACCCGTGTTCCCTTCGCTCTCATGCCCCAAACTCCCCACATACTTCTGACTGCTGCTCCCCGCCTGACCACTCCGTACCATACCGTATACATCGTACTTTTGGACTGCCTCTATGCAAAGCGCAAATGTTTATACTGTTGCTTCAACAAAAACCACCCTATTTCCTTCTGCAGCTATGCTTTTTATCATAAAATCAGTTGCTAAAGGTCTTGTTCACCTGTCTTGCATTCATTAACCGAGCGCTCGCCTGGAGGCTCCCTTAGAGGAAGGGATGTTTCTAGATAAAAACGCTGATATGGTTGTAACAAGGTGTTGATTTCCTCTGGTGCAGCAGCAGGAACGACCAGCCCTATCTTCCTTTTCTCTCTATGCCAAAACCATTCCACATAGGCCTCCATCGCTTGGCGACAGAGGCGAACCCGTCCGGCTAAATCGCTTTGAGGATAGGCTCGTATCCACTCCGCTCGTCGAGGCCCCACCCAGTCTTTAGCCCCAAAGGGCAAGTTGCTAACAAGCTTCAACTGGAATTGTTCTAGAAAGCCTTCTAACGGGGCAGGATCCCCTTCTGGATTATCCCCTTCCTGTTCTAGCAGCGCCAACACCTGCAGGGTTACGGGGAACCATAGCTCATAGAAACAACCCTTTAACGCAAGATAATACAGATTTGCACGTGCTTGTGAGGAGAGAGCGCGTAGGGTAAAGTTAGGTTGGTTCAGATGTTGGAGCAGAATAAGACGCCTATCTTGAAACCACTCTATCAGGGAATCCTCTACAGCACCGTTCTTAGCGTTTACTCGCATGTACAGTCCACAACTGACCATAAATAGAAACATCCTGCACTCTATGTCTGCATCATACTTGCCTGAGATAGCTGTATGGGTAGTAGTTTATAGCAACATTGTTCGGCTTCTTTACGTACTGCCTCTTCCAAAACAGTGAAGCGCAGACTTGCCAGTCGGTAGAAAAAATAGTTTGCTATGCGCCTATCCTGACCTCCTAGCTGACACATCCCTCGCAAAACAGTTACAACGAACTCCGTCTTTTGACCATAACATGCGAATAAGGCAATCTTTTCAATAAAATACCAAATCCCATCTGAAGGGAGGACTCTCAGGGTTCCTACCCCATCCCGTAAAGATATATTGCTCAATTAAAGTCCACCATTGCCGCCTTCCCTCAACCCCTGTACAATATCGTAAGGCCACCAGTGCTGTGGCCAAAATATCTTGCTGCTTCTCCAATGCACCCCGCTCAAGGCTTCTTTGAAGTTCGCCACAGAGCGCTAGCAGATCATCTTGTGTTTTCTTCCAACCCATCCATATCGTGCCTACGACGCAACATAAAGCCACTAGCACAAGTAATCTTAGTAGCCATGCCTTTGGCAGATCGAGAAAATGCTGGAATACTCCCCCAGGTGCTCAGTCAAACCAAGAAAAAACACGAACTCCAATACGACCGCCAACAATGTTTTCTGAATACGCTGATCGAATCGCTTAGCGTAGCTTCGTGCAAAGACCGTAACTTCCGCTTCATCTGATTGTGGAGCGACTGCTTTATCCGGCAGGCTGCTCTCGGCTACTTCCGTACGGAATTCAGATTGAGGAAGAAACAGTTGTTCCCTACGTGGATACGATAGCAATGGGGAAAGTGCCAGCGCTCCGCCCAGATGGGTTCGGTAATAGGAAGACGGCGGGCTTTTCCTACAAGACCTCGCACGGTTAGTCCGTCGGAGGAAAGTTTAACTACTGTCCCAATCGCGTTAGGGAGACGTAAGGCTAGGTAACAGGGGATGATAAGCGAGAAAGCAAGGCATAATAATCCTAATTTGTCGCCATATTGCCTAGTCGCTCCATGTTGTGGCGACCAAGATAAGTCGCCTAAAGGCAGTAAGAGCGTCAGTAACCCCAAGACGATCAGGAAACACAAAGCGATTAGAAACAAGTAAGCGAGTCTGCGTTGACCTGGATAGTGCACAGGGCTTCTCCTTTCGTCAGCTCATTAGTGCTGCAAATGCATCGTCTGCGAGCGCATGCACATTAAATGCTGTCCCACACACGGCTGCGCCCCCACCGCCTAACGTGTTCCCGTCCACATCGTTGACGTAACCGCCTACATTCCGACGTACCAAAGCCGACTGCCATCGTATTTGGCGTGTTGCTTTACGGCTTGATAAGCTGCCTTGTGATGCAAGTTGACAATCGGTTTTGATTGTAGACGGATGAGAACAGGAAAGCGTTTCGGCAAGTTGCCTCGCTTGCAGGCTTGAACCAGAGGGCTATCTCTCCAAGTCTCTGCAGGAAATGAGATGCCTTTCAACGAAATAGAGCTAAAATTTTCCCAGAATGAGAGGTAACCATGGAACCTTTTTGGGGACCTGCGCTCCATAACATCTTTCTGCTGTCTCACGCCAAAACGCGCTCGATAAGCGCGGAAAACCCCACCGGAGAAAAAGGTAAGGGGGGCATGGCCACGGAAGGAGCCGGCGCACGTGCCGCACGAGACTTGGGACAAGGCTGGAAAGTCTCGCCCTGCATCACCCTTCCGGCTCGAACCACCGTAACCCTTGCCGAAATTCAAGGCCCCGGCACCCTCCAACATATTTGGAACACGGTGCACCCGGACTGGTGGCGTCGCCTCGTTTTTCGCGCCTACTGGGATGACGAACCCACCCCCTCCATCGAAACCCCCCTCGGCGACTTCTTTTGCAATGGCTGGTGCCGACGCTGTAATGTGAACTCGCTTCCTATCGCCGTGAACCCCGCCGGCGGCTTCAACTCCTACTGGCCGATGCCGTTTCGCCGGTCAGCCCGAATCACCATCGAAAACCTATGGGATGAAGATTGCCATGGCTATTACTACCAGATTACCTATGCCCTCACGGAGGTTCCTGAGGAGGCAGGGTACCTTCATGCCCAGTTCCGCCGATCAAACCCCCTTCCCTATAAACAGGTTCATACCCTGCTCGACGGCGTTCAGGGACAGGGGCACTATGTGGGCACCTACCTGGCCTGGCAGGTCAACAATAACGGCTGGTGGGGTGAAGGCGAAATGAAGTTCTACCTCGATGGCGACGGCGACTTTGCTACTATTGTCGGAACGGGCACAGAGGACTATTTCGGCGGGGCCTGGAATTTTGAACACCCCCCCGGACAGTATGGGGTTTACTCCACTCCCTTCCTCGGAATGCCCCAGGTGATCATGGCCGGAGAAGGCGGTATGTACCAGTCGCAGCAGCGCCACGGAATGTACCGATGGCACATTCCCGACCCCATTCGCTTTGAAAACGACATCCGTGTCACCATTCAAGCGCTTGGGTGGCGCAGTGGAGGCCGCTATCTTCCTCTACAAGACGATATCTCCTCCACCGTGTGGTGGTATCAGCGAGAACCTCACGCACCATTCCCACCTCTACCCGACCGTGATGGCCTAGAAGTGATTTAAGCCAACATGGGCGAGGGGCGATGACACCGCAGGCTTATCCGTTCCGTATTCTCAAACAAAGCTGCGGTGTTTTGAAAGGAGCAGGCCATGCTGCCGCAACAAAAAAAGAGGGCGCTTGCTTTGGGGCTGCTGTTGATTGGCCTACTTGCCACCATCAACGCCTTTTCTCAGCCTACCAACTTCTCACAAGACCCCCTCGCCCGCGCGCTTCAACGCCAGGATGTATTTGTAGGCCGTACCCGCCGCGCCGATGTGGATGCCCAAACACTTCGGGAGGTCGTGCGTAACGCCCCCGGTGATATGCCGGTTAAGATCGCCGTGCTTTCCCGATTGCCGAATCAGGCCCGGGCGTTTGGCACGCGAGATGCCTATACCCATGCGCTTCACGCTTGGTTGAAGCTAGGTCGTGGGCTGCTCGTTATCGAAACCAAACAAGGTATCTCCGCCAGCTCATCGGCTCTTTCAGGCACACAGATAAAGACGGTGCTGCGGCAGCACCTTTCTGAGCTTCAAACGAACCCCACTCAGGGCCTGAAGGATGTGGTCGAAACCCTCATCCAAACGGCGGAGGCAACCTCAACCGCCTCTCCTCAACCGACAGCAGCCCCGCCCTCACCGACATTCGGAGGAACCGCCATGCCCATGCCAGAACCGCCATCTTTCGGCTTTCCGGTAGATGTTTTTGGCATTTTTGCCTTGCCGATGATCATCTTTATCATACTGGCGATCTTCATGGTGATTGCAGCCCTGATCGCCTCTGCTACAAAGCGAAATCGCATAAAGACCGCCATTAAACAGCGCTTAGAACGGCTGCATCGTCAAATTGTGGAGAATATCTCCTATGCCGATAACTATCTCGACCTTCTCCCGGCCTCTTCGGCGGCTCAGGCGGCCAAAGAGGCGCGCCAGCGTGCCGCCGAGCTAGATGCGCAAGCCGTACAGCTTCTGCGCACCTCACCAAACCCGCAAGATTGGGGGCGTGCCGAGGCGCTTTTGCAAGAGGCGCTGCAACAGGTTCAGCTCTGCAGACAACAGATTGACGTGGCAACGGGAGGTACGGGCGTGGTCATGGCCGTAGAGGGCACGGACTATCGGGTTACGCCGGCCAATGCCCCCTCTAAAGCCGCTCCCATAGCGACCCTAACGCCTCCCGATGAGATTCCGCCCGAAGAGAGAGCCGTCTGTTTCTTCTGCTCACGACCGGCTCGCCTCTCGGAGTTGACGCCCATCACCATTGCCATAGAGGGCAAGCGTCGTAAAGTGCTTGCCTGTGCCGAGGATGTACGCATCGTTCAACAGGGCGCTGTTCCCCAAATCCGGACGGTATCGGTGGGGGGAAAAGCTATGCCTTGGTACGCCGCGCCGCATTACGACCCCTATCGCGACTACTACGCCCCCACCGTCTCCTACGCTCCCGTATACGCCTCAGACGGTGGGTTCTTCGAGGGCTTTCTCCTCGGTTCGCTGCTCTCTCCACCCGATCCTATTCCCTATCCGGTCTTTGTAGACCCCATAGAGGTTGCTCCACCGGCGCAGATGTTTGAGCCGATCTTTCCCGATACCACCTTCACGGACTCGGTAACGTTGGATACCGGTGGCGTAGATTTCAGCGGCAACGACGCCACGGATACGGGCAGCATAGATACAGGCGGCGTAGACTTCGGAGCCGGCCCCGATGTTAGCACCGATACCGGTGGCGTGGACTTCGGCAACGATACGGGAGGTGTGGATTTCGGCAGCGATACCGGCGGCGCCGATTTCGGAGGGGATAGCGGCGGCTCGGACTTCGGTGGGAGCGACTTTTAACTTCCTCTAAGGAGCAGACACCCATGCCTTGGCCTTTCTTTACCACGTCGGTGGCACGACGACGTTTTTTGGGAGGGGGCTTTCTGGCCTACCTTTTGCGTTTTCGGCAAAAAGAGAACGGCTCGCCATCACCCCCTTCTCTGAGTGCGTCAGGGCCGCCTCTTCATGCGCATATGCAACTCGGCAACCCGCCCCTACAGCCGCTCGATACCATGATCCTTTTTGAACGTGGCGACAACAATAACGGCCGCGCCGAGACCCACGAAGTGCTCTCGCTGATCCATCAAGAAAAAGGAGCACGCTCCTACCCTTGGACGCTCTACGCCAGTCTAGAGACGCACCACACAGAAGGCGATGCCTGCGTGGTCTGCTCACGCTTGCACAAATACGGGCCGGGATGGTCTACGGGACTACATTCAGAAGTGTTCACCCACTCCCGTGCTGTGGTCATCGGTTGCAACATCGAAGTGAGCAACCACTATCAAGGAACGGAGGCCACCTTAGCGATCGGGCTAAATATTCAGGCCAAAGGCCCCCAAAAAGCCCAATATGGTATTCAGATTCACGATGGAGGTGGGGGTTTTGAGCGAGGTATTGGGCTAAACGGTTCTGGAGCCATCGGTTTAGACCTCGGTGGGAAATTCGACGTGGGTGTGCACGCCCACCAAAACCCCATTCGTCTGAGCGAGGGCACCTGTATTGAGCTGGAGGATACGGGCACGATTCGCCTGAGATACCTCAAAGGGCGCATTGAGTTTTTAAAGGGTGACCGCTGTTTCGCCCATATAGATGTGGATGGCCCCGACCACGCGCTTTAGCGACCCCAGGCGTCGGAATTTGTGAGGTTTAAGAACGGTATTTATTATATGGAAGAACCAGATTCGGCGTTTGCTCTTCGGTGTGCACGCCCTAAGCAACTTGACAGACGGCCTCGATTCGGCGTAAAATGAAAATGGCTGTGCGGGAGTAGTTCAGTGGTAGAACGTCAGCTTCCCAAGCTGAATGTCGCGAGTTCGAGTCTCGTCTCCCGCTCTAGGGCGTCGGTAGTCCGGCGTCTACAGACGAGGGGCCGTACCCAAGTGGCTAAGGGAGCGGTCTGCAAAACCGCGATTCACCAGTTCGATTCTGGTCGGCCCCTTTTCCGTGCTTTCCATCTTACAGGCTCTCGCATCGAAATGTCACACACCCATCGGCATCGCCTCTAAGCCCCCGTTTCGTTTCAGCGCTCGCACTCAAATTCAGGTATCCTACGACTGCATCATTTTCTACAAGGGAAGAGGAGGGAATGCCCCATATTACCGTTATTGGAGACAATGAAAAAAGTTTCGAGGTTCCCAGCGGCACAAAGTTGGTTTTGGCCTTAGAAGACAACGGCGTGCCCATGCTGCACCGTTGCGGTGGACAGGCACGCTGTACCACCTGTCGCGTGGAGATCGTAGAGGGCACACCGCCTCCAATGGGCGAGAAAGAGCGGACGGCCCTTATGAAAGAGCCTGGCCTTATCGAACGCTATCGGCTTTCGTGCCAGATTAGAGTAGAGAGCGATCTTACCGTGCGCATTCCGCCAAGGCCGCCACATCTTGAGGGAGTAAGCCCCGGCCCCCGCCCGCGCCCCTAAACCGCCTGCTGATTGCAAGCAGACTGCGTCTTCGCTTGGCTAACCCCGATTTTGGAGAGCATATCGGCCCGTTTGTTCTGCTCACGTGGTACCGATGTGAGTGTGGCCTCCTTAAACTGCCCCATGAGCAACCGCGCCTGCTGGTAGAGCGGCCAAAGATGGGCTGTTTTTACCTGATAGGTGCCCTCGATCTGCCGCGCCATCAGCTCGCTATCGGTAAAGATGCGGATGCGCTCGCAACCCAGCGCCCGCGCCTCCTCAAGCGCCCGAATAAGCGCGTGGTATTCGGCCACATTGTTCGTCGTACATCCAAGAGGCTCGGCTATTTCGCGCAGTGTGTTGCCATCGCCATCTAACAGCACCACCCCTAAACCCGCCGGGCCGGGGTTGCCCTTCGCCGCCCCATCTACATATGCCGTACATACTTTATGAACCACCGATCTCTCCTTAATCCTCGGGCACATAGAGAATGCGCCCGCAGTTGTCGCAATAGACAAAGGTCTCATAGCGCCGCGCTCGGTCTACCGTGTTGGTCGGCAGCGTGAGGTGGCAGGCTGTGCAGATACCGTGGATAACGGCAGCCACCGCCACGCCCTCTTTCGTCTCCCTCAGACGCTCGTAGGTGCGTAAAAGGTTGGATGGCACCTTCGCCAGCGCCTCCTTACGCGCCTCCGCAAGCTCTTGCGACTCGGACTTCATTCGAGTGGCCGCCGTGTTGAAAGCATCTATTTTAGATTGCAGTTGTTTAGCTGCAATAGACAGCGACTGTCGGGCCTGTTTTTCTTCGGTTCGTCGCTGCTCCAAAGCCTCCATTAGCATCAGAACTTTCTCGTCGAGGCGCGATCTCTGCCGGCCCAAAGCCTCCACCTCGGCCTCCAAAGCTTGCAGTTCACGAGGAGAACGCACGGCACCGCTCTTCAGTCGCGCCTCCTCACGCGCCCGCTTGCTCTCGACCCCCTTTAACTCTAGCTCGGCGTCGCGCAGTTCGGTCTCCAACTTCTTGACGGTCTCCTGAAGTGTAGAAAATGCCGCCTTCGCCTCCTCATACGCTTTGCGTTCGGCCTCCCCACGGTCTAACCGAGCATACTCTCTACGCAGGTCGGCAATCGCGTTGTCAATCTCCTGTAGGCGATACAAGGCTTCCAATTCAGTTTGAATTCCCATGCTAGCTTGCTTTAATCCTCTCCAAAACTTGACCCATCTATCCTTACCTTATGATTCTTGCACAGATTCGACGCTGGAGGCATCGCATCCTGCAGCCCCTTCAAGATATAATGAAACCATGCCTTCCAACGTACCGAACCGATATGTGAACCGACCGTTTCTGCGCTGGCTCCTCGTGGGCGTTTTACTCATCGCAGGCGCCATGGGCGCCTTATGGTATAACGAACATCGCGCAATAAGCTGGAAAGATACGCTTGACCCGTTCTACTGGTGGCGGCGGTGGCATAACGAAGACCTCTACCTACCTCAGCAAGACCTGCTGCTTCACGGAAACCACCAATTGCCGGAGGTGGCCCTCACCTTTGACGACGGCCCCCATCCCCAAAGCCTGCCCTCCATTTTAGCTACTCTCCAACGTTTCCATGTACACGCCACCTTCTTCGACGTAGGGGAGAATATGGCGGCCTACCCAAACCTAGTGCGCGAGACGCTTGCGGAGGGCAACGAGATCGGCAACCACACGAGCACCCATCTACGTCTCCCACACCTTTCCCCCCTCGAACGGCATCACGAGATCAACGATGCCGACATTACCTTCTATCGTATCACCGGTCAACATCTCTATCTGTTGCGCCCACCGGGGATGGACTACAACGATCGGGTGCTTGCAGAGGCAAAACGGCTGGGCTATATCGTGGTGGGCTACACCGTCGGCGCCAAAGACTTCGTCACCGATGAGTCCGTATCTTTTATCGTGCATCGAACGCTTGACCGCCTAGAGAACGGCAGCATTCTCTTGTTACACGACTATCCAGATACGGCACGCGCCCTTCCTGCCATTCTGAAGGGCCTGGCCCAAAGAGGCTATCGTGTCGTTACCATTTCGGAGATGATCGCACACCTGCCGCTTAAGCCGCGCCTGGCGGCAGTTCAGTTTCTGCGACAACAGGGCGATCCCTATTTCGGCCCTGAGGTTGCCTCGTGTGGAACCGCTTCGGCGTCACAGAGTGTCGTAAAAGTACGTACTAAGAAGGAATACAAGGTTTCGCAGTCGAATTAAGCGGGCAATAGAACCGGCTAACGGAGAACCTATTTGGAGGGATAAACGTCTGTGCAAGTATGGGATGGAGACATGGCTGCCACACTTCATACAGGAGAACGAGCCGTGAAGTTGCAGACGCGCGGTAGCCTTGTGGGGCGCGTTTTAGGAGTGCTTGTGTTTCTGGGTGGCGTTGGGTTGCTCGGTTGGGTCTTTTATATTGCTTACGGGCTTTTCACGGCACCGGCTTCGGCAGCGCTTGACCTACGCTTCACCGGCAACCCCAAAACCGATCCTACTCTGGCTCTCATCGCAGCGCGTTTCGGATGGTTGCTGTTCCGTGTGGTTCTGCTTATGATTATGGCCTTCTCCGGATCGCTCATCACGCAAAAGGGGATTAACCTCTTCCTTTGTTCCGCTCATCACGGTGGCACAGAGACACCCCCCGATCGCTAGAGCGGTTTCAAAGTCAGGTGCAAAGGTTTGCGTTTTCAGCCCCCAGCTAGGTAGAGTCAGATACCCCTGGCTAAAGCATAGGGGCTTGCGCCTGGTTGAAAGCGTGACCCTCCAACCGACACAATAGGGCGTCTGAACTTTCGCCCCGTGCTTTAAGGTTTCTCGCCGCATTGAAGTCGGCATTCGCCTCAAAGCCACACTGCTGACATCGAAAGCTGCTCTGGCTCTTGCGATTGGCTTTGGCGCAGTATCCGCACACACAACAGGTGCGAGACGAGTGGCGCGGGTCAACCAACACAACGGGCACTCCTGCCGCCTCGGCTTTATAGGCGATGAATTGACGCAGTTGCCGGAACGCCCAGTTACCGAGTAGCCATCGCATTTCGCGAGAAACCGTTTCTGCTCTGTCCCGAAGGGTACGGAGGTCTTCCAGAGCGAGTGCCTTTCGCGATTGCACTACGGGTATAGTAGTTGCACAGGCGGAAGGTAACACAAACACGCCCTTGTGTGGTAGTCAGAGAGGCACAGCCGTCTTGAAGGCGCACCCAATACAAACGCGCATCATAGCGGACGGGGCAAAGGGCAGACTGAGGGCCGGAAACGGAGCGTCCCGGCTTCTTGCGCTCCTGTACCGACTTGAGGGCCTCCCCCGCCTTCCTTCTCGCCGCTACGACCAACTGGGCAGGCAGGTCAGGGTGCGCTTTCCGAAGGGGCTGGTAGGTCGCCTGGTGCAGTCGGGTTCCGTTGCGCTCGTTCTGCTCCCATCCGTAAGTGCATACGGCGTTGAAGCAGTCTGTAAACTGCAAGAGCGTTTCCTGTAGAGCCGTTTGGGTGGCGGGGTCTACATGCAGTTTCAGGC
>Ga0209061_1002996_pt1 | contig 19437 bp, 11 predicted proteins | sample Coa_R1_10_FD_187157 | JGI IMG/M metagenome (GOLD analysis project Ga0209061, IMG submission 187157) | Surface soil microbial communities from Centralia Pennsylvania, which are recovering from an underground coalmine fire - Coalmine... | ecosystem: Environmental > Terrestrial > Soil >...
CCACAGTTCGTGCAGGAGTCGCAGCAGGCCCTGGCCGGTCTGCGTTCCTGGTCGGAAGTAGCGAGCATTACCAGCTTTACCGATAATCCGCGTCAGATCTCGCTGGATCGGCATGCAGCTTACGTGGATATCGCGCTCAAGGCGGATTCCGACTCATCGCCTCAGCTTCTGCCTGAATTAGAAAAGCGTTTGAGCAAAGTGCCGGATCTCCAGGAGAGCGTAGGAGGAAGTCCGGTCTTTTATGCGGATATCCAGACGGTGAGCGAGAACGACCTGCGCAGGGCCGAGGTACTGGCCTTCCCGTTCGCTATTATCGCGCTGCTCCTGGTTTTTCGCTCGCTGGTGGCTGCCGTTCTGCCGGCGCTGGTGGGCGGAGTGGCTGTGGTTGTCACTCTGGCGATCATTTTTGGCCTGGGCCAGCTCACCCCGCTCTCAATCTTCGTTCTCAATATCACTACGCTCTTTGGTCTTGGCCTGGGAGTGGATTATTCGCTGTTCACTGTAAGCCGTTTTCGCGAGGAACTGGCGCGTGGACACAAGGTCGAAGAGGCGGTGGCGATTGCCGTCGCGACCGCCGGGCGGGCCGTGACCTTCTCCGGCCTGACTGTCTCGATTGGCCTGCTTGGCCTGATCCTGTTCCCGATCAATATGCTCCGTTCGGTCGGCCTGGGAGGCTTGCTGGTGGTTGCCATGGCTGTACTGGCAGCGCTGACCCTTTTGCCTGCTGTACTCAACATCCTGGGGATGCGCATTAACGCTTTTCCGGTGCGCCTGCCGCGTCTCTGGAAAAGCCGCCGGGCGGCCGCTGAACCTCATGGGTTCTGGTATCGCCTCTCGCATTTTGTCATGCGCTACCCGTTGCGTATCTTTCTGCCGGTGCTGTTGATCCTGATCGCGCTGGGTCTGCCATTCCTGGGTGTGCGTTTCTCCTCGCCTGATGCCTCGATTTTGCCCCAGAGCGTGCCTTCGCGGCAGGCGTATGATCTGCTCGCCACGCGCTTCGATGTGGAGGAGACAACTCCCATTGTGCTGGCTGTGCAGACGCGGGGCAATGTGATGACTGCTGCGAATATTCGCTATCTCTACGATTATGTCCGGCGGATTGAGGCCGATCCAGATGTGGCGCGTGTTGATAGCATCGTCAGCGCTGATCCGCGTATGACTCTTGCTCAATATGAGCTGCTCTACTCGAATCCTCAACTCAACACCGATCCCTATCTGACGGCTCTGGCAAAAAGCACAGTTGCTGGCAACACGCTGGTAATCCAGGTCATCAGCAAATATCCTGCCCTTGACCAGCGTTCGCAGGAACTGGCGCAGACCATTCGCAATACGCCGCCGGGGCATGGCATAACAGTGCTTGTCACCGGCGAATCGGCCGCCAATATCGATTATGTGACATCGTTGTATACTGCCTTTCCGCTGGCAATCCTGGTGGTTGCCCTGGTGACGTACGTGGTACTGTTCTTCTACTTCCGCTCTGTGGTGCTGCCTCTCAAAGCCATTGTGATGAACACGCTCTCCATTCTGGCCAGCTACGGGGCCCTGGTGGTCATTTTTCAGGATGGCTTCCTGCATCAGATCCTGGGTTTTACCCCGCTGGGCTTTGTCGAAGCCTCCAGCCCGATTCTCCTCTTTTGCGCCCTCTTCGGCCTCTCGATGGACTACGAAGTGTTCCTGCTTTCGCGTGTGCAGGAAGCCTTCTGGCAGACCGGCGATAATCGCCAGGCTGTGGCGCTTGGCCTGGAGCGCAGCGGAGGGATTATTACCAGCGCGGCGGTCATTGTGATTGTTGTAAGCGCCTGTTTTGCCACGGCTGATATGATCCTGGTCAAGGCGCTGGGTCTGGGCATGGCCCTGGCGGTTGCGATCGATGCCACGCTGGTGCGCGGCCTGCTGGTGCCTTCGACCATGCGCCTGCTGGGTAACTGGAACTGGTGGCTGCCCTTTGTCGGTATTCAGCGCCGCCCGCCGATGCTGGCGGAGATCTATCAAGCAAGCGCTTTGCCCAGACCGGACGAAGCTGAACTGGCTACACCTGATACGCTGCTGGGAGAAAGGCCGTGAAAAGAGAAAGCAAGCGTTTTCTAGTTCTGCCGCTATTATACTTATTAGCGCTTTTCCTTGTTTCTTGTAATGTTCCTGGGGTGCCCGCGACTTCAGCGCAATTGCCTGCGGTGGGCCCGCTTCCTTCTCCGACGCTCCTGCCGCCAGTGCGTTTTCCCCAGGACGAGGCGCCGCATCGCGATTTGACCGAATGGTGGTACTATACTGGCCATCTCGACGCCGTGACATCTGATGGCAAGGACCATCACTACGGTTTCGAGCTGGTCTTCTTCCAGCTTCTGCGCAGCGACTATCCGCCGCTCTACGTGGCGCACTTCGCGATCAGTGATATTACGCGCGGCGAGTTTCATTATGATCAGCGTGCTTTGACCGAGCCTGCGGCGGTCATTCCCAATGGGGCCTCAAGCGCTGGCTTTGATATTAGTATCGGTGACTGGTTGGCCCGCGGCCTCAATGGCCACGACCATCTCCAGGCCGCGATGAACAACTATGCAATCGATCTTAATCTCAATGCGCTCAAGCCTCCGGTTGTGTATAATGGCAATGGACTGATTCCCTATGGTCTCGAAGGCTTCTCCTACTACTATTCGCGCACCGATATAGCCGTGACAGGCACGTTGCTCGATCATCAGCAGCGTTTGCAAGTGAGTGGTCTGGCCTGGATGGATCATCAGTGGGGGAATTTCCTTCTGCTCGGCGAAGGAGGTTGGGATTGGTTCAGCATTCAGCTCGACAACCGGAGCGAGATCATGCTGTACCTGATCCGTGATGCGCGCGGAAATGTTCTCTCTACATATGCAGAGTATATCGGTCCCTCGGCTCAGGGTCTGCACCTGTCGGCTCGCGCTTTGCATGTGACTGTGCTTGGTCACTGGTTCAGCCCCGTGACCGGCATTACCTATCCTTCCGGCTGGCGAATCGCAATTAACGATCCTCATCTTCAACTTGCCCTGACGCTTCAACCTGAGCTCAAGGACCAGGAGCTGGTCACGACACAGTCCACCGGTACCATCTATTGGGAGGGGGCTGTCACCATCCAGGGGCAGGACGAGGACCGCGCAGTTCGAGGTGAAGGATATGTGGAGTTGACGGGCTACCATAGGTAAGCATGAAATATCAGATGGTGAAGATGGACGAAAACGAAATTACACAAGAGAATACGATAGAAGCTCGGAGAAAGCGTAATACTTCCTACCTTTGGGCAAAAAATACACAAGGTTGACGACCGCCTGAGTTTGTGGGTATACTTTTCAGGTGTCTTGGGACGATTGCCATTACGTTTTCGTAAAATATGATTCCTTCGAAGGAATTACATTGTATTTCATACTGTGTTACAATGCAGATCTCTATTTCATTGGAGATCTGTGGTTGATCTGTAGGTGCCGGTCAGGACGGGGTACGCGTGGGTGAGGTGGCCTGTTTTGTGTCACCGCTTAAATGGGGAGTCGTTATGGATTCACAAAATGGGAAGGCGCAGGCGCCCATAGGGGAAGAGTCAAATATTCTTGAACGCGTGGCGCGTCTTATTTCTAGCGTGCGTGGCGTAAAGCCTGATTATGCCCATCTAGCTGCCGAATTAGAACCCGCGTTGCCTTTCGATCTTTTCGGCATTGTCCTGTTGCGCTATGATCGTCAGGCGGTGCGCGTGATGATTTGCCAGAAAGAACAGGGCAGTTGGGTCTCGCATTATCGCCAGCACCCGCTGGCCGACTCGATGCTGGAGCGTATCTCGCGCTTGCTCTTGCCCGCGGATGGGACTGCTCGTTCCGAAGAAGAAGTCCCAGATCTGACGAAAGCAACCCATAACATATCTACCGAAGCTCTGCTGGTAGAGAACTTCCCTGATGGTGCCTCCGGCTTGCCTGCCCAATGTGGTGATGCGCTCTGCGGGCATCCGCAGTTGCGGGCAGTACTCATTGCCCCACTGGTCGCGGGAGGCAATCTGCTGGGCACGCTAGAGCTTGGCAGCGCCGATCTGAATGCCTATGCTGATCCAGCCTTGCAACGCTTGATTCACGCAATTGCCAGGGTGCTGGCCACCGCGATTGAGGGTGCGCAAGTGGGTGGAAGCGTCGAAATTCAGAATCGCCAGCGAGCCGAGTTGAAAGACGTTTCTACAGCGCTCACCACAGCCGTCAATCTGCCAATGATCCTGGAGCGTATCGTTGCCGGTATTACAAACTCATTGCATGTAGCCTCGGCAATTGTTCGGTTTGATGGGAACCAGCGCCGTTTTCAGTTGGAGGCGCAGAGCAAGGTTGATCCTGTCCTGTTGCAAAAGGTTCTGGGCCGAGAGGACATATTGAGTGACCAGACAATCATTGGTTCGACCTTACTGCATCGGCAATCCAGAGTTTCGCAGGATATTGCCCAGGATGAGCACTTTCCTCAAAGTCGTGCTTTCGCTTCTGAACTGGGTGTGCGCTCGATCTTTTGCTATCCGTTGATCACCGGCCAGTATATCTATGGGGCGCTTCTCCTGCTCTCCCCGGAGACAGGTGGTTTTACTCCACTCAAAACCGATATTTTCTCCCTCTTTGCCAGCCAGGCGACGGTTGCCATTCATAACGGCCTGCTTTTACAATCAGCTCAGGAGCGCCGGCGCTTCCAGGAAGTAATTGAACAGTTCGAGCAGGCCCAACAGCATAATATTTTTACCGAGCAGGACGGATCAAATGAGTCCGAGCTTCTCGACCGCCTGTGCGAAGAGACAATGAGTACCTTCGGAGTCAGCTTGAGTAGCGTGCTCCGCTTCATCAGCGACCATTTGCTCACGCGCAGCGAGCGTCATCTGCAGGATATATTGCGTTCTTCATATGGTCAGAATTCGTCTGAAGAAGATCAGAGTGAGAGGGCAACTTTTGTGGATCAGAGGCGGGGAGCTTCATATAGCGATCAGGCGGTGTTTCTGGCTCACGCATCAGACATTGGGCTGCTTGAGACCGCTCCAGGTCGCGAGGGTACAGATTTTTTGATGCAGGCTGCTGACGAAGCTCTTGCCCACACAGATTTTCTCAGCGATATCAGCGCCGCTCTTATGCGTGTTTTGCACGTTGATGAAGCGCATCCGCAGGCATACGAACAGTTGAAGCGCGAACTTGCCGAGCCATGGTTTATCGTTGATCTCAAGGGAAACTGCGTGTATCTTAACCGTGCGGCAGAAGTATTTTGTGAGATGCGCCCGGAACTCAGTGGCAATCATGCCTGGAGCCACTGGCCAGAAGAGGGCCAGGCGCTGTTTAGCTCTTTTCGTCCATTGCCATCTCGTCGGGAAGCTACTCTTACACTGGAGCAGGCGCTAGCCCCTTTGTTGCCGCGTATGCGCCACGTAAAAGACGTGCTTTCTTACTTACGAGGGTTTACGATGTCCGAGGCTGACACACAAAGCGCTTCAGCGCTGGATAGTATCCCGCAGCCCGCCTTTCTGCGTTGCACGATTGCAGCCGAGCCTCTGCCTGGTCAGACGGCACCTCGTCTCAATGGCAAGAAATGTGATGACGCCCTGTCCGCCAGGGACGATTCACAGGAACCGAGAGCAGTGATCGCTCCTCCGGCTCCATTTGCCTCGCTAACAATGTTGCTGGATAGTTCGCCCTCAGATCGCCATTACCAGCTGGTGCGCCACACGCTCTATAATGAGCAGGGACAGTGCTTCGCCAATGCGCTGCATGTCCATGATGTTACTGAGCAAGTGCGTGATGAGAAGAACCGGTCGGTTCTGCTTGCTTCGGTTTCCCATGACCTGCGTACTCCACTCACAACTATCAAAGCCGCCGTCTCCGGGCTGTTACAGCCCAATGTGGTCTGGGATGAACAGATTCGGCGCGAGATTCTGGAAGAAATTGACGCCGAGTCTGATCACCTCAGTACGTTGGTGAATGCGCTGGTTGAGATGTCGCGAATTGAGATGGGCGCACTGGTTCTTGACAAAGAATGGTGCGATATCGTCGAACTTGTTCACAGCACGTTAGCACGCGCTCAACGTCTGCTAGCAGATTTTACCGTTGTGACTCAGATACAATCTCCACTGCCCCTCCTCTATGCTGATTATACGCATGTGGGGCAGGTTCTTTATAACTTGCTGGAAAATGCTACTCGCCATAGCCCCAGGCATACACAGATCTCTGTCATTGTCGATATCCTGGGACCAAAGGCCCTGCCTCCTGGCTTGCCGGAAACCACCTCGCGGGTGGTGCGTGTGCAGGTTGTTGATCAGGGACCCGGCGTTCCAGAGGATGAACGCGAGCGCATCTTCCGCTCATTCTATAGTCTGGATGCTCAAGGCAATGGTCTGGGTCTGGCGATTTGCCGGGGCATTGTTGAAGCCCATCAGGGGCGTATCTGGGTTGAGTCCGGCGAAGGCGGAGGCGCTTCCTTCGTCTTTGTCTTGCCGCTCTCTGCTTGAGTTTCGGAGAAAATGCCGGCGGTCACTCTCTCTCAGAGAAAGTGTCTGTCTGATCGTATTATGTGAGAATGGCTATGAAGCCCAAGGGAAAACGTATCCTGGTTGTTGATGATGAGCCCTCGATTCAGCGAATTTTACGCCGCAATCTTAATATGAGTGGCTATGATGTTCTGGTAGCAGAAAATGGCAAACAGGCCATCGAGATCGTGCGCTTGCACCAACCCGACCTTATTTTGCTGGATCTCTGGCTGCCGGGTGAAATCGATGGGTTGGGCGTATGCGTGCGTGTGCGCCAATGGACCCAGATTCCGATCATTATTCTTTCTGCCAGGACAGAGGAGCGGCAGAAAGTTCAGGCGCTCGATCTCGGAGCGGATGATTATCTGACCAAGCCTTTTAGTAATGAGGAACTTCAGGCTCGTGTGCGCGCCTGCCTTAGACGCGCGGCGGGAGTAATAGATATCGAAAGCCTGACTCAGAAGCCAGATGTGCTGGTGAGTGAAGATAAGTACCTTGCAATGAATGTCGTCAGGCGCCAGGTGCGGGCCGGCGGGCAAGATGTCAAGCTTACCCCCACCGAATTTGAGCTGCTTCTGCATCTGATGCTGCATGCTGGCAAGGTCCTGACTCACCGCAATCTCTTGCGCTCGGTTTGGGGGCCGGAATATGGGGACGAGGCCGATTACCTGCGGGTCTATGTTCGCCAACTGCGGCGAAAAGTGGAGGTGCAGCCCTCGCAGCCGCGCTATATTGTGACCGAACCCGGTGTAGGATACGTATTTCGCTCGCAGGTCTATGTCGAGGAAGATGGACAGCTAACTCCTTTGACCCTGCCAACGGATCTGGAGGGACCAACTGGCGAGGAGAAGACGGGGGATACGAAGGGATCAACTGATAACGAGAAGGCAGCTCGATAAGAAAAAAGAGCAGTCCTGCTTGCCTCTTTTGCCGAAATAAAAGAGAACCGGCTAATTTTAATGGAATTTTAATGGCATTTCTCTGATTTTTATGGTTGTCTTATTACTATGGGATTTCTTGAGCAATAGTGGGGTGGGGAATTTTATCAGGCTGGCGCCTGTCGGTGTAGTAAGGAAGATGTATCAGCACTGGAACGGACAAAAATCCTCGCTCTGGCCAGAAGCGCCGGGTAAGAGCGGACGAGGCCCAGGAAAAAGGAAGCATTTGCGAGTGCTTATCCCGGGAAAAGATGGAGTGCATGACCAGTTTCATAGCATCGTGGCCACCAATATTCGCCACTGGGGCTATGAAGCCGTTCTCCTGCCCGTTCCGGTCGCGCTCGATCCTCGTCAGGTCTGGCAAGAAATCGAGGGAGATATTTTGCTCTATGATATGGATGTATTCTTGCCATCCATGATAGGATTGAGAGACATAGACTCAGGGGTCGCTGATTCCGCCAGTGCGACTCAGGTTTCTGGCGAGGTTATTTGGCCACGTGTACGCTTGATCATGGCTTTAAGCAGCCGTTCTGTCTCGCGTCTCTCGCTTGAACGCATAGGAGCAATCACACTACTGCATAAGCCGTTTGATGTAGGGCATCTGGAACGCTACCTGCGCGTTTTCCAGCAGCTCCTGTACACAAAACCGGCGTCGAACGAGGCTCTGATGATATCTAAGCAAGCGTGTCGGGCGGTGGAAGAGAAAGAGACCTGTAAGGCGTCTTCGGCGATACCTGTTCGCATCCTGGTGGCGGATGATCGCCAGGAAGTGACCGGACTCATACGTCAATGCTTGCTAGAGCAGCAAAATCGACGCTATCACTTTGAGGTGAGAGAGGCGTATGATGGCCTGAACTTGCTTGAGCAGTGCCTGACCTGGCGGCCTCACTGCGTGGTAACTGATCTGTTGATGCCCTGGCTCAACGGGTACCAGGTAATGCACTGCCTGGCGGATAGTGAAGTTCGTCCTTTGCCGGCTTTTGTCGTGATCAGTGCCTTGACACAGCACGAGGCTCCGATGGATCGCTCGTATCTTCAGGATCAAGTGGTCCTGTACGTGAATAAGCCATTCGACATAGAGAACTTGCTCGCAACGGTTGAACAAGCGCTGGCAGAGTGATCGAGTACATTTCTGGGGTGAATGATGATGTTGAAAAGAGAAAAAAGCTTTTCGGCATCGGTGACAAAAGCGACTAGAGCTCCTCAGCGCGTGCTAAGCGACAAAGGATGCTTTCTATACCAGAGAAGAAGGAAGGAAGAATGGAGCCGCAAGACCGTATAATGGATGGCGACCTGCAAACGCTAGGTCTCCAATCAATCCTGAAGATGCTCGCACTGAGTGGCAAAACCGGTACGCTCCTGGTCCATTCTGGGCCAGAAACGCTCGTTATCAGTCTGCGCAAAGGTCAACTTGTTGCGCTACATGAAGAGGGGGTGCCTCAGCCAGATCTACTCGGCATGTTGTGCCTGATTAACAGATTGGATCCACCTCGCGCTCAAGCGTTGCGCGAGGCTTCACAGGGCAATCTCCAGATCGCTCTGGCACTCATGGTTGAGCAGGGCTGGATGACGGCCAGCGAGATGCAACAGCGCCTGGAATTCGCTGTCACACAATCGATCAGCCACGCGCTGCGCTGGGTAGACGGGCGTTTTGCTTTCCACAGGCAGATGGTTACAATGGAAAGTAAGATGCAGCCTCTCGATGTTGACAGCGTGCTGTTGGAGGCGCTGCGCCAGGCGGATGAGTGGGAAGAGCTGGGCGAAACGTCGCTGACTCGTACAACGGTCTCGCGCTGGTTGCCGGAAGTGAGCAAGGACGTACGCAGCCTGGGCCTGAATCAAGAGCATATCGATGTGCTTTGCCTCTCAAACGGTGAAATTCCCTTGCAGGGGATGGCTCTCGTCCTGATGTTGCCAGAGGCGCGTGTTGCACGCATGATGCTTCGGTTGCTCGAACTGCGCCTGGTTGAAGTAGTCGATACCTCGCTCGAGGCTGAGCTGCAACAGGACCTCTCGAATATTATTATCATGTGCCAGCATACCCTGGCTCAGCAGCGCCAGAATAATAGTCCCATTCAACACCTGCTTGGGTTGATCAATACGCTGGGGCAATGCATTAATGGTTTGCTTATTCACCATGGAACCTTCGCGAAAAGTCTGCGAGGTCGTGGACAGTTGCCGGTTATTGAAATCGTCCGGTACCTGGAGCGCCGTTTTTCCCAGCCACTCCAAACGCTGGCGAAGCAACAGTATCCTATTCTAGAAACGGCCACATTCAGTAATGGCCAGCTTGACTATAGTGAGATCATTGGCCTGGATAGCCTGGTGAAAGGGGAGCAGCTTGAAGAGTTTTATTGGGAGGCCGTTCTTGGCCTGGCAGCTTTCCTGCGTACAGTCTTCACTGCTCTTTTACAGGATGAAGTGGGAAACTCTCACACGGGTCGCCAGCTTAATATCGTCTGGAAGGCTTTCATGACCGAAGTGGAGCAAGAGATACAGCAGTATCAATTGTACCGCGCGCACCAGAATGTGCAGCAAAATCGTACCCGGCGCACCGATGCTTTGGAGACAGGGCAAAACTGGAATATGCGGAATGAGGGCAACCTTCAATGGTCGCCTGAGACACAAAGGAGGTTAATGTAATGGTCGAACCAACAGTGCTGGTAGTGGATGATAGTCCTACCGTCCGTAAAATTGTCCAGATGACTCTGCAGCGAGAGCATATCAGAGTCATTACCGCCAGCGATGGTTTGAGCGCTCTTGCCTGTGTCGCAGATGAGATTCCAGCTTTGATTCTCCTGGATATACAACTTCCTCGCATGGATGGGTACCATATTTGCCAGATCATACGAAAAAACTTGCAGTTTCGACAGATACCGATTATTATGCTCAGTGGGAAGGATGGCCTCTTCGACAAGATGCGCGGGAGGCTGGCAGGTTCAACAGAGTATCTGACGAAGCCGTTTGACTCTGTGGAATTGATCCAGACGGTGAAAAAGCATCTGGTAGATTGGCAATCTCGCATGCCCGTTCGTAACGGGGAAATGCGACCTCGTTTGCGGCGGCGTGGCTGAGTACAGTGCTGCTCTTTCTGCTCAACTGTACCGGAGATTCGTCAAGGCACTGTATGGTTGGGTCAGCAGTGTCTAAAGGTGGAGACTATAGCCTTTCTTTCCCATTAACCGGGCGTGGAGGGTTGCGCCCCTACAAAGGAAAGGTATACTGGTATGCCAGGGCAAAAGGTGCTTGTTGTCGACGACAGTTGGACGGAATTGGCAATGATTGCAAATCCGCTGCGTAATAGCGGATTTGATGTAGTGACCGCCGTTGATGGCGATGAAGCTCTTGAAAAGGTCTTTCTGGAGCGTCCGCAATGCATTGTCCTTGATGTTGTCTTGCCGAAACAAAATGGTTTTCAATTGTGTCGTAAGCTGAAAAGTCTTGAGGTAAGTAGGAACATCCCGATTATTTTATTGACAAGCAAGAATACTCCTCTGGATCGTTCGTGGGGACTACGCCAGGGAGCCGATATGTTTATGACCAAACCCTTTAACGATGATGAATTGGTAGATAACGTTCGTCGTCTTGTGTAGTAGGTAGCCTTTAGGAACCAGAATATGTCGCAGCGCAATATAGAACAACAATCTCAGTGGGAAATGGCTATTCCAGGTCGCCTGGAGAGCCAGATGAACACTATGCTCAACGCTGCTCGGGCTCTGGCGGGAGCGGCTCCTCCCGGTACGAAAGAAGTACCGGGTGAGCAGTATCTGATCTTTTCTCTCCTTGATCGCGAATTCGCAATCAAGGCCGAGTATATTCAAGGGGTAGAGCGTCTGGGCGACGTGACTCCCGTGCCAAACGTAGCTTCCTGGGTGGCGGGGGTGATTAATTTGCGCGGCTCTATTAGCTCGGTGGTGGATCTGCGCGCTTTCCTGGATATGGAGCGGCTTCCATTTAACCCGCGGACTCGCTTGCTATCGGTAAAATATAACGACATGGTGATTTGCCTGGTTGTAGATAGCGTAAACGAGATGGTTCCTGTTTTGCCAAAGGCTATCGATAATACGACACGCGGTATCCCCCAATGGGTTGCCTCCTACGCTTCGGGTACGGTGGCCGTTGGAAAGCGCCGGGTTATTTTGCTGGATGCCGCTCGTTTGTTATTCTCTGACAAGATGCATCACTACTCGGCGTAGTTTCCTGGTATCCTGGCATGTGGCTTTGTGAGGCCCTATGAAGCACATAACTCCTTCACAGCGCCATCTGCATCTGGTAGGGGCTGTTGGAGCGGCGAACTATAGGTATGAGGCCGCTCGTCTTTATCTTAGGAATTTATGATACGCTGCTTCACTTGAGAGGAGGCCTGGCGGATGAATGACCGCAACAGAGGTGGAATGACAATCAGTGCCCTTTTAATGGGGGGGCTCATCGCTTCGGTTGTTGTTCCTGTTATTTGTCTTGTCGTCCTTGGCTTTATGGGTCCCAAGACGACTACTCCCTTCCTGCCCGTGCTCTTTTTGAGCATTGTTGTGATGGTGGCAGGCTTTACCGCGAATATTCTTATTCGCCGGAGAATTCAGGACCGCCTGCTGGGACTGGTGGATGTTTGCCGGAATTTTGTTGGCGGTGATCGTTCGATTCGCGCGGTGGTGAACGGCGATGATGAGTTCGCGATGCTAGCAACTTCCTTGAATAACTTGCTAGATAGCCAGAATTTCGCGTCCTCCGCTGGCTCTCCTATCTCATCGGTTGGCGGAAGCGATGCTGCAGCCTTGCAGGCTCAGATTGAGAAGCTCTTGCAAGAGGTTAGTGCGGTGGGTGACGGCGATCTGCGCGTTCAGGCCGAGGTCACTCCTGATACCCTGGGCGTGCTGGCCGACTCCTTTAACTATATGATCGAAGAGCTGGCTAAGGTTGTGGGTCGCGTGCAAAATACTGCTGTCCAGGTTACGAACGCTTCCCGTCGTGTGCTTGATCGCTCTGCTGAGCTGGCTCAAGCTTCTGAAACGCAGGTGGCGCGCATTTCTCAAACAACCAAGGCAGTAGAAGCGCTGGCAAGCTTTGTGCAGGATGTGGCTCATAACGCCCGGCTCAGCGCCGAAGCTGCTCAAGATGCTCTGCGAAATGCTAAGACCGGTCAGGACTCGGTGCGCCAGTCAATCGAAGGTATGATGCTGATTCGCGAAAATGTACAGGAAACCGCCAAAAAGATTAAGCGTCTGGGTGAGCGCTCTAACGAGATTGGTGAAATCGTGCGCATCATTGAGGATATCGCCGACCAGACCAACCTGCTGGCTCTGAACGCAGCTATTCAGTCAGCGATGGCGGGTGAGCATGGACGCGGGTTCGCCGTCGTAGCTGATGAGATCCGTCTTCTGGCGGAACGCTCAACCGAATCGACCAAACGAATCGCTACCCTGGTCAAGAGTATCCAGGGTGATACCTATGAAGCTGTCGTCGCTATGGAGGATAGCACTCAGGAAGTAGTGAAGGGGTCGCAGCTGGCCGATGAGGCGGGCCAGGCTCTGAACTCAATTTATAGCGCTGTGGAACGCCAGGCACGTACCATTGAGATGATTGCCCAGGCGGCTAATGAGCAGGCCAGTGTTGCTGAAGATGTAGCCAATGCTATGACGGAAATCTCAGAAATTACCAATCGCACAAACGCTGGTACTCAGGAAGCAGCAATGAGTGTCAGTTACCTTTCAGAATTGTCAGACCAGCTTCGCGCTTCGGTGTCTACTTTCCGCTTGCCCGAACGTAGCGGCGAATCGGCTGATGTCTTCCCCACTATGGGAGGTATGCCGGCGTTGCCCACCGCTTCTGAATCAGATGAGCAGTTCTTCCAGCAGGATATGAATTTGAATAGCGATTGGAATCAGAACTTCTCGGCTGATTTGCTCTCGCTGCCGCAGCCGCAGGAGAACGATGTGGCTGCAGGTGGATTCCAGTTTGCCTTTAATCAGCAGGAATTCTCTAGCCCAAGTGGTTTCTCCTCTGGTATGCCCCAGTTGCCTGGTGGGCCGCAGCAGAGCTTTGAAAGTTCGCCGTTTGGGAATTTTGCTCCCAACCCCGGCTTCCCAAGCCAGCCTGGTTATGGCGATATGGGCGCTTTTGATAGCCAGAAGGGCTTTGATGGCCAGCCTTTCCCCGCGATTCCACAATCTGGATATGGCCAGCCGAATGCGCCAGGTTTCCCGACTCCAGGCCAGATTCCTGCAATGCCACCAATGCCGCCGAAGAATTTTGCTCCTCTGCCGGGCAATCCGCCGCTTGGCCGACCGCGCTGGCAGAATCCTCAGCCGCAGGGGCCTGGGCCTTTTGGCCAGGAACAAATGCCTTTTCCAGGCTCCGGCAATGGGCACATGGGACAGTAGATTTTAACGGCTTTACCTCGAAGAAAGTGAAGCAGTGTTTTGCTTCGCCTTCCTGGGAAGACGAGACAAAAAGGAGTGAGTGCTCGTAGCATGTCGAATACATTTGATAAACTATCTGTCCTCGATTCGTTTATCGAAGAGGTGAATAGTTATTTGCCAGAAATAGAGGCAAATCTCGAGCGTCTGGCGCAGTCACCTGGCGACATGGAGGCCCTTGAGGAGACGTATCGCCGCACTCACACTATTGGTGGCTCGGCTTCGATGATGGATTTTCCTGGTCTGGCGCATGTTGCTCACGGAATGGAGGACATTCTGAGCGACGTGAAGGATGGTCTGGCAACTCTGGATCAACCAACAATAGAGCTGCTACAGCGTTCCCTTGCTCGCCTTTATCGTCTGGTGGATGGCATCCAGCATGGTATTGATGAAAATGCTGTTGCGGCTGAAGATGATGAGGATTATGCTCGGTATCGCGCTCAACAAGATGCGGCTGCTCAAAGTGTTCCTGGGGGCATGATTACGCCGGAATATGCTCAGCAGGCCAGTGGGCAGATCCCCGTCATTCAAAGTCCGGGGATCTCGGCTGCTCCATCTCTGGATGAGATGCTGGCCTCTTTCCGCACACCACAGAGAAACGCAGGAGAGGCTGCCTGGCCGGAGGAACCGGTAATCCGGGCTGAGTTTCCTCCCAGACCCGAAGTGCAGTTGCCAGTTCCGCCAATGCAGCCGGCCCAGCATGCTCAGTTTGAGACCCCACTCACGGGATCTCCGCCGGCCGTCTCTCAACCCAGCGCTCTAGAAATGCTGGCCGGTTCTAATTTGCAGAGTCAGGTGCCGGCGACGCCCCCTGATTCGTGGGTTTCGCCCACTGTCTCGCAGATGCCGCCAGCACCGCGTCCTCAGATTCCAGAACAAGCCGCTTACCCCCCGGCCAGTTCGATTGTGCCACCTGTTCCGGCACAACCAGCGCAGCCATCGCTTCTCTCCGCTCTGGCTGCCTGGCAGGAGCCTGCTGATTTTCCGATAGAGCTTCCACAGATGCCTGACTCGCCGTCTGTACCTTCGGGGCCGCTACCGTCGCAGAGTCCTGGAGGTACTTCCGTTGCTGGCCCTGCGAACCCATCCAATTCCGCCCTTTTCCCGCAAGTCTATCGTGATATGCAGGCAGAAACACATGCTCTTGAGGCTCAGGTAAGCTCTTTACAGCGGACACTCTCGCAACTGCGGTTGGCTGCCTCGGTGATTGAGGCCCAGCGTGTGGAGTTTAAGGGTTTCCTGGATGGCTCCCGCGATGCGCTTGATCGCATGGAGGATTGGGCCGGTAAGGCGATGGGCCTGAATCTGCGCAATAGCCCTGAGCAGGTGCGTCGTTATCTGCCGCTGTCGGTTATGTGGGTAGCCAATAGTAAACTGAAGAAGATTCTGGATATGCTTCTCCAGATGGCCAGCGGCGCGGAAGGAACGCAGGAGCAGATTCAAATGCTCCTCCAGCACCTGCAAGCGTCAATCGCGACGTGCGGAGAGATTTTGCAAAAGGCTGCGGACTCTCCTGAAGGCATGGTTTTTACCCACGAGGCTGGTTGGACTGCCTGGGATATGCAAGTCAGTTCCGACCCCCGCACCTTGCGCGAGCGAGTCACTTTTGAGCGTGAAGGCGATCTGGCTGCGCTGCGTGCTCAGATTGAAGCCCAACTGCGCGAGGAATTACGCCTGGAGTATGAGAACCGACCGGCTGCCCTGGCTGCACGGGCTGAGATGGAACGCCAGATACGTGAGGAGCTACGCGAGGAGTTCAATGCCACACAGCAACTCCAGGCCAGTGTCTCCGGCGTAAACTCGCCTGAGTCGCTCCAGGAGTTGGAAAGGCGCCTGCGCAACGAAATTGAGATCGAGGTACGCCGCGAGTTTCTCAGCCAGCTCACTGGCGGCGAAGGGAGTGTAGCTGCTGCTCAGATGCAAATGGAGATGCAGACGCCTCCGATCAATCTGGTAGCACCTTCTACGCTTCCTCCTTTCCAGCCTGCGCCAACGGTCCTGTCTCCTTCGACAGCTCCTTCGTCGACTTTCTCGTCAACAGGAAGTTCAGCGATGTCTGGCGATTTTGGTGAGGAAGCGGCGGATATATTTCGCCTGGAAGCTGAAGAGCATTTACAAACGATCAGTATGCATGTTGCTGCTCTTGAACAGGCGCCGACGGATCTGGAACCTATTCAGGGCATTCGCCGCGCTACCCATACACTTAAAGGTGCGGCTGGCATGATGGGGTTTCGAGCAATTGCCGACCTCTGCCATATTTCGGAGGATATGCTCGACGGAATTATGGAGGGCAGTATCTCGATCTCGCCAACGGTCTTGAGCCTGATCCTGGACACCGCCGAGGCGCTCGATTCGCTGGTCAATAGCAAGGACGCCTCTGCTCAGAATGAAAGCGCTGTGCAAAGCCTGCGTACTCGCTATGCTGAACTCCTGGGCGAACAGTCCAGTCTGACCAGCCCGGTAATAGAGGAGATAGAGATAGAGGAGGAGCGGGAGGCCATGTCCGTTCCTCTGGCCAGTGAGGTGCATGAAGAAGAGGCCCATTTTGGCGGCCCGGCTATGCCCGGCGCCGCTCGTGCGGACCTGAGTGTGCGTGTCTCGCTCTCGAAACTGGATGAACTGGTGAATCTCTTCGGTGAGCTTCTGGTCAACCGCAGCATTCTTGAAGAGCGTATCCAGCGTCTGAATCGGCTGGTTGCGGATGCCGGCGTGAGTAGCGCTCGTCTGCGCGATGTAGGGCAAAAGCTGGAGAGCCGCTTTGAAGCGGCTACCCTGCCCAGCGGACACTCCGTCCAGGTCATGCCCGGCGACGGCGACCCGAATTTGTCTTCGCTCAAGGCCAATGGGAAGAACGGCCGGACAGAACCAGCTCACCTGAAGGAATTTGATGAACTGGAGCTTGACCGCTACACCGAGTTCCACCAGCTTGCGCGTGGTTTGAGCGAGGGCATTGCGGATATGACGACGCTTAGTTCCGAAATGGAAAGTATTATTCGTGATTGCGAAAGTTCCTTCGGGCGTGAGAGCCGCTTGAGCACTACTTTCCAGGATCGGCTGATGAAAGCCCGCCTGGTGCCTCTATCTACTATGATTCCGCGCTTGTATCGCACGGCGCGCGCTGTAGCTCTCAAGCAGCGCAAGGAGTTTGATCTGGTTCTGGAAGGACAGGAGACGGAAGTTGATCGCACCGTGATCGAAGAGATCGCCGGTCCGTTGCTGCACCTGATGCGCAACGCTGTGAACCACGCGATTGAAACTCCCGAAGTTCGCCAGCAGCGTGGCAAGCCCTCGGCAGGCCAGATTAAGCTCTCGGCCTCCTATGAGGGGAACCAGGTGGTGATTACGGTGCGTGATGACGGCACCGGCCTTGACCCTGAGCGTATTCGCAATGAAGCGATCAATCGGGGCCTGATTCGCCCCAATCAGGTGCTGAGTGATAATGAAATTATCGAGCTGATTTTCCGTCCGGGTTTCTCTACCGCGGAGGTATTGAGCGAGGAAAGCGGGCGCGGTGTGGGCCTGGACGTTGTGCGCGATAGCGTTGCGCGCTTGCGTGGCACAATAGAGGTCGAAACGACGCCTGGCCAGGGCACAGCCTTTACTATGAAGTTTCCCACCAGCCTGGCCATTCAGAATGCCATGATGGTGCAGGTCGCCGATCAGCAGTTTGCTATTCCTACCGTAATGGTTGAATCAATCGGTCGCCTGGATAACTTCAAGCATACGAATTATGGTGGCCGTCCTGCTATTCTTGTGCAGAATCAGCCCTATCCGTTAAGTTCACTGGCCCAGCTGCTTGGTTTGCCAATCGGTGAATTAAATGACCGGGCGCCTTTGCTGCTGGTTCGCACAGATCGCCACCGAGTTGCTCTGGTCGTTGACGATATCAAGGGCCGTATGGACGTGGTAATCAAGAACCTGGGGCCGCATTTGCGGAGCGTCCACGGCGTTGCCGGTGGTACCGTTCTTGGCAATGGGCGCGTGGTTCTGATCCTGGAATTGCTGGAATTGCTCTCTGTGCGATCTGGTTTAAGAAGCGGTCTGACCATGCCCTCCCAGCCAGATACCTCAACAACGTCCGAGTTTTCCCAGATCCGTTCCGTACAGTTGGAACGGCGCACGACTATCGCGCCAACTGCGCCGGCGCAAAGGCCGGTCGAAACCCCGTCGCGGGGCAAGCATATTCTTGTTGTTGACGACAGCCCCAGCGTTCGCCGCGTCGTAAGCAACATGCTCAAACAGCACCAGTGGGAGGTTCAGACCGCTCGCGACGGCGTTGAAGCCCTGGAAATGATTACGCAGCAGACTCCGGCGGCGGTGCTCCTCGATATCGAGATGCCGCGCATGGATGGGTATGAACTGATGGCGACCATTCGCGCTCAGGAACAATACCGCACGCTTCCGCTGGTTGTGCTGACCTCGCGTGCAGCCGCTAAACACCAGCAGCATGCGATGCAGTTGGGGGCCAGTGCGTATGTAGTCAAGCCCTACCAGGATGAGGAACTGATCAATATTCTCAATGCCCTGGTTTATGGGGCAACCGTCTAACAGTGTCTAGCGAGGAGTAAGCGGTGGGCGTGGAACGCGCTGTCACGCGCTGGTATGTCCGGCGCCAGCAGATTCAGCAGGATATTGACACGCTGCAAGCCCGTCTTGAGCAATCTCAACAGGATGATCAAGCTCTTGTGGAGCGTGCCGATATCGAACGTCAGCTTGCCGAAGCACGCGCGCGTTTGCTTACCCTTGGCTCCTGTCCCAAACCGATGATGGGTTAAGGAGGAACGCGTGGCTTCGCTATGCAAATAGTGTATCGTGTGTTAGGAGACATTACGCTTCGTGTAATGTCTCCTAAACATGTGTACATCTGGCGAGCGCCGCAGGCGCGAGTGAACGAGTATGCTGGGTAGCAGATGTATTTTTGAATATGCAGAGCAAGTTTTTATCTCGCTATTGCTTGAGAGATGATCTGGCCCATTTCCTTTGTGCCTACAAGCGTTTTCCCTTCCTCGCGTAAATCACTTGTTCGATAGCCGGCCGCGATTGTCCGCTCTACCGCTGCTTCAATGGCCTCAGCTTCCGCCTCCAGATTAAGTGAATAGCGTAACATCATGGCCGCCGTTAGAATAGCGGCAATCGGGTTGGCTTTGTTCTGGCCGGTGATATCGGGGGCAGTGCCGTGAATTGGCTCATACAGGCCAAACAGGCCATGCTCGGTGCGGCGAGTTCCCAGGCTGGCCGAGGGAAGCATGCCCAGTGAGCCGGCCAGCATCGAGGCTTCGTCGGTCAGAATATCACCAAACATGTTCTCAGTGACAATCACATCGAACTGCTGAGGCCAGCGAATAAGCTGCATCGCGCAGCTATCCACCAGCTGGTGTTCTAGAGTGATCGCGGGATATTCCCTCGCGACCTGCTCTGCTACGCGTCTCCACAGACGCGATGAACTTAGCACATTGGCCTTATCGACCGAAGTAACCTTTTTCTTGCGTTTGCTCGCCAGTTCGCAGGCCGTGCGCACAATGCGGGCAATCTCGGCTTCAGTATAAAAGAGCGTGTCCACAGCCTCCGCGCCGTGTTCTGTCTCGCGAATCTCGCT
>Ga0209061_1002997_pt1 | contig 19435 bp, 18 predicted proteins | sample Coa_R1_10_FD_187157 | JGI IMG/M metagenome (GOLD analysis project Ga0209061, IMG submission 187157) | Surface soil microbial communities from Centralia Pennsylvania, which are recovering from an underground coalmine fire - Coalmine... | ecosystem: Environmental > Terrestrial > Soil >...
CCGCCCAACGATCCACATTTATACCGGGCGCTGCTTGCCCCTATGATCATAGATGGGCACCTGGCAGGCATTTTGTCTGTAAAGAAAAAGGAAAGCTATTCCACTTATACTCATGAAGAAATCAGCCTGATCAAAGCCATTGCCAAGTTTATTCTGCTCGTTATTGAACGCGAGCGCGTCCAACGAGAATGGATCGAGGCCCACTCCAGCGAACTGGCTTTGCGCGAGGCCAACCGCCGCTTCGACGAATTCTTGAGCATCGCCAGCCACGAGTTACGCACACCGCTGGCCGGCATTAAAGGAAATATCCAGCTGGCTCTGCGCCGCCTTAATACGCTGAACTCAAAAAAGCTTCCTGAAATGAGCGAACTTTGTGAAAAGCTCGACAAAATGCAGGAATTTCTGCTTCAAGCCGAACATCGAGTGAATGTGCAGAATCGTATGATCAGTGACTTGCTCGATGTCTCGCGCATTCAGGCAAATAAGCTTGAGCTGATGCTGAAGCCCTGCAACCTGGTAGAAGTCGTGCGCAGCGCAGTGAAAGACCAGCAATATGACGTGCCTGAACGCGTGATTACGCTTGAGGTACCCTGTCATAATCAGCTCAAAGTACTTGGTGACGCCGACCGACTTGGCCAGGTAATTCATAATTACCTGACGAACGCGCTCAAATATTCTCCACCTGAGCGACCCGTTTCAGTAAAAGTAGAAAAAATGGGGAACTCTGTGCGGGCCTCCGTCCGCGATCAAGGCCCAGGCCTTACTCCTGACGAGCAGCAAAAGATCTGGGAACGTTTCTACCGCGTCAAGAGCATTGCGGCGCAGGGCGGCTCCGGCCCCGGACTTGGCCTCGGTCTGCATATCTGCCGGGCAATCATCGAGGCACACCACGGCCAGTTTGGCCTGGAAAGCACACCCGGAGAAGGCTCTACCTTCTGGTTTACTCTGCCCCTGGTCCAATCAACCGTTCCTTCGTCGGAGCAGCCTTCCAACGCCATCCACAAACACGCTTCCAGTGTCTAGCCATTCAACCTGTTTAGCTTTCTAACCTGCGAGGTAGTCGATAGCCCCGGTCTGCTCTAGCCATGTCCGTGACCAGACGGTAGAACTATCCACAGGGAGAGAGCCCCGACATCAGAGATGATCTCTCTCATTTTCTTGATATCGGGGAGCTTGTGACTAATATTTAATTAGAGCAAAGACATCGTACCCTTTCAGGTGATCACGCCCGTGCAGGCCAAGTAGCTCGACCAGGAAGGCAATACCAGCAATATGGCCGCCCAGCTTCTCAACCAGCTCAATCGTCGCGGAAACCGTTCCGCCGGTCGCCAACAGATCATCTACGATCAGGACGCGTTCACCAGGCTTGATCGAGTCGGTATGCATCTCGACGATGTTTGTACCATACTCCAGAGTATATTCAACGCTGACCGTCTGCGCGGGTAGTTTCCCAAACTTACGCACGGGTACAAAACCGCAATTGAGTAAATAGGCCAGGGGAGCGCCAAAAATAAATCCTCGCGACTCCACGCCCACGACGCTCTGAATGCCCGCGCCCGCGTAGTGCGCTGCCAACCTGTCGAGAGCTGCCCGGAAAGCCGCTCCATCCTGGAGCATTGGCGTAATATCCTTAAAAAGCACACCTCTCTGGGGAAAATCTGGAATATCGCGAATCCAGTCTTGCAGACGTATCTCAGTCATCTGTTCCTCCAAAGCACCTTTCTTCTTTCTATTTAGCGGAGCGCGGCGCATAATATCAGAATACATTTCTATATATGGGAAGAGAGACCTTCTGCACACGCCTGAAACACTCCTCAGTCTATTGGTCGCCAATCAAGGTGTACCATGTAGAGCCGAAAAAATCAAGTACGAGCGAGCTTCTTTCAGGAGATTCAGACGAGTACGGGTACGCGGTGCGAAATGGCCCCAGAAATCGCCTGACGCCACTTTCTGATGTGATAAAGCGGGACTGACCTCTCTCTTCGGCATTCAAACGCTGGTGATCTATGGGAGCGCTTTGAAACTGCTTTCACTGATCAGACTGTCCTTGCCGTGCCTGAGCTATGGGAAAAGTTCAGTGATGGCCAACGTTCTCATCAGAGATAGCCTCTTCAGCTCATCGAAATAGCAAACGTTATGATGAAACCTTTTACTTTTCCAGCAACACACGTATTTTCAGTGCAATTTGTAGCGCCAGGCGATGTTCCGCATCCTCCAGCGAGCGACCAAGCAATTCTTCGATGCGACCGAGACGATAGAGCAAGGAGTTGCGGTGCAGGTGCATGGAGCGAGCGGTCTCGCTGAGATTACCGTTGCAGCGAAAGAAGCCTTCCAGCGTCTCTAGCAGCGCCTGATTGCTGCGATTGTCAGCATCCAGCAGGGGGCCGAGCGTTTCCTGGTAAAAGTCGAGCAGTACCTGTTCGCCGTGAAGAGGGAAAAGCAGGCGATAGATGCCCAGACGGGCAAATGAGTGTAGTTTGCCCTCGCCAAAGAGCCGGCGCCCAATTTCTAGAGCTTGCTGCGCCTCACGCCAAGCTTGCGGAATAGCCTGCACATCTCTGGCAATCCGGCCTATGCCACCTGAATAGAATGGCTTCTGTCTCGCGTGCAGAGGTTGCAGTCGTACCTGCGCGCGTTCCAGGCTATTGAGAAGGGCCTGCTCGTCAGAAGAACCGGGACCTTGCTCAGAGTTTTCACCATTTCTAGAACAAGGCAGCAGAGCCATCACCCGGCGAGGCTCGTGAATCACCCAGGCGGTTGGCCAGTTGCGCAGGAGTTCATCGCTCAGGCGCTTACTCCATTGCGCGTAGGGGCTGCTGGGCGTATGTGCTACTTCGTCGGGAGCGAGTTCAAAGACCACTACCGCTTGAGGCGTGCTTAAATCGTGTCCTAGCAGACGCGCGCGTACCTGCATCTCCTCGACTTGCTGATAATTTCCCTGCACGACATCCATAAACGCTTCGCTCTGATAACGACTCTCGACTTTGCTGCGTTCGCGTTCGCGCGCGAACTCCAGAGAGAGAATGGGCGTGACCTGGCCCAGAATTAAGCGTTCCAGATGATCAAAGTCGCTCGCCGGTCCAATTAAGGAAACGTAGCCGACGACCTCTTGCGGAATCTGGATAGGGAGCATAACACGCGCCAGGCCCTCTTTTTGGAGCGCCTCGTCGCTCAAATCGCCGGACAACGTTTGTCCCTCGCAAGCAGGAGGAGCTACCTGCAAGATAATATCCTGGTTGGTGTCCTGCAGGACGACCCATTTTTCACACACCCTGGCCAGGTGCGTACAGAGGCCATCGACGCCTGCTCCCTGGATACTGAGTTGCATCAGCTGGTGTGAAATCTCGCTGGCCTGGCGTTCAATCTCGCCGCGAAAGCTCACCACGAAGGTAATCACATCGCGTTCAATCTCTTCGAGCGGAGCGTTTTGAGGCAAAAGAAGCAGGGGCAGATGAAGTTGGTCGGCAGTAGCCAGAGCTTCCGCACCCAGGGCTTCGAGAGAAGAGGCCGCAACCGCGACCGCCGCTACGCGTTCGCGGTGCAAGCTTTTGAGCAAGTGAGGTAGAGTCTCATCCAGGCGACGCAGTTGAGCAAGACCGAGCAGAGCAAGCTCTCCCCCTCGCACGCTCTCAAACGCCGGGAGACGCGCGCGCATACGCATGGCCCAGGTAACTCGCCGATCCAGACCCTCTGCCCCCGCTACCAGGTGAGCATCACGGGAGGCAAGCAGCGTCTGAATATTGCGAACCGAGGCTGAGGATGTTGGGGACGGAGAACCGCTCATCATTTTGCTCTCGAAAGGTACCAGGACCGGGAATCCCAGCCCAAAAAGTGAAGCGCGGCGTTATCGCCGCGCCGTTGTGGCTGATGTGCTACTGCTCTTCTGCGCTTTGCGCTTCTCTTTCGCCTTTTTGGCTTTGGCGAGATGCTTATGCCAGGCCACGCGCTTGGTCTTATTCATCCTGCTTTTTTCCTTTCTGATTATTCCTCGATTTCGCCGGAGTCGTCGAAGTCGATCTCATTCATCTCTTCGCCCTCTTCGCTTCCATCGTAATAGTCGTCTTCCCCGCCTAATTCATCCTCATCCTCGTGTTCGCGTCGCAGAATACTATCCTTAATATAGGCCCGGATAGTGTCTCCACCGCCCTGCGAGGGGAAGCTGACCTTGCCAAACATGCTGGGATGCTGGTACTCTTCGCGCACAATCAGGCGCACCTGATCCTGCTCTATGGTCAGAATGGCGGCCGCGTAGCGGTTGCCACCTTCTATGAAAGTGATCAGGCGATTGGCCAGGCGCGGCTCCAGTTGTCCAATATCCTCTCCGGCTCCGTTGCGTACGAGGATGGTGTGCCCGATTACATGTAATTGCACTGTGTCACCTACCGCGACCCGCGCCAGAACGCTGGATGGAGCCAGATTGACGAGTTCAGTCACTTTGGTTTTTCCCGTCTCCTCGATGAAAAGCTGTGGATCGATACGCCCCATTCCCTGGTGAGCCTGTTCAGGATTTTCCTGCAAAAGCGCTAGGCGATCCAGATTCTTTTTGGCAATGATATTGCCTGGGCTGTAAACCAGGGTTTGTGAATAAGCATCGCGCGCCTCCGTATACTGGCCCAGCTCGCTGTAGGCTTTCCCTAGCCGGTTATAGGCTTCCGCCTCGTTCGGGAAAAGTTGCAGGATGTTCTTGTTGGTAATCACTGCATCCTCCCACTGGCTGCTCTGCGCCTGCTTAATTGCTAATTCGGTCCACTGCCTTTTCAGTCGCGCCTTCTCTTCACCCGATTGTATTTGTGTCATTCACTCCTCCTCTGTCTATCTTTTTCCTTAATAAATCTGCTCAGGCGAGATTCCTCCTATCTGGCCGACCCAGGCCGACCTGTTTTCTCTTTTCAATCTCATTCTAATCTCAAGTGAGAAGCGGTTAACCTATTATACCCCGACCGCGCAACCTTGCAAGATTTCAATCTCTGGCAAGAATCGTCAATCTTTCATGCTCTGACTGCACTGCGTTCCCTGCAAGGACCAGGACGTGGCCTTTTCAATTCGCACCCGGACGATATCGCCTGGCTGTAGTTGCCGGGATGCGTTTACGCCATCGTCCGGCTGTGGGAAAAACACCCATTTATTGGTGCGATTGCGCCCTTTCCATTGCTGCCGCCCGTGGCTGGTGTTAGTTTCTTCGACCATTACCTCCTCCACTTTGCCAACCAGCTTCTGGTTTAGCTCAAAGGCAATCCTGGCCTGAACCTCCTCCAGAGCATGCAGGCGGCGCTTCTTCTCGGCAAGGGGAACGTCGTCTTCCCAACGAGCCGCGACCGTGCCGGGGCGAACCGAGTAGGCCGCGACATGCACCACATCGAAGCGGATTTCCTCCAACAGCTCCAGAGTATGCTGAAATTCTTCCTCTGTTTCGCCGCAGAAGCCAACAATCACATCGGTTGAGAGCGAGACGCCCGGCCAGAGCTCGCGTACGCGCCTGATACGGTCGCGATATTCGTCCAGGGTATAGCCGCGCTTCATGCGCTTCAGGCAATTGTCATCGCCCGACTGGACAGGAATATTCAGGTGTTCACAGACTTTGGGCAGTTTCGCCATGCGCTCGATCATACTATCGGTCATATGACGCGGGTAAGATGTCATGAAACGGATGCGCTTTAGCCCCTCGATCTCGCTCAGATGCGCCATCAGATACGCCAGGTCAGGCTGCCCCGGCAGATCCAGCCCATACGCTTCGACGGTCTGCCCCAGCAGGGTTAGCTCTTTAGCACCTTTAGCAACCAGCGTGCGAGCCTCTGCCACCAGTTCATCCACCGGGCGGCTACGCTCGCGTCCGCGCCGGTAAGGGACAATGCAGTAAGTGCAGACCTTGTTACAGCCCAGGATGACCGGCAGCCACGCTGTCGGACTGGCTGGTGCCTGCTCAACACGCGTGGGATAATGCGCGACGCGCTCGCCAGGTTTGGGAGTGATAGCCATGGGCAACACTGTACGCTTGCCCGTCAGCGGTAGATTAAAGGCCGCGATTGTTGGCTGAATCGGCTCCGCCGGCGTGGCTTCTTCAGTCTGAGGAAGGAATTCAACATCCAGGCAGCCCGCGCCTGAGATGGGAGTCCAGCGCTCCTCCAAAAAGCGCGGCAGAATGTCAGCCTGCTCAACTTTCATAAACAGGTCAATATGCGGATAGCGCTTGCTCAGTTCGTCGATAGTTTTCTGATTACCGATCATACAGCCCATCAGTGCTACCAGCAAATCGCTACGTTTCTCTTTGGCATGCTTCAGTTGCGCCAGCTGGTTATGGGCTTTTTCCTCCGGCGCTTTACGCACGCTACACGTATTCAGTATCACCAGGTTTGCCTGCTCCATGCTCGTCTCTTCCCAGCCCAAATCATCCAGCAGAGCCTGGATGCGCTGCGAATCCGCCTGGTTCATTTGGCAGCCGACCGTCCAGATATGATACTTTCCTCGCGCAATCGAGGTCGTCGTAGTCATTTCGTTGCCCCTCTCCGAGCCATAACTGATCGTAGTATATGCGCCCTGTACGCGGCTATTGCGCCCGCCTGGCATAGACTTTCCCTGGATTCTCATTCGGTTCGATATTATACACTATGAGAAGGGGGCTGAATAGAGGGTTCATGGTTCCATCCCGGGGATGGTTTCGCCCAAATTGTATGAATACGAGAAAAGATACCTCTACAGATGGATGAAACACTCTTGATTTTCTACCTTTGGCCGGCGCGCTGCAAAGCACGTGCTGTGGCTCTGACAGAAGCTCTTTTTTTTACTGAGAAATCTGCAAGTGAGGATTTCCGAGAAAGGCCCACTTTCTGAGCAAGGAGCAGCTTTCTGGCTTCTTCTTGCCTCTGAAGAACTTGAGGCAGCTCGTCTTCGCTTATCCCGTCCAGGCTACAGAGCAGCAGTCGATTGGCTAGAACCTCTTCCCGAGGCGACGAGACGCTCCAAACGTCCGCGCATTATCCCGAGAGACACGCTTCAATGGCACCATAGATGGTATCGACGGCATCGCCTGTTTGAAGAGCATCCTGAGACCCTACGTGAAGGCGCACCTGATCGGCGAACCTTTTTACTGGAAACCTCTTCTGGAAACGTGCGTCCAGTGACTGGCTACCGCGGCGATGGGGGGCATCTCAGCCGACGGGGATTGCCTGTCCTTGACGCACGTTTACTCGTGAATCTTGTCGCCACTGAACCTGGATCACTTTTTCTTGACCCTTTTGCGGGAGTAGGGGGAATAGTCATCGAGGCACTCGCCGACCACTATGAAGTAGTCAGTTGTGATTCAGATCCTATCCTTCAGCACGGACTTTCACATTTTGGAACTCACCATATCGTTGCAGATGCTCGACATTTACCATTTCCTGATGAAACGTTTGATGCGATTGATACCGAACCTCCATATTATGAGTATGCTACACTTCTCGTCGTTGAAGCACTTTCTGAATTGTACCGTGTCCTAAAAAGGGGAAGACGGTTGGCAATGCTCTGCGCTGCATTGCAGCGGGATGCTCTTTTGAGACAAGCCATTTCCCTGGGATTATGGACTGTGCTTGACGAACATATTGATCGGAAAGGTCTCGATGTCGTAGTACTTGTATGGCTAAAGAACCTTCCATGAAGAGAGCGAAGTCGAAGCGCCATTGCTTCATGTTGCCCTTTTCATGAAAGGTTCCTTCTCTACTCGATCTAGCGAGTAGGACCTCCGCGGTGACCGATTTCACCAATTGCCTTGCTCACGCCAACAGGGCTTTGGAAGTTCTCTTCAGGTAATTGCTGAAGGGTCTCCATCACTCGCTGGTCAGCACCATGAGCTTTTGCGTGTTGAATTAGATCCTGTTTCTTCGCCGGATAATCAACACCCTGGAGGCATTTTTCTACCTCTTTGGGGCTTGCAATATCCATAAAAAGGTTCTCCTTTTCTTTGTTGAATTCAAGCATGATCGTTCGACCCAAATAGGTCCACGTGAAGAAGAGACGCATCTTAAGCTTCCTGCGCGTATAACACGTACTTTTCTTATGGACCACTTTTAGTATAAGGGAACGATACAAACAGAAGGGTAAAGCGTAATCACTTGCGCGCGTGCAGAATCATGCGCAGCCCATAGCGTGGGCGCATGGTGACAGCGGCCTCAATCTCGATGGGACGAGGAGAGACCAGCGAAGCTTCCCACTGCCTGGCCAGCGTTGCCAAAATAAGCACTCCTTCTGTCCACGCGAAGGATTCGCCAATGCAGAGCCGCGAACCACCTCCAAAGGGAAAATAGGCAAATTTGGGACGTTCCACACGCACTTCGGGTGTCCAGCGTTCGGGATCGAAGCGCTCAGGATCGGGATAGTAGCGTGGATCGCGGTGTGTCACGTACTGGCTGACAACAACGCGCGTGCCTCCAGGAATGGTAAGATCACCTATCCGTACATCACTGATAGCCTGTCTATCAAAGGCCCAGACCGGCGGATAGAGACGCATTGACTCAGCCAGCACCTGTTCGACATAGGCCAGGCGTGGCAGGTCTTCAAACGTGGGCAAGCGCTCGCCCACCACCTCATCAACCAGCCGCTGCATTTTGATGCGAACCTCTGGATGCTGAGCCAGCAGATACCAGGTCCAGCCAAGCGCATTCGCCGTTGTCTCGTGGCCAGCCGCCAGCAGTGTCAACACCTCGTCGCGGACCTGCTCGGAATTCAATCCCCGCCCATTTTCATCTCGGACCTGCAACAGCATAGAAAGGATATCCCCCTGGTCGCCGGAGCGACGATGCTCCTCAATCATCCGGTAAACTATGGCATTTATCTTCTCACGCGCCCGAAAGAAACGCCTCATGACCGGCAGTGGCAGGCGCTCCAGTTGGAGCGCCCAGGGAGACGTACCCACTTGCTCAAAGGCTTGCATCGAAGCAGCCATCCCTTCCCGCATGGTGGCCGTATCCGCCGAGACATCTTCGCCGAAAAGCGTCTTGCCTGCGACTCTGAAGGTGATTGCCATCATCTCGGAAACCATATCCACTTCCGCCCCATCTCGCCAGGATGCTGCGTGCTGGTGGGCCAGATCCACCATGGTTGTAGCGTAGCTGGCAATACGTTGGCGATGGAACGCCGGTTGAATCAAGAGGCGCTGCCTCTTATGATACTCCCCCTCGCTGGTCAATAGTCCCTGCCCTAGCAAGCGACTGAGCATGTACACCCCCATGCCTTTGCAGAATTTGTTTCCCTGAACAACTAGAACCTGGCGAACATCATCTGGATGAAAAAGAAAAAAAATACTGAAACCGGGGGCGCGGAGATAGACGCGATCCCCGTACGTTTGCGCAAAACGGAGAAGTAGCGCCGGGTGACGCCTGAATGCCAGCGTCAGCGTATCTCCCAGGGATGCACGGGGTACTGCCCCGCCGGGAACTTCCTGTACAGCTTGAGCCATAAGCGTACCTCCTTCAGGCGAAGAGTCAATCCGCCTCATGAACGGATGAGTGGAGAACCTGGCGACCATCTGGCGTTTTTTCCACAATTGCCAGCAGCGCCGTCACCGCCAGTTCACACAGGGTCTCTTTCTCAATCTCGCGTTGTTCCAACCACGCCAGGCTGAGCGCCTCGACAAAGCCTACCCAACCACTTACCGCTACACCTACTGGCGGCGAAGGCTCGCGGCCTCCTAACAATCCCTGGCATACTCGCCGGGCGTACTCCGTGCGCACTTCGTCCACAATGGCCGCCACCTGTCTATCAACACCAACGCCGCCGCGCAGCAGCGCACGATAGGCATCTGCATGCTGCTCAACGTAGGTCAGATATGCGGTCAACCCCCGGCGCAGGCGTTCGAGCGGCGGCAAGGTTTCGTCAGGATTAGTCATGGCCAGCAATTGCTCAGCTGCTGAACGCACTACCGCAACATAAAAATCGTGCTTGGTTGGAAAATAGTAGTAAAGCAGCCCTTTCGCAATACCCGCTTCGTCAGCAATATCATCGATAGCCACTTCGTCATAGGAACGCGTGCTGAACAATTCCAGGCCAATCTCAATCAAACGCTGCCGGCGCGGTACTCGTTTCTGACGCAACGTCATGCATATCCCCCTTGCCAGAGCTTCGGTGCTCCTCCGGCCAATCTTCTTATCAACATGCTCGCATCTCCTTTCATCGCCAACCCATCAGGAGCTCGCGACAGGCGCTGCCGCTGGCACCAGGTTATACGACGACGCATCAAAGTGACGGGTCTTGCGCCGGAAAGTAAAGGTAAAGCCGGGCCAGATGGTCGGGTTGCAGCCACGCGCATCCAGGTACCAGCTAGCGCAGCCTGAGGCCCAGACGGTCCTCTGCAAGCGCTCTTGTATGCTCCGATTGAAAGCCTCCTGGATCTCTGACCGGACCTCGACCGCCTGCACATGCCGCCGATCCATTACGCGTAAGCAATCTAGAATGTAAGCCACCTGGGATTCGATCATGTAGACCATCGAGTTATGCCCCAGACCGGTATTTGGACCGATGAGCAAGAAAAGGTTGGGAAAGCCAGCAACCGTTGTGCCCAGATATGCACTGATTCCGCCTTGCCATGTTTCCGCCAGACTGAAACCGGTTCGCCCATACACACAACGGGGAATCTGGGTATCGGTAACGTGAAAGCCAGTGCCACAGATAATCGCGTCGACCTCGCGCTCACGGCCATCTTCAGTGAGAATGTGATGATCCCGCACCTCCCGTATGCGTTCAGTAACCACCTCGACGTTTGGTTGGATCAGTGCTGGATAAAAGTCGTCAGAGAGCACAATGCGCTTGCACCCCATAGCGTAGTGAGGAGTGAGCTTTTCGCGGAGTACGGGGTCCTGGATCTGGCTATAGAGATGGCGTTTCGCGAGCCGCTCAGCGTTTTTGAGCAGATCGGTTTTGTAAACAAAACCAAGCGCCAGCAGCTCCTGTCGTAGATAGATTCTGGCCCGTGCCAGGCGTTGGGTAATCGGAAGAAGGCGAAATAGGCGCTGCCTCCAGGCTGGAACAGGTTGATCGAGCCGGGGCAGAATCCAGGCCGGCGTGCGCTGGAAGAGTGTAAGGTGCGCAACCTTTGGCTGAATCTGAGGAAGGAATTGAACAGCAGAAGCGCCGGTCCCAATCACGGCCACGCGCTTGCCTACCAGGTCATAATCGTGCCTCCACTGCGCCGAATGAAAAAGAGTTCCCTGGAACTCTTCGATGCCGGGAATGGCCGGGAGCGATGGCTCGCTGAGCGGTCCCTGGCCAAGAATAAGCACAGCAGCAGTCAACTGGCCGCGCGTGGTAGTAAGATGCCACTGTTGCTCCTCCTCGTTCCACCGCGCCTGCAACAGCGTACAGTTCCATCGGATATGAGGCTCAATGGCAAAACGCTCAGTGCAGCGGCGCAAATAGGCCCAGATCTCCTCCTGGGGAGAGTACTTGCGGCTCCACTCAGGGTTGAGAGCGAAGGAGAACGAGTAGAGGTGCGAGGGAATATCGCAAGCACAACCTGGATACGTATTGTCACGCCAGGTGCCCCCGACTTCAGAAGCCTGCTCAAGGATAATAAAATCATCGTAGCCATGCTGTTTCAACTGAATAGCCATTCCCAGCCCGGAGAAACCCGTTCCCACAATGGCTACACGCACATGCCGGGGAAGCGCCTTCCCATCAGATAACGAAACAAAATCTGGCAGCGCCGTCCTCTGGCAATCATCATTTGCGACAGGTTTGCTGGTGCTACCAGAAGCAAAAATTCGGGTCATCCCTGCCTCCTTCAACAGGCGCAGCATGCTTCGAGCCTTTGACGAAACCAGACCAGACATCTCCATCTAGCAAGCATGCACGCACTGCAAAATTCGAAGCTGACGGAAAGCAACAACTCTTTCTCTTTGAATATAATTCAAAAATGACTGAAAGTCAAGTTTTTGTGACGGCTCCTCGCGAGAAGAATCCGGTCCAGAACAGATTAGCAGGAGTTGGCTATCGACGGATAAAGTTTTATGCGTTACAATCAAAGCGTGCAGTGGCTTATTCAGTTGCACGAAGATCAACCAATCGAGAACGGCATGAGCGAATATGATACCAAAAATACATCCCCAATCAGCGTGGTGCGCTATGGAATGGGAAAAGAGATACAGCTATATACGGACGAACTGGTAGTAACGAGCAGAGAAGAAGGCAAGGAGACGCGCTTGCCGTTGGAAACGATAGAGCGTCTGACCCTGACGCCTGGTAATCCTAACCCGGCGAAGCTGGTGCTGATGGCCGATCTTACTGACGGCTCGACAATGTTGCTGGTCGAAGGCATGACCAATGCACGCGATTTCCGCGCAATGCTGCCCCATCTGACCGAGCAAGCGCCAGATATCCAGTTAGACCCGCCCGACATGGCCGAACAATTGCGTCAGGCCCTCAACAATCGACGAGCCTGGAACCTCACTTGCTACGGAGCGATTATTCTGATCTGCCTCTCTCTTTACATCCTGTATCTGCTAGTGACATTTATCGGCATGCATCATTGAATTTTCAGATCCGCGCCTCCACGAACGACGTAGTCTGAGGCAACATTTCACACATGCCTTCTGTCGTCTAGCCAGCCAGAGAAGCCACTGGAGGGAGCCGGAGGCAAGATCCGCGGCTCCCTTCGCCAGCCCTGGCTTGTTGGGAAAACCCTGCTCGCGCTACACCTTGCTCATATGGGAAACCTGCTCCACCAGTTGCCATAACTCAGGGGTCAGGCCAGGTGAAAATTCTTCGGGTCTTTCCGGACCGGGCGTGAATGGAGCCCCATCCGGTGGCTTGGGAGTTGTCCTCAGTTCACCGCTTGCTGAAGGTGACGAGCCACGGAAAATCTGCTCCATGTCGGATCCATCCAACCGCCAATGATGCTGGGTATTATGAATCCCCTGATCCATGAGCTTTTTGACTTCGGGATATTTCATGGCATCGAACTTCGGCACGGGAAGCACTCTGCCCCAGTTCACTCCAAGCGTCTCCAGCGCTTTCGCATAAACATTCTCATGAGCATGATCACGCACAATCAGATAGGCAATAGTGGAACGCGCCATTTTATTATTTGTCATCTCATACAGGCGGCACTTCTGCAGCCGCCCCGTGCATTCCAGCATGAGATTGTACATCAGATCCAGCACGAGATTGCCGCTGTTATAGATATAAGAGCCGGACCAGGGATTGCCAGCGGCATCTACCGGCATCGCGCCCTGGGCCGCAACAAGGAAATGATGGATGTTGCCTCCGTTGAGGGCCATCTTGAGCGGAGTAGAGCCGCCCTCGCCAGGTACACCGTTCCCGCGGTAGCGAGGTGAACCATCCAGGAGATGATTGATCGTCGTGGCTATAAGCTCCACGTGGCTAATCTCCTCAACACCAACTCCCTGGATCAGATCCAGATACGGTTTCGCCTTGCCACGAAAATTGAAACTCTGGAACAGGTATTGCATCATTGTTCGCATCTCTCCAAACTGACCTCCCAGGCCCTCTTGAAGAGCATTCGCCGCCGCCGGATCTGGCTCGTCAGGGACGATCTCATTGATCAACTTTTGAATGTGGAAAAACATGGGTATTCTCCTTAAAGCTGTACAAAATACGCGAAAAAGAGAGACTCTTTGCCTCGCGTTGCTGGCGCTTAAGAACATTCACCTAAAGCAAACATAAACCTTCAAAAGAAATCGCTTTTTTCGATGGAAGCAGATCTCTGCACGATGGAAAGATTTACCTGCCAGCACGGTTTTGACACGCTCCAGCCCGGCTATCTGCTATAATGTCAGCAACGCTCAATGAACATTTTAGCCAGTAACATAGAGGTTTTTTCGCTATGAAAGCAGTGCTATGCAAGGCATATGGTCCCCCGGAGAGCCTGGTAATTGAGGAGATTGAGCCACTCAAGCCTGGTCCAGGGCAGGTTGTCGTTAAGGTCAGGGCCTGTGGAGTAAATTTCCCGGATACCTTGATTATTCAGGGAAAATATCAGTTCAAGCCAGAGATGCCCTTCTCGCCCGGCGGTGAGGTTGCAGGAGTAGTCAAGGAGATCGGCGAGGGAGTCGAGCAAGTCCATGTAGGAGATCGGGTGATTGCTTTCACCGGCTGGGGCGGCTTTGCCGAAGAGGTGCTGACCGATGCCAAAATCTTAATTCCTATCCCTGAGCAGATGGACTTTGTGACCGCCTCGGCCTTCGTGATGGCCTACGGCACTTCGCATTACGCACTCAAGGATCGGGCAAAGCTTCAACCTGGCGAGACACTACTTGTACTGGGCGCTGCTGGCGGTGTGGGTCTGGCTGCGGTTGAGCTTGGCAAAGCTATGGGCGCGCACGTGATCGCTACAGCTTCCAGCAATGAGAAGCTAGCTATCTGCCGTGAGCACGGTGCGGACGAATGCATTAATTATGCCAACGAGGATCTGAAAGAGCGCATCAAGGCACTGACCGCTGGCAGAGGAGTCGATGTGATCTACGATCCGGTTGGAGGGAATTATTCAGAGGCGGCGCTGCGCGGCATGGCCTGGGAGGGGCGTCACCTGGTAATTGGCTTTGCCGCAGGCGACATTCCACGAATCCCACTGAACCTGACTTTGCTCAAAGGCTGCTCACTCGTGGGAGTTTTCTGGGGATCGTTCACCACGCGCAATCCGCAGCGTAACCAGGAACATTTGCACGAACTGATGACCTGGTTCCTGGAAGGAAAAATCAAACCACGCATTTCGGCTACCTATCCCCTGCACCGAGCTGCCGACGCACTCAACGACTTGATGGATCGCAAAGTCACAGGCAAGGCCGTACTGGTGATTGAGGAAAAGCGTCTCTGATCTCTATCGCGATCTCTCGCTCGTATCTGCAATGCTTGTAAATGCATTAGTTGCTACAAAGTAATATATGGCAGCTAATGTCATTTACAAGCAAAATAAATGCCATTCCCAACTCTTTAAAACCGCTCGCTAGACCGTTACCCCTGCCTCAATCTGCTCCTTAATACTCTGCTGATTCTCCCGCGTATGCGCATTCATGCGATCAAGGATGGTCGGAAGCGGAGTGTCAACTTCAGGATCGATCTCGAAATCCTGCGTCCAGGTCATCTTCGTTCCCTCCAGGGTCTCTTCGCAGGTCCACTTCAAGTGCATATAGAGAAAAGGATAGAGCGGCTCCTCTCGTTCGGCCGTGGCGACTAGCTCTTTATGGTCAAGCAGCCGCGAAGAGCGCCAGGAATTTCCTTCGCCATTTGTCAATTGAAAAATGAGCTTTGTATATCGCCCCTCTTCCTGGCGTTCCAGAATAGTGGCTCCATGATATTCCTTAAAAAGGACGGGCCAGCGCTCAATATCGTTGATGATCTCAAAAACTCTGGCCGGCTTTTCGCAAATTGTGATGCTATGCTGGATACGTGGCATGTATCTCTCCTCTCCCTCTAATAAATTACCCGACTAAGATGCCTGCAAGCGATTGTAAATACTGTTCCACCTCATCAAAACTGGACAGTTTGCCAAAAATAGCATCATCAATCGAGAGTGACAGGCGCTTTTCGAGCGCCAGCGCCAGCTCCACGCGTTCAGTAGAATCCATCTCAAGATCCTCTTTCAAGCGTGTCTCGCCGCTAATCTGGCTGGTATCAATAGCCAGGTCACACAACGCAGACAAAAGTTCGGCATGAATGTTCATAAGTACATCTCCTTTCAGATTACACCTGAAAAATTCCAGATATCGCTAACATCACCGATAGGCCATAACAGTAGCTATCGCCAGATTGGCATCGTGAGAGATGCTTAGCACAAGATAGGCATAGCCTGCTCGTTCAAGCGCCGACATGGCCTGCTCGTGAAGGCGTATGTATGGCTCACCATACGGCCCATTCAAGACCTCTATTGCGATCCAGTTTGCTATCTCGCCTCGCCCGGCCAGAATCTTCTTCACCGCTTCCTTAGCAGCGAAGCGACCTGCCAACGAGCACCAGCGATAGCCGGTCGCTTTCCGGCAGGCGCTTTGTTCCCGCAAGGTAAATAGCCTGCTTAGAAAGCACACTCCCCAGCGCTCGTACAGCGTTTGCATGCGCTGAATATCAACGATATCCACTCCTATAGCCTGCGTATGTGCTGCGCAGGTCGTTTCTTGCTGCTCCGTCACATGCGTATCGCAAGTGGATATATCGCTACCGCTTATCGCGATCTCAATCAGGCGCTCACTACCAGGCATGCATTCACCCCTCCGAGTCCTCGTGAGACAACCAGGCTATGATGGCACGCCGCTACTTTGCGAGGTCGATGCTGCACGAAGTCAAGATCAAAGCCGGGAGCCGGTTCATCAAGGTTCGCCGTGGGGGGAATCTCTTTGCGCACCATTGTATACACAGCGATAGCTACATCCACCGGGGTTGCAGCTCCCAACAAGTGACCAATGGCAGACTTTGGGGCCGTGACTGCAACCTGCCGGCGTTGTTTGCCGAAAACCTCTTTGATGGCATACACCTCGGTCACGTCTTCTGCGGGGACACCTGTGCCATGCGCAAAAATGACATCAATGTCTTCCGCCACCAGAGAAGCATGCTGTAAACATGTGCGCATAGTCTTTGTCAGAATGGTGCCATGCGGCTCGACGGTATAGTAGGGCATATAGCCATCAGAACCGACAGCCCACCCCCGTAGTTCGCCGTAAATAGTGGCGCCGCGCTGCTGAGCGTGCTCCAATTCTTCAAGAATCAGAAAAGCGCTCCCTTCACCTAGGACCGAGCCTGAGTGTCTTTTGTCAAAAGGGCGATAGGCTGTCATTGGAGATGTATTTCCGTGACGCGTCAAAAAGCCGCTGGTCTGGCAGCAGAGCCAGCCATACGGGGATAGAGGTGCCTCGACGCCTCCGGCAATCACCACATCGACCTGCCCCCGGCGAATGAGACCAGCGCCATGAATCAGTGCATACGCTCCACTCGCACGATCCGAAATAAAGGTTCGCGCCGGCCCCTTAATACCCTGCGCGATGCAGATAGCACCCTGGGGGGCCGTCGGGAACCAGGCTGTCGCCTGATATGGGCTCACCTCCTTCTCGCCATCTCTCCAGAGCTTGCGTAATTCGCGTTCGGCGAATTCCCACCCGCCAAGAATATTGCCGACCGTCACGCCAACGCGCTCGGGGTTTACTCCGCCCGCCGTACCTATGCTCAGGCGAGCATCTTCAAGCGCCTGCTGGACTGCAGCCAGAGCGAGATGAGTAAAACGATCGGTTCGTTTGATGAAGCGCGGCGGAAGCACCTGCTCAGCCCTGAAATCATCTGCCTGGCCGGCTACCTGGCATAGATAGCGCGACGCATCGAAGCGATCAATCGTCTGCGTACAGGCTCGCCCTAGCAGTACACGCTCCCAGAGGGCATCTACCCCTATACCAGCGGGCGTAATACACCCAATGCCGGTAATTACGCTGCGTTTCATACTATCTCCTCTCCTCGAAACGCCTTTAGCACCATCGACGCGTGCAACCCGGCAAAGCCGCTCGCATTGGTCAGGATAACATCGCCATCCCAGGCCCGCCCCTCGTTGGGAACGTAATCGAGATCGCAGAGCGGATCAGGCACCTCGTAATTGATGGTAGGATGGATAAAGCTGTGCTCGAAACTCAGCACGCAGGCGGCCAGCTCTATAGCACTGGCTGCTGAAAGCGCGTGACCCAGCATTGATTTCGTCCCATTCACCGGAATTTTGTAGGCATGCTCACCAAACAGTAGCTTGATGGCGCTCGTTTCGCAGCTATCGTTCTGCGGAGTCGAACTCGCGTGCGCGTGCATAAAATCGACTTCCGACGGCTCCAGGTTACTCTGTTCCAGGGCCCCGGCCATAGCTCGCGCCAGATCTGCGCCATCGGACAGGAGATCGGTCATATGCAACGCATTAGACGTGTTGGAGAAGCCGGCAATCTCGGCGTAAATATGAGCGCCGCGTCTGCGGGCGTGCTCCATTTCTTCCAGCAGGAGGATACCACACCCTTCGGAGAGCACAAAGCCATCTCGCCGGGCATCGAACGGGCGGGAGGCGCGTTCTGGCTCGTCATTGTGCTCTTTCGAGAGGCAATGAATGATCTCAAAAGAGGCAATGGTAATGGGCGTGATCGGGGCCTCGCTGGCCCCCGTTAGCATTATATCCGCATCTCCATCTCGTATAGTTTCATAGGCATAGCCAATCGCATCGAGACCGCCAATGCAGCCCGTCGAGAGAGTAACGCAGGGACCCTGCCAGCCCATCATAGCCGATAAAATCACACCAGGGGTGTTCGACATCGAGGCCAGGTAGAGATCCGGACTCACCAGTGCTGGATCGATTTCAGCCCGGCCCCGATCGGTTACTTTGATAAATTCTGACTCCATCTGGCGCGTTCCGCAGATAGCCGTAGCAAGCGCAATGCCAGCTCGTTCGCGCTCCATGGCCTGTATATCAAGACGAGCATCCCGAACAGCCTGAAGAGCACCGGCAACCGCGAACTGAATAAAGCGATCTAACTTGCACACTTCGCCAGGCAACCCACTCCTCACAGGATCAAAGTCATCTACCTCTGAGATAACCTGCGAGGCGAAGTTAAACTCTTCAAATAATTGACAACTTCTCATCCTGGAAAGATGTTTTGTCGCGCTACGCCCAGAAGACAACCCCTGCCAGAAATCTTCCTTGCCGATTCCAAGAGGACTGACTATACCTAACCCCGTCAGGACAACTTTGCGCATTTTTTCACCTCCTTATTCCTATCACAGAGGATCATCACAGAGGATCAGGCCCACTCTTAGAAGCGAAGAGGAAGGGTACCTGTTCTATCCTCTCATCCCTTATCTGTTCAAAACCTGCGGCTTTTAACCACGCGTGAAATTGTGCCGCCGAAAAAACATCCCCTTCCCGCGTGTTAAGAAAGAGGCTTAATCGAATCACCAGAGCGGCGGACGAATCCGTGTAACCATCGCGCATCACATCCACCAGCAGCAACGTGCCTCCCGGCTGCAGCAGTCGATAACATTCTTTCAGGAGTTCCCGGCTCCTGCATGCACCAAGAAAACGGCAGGCGTGGGCGATAATAATCAGGCGAAAACTCTCCGGCGTAAACGAGCCTCTGTCCTCCCCAGGCGTTTGCAGGGTAAAGCGTTCCCCCAGGTCAAATTGCCGAACCTTCTCCCGAACAGCGTCAAGCAAGGCCGGCTCATCTCGCGCCACAACTTCTACCTGTGGATGGCGAAGTGCCACCGCGATGCCCCATGCACCGCTGCCAGCAAACATATCTAAGACACGGCCGCGTAGCGGGTGCCCAAAGAGCCCGGCAACTTTCCAGGCTATAGGAAAAGTCAAAGGGAAAATGTGAGCGAACATACCAGGATTGCAACCGCGCCCCCGCGCTGATCCCCAATCTTGCCTGAGACGTTTACGCCCGCTGCGTACCACCTGCGTTAGCTCGCTCCAGGCATCCCACTGCTCGATGACGGCCCG
>Ga0209061_1002998_pt1 | contig 19428 bp, 16 predicted proteins | sample Coa_R1_10_FD_187157 | JGI IMG/M metagenome (GOLD analysis project Ga0209061, IMG submission 187157) | Surface soil microbial communities from Centralia Pennsylvania, which are recovering from an underground coalmine fire - Coalmine... | ecosystem: Environmental > Terrestrial > Soil >...
CCGACGCGGCGGCCCGCCCGTGGTCGTCGCTGCAGATCGGCCCTGGCGGCAAAGGCAGCTCGCAGCCTAGCCGGAGCAACCGGAGCAAAATGGATACCCCGTTCCCCCGATTTTGCGGAGTTCTGAGCACTTGCGACGCAAGCGTCGCTGGAAGGACGGACTGGAATGCCGAAATCGAAGCCGCCGTATGCGGAGCAGTTCCTGGACCCACCGCCAGTCGCTTGGCAGCTTCGCGGCAGCCGGATGACCAAAGCGATGGCCGGCTTGATGCCAGACTTGCGCGCCAAGCGAGTGCTCGGTGCGGAGCGGACGGTGCCCGCGCCGAACTGGGAGCTGGTCTCTGGTTTTGAGGATCCGCCTGCGGCGGGGGATCAATCGGACGCGAGCGAGAGGGTCTTGGCCGGAACCCAGCCCTCGCGGCCGTTGCTGGCACGGCACCACATCCAGCCGCTCTCGAGGTCCTCGGCGAGCACGTCCAGCATCTCGCCCGCCTCGGTCGGCAGCTCTGTCGTGTCACACGGCGCGATCACCCGCGCGACGCCCGAGGACCGGGAGAGATGCCGTGCTGGCACCCAGCCCGAGCCCCGGGATCCGGAGACGAAGACGAACGCCGGCCACTCGCTGTCTCGCTCGCCGACCTCCACCTCATCTCCAACATCGAGCCGCAGCGGCGCGCGATCAGGGATCGCATGAGCGGCCGTCGCGACAGCCCGGGTCATGGCTGGGTATCTTCGCTGCTTGGTCTGGGGAGGCGCAAGAGATGACCGGCGAGCGCGACGCTTGCGCGAGCTTTAAGCGCTCGGCGCCAGCTGCTACGCCGACCGCCCGCCCGCGCCCGGCCAGGCTGCCCGGGCCCACGTCGCGCCGCGCTCAAGCCGCCGGCCGGACCGCCGCGCAACTTGTGGACGCTCGCAGGGGCGGCCCGCCCCGACGAGCCGACGACGTGGCGGGGCGTTGCCCCATGATTGCCAAAGAGTCCGCTCGAGGGCGCTTGCAGCTCCCTCGAGCGGCGCTAAAAGTGCTCATATGCAGGGACTTACGGGAGAAGAGCCGACGCGGGGACTCGAACCCCGGACCCCTTCATTACGAGTGAAGTGCTCTACCAGCTGAGCTACGTCGGCGTTGCGGGGGCCGGCCGCGCGCCGCAGCCCGCGGGCCCGACGCCGCGCGTCCCTCGCGGAGGCATCGAAGCGTAGCGCCTGCGCCGCTGCCCACGGCGCGGGCCCTGCATGCGCGTCTGTAAGGCGCGGCGACGTAGACTGGCGGTATCGCCGCGCCGGCGGCGCAGACCCGCGAGCCCTTGATCCAGGAAGCACCGACACCGCCCGCCGTGCGCCGCCGCGGGCCCGGGCTGGCGCTGGGCGTGGTGATGACCGGCGTGCTGATCACGGCCGTCGATACCACCATCGTCGTGCTGGCGCTGCCGGAGATCGAGCGCGCCCTGCACATCGCGCTGGCGTCGGTGGTGTGGGTGGTGATCGGCTATCTGCTCGTGATCACTCTGCTCGCCACGCAGGTGGGGCGCCTGGGGGACATGTACGGGCGCGTGCGGATGTACGAGGCTGGGTTCGTGCTGTTCATCGTGGGCTCCGCCGCATGCGCGCTTAGCTTCAACGAGGCTTCGATGATCGCCTTCCGCGTGCTGCAGGGGATCGGCGGCGCGTTCGTCAACGCCAACAGCGGCGCGGTGATAGCCGACCTGTTCCCGCCCGAGCAGCGCGGCAGGGCCTACGGCTACACGGGCATCGGCTGGAGCCTCGGAGCGGTGCTGGGGATCGTGCTGGGCGGCGCGATCGTCACCTACATCTCCTGGCGCTGGATCTTCTGGATCAACGTCCCGATCGGCCTGGGCGCGGTCGTGGTGGCGCTGCGGGTGCTGCACGAGGGGGGCGAGCGGAGGCGCCGGCGGCTTGACCCGGCCGGCATGGTGGTGCTCGGTCTGGGGCTGTTCGGGCTGCTGTGGGGCATCACGCGGCTCGCGACCGCTTCGCTTGACGGCGCTCTGATCGGCTACCTCGTGGGCGGGCTTGTCCTGCTGGCGGCGTTCGTGCGGATCGAGCGCGCGGTGGCCGAGCCGATGCTCGACCTGTCGCTGTTCCGCGTGCCGACCATGACGCCCTCGCTGCTGGCGTCGCTGTTTCAGGCGCTGGGCAACTACGCGGTGCTGTTCATGGTGATCATGTACCTGCAGGGGCCGCGTGCGCTCAGCCCGATCCACGCCTCGCTGCTGCTGGTCCCCGGCTATGTGATCGGCGGCGCCACCGGCCCTTACGCCGGCCGGCTCGCCGACCGGATCGCGCCCGTGCTCCCGGCGACGATCGGGCTTGCGATCCAGGTCGCCGCGCTGTTCGTCTACGCGCAGCTGTCAACGCACACCGGCCTGTGGCTGGTGGTTATCGCCAGCGTGCTCAACGGCGTGGGTGCCGGGTTCTTCTTCCCCGCCAACAACTCGGCTGTGATGAAGGCCGCGCCCGCGCAGCTGTTTGGGATCTCCTCGGGCATGCTGCGCACGTTCTCGAACGTCGGCATGGTGTTCTCGTTCGCGACCGCGATCCTGATCGCATCACGGTCGATCAGCCGCTCGCTGGCGTTCGCGATCTTCGTCGGCTCGACGAGCATCCACGGGCGCCTGGCGGTCGCGTTCACCTCCGGCCTGCACGCCGCCTTCTACGCCTCGATGGGGCTGATGGCGCTCGCGGCGCTGCTGTCGGCCACGCGCGCCGGCAGCACGCGCGCGGGCAGCACGGACGCGAGCCGGCGCGCCGCCGCCCAGGCAGCGTCCCCTCAGCCGCGCGGCTGAGCGCCGCCTACTTCCAGAGCCAGCGCCAGAAGCCCGAGCGGCCCAGCGCGCGGCCGACGACCACGTTCTTGGCGCGACGCGTCACCCGCCGCGGATTGCCCGAGGCGATCGCCGAGAGGTTGTTGGAGATCCTCGCGGCGCGGTACAGCTGGCTGGTCAGCGACCTTCTGCGTGCCATGGCTTCCTCCTGGTAGATCGGCGCGCTCGGCCCGGCGCGCCGGGCGGGATTCTCCCACCTGCGGCCGGCGCCGTACAGCGGCCGCCAACCGGCCCGGTCAGCCGCGCCGATGGCCGCCTTGCGCAGGCCCGAGCGTCACTGGCCGTCGGGCGCAAGCCCGTGGATTGCGCGCCAATCCTCGACCAGGATCGCCCACCGCTCGTGATCACGCCAGCGGCCGCCGATCTTCAGATAGCGCGGCGAGAAGCCCTCGCGGCGGAAGCCCGCGCCCGCGGCCAGCGCCAGCGAGGCGGCGTTGCCGGGCTGGATGTTCGCCTCGATCCGGTGCAGGCGCAGGTTCGTGAAGGCGTGCGCGAGCACCAGCTCGATCCCCTCGCGCATGTACCCCTGGCCCGCGTAGGGCTGGCCGACCGCGTAGCCAAGGTAGGCGCTCTGCAACCTGCGGCGCACGATCTGCGAGAGGTTGAAGAACCCCAGGATCACGTCGTCCGAGCGCCGGCACAGCAAGAGCGCCTCGAAGTCCGGGCGGCGCGAGTCCGAGAGGTAGGCGGCAAAGCGCTCGTCGTCGGTGGGGGCGGTCGCCCACGGCCGATGAAACTCCTGGCTGACGCGCATCAGCTCGATGAACTCGCCCCGGTCCGAGCGAGCCGGGTGGCGCAGGTAAACCCGTCCGTCCCCCCCGATCACGGCTCGGCGCTCGTCGCCGCGATGGATCGACAGCACTGCTCTAGCCCTCGCCGAGGGTCGCCGCCAGCCGCACCCCGAGCGCCTCGAGCGCCAGCTCCTCTGAGACGTTGAGCGCGAAGCGCTCGCGCGTCTCCTCCACCAGCTCCACCGCCGCGATCAGCCGCGCCGGCGCGACGCCGGCGTCGCGCTCGAGCTCGCTGCGGCGATCGACGTTGCAGACCAGCTCACCCGCGCCGTGGGCCAGCGCCGCCAGGTCCCGGTACCACAGCGAGGCGATCTGGAGCGCCAGGTCAAGCGCGGCCGTCTGGGCGCGGCGGCGCGCGCGCCGCGCTCGCTCGGACCACTCCGTCTGCACGCGCCGCCGGTCCCGGGAGGCGGTCAGCTCAAGCTCCCGCTGCCCGGCCTCGGTGACCCGCGCCTCCGCCTGCTCCCCGGCGCGGCGGGCCGCCGCGAGCACCTCAGACCACGGCTTGGCCCGGAGCATCTGCCCGGAGAGCGCGCCGCGCGCCATCCGCTCGGCCGCGTCGCGCAGCGCGCCGCCCTGCGCGCAGGCAAGCTCGCGGGCGCGCTCACCGTCGCCGAGCGCCAGCCGCACGCATGCCAGCGCCCGCTCGGCCGAGACCGCCTCGCCGCGCAGGGCATCTGCCGCATCGGCTTCCGCGGGGGCCTCGAACCTGACGGCCTGACAGCGCGAGCGGATCGTCGCCAGCACCTCGCCGGGCCGGTCAGAGAGCAGGATCAGGTGCGCGAAGGGCGCGGGCTCCTCAAGCGTCTTGAGCATCCTGTTGGCCGCCTCCTCGCCCAGCTGGTCGGCGCGCTCGATCACGAACACCCGCCGCCGGGCCTCAAACGGCGTGCGCGTCGCGGCAGCGACCACCGGCTGGTCGATGTCGGCGACGAGGATCTCGTGCGCGCCGCCAGGCACCACCCAGGTCAGGTCCGGATGGGCGCCTGACAACGCGCGCCGCCGCGCGCCGTCGGGATCGGCGGCGCCCTCGGACAGAAGCTCCGCGGCCAGGGCGCGCGCGGCGGCGCGCTTGCCGCTGCCGCCGGGCCCGTGGAAGAGGTAGGCGTGCGAAGGGCGCGGCGGCGAGCCCAGTGCGGGAGCCAGCACCACGCGCGCGTGCGGATGGCGGTCGAGCTCTGCGAGCACGGATCGATCGTAGACCCCGTGCATCGCGTGCGGCGAGCTTTCGGCGCGCGCTCGCACCCGGCCCGCGGCGGCGCCTGCACCTGGCCCTTGGCCGCTCCCAGCGACCGGCCCGCGGCCACCCTTTGCCCCGGGCTTGAGGCCGTCCTCCCTGGCCGCCGTCCGCCCTCTGCCCTCGTGCGTGCGGCCGCCGCGTGCTGTACGGGTTGAACGTTCCGCCGCCCCGCCCCCTGCCCCCGTGCGTGGGGCCGCCGCGCCTTCGGATACCGTCGCTCGCCGGCGATGCTGCGCGGGCGTCTGATCACGGTGGAGGGCGTCGACGGGGCGGGCAAGTCGACGCTCGTTCAGGGCCTGGAGCGGTCGCTGCAGGCGCGCGGGCTCGCGGTCCGCGCGCTGCGCGAGCCCGGTGGCGTACCGGCCGCCGAGCGGATCCGAGCGATCGTGACCGACCCGCAGGCGACGATCGGCGCGCGCGCGGAGGCGCTGCTGTACGCCGCCGCCCGCGCTCAGCTGGTGGAGGAGGCGCTCGAGCCCCTGCTGGCCGCCGGCACGCTCGTGCTGCTGGACCGGTTCGTCGACTCCTCGCTGGCCTACCAGGGCGCGGGCCGCGGGCTGGGGATCGACGCGGTGCGGGAGATCAACGAGTTCGCGACCGGCGGCCTGCGGCCCGACCGCACGCTGCTGCTGGCGCTGGACCCGACCGCGGCGCGAGCCCGCTCGGCCGGGCGCGCCGAGCCGAGCGACCGGATGGAGCTGGCGGGGGCCGGCTTCCTGGAGCGGATCGCCGACGCCTACGCGCGCCTGGCGGCCGCTGACCCGGGGCGCTTCAGGCGGATCGACGCGTCGCTTGAGCCGCACGCCGTGCTCGATCGAGCGCTGGCTGAAATAGAGGACCTGCTTTGAGACGGTGCGCCGACGGCCACCATCGCGGGCCCGCTGCCGTGAGACGACGCGCCGGTCCGGCGTCCGAGTGCCCTACTCCAGGTACCCGCGCGGGTGCGCGCGGGCGAACTCCCAGGCGTCGGCGATCATGCGCTCCAGCTCGGGACGGCGCGCTCGCCAGCCGAGCTCGGCGCGGATCCGCTCGGCGGCGGCGACGAGCATCGGCGGGTCGCCGGGCCGGCGCGGCGCCTCGCGCACCGGGATGCGCCGTCCGGTGACCCGCTCCGCCGCGGCGATCACCTCCCGCACGGAGAAGCCGCTGCCGTTGCCGAGGTTGAAGATCCGGTGCTCGCCGGCACGCGCCGCGTCGAGCGCCAAAAGGTGCGCGTCAGACAGGTCCTCGATGTGAATGTAGTCGCGCACCGCCGTGCCGTCCGCGGTCGGGTAGTCGGTGCCGTAGAGCTCAACCTGGTCGAGGCGCCCGAGCGCGGCGCGCAGGACGTTCGGGATCAGGTGCGTCTCCGGGTGGTGATCCTCGCCGGCGTCGCCGCTTGCGCCCGCGACGTTGAAGTAGCGCAGGCTGACCGCGCCCAGCCCGTGGGCGGCGCAGAAGCCTCCGATCATCACGTCGACCGCCAGCTTGGACGCGCCGTAGGGGCTTGTGGGGCGGGTCGGAGCCGACTCGGCGATCGGCACCTCGTCCGGCTGGCCGTACACCGCGCAGGTGGAGGAGAACACCAGCCGCGCCACGCCCGCGTCGCGCATCGCCTCAAGCAGGTTCAGGCTCCCTCCGACGTTGTTGCGCCAGTAGGCGCCCGGCTGCGCGACGGACTCGCCGACGAGCGCGAACGCGGCGAAATGCAGCACCCCGTCGAACCCCTCGGCCAGCGCGCGCCGTACGGCATCCATGTCCCTGAGGTCGGCGACCACCAGGCGCGCGCCCGGAGCCACGGCGGCACGATGGCCTCGCTCGAGGCTGTCGAGCACCACGACCTCGTGGCCGGCGGCCAGCAGCGAGCGCGACACGACCGAGCCGATGTAGCCGGCGCCGCCGGTGACCAGCAGCTTCACGGGCGCGCGCGATCGGGTGCGGTGCAGGCCGCCATCGGCGGCTGTTTAGCACGCCTGCGCACCTGGCCTTGGTCAGCGGGCGGTGCATGGCCGCACCCGGCGCGCGACGCGCGGCGCTCGCCGGCTGACGGCGCGCACCGCTCGGTCACCCGCGCCGTGCCGCGCACGCCCGCGCCACCCCGCGCGGCCCGGCGGTTTCTCAATCCCCGTCCAGGCCGCTCGCCGGGTCTCCAAAACCCCAGCAACCCCGGCGTAAACTCGATCTGACCGTGAGCGACGCCTGGCATTCGCTGAAGACCGACGAGGTGGAGCTCGTCCGGGTCGGGGCGGCGAGCGCCCTGCTTCGAGTCGCCGGCCGCGCGCGCCGGCGGCGCGCGCCGGCTGGCGTGCGCCCCGCGCTGCTGGTCAAAAGCGCCGACGGCACGCGACTGCGGTTTGACCCGCTGCCCGCGCCCGCCGACCGCCGCGGCGTGCTGCGCGCCGCCTACCGCGTGCCCGCCGGCGCGATCGACGGGGGGACGGAGCTCGCGCTTTCGCTCGCCGACGGGACCGAGCTCACGCTTCCCTCTCCCACGAGGGTCTCGTCGGTCGCCCCGCCAGCCCCGGCCACCTCGGGGGCAGCGCCGGCCCCGATCGCCTCCACCTTCCAGGGGGACGGACTGTCGGCGGATGCGCAGGCGCGTGCCGCCGCGGAGGCGCTCGCGGCCGCGCAGGCGCGCGCGGCCGCCGCGGAGGCGCGTGCGGCCGCAGCAGAGGCCCGCGCCGCCGAAGCACAGGCCCGCGCCACCGAGGCAGAGGCCCGCGCCGCCGACGCCGATGCGCGAGCGCAGGCGGCGCAGGCGCGCGCGCGGGAGATCGAGGACGAGATCGAGCGCCGCGTCGCCGAGGGTCGCGCGCAGGCCAGAGCCGAGGCGGACGCCCGCGCCGCGCAGGCGGCGGCGTCGCTGCGCGAGCGGCTGTCTGACCTGGAGGAGTCCGACCGCCGCCGGGAGGCCGAGGCCCGCTCGCTCGCGCTGGAGGTCGAGAGCCTGCGAGCATCCCGGGCCCAGCGCGAGCGCGAGCTGCGCGACGCGTTGGACTCGGTGCGAAAGATGACCTTCGAGCGCGACGAGCTCAGCCGCCAGGTGGAGGCGTTCGACGGCGTGGCCACCAAGGCGCGCGAGCGCGCCGCCCAGGCGGAGGCGGCCTACGCCCAGGCCAACGCGCGGCTGCAGGAGCTGGAGATCTGGCGCGGCGAGCTCGAGCGTCGCCTGGCGGCGACGACCACCGAGCTGGGCGCCGCCCGGACCAGGATCCGCGAGGACGAGCGCGAGCTGGCGGCGATGCGGGAGGAGCTCCTGCGCGCGCGGGCCGGCATCGACGGCCCGCGCGACGGGGCGCCGGTCCCGGCGCGTCAAGCCGACGCCCGCGCCGAGGCGCCCACGGCGCAGGCGCCCGAGGTCGACCTCGAGGCGCTGGCCCGTCGAGCCGCGGCCGACGCGGAGGCGCAGGCGCGCCACGAGCTGGCGCAGCTCGCGCAGCGGCCCGAGCCACGCCCGTGAGCGCGCGCCGGACCGGGTTGGGATCCAGATGAAGAAGCCGCTCCCCGAGGACCGACCGGCGGACCGTCTTTCCGTCCGGGGCGTCCGCGACGATTCTGAGCCCGCTCGAGCGCCAGGCGCCCGAGCACGGGGCACAGACGCAGACGCACACGAGAGGAGCAAGACCGCAATGTCAAGCGCACCGACACCGCAACCGCAGCTCGGCTCCGAGGATCAGGCGGGCGCCGGCCTGTCGGTCGCGCAGCCCGGCCTCTCGGTCGCGCGGTACTTCACCACGCCCGGCACGCACCCGTTCGACACCGTCAGCTGGGAGCGCCGTGACGCACGGATCGGCCACGGCGACCGCGTCTCCTTCGAGCAGCGGGATGTGGAGTTCCCCGCCTCCTGGTCGCAGAACGCCACCAACATCGTCGCCCAGAAGTACTTCCGCGGGCAGCTCGGCACCCCTGCGCGGGAGAGCTCGGTGCGCCAGATGATCGGGCGCGTCGCCGGCACGATCGCGGGCTGGGGCCGGGAGCGCGGCTACTTTGCGACCGCCGAGGACGCCGACGCCTTCGAGGCGGAGCTCACGCACATCCTGCTGCACCAGATGGCGGCCTTCAACTCGCCCGTGTGGTTCAACGTCGGCTTTGAGGAGAGCCCGCAGTGCAGCGCCTGCTTCATCCTTTCAGTCCAGGACGAGATGGAGTCGATCCTGGAGTGGAACACCAAGGAGGGCCGGATCTTCCGCGGGGGCTCCGGGTCAGGGATCAACCTGTCGCGCATCCGGGGCTCGATGGAGCCGCTGTCCAAGGGCGGCACCGCGTCCGGGCCGGTCAGCTTCATGCGCGGTGCCGACGCGTGGGCCGGCACGATCAAGTCCGGCGGCAAGACGCGACGGGCGGCCAAGATGGTCGTGCTGGACATCGACCACCCGGACATCCGCGACTTCATCTGGTGCAAGGCCAAGGAGGAGGAGAAGGCCGCGGCGCTGCGCGACGCCGGGTTTGACATGTCGATCGACGGAGACGGCTTTCACTCGATCCAGTACCAGAACGCCAACAACTCGGTGCGCGTCTCGGACGAGTTCATGCGCGCGGTGGAGCGCGATGAGCCCTGGCAGCTGATCGCGCGGACGACTGGCCGCCCGATCGGCGAGCCGATCCCGGCCCGTCAGCTGATGCGTGAGATCGCCGAGGCCGCGTGGCGGTGCGCCGACCCCGGGATCCAGTTCGACACGACGATCAACCGCTGGCACACGTGCCCGAGCTCCGGCCGGATCAACGCGTCCAACCCGTGCTCGGAGTACATGCACGTCGACGACTCGGCGTGCAACCTGGCGTCGTTGAACCTGATGAAGTTCCGCCGCCCGGACGGCACGTTCGATGTCGACTCGTTCGAGCACGCGGTCGACATCGTCTTTCTGGCACAGGAGATCATCGTCTCGCCGTCCAGCTATCCGACAGAGGAGATCGGCGTCAACGCGCGGGCGTTCAGACAGCTTGGCCTTGGCTACACGAACCTCGGCGCGTACCTGATGGCCGACGGCCTGCCCTACGACTCCGACGCCGGACGGGCGACCGCGGCCGCGATCACGGCGCTGATGACCGGCCGCGCCTACCTGCAGTCGGCGAGGATGGCGGCCGCGCTGGGACCCTACGAGCGCTATGCGGAGAACCGGGAGGCGCACAACGCGGTGATGCGCATGCACCGGGATGCCGCATACCGAATCGCCGACGCCGACTGCGCCGACGCGCAGCTGCTGGCCGCCGCCCGCCAGACCTGGGACGCGGCCGTGCAGGCCGGCGAGCGCCACGGCTATCGCAACGCCCAGGCGACCGTGCTCGCGCCGACCGGGACGATCTCCTTCCTGCTGGACTGCGACACCACCGGCGTCGAGCCCGACTTCTCGCTGGTCAAGTTCAAGGAGCTGGTCGGCGGCGGGCAGATGACGATCGTCAACCGCACGGTGCCGCTGGCGCTGCAGACGCTCGGCTACAGCGATGAGCAGATCGAGCAGATCGTCGCCCACGTAAACGAGCACGGCACGATCATCGGCGCTCCGGACCTGCGCGAGGAGCATCTGCCGGTGTTCGACGTCGCCGTCGGCGAGCGCGCGATCTCGCACATGGGTCACATTCGGATGATGGGCGCCGTGCAGCCGTTCATCAGCGGCGCGATCTCAAAGACGGCCAACATGCCGCAGTCGGCGACCGTGGAGGACATCGCCGACGCCTACATGCAGGCGTGGCGGCTCGGGGTCAAGGCGCTGGCGATCTACCGGGACGGCTCCAAGACCGCGCAGGCGCTGCGCACCGAGGCCAAGCCGGAGGGCTCGGTGAGCGAGGCCGACCTGCAAGCGCGGATCGACCGCGCCGTGGCCGAGGCGCTCGCAAAGGCCGGGCCCCGGCGCCGGCGGATGCCGCGTGAGCGCCAGTCGATCACCCACAAGTTCTCGATCGGCGGCCACGAGGGCTACATCACGGCCGGCATGTACGAGGACGGCTCGGTCGGCGAGATCTTCCTCACCGATATCGGCAAGGAGGGGTCGACGCTGCGCGGGATGATGAACGCGTTCGCGACCGCGATCTCCCTGGCGCTGCAGTACGGCGTGCCGCTCGAGACGCTCGTGCGCAAGTTCAGCTACATGCGCTTTGAGCCGGAGGGCATGACCTCAAACCCGGAGATCCCGTTCTCGAAGTCGCTGCCGGACTACATCATGCGCTGGCTGGCGTCCCGCTTCCTGGATGCCGACATCCAGGAGGAGCTGGGGATCCTCACGCGGGAGGTCCGCGCGCGGCGCGCTGCCGAGGAGGCTGCCACCTCGCATCTCGGCGACACCGCCGGACCGGCCTCAGGCGGCCGGGCTGGCGAGCGTGAGCCTGCGGCCGGAGGCGGTCCGGCCGCGTCGGGGGCTCACCGGGCGGGCAACGGTCACTCGGCGGGCAACGGGCACACGGGTCGCGGCGGGCGCGCTGCGAGCAGCGGGCACGCGGCGAGCGGCGCCCACGCGGGCGGCGCAGAGCGCGGCACCCCCGCCGGCGGGGCCTCGCTGCCGCCCACCGTCGCGTTCACCGACGAGCCGCCGGTGACGCCGGCCGTGCGCAGCGGCCTTGACCTGGGTCCGGCCTGCCAGCAGTGCGGCGGCATGATGCAGCGGACCGGCAGCTGCTACACGTGCGGCAGCTGCGGGTTCAACACCGGCTGCGGCTGATGAGAACGCCGGTCGAGATTTCAGCGGCGACGCGCCCTGAAACCTCAGCACCAGCGAAAGCCTGTGCTTCAGCGAAACGCGCGCCCGCCGTCAGCGGGCGCGCGTTCGCGCTTCAGTAGGACGAAACCGGACCTTCAGTGCGACAGCGGGCCGGCTTCAGCTGTCGAAACCCACAAATTCAGCGGCCCGCAGTCTCCGCTTCAGCGGGCCCGCCCTCCGACGCGCACGCGTCTTTTCACCTCCAAGCGCGGACGAAATAGCTGCAAGCGCTGGCTTTGCCGGGCTCGACCGGAGCGACTTTCGGAGACATCCGAACGAACGGTGATGCGCAGGCACAGTTGGCAGGCCTGGGCGACCCCTCGGGGCCGCCCAGAGAGGTCCTTTTCCGTCCGGGTGGACGAGGACCATGAGGAGTTGCCTCGCGTTGGCGCGCGAGGCAGGACATAGGTCAGGCCCCTTTACCGAGACGACCTGACCGCGATTTCAACGAGAAGCCGCGACGTGCGGCGTGCCGCGCACCTTACGCGGCGGAGAGGACAGAATGAGTATCAGCACAGTTCAGCAAGCGTTCGAGGAGTTCGAGCGGACCAGCGTCCGGGTCGCGGACGTCGAGAACCGGGCGGCAAAGCGCGTGCAGGCCGAGTTTCGCGAAGCCGTTCAGAAGGCGCTCGGCGCCTGGTATGCCGATTCGTTTTTGGCTGGCTCGTACCGGCGCAAGACTCAGGCGGTCCACCTGAAGGACCTCGACATCGTCATTGTGCTCAACGACCCGACCGGCGAGCTGCGGGCATCGCCCAGCGGTGCGCTTGCGTTGATGAAGGGCGCCGCGCACACCTACAGCCTGGTGAGGCACGTGGAGGTCAAGTGTCGGGCCGTCGAGTGCGAACTGGACGGGCATTCCTTCTGGGCAGACCTGGTGCCGGCGCTCCAAGACGGCCGCGGCGGCCTCCTGCTCGCGTACGTCGACAGGAAGGAGGGCATCGAGGAGTGGCGCCCAGCGGACCCCAAAGGCCAGGTCGCGGCGTGCCAGGCCAAGAACGCGGCGACCGACGGCGCCTACGTTCCGGTGACGCGCATCTGCAAGTTCTGGAACCAGTCGTTCACGAGCTCGCCGTCGCAGGAGAAGCCGATGCCCTCCTACCTGGTGGAGGCCATCCTGCACGACGCCCTCTCTGGCTCCTGCGATTGGTCGGACGCGGTCCTCGCGTTCTTCGAGAACGCGGAGCGTCATCTCTCGCTGCCGTATCCGAGCGTGCCGTGCCCGGGCAAGTCCACCGACTACGTGGACGAGAAGCTTGAAGACCCCCGGCGGCTCAAGGCGCTGGCGAAGGTGCAGACGGTGCTTCCGTACGTGCGCGCGGCCGCGAACGAGACCGACCCCTACAAGGCGATGGACGCCTGGGTATTTGTCTTCGGCCAGTCGTTCCCGGCGCCCTCGACCAAGCCTGGGCTCATCGCCAAGGCGCTGCGCAATCGCACGGCGACCGTCGTGGGCACGGGCGTCTCGGTTTCCTCGTCGGGGCGCCAGCCCATCCCGGTGCGCTCTCATGGCCCCGCCCCTACTGAGTCCTGAGCGGGCCGCCGCGCGTTGGTGGGCTGAGAGCGGAGGCTGGGAGGTGCGTTGGCAACTTGAGCATCAGAGCATGCGCCTGGACTCGACCATCGCGCTCTTGACGGTACGCGAGATGCGGCGGCTGCCCGACGTGGCCGCCTATGCCGAGCGTGCGCGGGTCCGGTTGTGGGACCTGCTGGCCTACAGCGCTCTGGCGGAAACCGGCGACGGGCGACTGCGGCTCGTCGCCGTTTTTCCCGGGCACCCGGACACCGCTCACCCCGATGTTCTGTGCCTTGACGGGCCGCGCACGTCCAAGCACCGGAACCCTCCGTTTGAGGATGGCGTGTTCGGCAAGAGTGCGACGCTGTGCCTCTACTACCGCCAGGACCCGCAAGAACGGCGCTGGACCGCCGAGTACGGCCTGCTCGGTCTGTTCGACATCGCGCGCGTCCACGTCACAAATGAGTACATCTGGCGACGTGACGGACGGTGGCCCAGCGAAGACGCACCTCATGGCATGACCGCTCCGGCCCGAGAGGAGCCGTCGCTCGCGGTGCCGCCGCTGTCGCCGCGGAACACCATCCTGCATCGCCGACCGAGCGTCCTCCCCGCCTCCGAGCGGCCAACGACGGCGCGAAAGGCGGCCGCATGAGGTACCGGCCTTTCCTCTCGCACAAGCGCCAGCCGGCGAAGACCGTCGCGTACCTCAAGCAACAGCTCTGCGTTCGCGGCGCCGGTGGATGGAAGGACACTGACGACATCCCGCTCGGCGTCGACTTCCTCGCCAACTGTCAGACCGCCATCGAGCACGACACAGGCGGCTTCATCTGGTGGGGCACCAAGGACACGCTCGGCTCCACCGTCATCTGCGAGACCGAGCTTCCGACCGCGCTTGACCGCGCCAAGCGGGACCCGACCTACCCGGTCGTCCCGGTACTCGTGGACCTGAAGCCGGGTCGGGACAACGCCGCCATCGAAGCTGCGATTGGGCCCGCGTACGCCAAGCGTCTGCTCAGCTCCAACGGCATCCTCCATCACAACGGCCAGTCGTTGCAAGAGCTGGCCCGCGAGACCGCCCGTCGCTACGTGGGGCAGCTTATCCGGGGTCTGCCTGCCGGGCCCGTCGATGTCGCCATCACCGCGTTTCGCGCTCCGACCGAGCAGCATGACCTGACCCTCGACTGGCGGTCCCTGTTCAACCCGGATTCTCGGGAGCTTGCGCCTGGCGCGCACCAGACGCTCGTGGAGGCGCTCACCGACATCCGCGCTGCGCTCCAGGCGCGCGCGCGCTCGCCCGAGGTTCAGGTCGAGCTCGCGCTCCCTCTGCCGCTTGCGATGCTCGTTGGCCACGAGTGGCGCTGGACGACCCAGCTCAAGACGACTGTGAATACGGTCAATCCCGCCACGGGGCAGATGCTGACGGTCGCACCCGGGGGCCCACGCTCGGCGCTCGCGCCAGCGGTGCGGTCCGGCGCTCCTGGGGGCTCGGGACCCTTTGTTCTCGCTGTCTCGGTGGGAACGCCGCTCGGTGCGACGGTCGAGCGCTACGCGGATGAGCACGCCGCGTGCGCGTTCGAAGAGATGCACGTCGACCGCGACCCCGGAGTGGACCCGCTCGACGCGGACGACATCCGAGCCCTGGCTGCGCTGGTCGTCAAGCGTCTGAACGAGCTTCATGCGGCGGGGCAGAAGAAGCATCTGCTCCTGCGCTGCCCAGCCAGCCTCGCGGGTGTCATCGGCCTTGCCAGCAACGGGACGGGGCCTACCTGGGTGCCGTTCTACGACGGGCACGACTACTACGTGGGTGGCGTGACGATTGGCTAATCCCGGGGCGCGCCGCATGGCGGCAGCCTGTGCCCTGCCGTTCAGCGGCCTGACCGCCCCGGGTGTCTCAGCTTCGCCGCAGACGCCGTGACGAGCCCAAGACTGAAAGAAACCTCCCCGCTCAGCGACAGGCGCCCGCCCCGAGCCCGCTCGATGAGCCCGCGCTTGAGCAGACTCTGAAGGTGGGGACGGTCTCCCCGGCGCATGTTCTGCTCACGGTCGCTGTCGATTTCACCGTGCACGACAGCGCTGAGCATTCGCGCGGCAGGGTGTTTGAGCTCGTCCACGGCCAGGACTTGGCGTTCGAGCGCAATCATCTCCTCTTTACTGACCGCGTCATCTCGCGGGAGGAGCGCGACTCGGCTGTTGTTGATGGTGACGCGTAGAAGCGCCTCGCCCGCATCGGTTGCTCGCTGGAGCTCGTCGACCGCCGCCTTGACGCGTTTGAGGTTAAGACCGGTTGCCCTGGCGAGTGCGGCGGGCGGCACCCCCTTGCCAACGGCGAGGAGCAGCTGGCTGACTCGTCGAGCGTCTTCGGAGATACCGGACCGTTCATCGCCGGCATGTGCCTGCTCCGAGCTGGCGCCTTGACACTCGTCGTGCAGAAGCGCTCCGGCGGGGAGCTGCAGCGCCTCCGCGAAGCGGAACAGAAAGTCGAGCGTGACGCGGGCGTGGCTGCGCGCGTCTTCAACGCCCCGGATAGTTGTGCCCGAAACCCCAACCAGTCGCCCCATATCCCGGTGCGAGTAGCCGAGCTCCAAACGGCGGGAAACGAGCAGCTCGGTGTTGAGGGCCGGCTCCGTCATCGGAGTCCCACGCCTTCCGGGTTGCGCGCCTCCTGCTGGAGGAACTGCACGCTCACGCCGTAGCGGCGCAGCCAGCGGTGCTCGCTCTCGTTGACGTGCCGCGTGTAGCGGCCAGCGAGCCGCAGTCCGGTCTCGCCGGTCAGTTGCGAGAGTGCGTCCTGCAGTTTCTTCTCGTCCGGGCAATGGCCCGCAGCCGCCCCGAGGAACGCGTCATCGTCCTGGGCCCCGGCCATGCGCAGCCAGCGGCGCTGTGCCCGCAGGATGGGGCGCGCCAAGTCGGGCACTTGAAGCGTCTGGCCGGCGATGGTGGCGGTCCCGCCGTCCACGGCGATGTCGGCGAGCCGCGGTCTGGACAGCACGGTGCCGCCGTGGCCGCTGAGTGCAGCCAGTACAGCGAGGGAGGAGATGCGCGCAGCCTGCTCCTCCCGCAGGACCTTGATGTCATCGTCCGTGAGGGCGCTCGGCGCCTGCTCGGCGCGCGCTGCAATCTGGAGCTCGTTGACGAGCAGCAAGCAGTCGGCAAGGAAGAACGCCACCTGCGCCCCGCGCAGACGGGTGATGACCTCATCGTGCGTGGCGCAGCCGGCAACGAGCTCACGAAGGAAGCCGGCGACTGACTGCTCATCACCCTCGTCCTGCGCGCCAATCCAAGAGCGGGTCTGTTCGAGGGCTTCGGACCACGCCGCATCGACAATCTCGAACTCGCTCGGGCTGAGGCCTTCGTAGGCGAGGGCGCGGAAGAGGGTGAAGGACGCCGCAGGCACACGAGGGAACGAGCGGCGAACTTCCTCCGGTCGCGGCCGCGGACGCAGCGCGGTCAGCAGCGCCCGTCCTCCCTCCGCGCCGAGGTGCTGCCATGGGTACCACTTCCGGAGCCAATCGTGGGCGTGACGAGGGAGTGGTGCGCCGGACTTCATCACAAGCCACAGCCGTGCCTCGACGAACGCGGCTGCCTCGGCGAGCTCGCGCCACGCCTTCCAGCTGACGCGGTCCGCGCCGAGCATGACGAGGTCATCCGGGTCATAAGCGGCCAGCCACGCAATAGCGCGCTGCCATCGCTCGTTTTCGTTGCGGGCGCCGCCGGGCCGGCTGAGGTCAGCTCCGAGGGCGGTCAGCATGTCGTCGGCGAGCTGCTGCACGCGCCGATGCCCGACAGACATCTCGCACACGACGATGCCGGCGTCGGGGTCGTGAAGCTCATCGAGCGCGGCGCGCAGCGCTGAAGTCTCCACCAAGGTGAACAGGGGGACCTCTCCGAGCGTCATCGAGCTTCCTCCTGTTCCTGTGCGTGCTTCAGCTTCGCGCTGCGCTGCCAGGCGAACACGGTGCTGGCGAGCTGAATGGAGAGCGGCTCCTGGCGCTGCTGGCAGAGGTCCAGGGCGTCGCGTGTGAAGCGCTTCCAGGCCCAGAGGTTCCCGCGGGCGAAGTGCTTGCTGACGTACTTGATGACCTCTGGCGGCACGTCGCGGTAAAAGCCCCAGCAGCGCGGTAGCCATTCGGCAGCCTCAGCGTCACTGAGGCCCTCCACCTCCACCGTGCGCTCGACGAGGTTGTCGAGCGCTGGGAAGCGCTCGACGGTGTTGATGACCTCCGGCGCGCCGGCCAGGACAAGGCGGAGCTGGCTGCCATAGTCGTCCATCAGCCACTCCAGCTCTTCCAGCAGTGGACGCTTGAGCCGCTCAACGCGCTTGACGACGAGCAGCGCACCGCGCGAGCGGAACAGCTTGCGGGTCTGCTGACGCAAGTTGTAGAGCTCGCCGGGCGGCACCTCGCCGATGAAGGCGTCGAGGATGGTGCTGTAGACGTCGAGGCGGCCGGACTGACCTGTGAAGCTAACGGTCGCGCTCGGGAACGGGTACTCGTCGGCGAGCGGGCGGGCGATGGCGAAGCTCTTGCCTACGCCGGGCCCGCCGCAGACGACGGCGATGCTCCGCGGGAGCTCGGCGAGCTTGTCCAGCGCCTCGGAGACGAGAACGAGACTCGGCGTCTCGATGGTCTGCAGCTCATCGAGGGGCAGTTGCTGCTGTTCAGGCAGCACCCGGCTCATGCCGACCTCCGGTGCCGGCGCATCGCAGCAAGGTCTGCCAAGGCGATGAGCTCGGCGTTGGAGCTCACACGGAGCGGCTGTTCAGGCGAAGCGTCCCGCAGCGGCGAGGCGGCACCGGCGACCGTCAGGGCCGTGCGGGTGCGGCGCGGCCTTGGCGCCCTGTTCGCCGCCCGTACGAGGTCGTTTAGCCGGCGAACCTCAGCTCGCTCCAACTCGGAGTACCTGTCATCGTCCTCGTCAGAGCGTTCGGTGTTGGGAACCGCTGAGCACAGCCAGTGTCCGTCGCGCAGAACCTCGACCTGCCGGGTATCGCCGCGGACGAAGCGAATCTCGACGGGCTCACCGACCAGGTTGTAAAGCTCCGGCGCCCAGTAGTGGTCGTTGAAGCGCGCGATGCCCTTCTGCCCGACCGTGGCAGGCTCCGCTTCCATCAGGACCAGGAGCTCCTCAGGAGCGAACGTCTCAACCTGAGGCGCCTTCTCCTCCCAGGCGAGCGCCGGTGGGCGACCGCCCAGCTTGGAGTGGGGCCACTGCGTGTTGTACTCGAAGACGGCCTGGAACAAGCCGCGGGCGCGCTCGTACAAGTTCGGCTCCCGCTGAGCCGGATAGAGGTCGCCGTTGTTGCGCTTTGGGCCGCGAGTGCTGTCCGGCTGCAGGTCAGCCCACCGGTGCTTGAGCGTCTGCCCCAAGCGCTCAACCTTGCCCTTGCCCTCGGGTGAGCCGATGTAGCACTCCTCGATGGTCAGGTCGAGCGTCTCGACGAACGCGGTCACGAGCGGGTGGGCGAGGAATGAGAGCGGCAGCTTGCAGTGGCCCCAGCGTGGCGGCTTGAAGTGGCCCCATCTTCCTGCTGGTTGTTGTTGGTGTTGATGTTGCCTGATCGCTTCGGCTTGGGATGCCGCGGCTGTCGACGCGAAGGCCTGAGCGCGTAGCGCGAAGGGCTTGGTGGCGATAGCCGCGGGCGTGTCGGTCGACCCGGGGGTCATGCTCGCTTGCGGCCTTTGCGCTCGAGGCCGTGGCGGAAGCGCCAGGACTCGGTGCCGGTGTCCACGATCGGAACGCAGGTGTGAACTACCGCGGTGTTCTGGCTGGTGAGGTGAGTCGGGAGGAGGTCGAGTTGTATCGGGATCCCCCGCGGCGCGGGAGTTCTCGCCGGGGGCTGTGGGGTGAGGGGAGAGCCGAAAGTGTCGGGCCGTGATCGCCGCGGCGTCCAGCGATGTGCGCCGCAGGAATTCGGTCGTGGGCGTGGAACCGGGTTTTCATGCGACGTTTGATGATGGTCAAGCGGGTCGATTCGGTCGCCGCGGCGGTCATGGCTGGACTGCGACGGATCCTCTTGGCGACGTGTCGCGCGACGTGTCGCGAGCAGTCGTTGTGGGGCGGGTGAGCGGCGGTGGCCGAGTCGGCGCGGTATCGCGCGCTGGAGCAGGCAGGGTTGTTGCACCCGGCGGCGGAGGCGGTGGTGGCGGAGCCGTTTTGCTGCAACCCGCGGTTCTTCGCCGGCTTCGACAAGGTGCAGGTGAAGTACGAGATGCTGCGCTCGCACGTCGTCGACGGGCAGACGGCGAGAGCTATACCCAGAAGTTGTGGATGACCCCGAGAACGAAGGCGGCGTACCTTCCCGGTTGATCAAGACCGAACCCGCCCCGAAGGGCGGAGAAAGGAAGGCACGCCAATGGTGGATGTTCGCACGC
>Ga0209061_1002999_pt1 | contig 19419 bp, 16 predicted proteins | sample Coa_R1_10_FD_187157 | JGI IMG/M metagenome (GOLD analysis project Ga0209061, IMG submission 187157) | Surface soil microbial communities from Centralia Pennsylvania, which are recovering from an underground coalmine fire - Coalmine... | ecosystem: Environmental > Terrestrial > Soil >...
TGAAGTTCATCGAGGACGACTTCCTCGGCGGCGCCCGGCTCGACCCGGCGACCGACGGCCGCCCCGACCCGCGGCCCGACGTCCGCGAGGACGAGCCGGCCCTCGGCAACCTGGAGCAGGACTTCGACTTCAGCCAGGCGCCGCGGCCGCCGGTGCTGCTGGCCACCAACCCGCCGACCGACTCGCCGGCCATCCCCGCCTACTTCCGCGGGAAGCCGCCGTGCGCCGGCTGCACCACCCCGCCGCCGGCGGGGCTGCCCCGGGCCCGGGCGAAGGCCCCGGCCCGGGCCTGAGCACGCGCGGGCCGGGGCGGATCCGGCGATCCGGCCCCGGCCCGCGGTACCGTCAGGCGGCCACCCGCCTGCCGGCGGTGTCCGCGGGGACCTCCTGGGCGCCCTCGTGCACGACAAGCCTGCGCACGGCCTTCTCCGTGCCCGCCTCGTGCGCGGTCAGGTCCGCCAGCGCCAGCACGCCCACCGCGACCGCGTCGGCGAACATCAGCCAGGTCAGCACCGGCCCCGAGAAGACCAGGGCGGCGATCAGCGACCACAGCGCGAACAGGCTGACCACGCCGTGGCCGGCCTTCCTGCCGGCGCGCCGCGACAGCGCCGCGCTGGCCGCGGCGAGGACGGCGATGCCGACCGACACGCCGAACGCCGTCCAGTGGGCGGTCCCGGCGCTCCACTTCAGCGACGCGACCACCACCCACGCGGCGGCGGGCAGGAACAGGCTGTCCAGGACGAACCGGGAGCTGAGCCTCATGCTACGAGCACCTCCTTGACGCCGCTGGCGGCGGCGTCAGCACCGTTGACCGTTGGTGAACGGCGGGTCGTGACGGGCGCCGGGCCCGGCGCCCGCGGCGGCTCGTCGGGCGGCCGGCCCTATGCCGGCCGCCGGCTCGTGCAACGCATAGACAGCTGCCTATATTCCGTCGGCCGGCGGCACGCTGACGTGAGCGTCAGCCGCCCCGTCGCCGGGCAGCGGGGGCCGGGCGCCGAAGCGGGTCACGGCCGAGGCGGCGACCCGGACGGCGAACCGGGCCGCGCCGGTAAGGTCCGCGGGGTCGGCGAGCCACCTGCTCAGGAAGGCGCCGCAGAAGGCGTCGCCGGCGCCGGTGCTGTCCAGCACGTCGGCACGGGGGGCCGGGACGTGCGCCGGCGCGCCTCCCGGCGCGGCGACAAGGCAGCCCTCGCCGCCGAGCTTCAGCGCCACGGCGGCGTAGTGCCGGGTGAGGCGGGCGGCCATCGCCGCCGGGTCGGACTCCCCGGTGAGCACCGCGGCCTCGTCGCGGTTGGGGAAGCACACCGCCGCGCCCTCGGTCCAGCGCAGGAACGCGCCCGGCGGCATCGCGCCGAGGAAGGCGGCCGAACCCGGATCGACGGTGACGGCCATGCCGCGGCGCCTGGCGCCGTCCAGCAGCGACAGCGCCACCTCGGCCAGCGAGGGCTCGCAGAACGTGTACCCGGTCAGGTGCAGCACCGCCGCGTCGTCGAGCAGGGCGTCCGGGATGTCCGAGCGGCGCAGCCGCAGGTTCGCCGCCCGGTCGGTGAGCATCGTCCGCTCGCCGCCGGCCTCCACCATGATCACGATCGAGCCGGTGCCCGCGTCCGGGTCGGCGGCCAGGTGCGCGCGCACGCCGGCCCGGGCCAGCTCGCGCCGGTGGTAGCCGGCGTCGCCGGCGCCGGCCCGCCCGGCGAAGGCGACCCGCGCGCCGAGGCGGGCCATCCAGGCGGCCTGGTTAGCGGCGGAGCCGCCCGGCCTGGCCAGGATCTGCGCCGGGGCGTCGCTGCCGCGGGCAACGGCGCCCAGCGGCCTGACCAGCACGTCGTTGATCACGTCGCCGCAGACGAGGATGCCTGGGCCGGTGGCCGTCACCGGGAACCAGCGGCTCGTTCGGCAAATGCCCGGGCGATCTGGCCGGCGACCTCGATGTTGCCGAGCGCGATCTTCAGGTTGACCTCGACGCTGGCGCCGCCGGTGGCCTGCTGGATCCGGTCGAGCAGGAACGGGCTGACGGCCTTGCCCCGGACGCCGCCGGCGGCGGCGGCGTCCAGCGCCCCGGCGAGCGCGGCCCGCAGCAGGCCGGGGTCGAGCTGGTCGGCGGGCGGCAGCGGGTTGGCCACCAGCAGGGCGGACCGCTCGCCGAGCGCCTGCCTGGCCGCCATGATGTCGGCGACCTCGCCCGGCCCCTCGGCGCGCCAGTCGAGGTCAGCGCCCGAGTCGGACAGCCAGAACGCCGGGAACCGCGACGTGCGGTACCCGACGACCGCCACGCCCAGCGTCTCCAGCCGCTCCAGCGTGGCCGGGATGTCCAGGATCGCCTTCACCCCCGCCGCGACGACGGTGATCGGCGTCCGGGACAGCACGGTCAGGTCGGCCGACTCGTCGAAGGTCTCGGCCGCGCCGCGATGCACGCCGCCGAGCCCGCCGGTCGCGAACACGGCGATGCCGGCCCCGGCGGCCAGCACCGACGTGGCCGCCACCGTGGTCCCGCCGGTCGCCCTGCGCGCCACCGCGATGCCGATGTCGCGGCTGCCGACCTTGACGGCCGACTCGTCCGCCGCGATCCTGTCCAGCTCGGCCGGCGACAGCCCGATCTTCGGCACCCCGTCGATGAGCGCCACCGTCGCCGGGGTGACGCCCAGGGCGGTCAGGGCCGCCTCGAACCGGCGCGCGGCGGCGGCGTTGCCCGGGCGGGGCAGGCCGTGCGAGATGATCGCCGACTCCAGCGCGACGACGGGCGCGCCGGCCGCCAGCGCGGCGCTGACCTCGAGGGATACCTGGACCGGGGACGGCATCAGTAGCCCTCGGCGGGCGAGACGACGTTGCGCAGCGGCAGGCCCGCGGCGTACCGCTCCAGCTGGTCCCGGACGACCGCCATGACCCGGGGCATGCCGGTCGTCATCGCGCCGGCCACGTGCGGCGTGAGCAGCAGCCCGGGCGCGGACCACAGCGGATGGCCGGCCGGCAGCGGCTCGGGGTCGGTGACGTCGAGGGCGGCGCGCAGCCGCCCGGAGCGCAGCGCCTCGAGCAGCGCGCCGGTATCGACGACCGGGCCGCGGGCCGCGTTGACCAGCAGGGCGCCGTCGCGCATCCGGCCGAGGAACCGCGCGTCCACCAGCCCGGTGGTGGCCGGGGTGAGCGGGACCAGCAGGATGACGATGTCGGCCCCGGGCAGCAGGGACGGCAGCTCCTGCACCGGCGACACGCCGGGCCGGGCGCGCCTGGCGACCCGCCGCACGGTCACGCCGAACGGCGTCAGCAGGCGCTCGACGGCTTCCCCGATGGAGCCGTAGCCGACGATCAGCGCGGTCCGGCCCGCCAGCGGCTCGCCCCTGGCGGGATCCCAGGCGCCGTCCCGCTGCGCGATCACGAACCGGGGCAGCTTGCGCAGCTGGGCCAGGATCACGGTCATGACCCACTCGGCCACCGCGGGGTCGTGCGCGCCGCGCGCGCTGCACAGCGTCACCCCGGGCGGCACGAACGGGATCGCCTGCTCGGCGCCGGCCGACATCAGCTGGATCAGCCGCAGCCGCGGCAGCGCGGCCAGCACCGGCATCCGGGACGGCGGAACCCCGAACGGCAGAACGACGACCTCGACCTCGCCGGCGGAGCCGGGCAGCGCCTCGCCGCCGGTCCACACGTCCGCGGCGAAGCAGCCCGGCAGGCCGCCCATGTCCGCGGCCGACCCGGCCTCGGGCAGCCACACCCTGATCGCCATGACGGCCAGGGTACCGGCCGGCGGTCAGCGGGCCGCGGAGGCCTCCAGCTCACGCCGGCCGGGCAGCGGCATGCGGCCGGCCGCCGGCGCCGTGCCCGCGGGCTGCGCCGTTCCCGCGGGCTCCGCCGCCCCGACGGTCACCACCGGGCACCGGGCGGCCCGCAGGCAGACCCGGATCACCGGGCCCGCGCCGCGACAGGGGTCGTGGCCGTGCGCGCTGCGGCCCAGCACCAGCATGTCGGCGCCCGCCGCCAGGTCCAGCAGCACGCGCGCCGCGAGCCCCTCGGTGATCTCGGTGCGGATGCTGACGCCGGGGAACAGCCCGGCCGCCTCGGCGACCGCCCGGCGCAGTGCCTCACGGGCAGCGCCCCAGCTGCCGCCGGACTGCCGCAGCGGCGGCACCGCGTAGCTGGCGACCTGGTGGCAGGCGGACTCCAGGGCCAGCACGGCGTGTACTTCTACCTCGGCGGCGCGCAGGCTGGCTTCCCTGCACGCCCACTTGAGCGCGGCCACGGATTCCGCGGAGCCGTCCACGCCGACGACGATGCGCCGGGCACCGGAATCTCTTGCCATGACGAATCCCTAACTGTTCGTCACCTCTGACACACCGGTCCGTCCCGCCACAGCCGTACCGTCAGGGTGCTGTGATCGTGCGTCACCAGTTCCCGATCGTAGACCTGCGGTACGGCTGCTGACGAGAGGCGGGCGCGGGCTTTTGCCGCGGGCTCGTTCCCTTCCCGAGATCGTGCGGTTATCCTATCGTTACATTATGCGTCATGGGCGACATGGGTCCGGTGGGCGTATTGTCCGGCATGTTCCATCCGCATATCCTCTGCGAGGATCCCGATGAAAAAGGAGCTCGTGCGCAGATGGGCCGCGGTAGCCGCAGGCGTGGCGCTGCTGTGCGCGCTGCCCGTGGTCGCCAGCGCGCTGCCGGCGAGCGTGCCCAGGCTGACCGCCGGGCAGCTGCGCGGGCGCATCCTGGCATCCGCGCGGATGCCGTACGCGGGCTACGCGGAAAGCGACGCGACGTTCGGCCTGCCCGCGCTGCCCGGCCTGGGCGACGTGACGTCGCTGCTGGACGGCGTGACCAGGATGCGGGTCTGGCAGGCATCGCCGCGGCGCTGGCGGGTCGACGTGCTGTCGGACGCCGGTGAGCGCGACACCTACCAGCTCGGCTCCCGCTCCTACATCTGGGATTCCGGCCAGGAACTGCTCACCGAGGTCGCCGGCCAGCCCCCGCTGCGGCTGCCGCGAGCCGCCGACCTGGTGCCGCCGGCGCTGGCGCTGCGGCTGCTGGACGAGGCCGGGCAGCACGCGAGGTTCTCGGTGATCGCCCCGCTGCGGGTGGCCGGGCGCAGCGCGGCCGGGCTGCAGATGACCCCTGCCGACCCGGCGTCCACGATCGGGCGGGTCGACATCTGGGCGGAGCCCGGCAGCGGGCTGCCGCTGCTGGTGGAGATCTTCGGCCGCGGCTCGGCCGCCCCGGCGCTGGAAACCCAGTTCTTCCAGGTCAGCCCGTGGCGGGCCGATGCCGGGGTGCTCACCCCGCGGCGCGGCCCCGGTACCGGCTTCACCGTGACGAGCGCGCGAAGCCTGGCCGGCGAGCTGAACAGCCTCGGCCTGGAGGACCTGCCCCGCCGGCTGGCCGGCCGTCCCCGGGTGCCGCTGCCCCCCGCCTTCGGCGGCGTCGGCGTGTACGGCGGCGGCCTGTCGGCGTTCGTCGTGCTGGGCATCCGCGGCAGCCGCGACCTGGTGGGGGAGGCCCTCGCCGCCGGCGGCGCCGTGCTCTCGCTGCCGGACGGGGTCGCGGCGCTGATCGGCGCGCCGCTGGTCAACGCGGTCGTGGTCCGGCCGGCAGGCTCGTCCCTCAGCTACCTGATCGCGGGCACGGTCAGCGCGCCGGTGCTGGAGCGGGCCGCGGTCGCGCTCACCACCGAGGACTCATACCCGTGATCATCACCAGGGCTCTCACCAAGCGGTACGGGGCGGTCGAGGCAGTGCGCGCCGTGCACCTCGACGTGCGCGAGGGCGACAGGTACGGCCTGCTCGGGCCGAACGGCTCCGGCAAGACCACGCTGGTCCGCATGCTGCTCGGCCTGGTCTACGCCACCAGCGGCGAGATCGAGGTGATGGGCAGGCGGATGCCCCGGCACGCGCGCGAGGTGCTGCAGCAGGTCGGCGCGCTGATCGAGGAGCCGGCCGCCTACCCGCACCTGTCGGGCCGGGCGAACCTGGCGCTGTTCGACGCCGCGGGCCCGCGCGGCCGGTCCCCGGGGCGCAGCCGCCGCCGCCGGATCGACGAGGCCCTGGAGCAGGTGGGGCTGGCCGGGGTCGGCCGCCGGCCGGTCAAGGCCTACTCGCTGGGCATGCGCCAGCGCCTCGGCCTGGCCGCCGCGCTGATCCGCGGGCCCAGGCTGCTCATCCTCGACGAGCCCGGCAACGGCCTGGACCCGCGCGGGATCGCTGACCTGCGGGAGCTCCTCATCGGCCTCAACCGCAACGGGGTGACCGTGTTCCTGTCCAGCCACCTGCTCGCGGAGGTCGAGCAGCTATGCACCAGGGTCGGGGTGCTCGACTCCGGGCGGCTGGTGCTGCAGCAGGACCTGGCCTCGCTGCGCGCGCCGACCGGGCGGATCCTGCTGGACAGCCCCGACGCCGACCGGGTCTGCGCGCTGCTCGACGGGCAGGTCGAGCGGCGCGACGGGCAGCGGCTGCTGATCAGGAGCGCCGACCCGGCCGGGCTGAACGCCCGCCTGGTCGGCGCCGGGCTGCGGGTGCGCTCGATCGGCCCGCACCGGCGCACGCTGGAGGAGGTCGTGCTGTCGGTCACCGGCACCGGCGCGGACCACATCGGCGGCGCGTCGTGATCGGGGTCGAGCTCATCAAGCTGGTGCGCCGCCCGCGCACCTGGGTCAGCGTCATCCTGACCTGCGCGCTGCCGTTCGTGGTGGCGGTCTTCATCGCGGTCACCCACCTGACCCCGCCGCCGGGCCAGGGCAGCGCGTTCCTGTCCGCCGTGCTGGCCAGCGGCGCGCTGTATCCGGCGGCGGCGCTGGCCCTGGTGCTGCCGGTGTTCCTGCCGGTGGCCACGGCGGTGGTGGCCGGCGACTCGATCGCTGGCGAGGCAGCCGCCGGGACGCTGCGCTACCTGCTGGTCCGGCCGGTGGGCCGCACCAGGCTGCTGGTCGCCAAGCTCATCTCGGTCACCAGCTACGTCCTGCTCGTGGTCATCGCGGTGACCGTGACCGCCTACGCGACCGGGGTGCTGCTGCTCGGCCCGTCCCGGGCCGGCGCGGCCGCGCGCGCCGTGGGCCCGGGCGCGACGCAGGTGCCGGGCGTGGCCGGGCCGACCGCGGGGGTCGCGGCCGGGGGCGGCGCCATCACCTCGCTGTCCGGCACCCCGCTGAGCCTGCTGCAGCTTGCCGAGCGCACCGCGGGCGCGATCGCCTTCATCGCGGTGTCGATGCTCGGGGTCGCCGCGATCGCGCTGTTCCTGTCCACCGTCACCACCTCGGCGCTCGGCGCCACCCTCGGCGCGCTGGCCGCGCTGGTCGCCAGCGAGATCCTGGTGACGCTCAACGCGGCGGCCGCCGTCCAGCCGTACCTGCCCACCCGGTACTGGCTCGCCTGGATCGACTTCTTCCGCGACCCCATCTTCTGGCGGAACATCGACCGGGGGTTCGGCATCCAGGCGGTTTACGTGGCCGTGTTCCTCGGCGCCGCCTGGGCCAACTTCTCCACCAAGGACGTGACCGCCTGACGCGGGGAGGTCAGGTCCGGGAATCGCCGAGGGCGACCAGCGACTGGCACTGAGACGGGCCGGGGGCGGTGACGGCGGTGTCGCGCAGCGCACGCAGCACGATGCCGACCACCAGCGGGGCTGTCGGTAGCTGGCCGTGCTGGATGGTCACGCCGGGGCAGACCGACTGCAGCGGCACGTTGACCGCGCCTGGCAGCCGCGCCGAGTCGGGCGGCTGCACCACCTGGTCGTCGGTGGTCCACAGCGACAGCCACGGCGGGCGGCTGGCCGCCGGGGTCCGCTGCAGGCCGGCCAGCAGGGCGCTGCCCGGCACCAGTTGCTGGCAGGCGGCCGGGCAGGCGGCCGGGTCGAAGGCCGCGCCGAGGGCGGCCAGGTCCGCGCCGTGCAGCGGCGAGCCCAGCGTGATGATCCGGCGGGCCTTGGCGACGCCGTCGTACTCCTCGTCCCACAGCCAGGCCACCACGCCCCCGGCGGAGTAGCCGATGACGGTCACCGGGCCGGAGCCGAGCGCCCGGTTCACGTACCCGTTCAGCACGCCCGCCTGCACGCGCAGGTCGCCGGTGCCGTTCCCGGCGAGGTGGACGACGATCGCGGTCTGCCCGGCGGCCCTGATCCTGGCGGCCAGCCCGTCCAGCGCCGTGGTGCTGCCGCCGTAGCCGGGCACGAGCAGCACGTCGCCGGGGCGGTTCCCGCCGGGGCCGGCCGCGGCCGGGCCGGCCGCGGCCTGGCTGCCGCCCGCGCCGAGGCCGAGCGCCACCCCGGCAGCCGACCCGGCCACGACCGCCGCCGCGAGGGCGGCGAGGAGAACCCGGCGTCTGTGGCTCAGTCCGAGCCACCAGCCGATCGCGCGCACCATTCCATGGTGCGCGCCCGCGCCGGCGACGTCCAAACCGCGGTGCCGGGCGGGCCGCCGCGCGGCGGAGGCCCGGCACCGGGGGGGTGAGTACCGGGCCTCCTTGCTACCGTACGGTATCTAAAGACGGCGGGGCTTGCAGCGCCGGCCGGGCCCGGCGCGCCGCCCGGTTTCGGCGAACCACTCGCGGCCCAGGATGAGAGCGAACACCGGGTCGGGCAGCCGGGTCAGCAACCGCAGCAGCCGCGCGGACCGTGCGGCGCCGGCCTGCGGCGTGACGTGCGCCGCCAGCGCGGCTCGCTTCTGCCGGGCATACCGGCGCACGTCGACGCGGTGGGTGATCGCCGAACGCGGGCTCCCGGCCCGGCGCGCGTCCCGGATGCCGAAACGTCTCACCAGGCCCAGCAGCCACGCCGGCCAGTACAGCCAGGCCACCGCCTCGCGCGGCAGCGTCGCCTCCAGGACCCGGACGCCGCCGGCAAGCTCCGCGGCGCGGGCGCCGACCCGGTGCACCTGCACGTGGTCGCGGTGGCCGTAGCCGCCGCCGGGATCGTAGCTGAGCACCAGCGCGGCCCGCTCCTCGCGGATGATCCGGGCGAGCCTCCCGGCCGCCTCCTCCGGGTCCGCGCGGGCGAACCGCACCCGCCCCGGCGGGTCGGGGAACAGCACCGGCCCGTGCCCGCTGTCGGCGTAGCCGAGGTGCACGACCCTGGCGGCGCCGAGCACCTGCGCGCTCGCCCGCAGCTCCGCCAGCCGCCGGTCCGAGGACGCGCCGGTGCTGCCGTCGGTGGCCACCACGATGACGACCCGGTGTCCCTCGTCCGCGAGCTTGGCCAGCGTGCCGCCGGTCAGCAGCACCTCGTCGTCGGGATGGGCGTGGAAGGCGAGCACGGTGGGCACCGGCTCATCCTCGCACGAGCCGCGCCGCCGGCGGCCCGGTCCGCCCGCGATGAGTCAGCGGCGGCCGGATCGTCCTACCGGCAGCGGATCAAATGCCTGGCCTGCGGATGCTACAGCCCATAGATTCGTCGTGCGGGCGGCCAGGGGAACGGCCGTTTTGCGATATAGCTTGACATCGGGCCGAACGCGATACATCGTGTTGTTGGCGGCGGGGCCGGGGCGGCGCCGCGGACCTGAGGACGGAGGCGAGTATGCCGGGAAACGACGGGGGTCCCGCGATCCTCGTGGAGGAGCTGACCAAATCGTTCGGCGACGTGCGCGCGCTGCGCGGCATCGACCTGTCGGTTCCGCGCGGGACGGTGCTCGGGCTGCTCGGCCCGAACGGGGCGGGCAAGACCACCGCGGTGCGCATCCTCACCACGCTGCTGCTGCCGGACGGCGGCCGCGCGGTCGTGGAGGGCCACGACGTGGTGCGCGAGGCGGCCGCGGTCCGCCGCTCGATCGGGCTGGCCGGGCAGTCGGCGGCCATCCAGGAGGAGCTGACCGGCCGGGAGAACCTGGAGATCATCGGGCGGCTGTATCACCTCAGCCGCGGGACCGCGCGCAGCCGGGCCGCCGGCCTGCTCGAGCAGTTCGGGCTCGCCGACGCGGCCGACCGGCCGGCCAAGACCTACTCCGGCGGCATGCAGCGCCGCCTGGACCTGGCCGCCAGCCTGGTCGGCCAGCCGCAGGTGCTGTTCCTCGACGAGCCGACGACCGGGCTTGACCCGCGGTCCAGGCTCGGCATGTGGGACATCATCAGGTCGCTGGTCGCCGGCGGGACCACGCTGCTGCTCACCACGCAGTACCTCGACGAGGCCGACGAGCTCGCCGACCAGATCGTGGTGATCGACCACGGCCTGGTCATCGCGGCCGGCACCGCCGAGGAGCTGAAGAACAGGGTCGGCGGGGACGTGATCGAGTTCACGGTGCCGGACCGCAGCCGGGTCGCCGACGCCGTCAAGGCGATCGCGCCGATCGGGGAGGGCGAGCCGCACGCCGACCCGGAGACGGGCGTGGTCGGCGTCGGCGTCGGAGCCCGCGGCTCCGACGCGCTGATCGAGGCGGTGCGCAGCCTGGACGGCGCGGGCGTGGTGACCCGCGGGCTCGCGCTGCGCCGGCCCTCGCTTGACGACGTGTTCCTGGCGCTGACCGGGCACGCCGCCGAGGAGGACGGCCAGCCGGCCGGCCGCCGCCGCGGGCGCCGTGCGGGCCGGGGCGGCCTTGGCGGCCGGGGCGGCGGCAGGCAGCGGGGGGGCACGGCGGGGCAGTCCCCCCGGGACGAGATGGAGAGGACGGGGTCATGACGGCGATAACCGCGCCCGCCTGGGCGCCCGGGCTGCGCGCCCGGATCGGCTGGGCGGTGAGCGACACGCTCACCCTGACCAAGCGCAGCCTGCTGGTATGGCTGCGGGTGCCCGCCTACCTGGTGTTCACCGTAATCCAGCCGGTGATGTTCGTGCTGCTGTTCCGCTACGTGTTCGGCGGGGCGATCCCGGTGAGGGTTCCCGGGGGCTACGTCGACTTCCTGCTGCCGGGGATCATCGGGCAGACGGCGGCGTTCGCGACATTCGGCACCGCCATCGTGCTGGCGCAGGAGCTGAAGAAGGGCGTGATCGACCGGCTGCGGTCGATGCCGATCGCGCGGTCCGCGGTGCTGACCGGGCGGCTGGTCGCCGACACGCTGCGGATGATCATCACGATCCTGATCATCGTCGGCGTCGGCTACGCGGTCGGGTTCCGGTTCGGCAACGGGGCCGGCCCGGCGGTCGCCATGATCGCGCTGGCCGTGGTGTTCGGCGTGGCGATCGCCTGCGTCGCGGCGTGGACCGGGCTGGCCATCGGCGACGAGGAATCGGTCCAGGCGTTCGGGATGATCTGGCTGTTCCCGCTGACGTTCGTGTCCTCGGCGTTCGTGCCGATCGCGAGCATGCCCGGCTGGCTGCAGGCCTTCGCCAACAACCAGCCGGTGACCTACGTGATCGACACGATGCGCTCGCTGGCGCTCGGCGGCCCGGTCGCCTCCAGCCTGTGGAAGAGCCTGGCGTGGCTGGCCGGGATCTTCATCGTGTTCCTGCCGCTGGCGGTCCGCGCCTACCGCCGGGCTTCCTGAGCGGCAGGTCACCCGCCGGCCATCCGGTCATGCGGTCATGCGGGCGACGGGCCGCGGGTCCAGCCGCGCTGGGTGCGGGTGAGCTCGCGGAAGCCGACCGCGGCCAGGAACGCCCGGTACTCGTCATAGCCCCGGCCGGCGGGGTCCCGGCCCTCCAGCCAGGCGTAGTCGAGCAGGCGGTCGACGCCGGCCAGCCGCAGCCAGCCGGCCGCCTGGGCGAGCAGCCAGGTCGCGACCCCGCGGCGCCGGTACGGTTCCGCGACATGGAGGTTGCCCACGTCGGCCCACCGTCCGTGTCGCGGCAGCCGCTCTGGCTCGCCGCGGATCTCCACCTCGAGGTAGCCGGCCACGTCCGCGCCGAGCACGGCGGACAGCCGGGTGCCGTTGATGCCGACCGACCGCCGGACCGCCAGCCCGGCGATCGGCGGGCCGCCGGGGCGTGGCAGGTCCTCGACCCGGATGAGGTAGACCACCTCGGTGTGGCCGTCGTGCACGAACCCGGCCCGCTCATACAGCGCGCGGACGTGCGGCCACTGCTCCGGCACGCCGTAGACGCCGGGCACCGGCAGCTCGCCGCCCGCGCCGATGCTCGTGACCTGCCACTCCCCCATCTGGCGGACGCAGGCGTGCATGAGTTGCTCCGCCGCCTCGGACCCGTCGGTCCAGTACGGAGGGCCGCTGGCGGGGGCCTCGGGCCAGGACAGCAGCCAGCGGATCTCACCGATGCCCCGGTAAGAAGGGCTCACCCGGTCGTCGGAGGCGTAGCGGAGCAGCAGTGCCGCCGCGGCAACGCGGTCCCGTTGCTGGGCGACCAGGGTGACCCGCTCGCTCATCCACGGGCCGGCGATGAACTCGCCGGGCTCGCGCTCCAGCTGGCCGAGCACGGTGGCGACCGAGGCGGTCATGCCCGGCACCACCGCCGCGGCGTGCGCGTTCACCAGTTCGGTCAGCTGGTCCCGGTCCCCGCGGCGGAAGGGACGCACCTCGATTGACGACATGAGCAGGCCTCCTCGGCTGGTCGACGGGGCCCGCTACCGGTGCGGTACGCCAGCACTCTAGCACCGCGCCGGCGCTGCGCGCCGGCCAGGATCAGCACCACGGTGCGCGGGGCGCCGATCCCCGCGCGGCCACGGCGGGCGGCGGGCGCACCGGGTAGCCGATGCCGGCGGTCCCGGTGACCGCCGGCGAGCGCCTGCGGGGTTTCGGCGCCCGGCGGGCGGTTAGTCTTCAAGGTAAAGGCACTGCGCGGACGGAGGCGCGCCGATGACTATCCCGATGCGCAACGACGAGCCCGCCCCGCGCCCCAGGCAGCACGGCGGGCCCGACCCGGGCCCGCTGTGGGCCGGCGGCGCGGCCACCGCGGCCGTCGCCGCCCTGATCGCGCTGGTCGGCATCCTGGTGAGCCGGTGGCTGCTGAAGGTGCCCATCCTGGCGCCGAGCCGCGCCGGCGCGTGGGGCGACGCGTCCACCGGCGCCTACATCGCCGCCTCCGCGGGCGCAGCGGTCGTCGCCACCGCGATCATGCACCTGCTGCTGCTCGCCACGCCCCGCCCGCAGATCTTCTTCGGCTGGATCATCGCGCTCGGCACGATCATCGCGGTCGTGTTCCCGTTCAGCACCACGGCCCCGGTCTCGCAGAAGGTCGCCACGGCGATCGTCGACCTGGTGCTCGGCATCGCCATCGGCTCGCTGATCAACAGCGTGTCGTACCGGGCGGTGCGCCGCACGTCCAGCGGCGGCCCCGGGTACCAGCGCAGCTACCCGCCGGCCAGCTACCCGCAGTCGCGGACGCCCGGCGACGACGGGTACCGCTGGCCGGGGGAACCCGGCCGCTGACGCGGGCGGGCGCTGCCGGTTCACGTCAGGCGGCGGGGTAGCGGGTCGGCGTGGTGGCATAGGTGCGCCCCGTCGGGGCCCGCCAGACGAGCACGCCCGGGCTCGGCTGCTCCAGGGACCATCCCGCGGCCTGCTTGAGGCGATGATGGTGGCGGCACAGCGGAGCCAGGTTGCAGGGACATGTCGGGCCGCCGCGCTCCCAGGCGACGGTGTGGTCCAGGTCACAGCGCACCGCGGGCCGGCCGCAGCCCGGCGCCGAGCACCGCGCGGTGCGGGCACGGACCAGGTGTGCCAGGCCGCGGCTGGGCCGGTAGCCGGCCTCCGCCTGGCGATGGCCGCAGGGGCCGCGGATCACCGGCCGGAGCCTGAGCTTCAGGCCGGCCAGAACCCCCGCCGGGTCGAGCCGGCCGGGGACACAGGCGTGGGCCGCGGCGGTGCCGTCGCGGCGCAGCGCGGTCAGGCACCACCGGGTGCGCCGGTCACGGGCCGCGGCTGCCAGCAGGTCGCGGGCTGAGTCCGAGTCGAGCAGGCCGAACCCGGCCACGTCCGCCGGGACGTCCGACTCCCCGAGCGCCGTACCCAGCGGCACGGTGATGGTGACCAGCGCGGCCAGGCCCGGGCCCGTCCCCCGCCCGCAGGCGCCGCCGCCCGCGCCATCACCGCCAGGGCCGCTGTCGCCGCCCCGCGGGGCGTCCGGCTCGCCGCCGCCACGCTCGCGGCCGCCCGCCCCGCCCTCGGGCGGGCCGGGCCGGAGGGGCGGGTTGCCCTGGCCCGGGCCGGGCCGGGGGGGCGGGTTGCCCTGGCCCGGGCCGGCCGGGGCGAGGCGGCTGTCACGTTCCTGAAGCAGGTCCAGCCAGGCCCGCACCCGCAGCTCCCGCAGCGACCCGGGCACGCCGGCCGCGCGCAGCTGCAGCGCCCGCTCCTCGACGTGCTGCTGGGAGGCCAGCAGCTCATCCGGCGGCAGTTCCCGCGCGACCATCCCGCCGTTGCCGGACTGTTCGCGGAACCACCGCAGCTGCGCCTCCCGGTGTGCGGCCTCCTTGCGCCGCCGCGCGGCCTGCGGGTCCAGCGTGAGCACCAGCCGGTGCGCGGCATGCCGTAGTTGCGCCCACGTCCTGGACGGTGCCGCCTCCGCCAGCTCCTCATCGGCCTTGGCGGCGTCGGCGTCGGACAAGAACCTGGTCTCGTCCTCGATGATCCGCAGGTGTACCGGGTGAATCAGCCCCGCCGCCAGCGCCGCGAACGTCCGCGGCAGCCTGGTGGCGACGGCGCGGGCGTAATCGATCTGCGCGGCGGCGGACTGCCAGGTCTGGCCCAGCTCGTAGGCCAGCTCGTCGCAGGCGAACTGCGCGGGGCCCGCCGGATCCGCGGCGCGGCGGCTGGCGAACGCGGCGGTTGCGGCCAGCTGCGTCCACTCCGCCCGGGCCGCCAGCCGCCGCGCCGCGGCGATCACCGCGAGCAGCTGGTCCCCGGTCAGGGCGTCCAGCCCGGCACCGTCGGGTCCGGCGGCGGCATGCACCAGGCCGGCCAGCGCCGGGCCCGGGCCCATCCCCTCGGCCAGCCCGCCCGGCCCGAACGCGGCCGGGTCCAGCTCCGCGTCGAGCAGCGCGTCCAGGGCCTCCTCCCCGCCGTCGCAGAGGTCCTCCGGGGGCGGCATGGCACGCTCGGGACGCCCGCGGTCGTATCCGGGGGACGGGCCGGGGTCCATGCACACCCTCCGTTCGGATAGCGCGCTCAGCAGGGACATGGCAGAGATCGCCGCAGCAGGGACCATTGATTGGAAAAAGTATATCATCACAGAACGACCGTTGTCGAATCTATTTCCGACGATCGTCGGCCGCAGCGATAGCGGGGCGGCCGGCCATGCCGCTGCCGCCGGCGCAGCGGGACGGCCCGGCGGGCTCAGGCCCGGCGGGCGAAGCGGGCCCGGACCAGGCGGGGGAAGGCGGCGGTGCCGGTGACCGGCCGGAACCTCTCGGCGGCGGCGCGCAGCGCCCGGTGCTCGTCGTCGGCGAGGTCGATCTCGGCGGCGGCGGCGTTGCGCTCGAGCTGCCCGACGCTGGAGGCGCCGGGGATGGCGGTCACCGCCGGGTGCCGGATGACCCAGGCCAGCGCGATCTGGGCGGGGGTCGCGGAGTGCGCGTCGGCGACCTCGCGGAGCGCGGCGATCAGCCCGGCCGCCCTGTCCAGGTTGTCCGGCAGGAACAGCGGGTTGCCGGCGCGGACGCCGCCGCCGGGCCGGCTGCCGCGGTGGTACCGGCCGGACAGCAGTCCCTGCGCCAGCGGGCTGTAGGCGATGACCATGCGGCGGTGCGACGCCGCGAACGGCAGCAGGTCGCGCTCCGCGGCCCGGTCCACCAGGCTGTACCGCACCTGGTTGGACAGCACCCGGCCGCCGAGGGCCTGCTCGGCGGCGCGCCAGCGCGGCAGCGGGTAGTTGCTGACCCCGACCTCGCCGACCAGCCCCACCCGCTGCAGTGCCCGCATGCCGCGCATGGTCGTGGTGTCGCGGACCACCGGGTTGGGCTGGTGGACCTGGTAGAGGTCGAGCCGCCCGACGCCGAGCCGGTCAGCGCTGGCCACGGCGCGCTGTTCCACCACGGGAGCCAGCGGCAGCACCGGGAAGATCTTGGTGGCGATGAACGCCGACTGCCTGCCGTCGCCCAGGGCGGCGCCGAGAAGCCGCTCGCTGCGGCCGAAGCCGTAGATCTCGGCGGTATCGAACAGGGTGACGCCGAGCTCGAGCGCGCGGCGGACGATCGCGGCGGCCTCCCGGCCCGCGTAGTCCTCGCCGTAACCCCACTCCCGCGAGCCGAACTGCCAGGTGCCCAGGCCGATCTTGGAGATCCGCTTCGCCGTGCCGATGTCCAGGTAGCGCATGACCATAGTGTCCAGCCTCCATGCGCCACGGCGCGACCCGCCTCCGGGGCCAGCGCGGCTGTCGTTAGCGAGGGAAATTAAATGCCGGCACGCCGCTGTTGAGGTTTGTGGCGATGAGCGGCGAGGTGGCGCGGGACGGGCATGGCGGCTGGCTGAGACGGCTGGCCGCCTACTGCTGGCGGTACCGCCGCGACGTGGTGGTCGCGCTGGGCGGCGCGGTGGCCGCCGCCGCCGCGACCGCGGCGATCCCCCTGGTGCAGCGGCGGATCATCGACGACGTCATCGTGACGCACCGGCAGTCGGTCTGGCCGCTCGCCGCGGCGCTGCTCGCCCTGGCCGCGGTGAACTTCGGCGGCGTCTACCTGCGCCGCTACCACGGCGGCCGGGTGTCCCTCGACGTCCAGCATGACCTGCGCACCGAGCTGCTCGGCTCGCTGACCAGGCTCGACGGCGCGCGGCAGGACGAGATGCGCACCGGCCAGCTCGTGGGCCGGTCCATCTCCGACCTGAACATGGTGCAGTCCATCCTGTCCATGGTGCCGGTCACGCTGGGGAACCTGGTGCTGTTCGCCGCCTCGGTCGCCATCATGGTCGCGCTGTCGCCCGTGCTCACGCTGGTGACCGCGGCGGTCGCGCCGTCGCTGTGGCTGGTCGCGCTCGCGGCGCGGCGCAGGCTGTTCCCGGCGAGCTGGCACGCGCAGCAGCAGTCGGGCGAGGTCGCCGGCGTCGTCGACGAGGCCATCGGCGGCGTGCGGGTCGTCAAGGGCTTCGGCCAGGAGGAACAGGAACAGCAGCGGCTGGAGCAGGCCAGCTCGCGGCTGTTCGCGTCCCGGCTGCGCATGATCCGGCTGACCGCCAGGTACAACCCTGCGCTGCAGGCCATCCCGGCGCTCGGCATGGTCGGCGTGCTCGCGCTCGGCGGCTGGCTGGCCATCCGCGGCGCGATCACCCTGGGCACCTTCCTCGCGTTCTCCGCCTACCTGACGCAGATGACCGGCCCGGTGCGGATGCTCACCGCGATGGTCACCATCGGCCAGGAGGCGCGGGCCTCGGTGCTGCGGGTCCTGGACATCATCGACGCGCGCCCGCTGATCGCCGACAGGCCGGACGCGGTGCCGCTGCCGCCCGGCCCGGCCGGCCTCCGCTTCGACGACGTGTGGTTCGGCTACCAGCCGGACCAGCCGGTGCTGCGCGGGCTGACGCTGCACGTCGAGCCGGGCGAGACGGTCGCCGTGGTGGGCGCGTCCGGCTCGGGCAAGTCCACCATGGCGCTGCTGCTGGCCCGGTTCTACGACCCGCAGCGCGGCTCGGTCAGCATCGGCGGCCGCGACGTGGCCACCGTGACCCGCGACTCGCTGCGGGCGGCGATCGGGCTGGTGCCGGAGGACAGCTTCCTGTTCTCCGACACGGTGCGCGCCAACATCGGCTACGGCAGGCCGGCGGCCACCGAGGCGGAGCTCGTCGCGGCGGCGCGCGCCGCGGGGGCGCACGAGTTCATCGTCTCGCTGCCGCAGGGCTACGACACCGTGATCGGCGAGCAGGGCCTGACGCTGTCCGGCGGGCAGCGGCAGCGGGTCTCGCTGGCGCGGGCGCTGCTGACCGACCCGCGGCTGCTGGTCCTGGACGACGCGACCTCGGCCGTCGACCCGCGGCTGGAGGCCGAGATCCACGCCGCGCTGCGCTCCATGACCGGAAACGGCCGCACCACGCTGGTCATCGCGCACCGCCGGTCGACGCTGAACCTGGCCGACCGGATCGTCGTGCTCGACGGCGGCCGGGCGGTGGACAGCGGGACCCGCGAGGAACTCGCCGGGCGCTGCCCGCTGTACCGCCGGCTGGTGGCGGGGACGGACGAGGCCGTGGACCTGCCCGGCGGGCAGCCGCCGCCGGCGGCCGGCGATCCCGGCGCCGGTCCCGGGCGCGGCGGCGGCCCTGGCCGCATCGGCGCCCGGCGCTCGCTTGGCCGCGGCGGCGGCGGGGGCGGGGGCGGGGCGACCATGAGCGGGACGTTCGCCAGCCTGCCGCCGTCGCCCGCGCTGCTGAAGATGGTCGACGCGCTGCCCCCGGCCGCGGACGTGCCGGACGTGGACATCGCCGCGGCGCGGGCAATCCCGCCAGGGCGGTTCACGCTGCGGCGGCTGCTGCGGCCGCTCGCGCTGGCCCTGGCCGCCGGCCTGGTGCTGGACGGCCTGGACGCCCTGGCGGGGCTCGCGCTGCCCGCCCTGGTCAGGAACGGCATCGACCACGGCGTCGAGGCCCGGGCCTTCCACGCCGTACTCGCCGTCGCCTGCATCGGGCTGGCCATCGTGCTCGGCGACTGGGCCGTCAACGCCGCCGAGACGAGGGTGGTGGGCAGGAACGGGGAGCGGCTGCTGTTCACGCTGCGGGTCAAGCTGTTCGCGCAGCTGCAGCGCCTGGGCCTCGACTTCTACGAGCGGGAGATGTCGGGCCGGATCATGACGCGGATGACCACCGACGTGGACGCGCTGTCCACGTTCCTGCAGACCGGGGTGGTCACCATGGTCAGCGCCGTGCTCACCTTCTTCGGCGTCCTCGCCGCGCTGCTGGTCATCAACCTGCGGCTGGGCCTGGTCGTGCTGTGCGTGCTCCCGCCGCTGGCGGCGGCCACGCTGGTGTTCCGGTCCAAGTCGGCGCGGGCCTACGCCGAGGCACGGGACAAGATCGCCGCCGTCAACGCCGACCTCGCGGAGAACGCGGCCGGCCTGCGCGTGACGCAGGCGTTCCGCCGCGAGGCGGCGAACCGGGCGCGGTTCGCCGCCCGCAGCGATGCCTTCCGGGCTTCCCGGCGGCGGGCGCAGCGGTACATCGCGACCTACTTCCCGTTCGTGCAGGCCCTGTCCACGGTCGCGGGCGCGCTGGTGCTGGTCCTGGCGTCCGGCGAGGTCCGCGACGGGACGCTGACCGCGGGCGCGCTGATCGCCTACCTGCTCTACATCGACATGGTGTTCTCCCCCGTCCAGCAGCTCTCCCAGGTCTTCGACGGGTACCAGCAGGCCATGGTCGGGCTGCGCAGGATCACCGGGCTGCTGCGGCTGGGCACGTCCACGCCGCCCGCCGCGCGCCCCGTCCCGGTGTCCCGGCTGCGCGGCCGCATCGAGCTGCGCGACGTGGGCTTCCGGTATCCGGGCAGCCAGTCGGCCGCGCTGCGCGGCATCAACCTGACCATCGAGCCCGGCCAGACCGTGGCGCTGGTCGGCCAGACCGGGGCGGGCAAGTCCACGCTGGTCAAGCTGATCGCGCGGTTCTACGACGCGACGAGCGGCGCGGTGCTCGTCGACGGCACCGACGTCCGC
>Ga0209061_1003000_pt1 | contig 19409 bp, 6 predicted proteins | sample Coa_R1_10_FD_187157 | JGI IMG/M metagenome (GOLD analysis project Ga0209061, IMG submission 187157) | Surface soil microbial communities from Centralia Pennsylvania, which are recovering from an underground coalmine fire - Coalmine... | ecosystem: Environmental > Terrestrial > Soil > Unclassified...
CATGCAATGGATTTACGCCTACTGATACACGGAACAACGGTATGGCCGGCGTGGCGACGCGTCAGTCTGCCGTGTACAACCCAGGGGGAGCACCATGAACAACGTCAGATCGCGCAAGATCACCGGCTCATCAGCTGCCGGCGTCGCGTGGCAACATTCCCTGCGCCGGCAGACGTTGTGGGCCGCATTGAGCCTGGCACTCAGCATGCCGATGGCCCAGGCGCAAACGGTGCCCGACGGCCACACGCACACCGGCGTGATCGCTGCACCCAATGACGTGCCGGTCGTCAACATCGCCGCGCCCAATGGCGCGGGTGTTTCGGACAACACCTACGACCAATTCAACGTTGCCAGCAATGGGCTGATCTTCAACAACAGCGGCAAGGTCAGCAACACGCAGTTGGCCGGCTACATCGGCGGCAATCCCAACCTCGGCGCCAACCAAGTCGCCTCGCTGATCATCAATGAAGTCACCTCCACCGCGCCCAGCCAGTTGAATGGCGCGATGGAAGTGGCAGGTCACGCGGCTCAGGTGGTGGTGGCCAACCCCAACGGCATCAGTTGCAACGGCTGCGGCTTCATCAATGCGCCGCGCGGCACGTTGACCACAGGCAAGCCGCTGTTCGCCAGCGATGGTTCACTCAGCGGTTTCGCGGTGACCCAGGGAACGATCGCCGTCAACGGATCGGGGTTGCCCGCGGGGTCGACGGATCAGGTGGACCTGCTCGCGCGGGCGGTGGCGATCAATGCCGGTGTCTGGGCGCGCCAGCTCAATGTCGTCACCGGCGCCAACCGGATCAGCTTCCAGACGCTGGCCGCCCAGCCGATGAGCGCGACTGGGGCAACCCCGAGCGTGGCGCTGGACGTTTCGGCACTGGGCGGCATGTACGCCAATGCCATTTTCCTCGTCGGCACGGAAGCGGGTTTGGGCGTCAACAACCAGGGCAGGATCATTGCCCAGAACGGCGACTTGACGATCACCAGCACGGGTGAGGTCGAGTTGGCTGGCAAGACCACCGCAACGGGCAATGTAGCGATCACGACCGCGCAGTCGCTCGTCAACCAGGGCACGCTCGCCGCGGGCGGTGACGTCAGCCTCGCCACTGGCAATTTCACGAACGACGGCGTGCTCTACGGCAACGGTGCGATCACCCTGTCCGCCAACGGTGCGATCAGCAACAGCGGCCAGATCGAAGCGCAGAGCGGTGCACTCGCCGTGCAGGCGCAAGGCGCGATCATCCAAAGTTCCGGTGGCAGCTTGTTGTATGCGGGTGGCCCGACCAGCATGTCTGGGGCGTCGTTCAACAATGCCGGCAAGCTGGAATCGGCGCAAGGCCTCACGCTTCAGGTCAGCGGCGATATGGCCAATAGCGGCAGATTGTCGGTGGATACCGGCAACTTCAATCTGAGCGCCGCGACGATCGAAAACACAGGGAGTCTCCTTGTCGGCGGCGATGCAGCCCTGAACGCCGGCACCAGCCTCGCGAGCAGCGGCACCTTGATCGCCGATGGTGCCGTGACGCTGGTTGCGCCGAACCTGATGACCGCAGGCGCTGTGCAAGCCGGTACTACGCTGGGCATCAACGGTGGCGCGCTGGACAACAACGGCAAACTGCATGCGTTGGGCGGCAATTGGACGGCCACACTGAGTGGCGCGTTCACCAACCAAGGGAATGGCGACATCTACAGCATCCGGGGCCTCTCGTTCGACGCTGCAGCGTTGAACAATGCTGGCGGCATCGAGGCGCGCCAGGCGGTCGGCATTTCCACGGGTGGCGTCCTTGTCAACAGTGGCACGCTGCAATCGGATCAGTCTGGCATCAGCTTGAATGCCTCGTCATTGACCAACACGGGCACACTCAGCGCGAACCAGAACCTGCGATGGCAGGTGGTCCGGGCCGCGCAAAACGCCGGCGTGCTGGTCAGTGGTCAGGCGATGAGCTTGTCGTCGGGCCGTTTCGACAATCAGGCTGGAGGGCAGATCCAGAGTGGTACCGATCTTGCCCTGTCCGCGGCGACGCTGAACAACGAAGGCCTGGTCAATGCCAAGGGCAATGCAGTGCTGGACGGCACCGCGTTGAGCAATGCGGATACTGGCCAGATGCTCGCGGCCGGTACGCTCACCTTGGATGAAACCGGCGACATCAGCAACGCCGGTGTGTTGCAGGCGGACAGTGACATCACCTTGGCCCGGGCCACTTCGCTCACCAACGCCGCGGGCGGCACGCTGTACGCGGGGCAGGATTTCAACCTTGCGCTGAGTCAAGTGTTGAGCAATGCCGGCATGCTGTATGCCGCCCGCACCAGCACGTTGTCGGCAGGCAGCATTGCCAATATGGGTACGCTGCGCAGCAGCGGCACCTTGTCATTGACCAGCGCGGGCAACGTCGTCAGCAGCGGCGCCATCGAGGCGCAAAGCGTGAGCCTCTTGGGTGGCGCCGATGTCACCAATGGCGGCAAGCTGTATGCCATCGACGGCGGCTTGACGGTGCAGGCTGCGGGCGCTTTCAGCTCCTTGTCCAGCGGTGACATCTACAGCGGCCAGTCGATCGGTATGCAGACCGGCAGCTTTGCCAATGCGGGTACATTCGAGGCCGCGCAGAGCGTGGACCTTGTTGCCCAAGGCAGCGCCGACAACAGCGGCGATCTGCAGGCTGACCAGGGCAACCTCGCGATCGCAGGGGGTTCACTGTCCAACCAGGGCACGCTGAGTGCCGCCGGTGCCACACAATTGACCAGCGCGGACAGTTTGGGCAACAGCGGCAAGCTTGTGACCGGCCAGACGCTCGCGGTGACCGCTGCCAACTTCAGTAATGGAGGCCAAATCCAGAGTGGCGGCAATGCCACGCTGCGGTCGGCAGGCATCGTCAACAGCGGTCTGCTGCAGGCTGGCGGCAGTCTTCACATTAATCACAACGCCAACTTGACGAACCACTCCGGCGGTTCCGTGCTTGCCGCGGGGAATGTCAGTGCCGATACGTCCTCACTGCTCATCAATGAAGGTGTGATGCAAGCGGGTGGCATTCTCCAGATCGATGGCACGGGCACCGTGAACAATAGTGCCGGCGCAACACTCTACGGCACGCAACTCACCACGCTGCAACTTGGCGGCGGTTTGAGCAACGCCGGCACCGTGTTCGGCGCGCAGGGTGTCAACCTCATCACCGCGAGTCTGGGCAACAGCGGCACCTTGCGCAGCGGCGCGGCGCTCGACGTCGCCACGCAGGGCGATGCCGACAACAGCGGCACGGCCTACGCGCTTGGCCTTGCCAATTGGAATATGGGCGGCGCGCTGGCCAATGCCGGCGTGCTCGCCGCCGACGGCGATGTCACAGTGCTGGCTGCCAGCCTGGCCGGTAACGGCACATTGGCGGCTGGTTTGCAGAGCGATGGTTCGCTCGGCACCGCGGGCAACCTCAGCGTGACCACCTCCGGCAACTTGGCTGCGGGCGGTCGTTCCCTGGCGGCAGGCAACCTTGAGTTCGCCGGCAGCGCCATTGATCTTTCCGGCAGCCAGATGCGCGCCAGCAACATCACGCTTGCCGCGAGCCAAGGCAACGTAACGAATGCCGGTGGCGATCTTGCCGCTAATGGCACCGTCGCCATCACGACGCAAGCCAGTCTCGTCAACGGTGGATCGACAGCCGCGCAAGGCGGCAAGATCAGCGCCGGCACCCTCACCTTGCAGGCGGCGGCGCTGGACAACCGCAACGGTTTGCTGGTCCAGACCGGCACGTCCGATCTGAATCTCGAGTTGGCCGGAAACTTCGCCAATGCGAATGGCACGCTGGCAACCAACGCACACGATCTCACTATTTCTGCCGCGGCGATCGACAACACTGCCGGTACGATCCAGGACGCCGGCGACGGCACGTTGGGCGTCTCGACATCCGGCGACTTGACCAATATCAATGGCAAGATCGCCGGCAACGGCGCCCTTGCATTGCAGGCCAGCGGAATCCTGAGCAACGATGGCGGCTTGCTGAGTGTCGCGGGCAATGTTACGGCCACGGCCGCGAGTTTCGACAACGTTGGCGGCACGCTGATCGGTCAAAACGTTGATCTTACCGTCGCCCAAGTATTGACCAATACCGGCAGCGGCACGATCCAGGCCGGCGGTGCCCTGCAGCTTGATGCCGGCTCGTTGGACAACACCGCCGGCTATATAAAGGTCACCAGTACGCAGTCGTTGAACCTTGCGACCAGCGGCGCCTTGACCAATGGCATCGGCGGCTTCATCGGCGGCAACGGTGCCGCCGCGGTGCGTGCCGGCAGCCTCGTCAATGCGGGCCAGGTCTATGCCGGCGGCACTCTGAATGTGAGCTCGCAAGGTCAGTTCACCAACGACGGTGGTGCGGCGCAAGCACAAGGCACGGCCACCATCGCCAGCAGCGCGTTGAGCAACCGCCGCGGCCGCATCGAGGCCGGCAGCGGCGACAGCACCGCCAGCTTGAACCTGACCGCGGCGAGTCTCGACAACACCGGTGGCCGCATCGCCAATGCCGGCATGGGTGCCAGCACGTTTACAGTGATGCAGGGCGCCACCAACACAGGCGGCACCCTCGGCGGCCAAGGCGCGGTGACATTGTCGGCTGCAAGCCTGGACAATAGCCAGTCCGGCAAACTGGTCGCCGGCGAGTCGCTCACGCTGGGCCTCGGTAGCTTGAACAACGTCGCCGGCGACGTATACGCCGCCGGCGATCTCGACTGGAACAACGCCACCGCCAGCTTCACGAATACCCAAGGGTCGCTGCAGACGGGCGGCAATCTGTCGCTGGGTCTGGCTTCGCTCAACAACACCGGTGGCACGATCGCCAGCAACCAGAGCGGGACCCTCAGTCTGTCCAGCTACACCGATCTCGGCAAGGTCGCGGCCGGCGAAGACCTGTCGCTGACGCTCGGCGGCAACTACACCAACGTCGCCGGCAGCCAGCTCAGCGCCAACCGCAACCTCACTCTCAACGTGGCCGGCAATTTCGAAAACGCCACCGGCGCGACCCTGCAGGCGGTCAACCAGCTCGCTGTCAACGCGGCCAACATCGACAATGCCGCGGGTGCCACGCTCAACAGCGCAGCCACCGTGCTGACCGCGAACGGCGCGCTCACCAACGAGGGCAGCATCGAAGGCAACGCCATCACGCTCACCGCGGGGTCGCTGACCAATACCGCCAACATCATCGGCGGCAGCTTGACGCTCACGGCGGGCTCGCTCACCAACGGCGCCGATCTCGGCCTGGCCACCGACAACAATCCGTATCAGAGCGCGCTGATCGCGGGCGCCGATGACATCAACCTCTACATCAGCGGCACCTTGCTCAATCGCGATGCCACGATCTTTTCCCTCGGCACCCTCACTATCGGCGCTGACGCCAGCGGCGATCAGAGCCAGGCAGTGACCAACATCTCGGGCGACATTGAGGCCGATGGCCGCTTCACGCTCAATGCGCACCAGTTCACCAACAAGCGCCGAATCGTCAATACCGCCACGCACGTTTTGACATCGGCCGAACAGGCGGCCAACACCTCGACGACGACCAGCACGTTCGACTGGACGACAGACCCCAAGGCCGTGGCGTGGTGCGCCCAGTACGCGACCACTATCGGGGCGAATGGGCACGCGGTCCGCTGCGGACCCATGGGCTACTACGGCGATTCGGGCCACGAAACGCTGACTGAGCAAGTCCGGTCAGTCAACCGGCTGGTGAGCGCCAGTGCACAAAGCAAGCTCTTGGGTGGCGGCGACATCACCCTCAACGGGTCGGTGATGAATAACGCCTCCGTAATCGCCGCGGGCAACAATCTGATCATCAATGGTCAAAACGGCGGCAATGGTGGTGGCAATACGGCGGGTGCGACCGTGAAGAATGTTGCCTGGGTACCGACGGCAGTGGTGCAGACGACCGACCAGCGCGCGGTCGATGGCGATTATCTGGGTTCGCGTTGGTATTCCAATCGTGAGAACGGCGGGGCACCCTTGGTTTACTGGACCGGTACCTCGAACAGCACGGTTGCGCTTGATTCTTCCGGCAGCAATGGCTGGATCACGATTGCGCCCGGCGCGGGCCTCGCCGCCACCATGAGCGCCGGCAACACCGTTTCGATCACCGCGCACACGATCGATAACGCCACGGTGGGCGCCAACGGCCAGCCGGTACAACATGCGATCGGTTTGGGCGACAACAACGTGGGGCAGTCCGTGGGCGGCGGCAGTGCAGGCACGGTCGGGCAAGCCAGCGGCAACGCCGGCAGCATCGCAGGCATTGCACTTGGAAGCGCGCCAAATAAGACTGATGGTGGCACCCTGAGTCTGGCGACGGCGGGCAAGCCCGCTATCAGTTCGCCCGCATCTGTCGCGCCCGGAAGCACAGCGTCATCCGCGGCACCCCAGATGGTTTCCACCCTGGTCGGCCCCAATGCCAGCGCGCACTTGCCGCAAACCGGTTTGTACACCGTCAATGTGCAGCCCGACAGTCAGTTCCTGTTTGAAACCAACCCGCAGTTCACGCAATACAACAACTTCATCAGCAGCAATTATCTGCTGCAGCAGTTGGGCCTGAACCCGCAGCAGACGGAGCAGCGTCTGGGTGATGGCTTCTACGAACAGCAACTGGTGCTGGACCAGATCACCGACCTGACCGGTCGGCGCTACCTTGCCGATGACACGGATGCGCTGGACCAGTACCGCGACCTGATGAGCAACGCAGTCAACGTGGCCAGGCAGTTCGACTTGTCGGTGGGCGTGGCGTTGACGCCTGAACAGATGGCCGACCTCACCCAGGACATCGTGTGGCTGGTCAGCGTGAATGTGGATGGGCACCAGGTGCTGGAGCCAATCTTGTACCTGAGCGCGGCCGACGCAAAAAATCTTGCGGCCAGCGGCGCCACCATCGCCGGCAAGAACGTGATCCTGACGGCCAGCGGCGATCTCACCAACAACGGCACCATCAGCGCCAGCAACGACGCTCAGCTCACCGCGAGCAATCTGCTCAACAGCGGCACGATCAGTGCGGGCAATGACCTCAGCCTCACCGCCGCGCAGAACATCTTGAACGGCGGCACGCTGCAGGCAGGCGGCAACGTGAGCCTCATGGCCGGCAACGACGTGCTGAGCGGCGTCAACGTGGCGCAGAGTCTGGGTACGGTGAACCTCAGTGGTTTGAACACGGCGTTCAGCCCGGTGGCGCTCAGCAACCTGTCGCTGCCCGGTGCCATATCGGCCGGCGGCAACCTTGCCATCAGCGCGGGCCGTGACCTCAGCTTGGACGAAGCGCCCGTTTCGGCGGGTGCCAATCTCAGTTTGGCGGCAGGTCGTGACCTCACCGCCACGGCGTCCGCCATAGGCAGCGGTCAGAACGTGCAACTGCTGGCAGGCCGTGATCTGGACCTCAACGCCATCGCGCAGATGGGCGGTGTCGATGACGCCAGCCAATCGATAGTCAATACGATTCATACCGTGACCGGCATTACGGCAGGCGATTCGCTGCTGCTCGCTGCGGGTCACGACCTGACCAGCCAAGGCGCCCAGTTGAATGCGGGTAACCAGCTCGCGTTGAGCGCCGGTCACGATGTCACGCTGAATGCGGTGACCGACAACACCTTCACCGGCAGCGGTCAGGAGAGCGGGCAAACCTTCGTCACCCAGACGCAAAGCGACGATCTCGCTCGCGGTACCACACTTATTGGTGCCCAAGGCGTCACCGTCGCCGCAGGGCACGACCTCACGACCGAAGGTGCAACGCTGGAAAGCGACAACGGCGCCGTGAATCTCGCCGCCGGCGGCAACATGAATCTGAATGCCGCGAACGAAACCCACGCCAGCCAGTACCTTTCGATCAACGAAAGCGGTGGTCTGCTCTCCAGCAAGACCACCACGGTTGCCGACGACGTCACCGCCACGCACGCCGTGGGCACGGTCGTGAGTGGCAACACGGTCAACCTGCAATCCGGCCGGGACATGACACTGCAGGGCGCCACGGTGGTCGGCTCCAATGGCGTCACCTTGGATTCCGGTGGCGCCATCAACGTGGAGGCCGCCACCGATACCGTTCACGAGGACTATCAAAAAACGGTCAAGACCAGCGGGTTCCTGAGCGGCGGCGGTATCGGGGTTACGGTTGGCGAGCGCACGCAGCAGGTCACGACCGGCACGGACACGACCGCGTTGAATGGCTCCCTGATCGGCACGATCAACGGCAACGTCAACATCAATGCCGCGACGAACTATACGCAAGTGGCAAGTTCATTGCTTTCCCAGCACGGCGACGTGAACGTGCTGGCCGGCAACATCAACATCCTGGCTGGTGAGGAGAGCGATCACAAGGTGACAGACACGCTGTTCAAGCAGAGTGGATTCACGCTGGCGGTGGGTGGCGGGGCGGTGGGCGCGCTGGTGAGTTCGATCGAGACGGAGCGAAACCTGTTCGACACGGCGAACCAGGCCCACGATGGCCGCGTGAATACCATGGTCGCTGCCAACGCGGCCATTGCCGGATATCAGGGCTACCAAGCAGCTACGAACCTGGCCAGTCAGCTGGGTAGTTCCGGCGGCGGCGCCTCGGGCTTGAGCGTGTCGCTGACCTACGGAATGAGCGAGGCGACCTCGCATTCGGTGACGAATGCGACGCAAGCGGTAGGTAGCTCGGTGAGCGGTCAGAACATCACCCTCGTGGCTCGCGGCGGCAACGGTACGGCCGGCGACCTTGTCGTCACCGGTTCATCCATCAATGCGGCCCAGGATGCCAGCTTGGTGGCGGCGCATGACCTGTCGATCATGTCGGCGCAGAACACCTACGCCAACACCACCACCAACAAGAGTGAATCGGGCAGCGTGGGTGTGGCAGCCTCGATGGGGCAGGGTGGCGTGGCGTTGGGCGTGACCGTCAGCGCAGCGTATGGACATGGCGACGCCAACACGTCCAGCGTGCAGCAGGTCAACAGCCAGGTGAGCGCGGGCAACCAGTTGACGTTTGCTTCCGGCGCCGACACGACTCTGGCGGGTGCAGTACTGTTGGCGAATCAGGTGACGGGGCAAGTCGGCGGCAATCTCACGATCCAGAGCCTGCAGGACACCCTGCAGTCGCACAGCAGCCAGACCAACGTGAGCGCCAGCGCCACCTTCGGTTACGGCGCATCGGTCAGTGCTTCTTACGATCACGCCAGCTCGCACGCGAACTACGCGAACGTGGTGCAGCAATCCGGCATCGAAGCCGGTGATGGTGGCTACGACGTACACGTAGGCGGCAACACGAACCTCGTCGGCGGACTGCTGACATCGACTCAGGCTGCCGTCGATGCGAACCGCAACACGCTGACGACCGGCACACTCACAACCAGCAACCTCCAGAACGTCAGTGACGGATCCGCTTCAACCATGGGGTTGGGCGCAAGTTTCAACACCGGAGCTACTTTCGGCCAGGCGCTCAAAGACGATCCGAACAACAAGAATTATGCCGACCCCGGCAACAACAATTACCTGGCGGCCAACGGCGGCAAGTACGGGTTGGGCCGGGCCGTCGTGCAGAACCTGATGAACAACGGCAGCGCATCCAGTTCCTCTTCGGGCGAAACCCTGAGCGCGATCAGCGCAGGCAACATCCAGGTGCGCGACACGCAGCCCCGCACGGCCCAGACCCTCGCCACGCTGGAGGCCAACGCACAGGCCGATACCAACATGCAGGCCACCGCCCCGGACGTGGTCGCGTTGCAGAAGAGTGCAGCTGACGAGCAAACCGGCAATCAGTTGCTGTTCAATGCGGGGAGTTGGGCCACAGACCAAGGTGCGCTCAAGGATGCCTTGGCTGCGTTCCAGCGCATTGTCGGTTGCAAGATTGCATCGGGAACCAAGGTCTGTGAAACACAGCAATTGTCGGGCTCGTACGCGATCGCCCCTGATTCCGCGTTTAACCTGTTTCTCAACGGCATCAAGAACAATCCACAAGCGGCGGGTGACAACGCGGGCGACCTGGCGGTCTTGTTCACGACACCACTTTCCGCGGGCAATACCGTGGTGGTCAACGACTATTCGCCGGAGGTGAGTGGAATTGGGAGCCTGCTGGCAGGTTTCTGGAACAGCATCAATTCCAACCATGCTCATGGTGCATTGGGCACGACGGCAGGTGCGGCGCTCGCGGCGAAAGTGGCGGCCCAGATCAATCAAGCCAACAACGACTATGGTCTGGGGGTCACATTCAATCTCATGGCGCACAGTGACGGCACAGCCCAATTAATGCTCTCGATGGAGCAATATCCCACCGATTACCAGAACGCCAATGGCAATACGCCGACACTGGTGATGCTGGCGGAACCGTCGGCCAACGCGAAGGAATTTCAGGCGATCGTCAACGCGTATGACGAAAATGTCGGTGTCGTCTACTCGGCCAACCGCAATGATGCGGTGGCGACACTTGTGGGAGGCAATCCTCCGACAGGCGGTGACCCGAACAGCTTGTTCATCGCTGGTCCGGTCATTTTCGGTTCTGGCGGGTGGAGCTTAGCGTCGACTGCGGCGTCCGGAATTTCGAATCACAGAAGTGGCCCCGCAAAATTGAACAGCACGATAAGTGGCTGACCTGCTCCCCATCGGCGATGATGATCGCCGCAGAAGGAGCCAAGCATGAGTCGCAGACCACGTCGCAATCACTCACCGGACTTCAAGGCCAAGGTGGCGCTGGCTGCCGTCAGGGGCGAGAAGCCGCTGGCGGAGCTGGCCGAGCAGTTTGACGTCCATCCGAACCAGATCACGCAGTGGAAGGGCCAACTGCTCGAACGCGCCGCCAAGGCGTTCGGCGGTGGCCAGCCGACGGAAGCACCAGTGGACCTGAAGGCGCTGCACGCCAAGATCGGCGAGCTGACGCTGGAGAATGATTTTTTAGAACACGCGCTCGTCAAGGCGGGATTGCTGAGCGCAAAGCGATGATCGACCGCGAACACCCTCTGCCGATTGCCCGGCAGGCCAAGCTTGCCGGGATCAGCCGTGGCAGCGTGTACTACCTGCCCAAGCCGGTCTGCGAGGCCGATCTGGCGCTGATGCGCCGGATCGACGAACTGCACCTGGAATGTCCGTTTGCCGGCAGCCGGATGCTGCGCGACTTGTTGCGCCAGGAAGGCATCGCGGTGGGCCGCAAGCACGTGCGCACGCTGATGCGCCGGATGGGCATCGACACGCTCTACCGCAAACCCCACACCAGCAAGCGCCACCCTGCGCATCCGGTTTATCCGTATCTGCTGCGAGGCTTGAAGATTGACCGCCCCAACCAGGTCTGGGCCATGGATATCACCTACATCCCGATGGCGCGGGGCTTCGTGTACCTGGCCGCCGTGGTCGACTGGTACAGCCGGCGCATCCTGGCATGGCGGCTGTCGATCACGCTGGACACCGCGTTCTGCATCGAGGCGATCGAGGAAGCCATGCGCCGGCACGGCAAACCCGAGATCTTCAATACCGACCAAGGTTGCCAGTTCACCAGCGAGCCCTTCACGCGCGTGCTCAAGGCCGCCGGCATCGCCATCAGCATGGACGGCAAAGGCTGCTGGCGCGACAACGTGTGCGTCGAGAGATTGTGGAAAACGATCAAGTACGAGGAGGTCTATCTGAAAGCCTACGAGACGGTCAGCCAAGCAAGACAATCGTTGGCGAGCTATATCGACTTCTACAACACCCGACGACCGCACAGCAGCCTTGACCGGCAAACGCCCGATCAGGTCTACTTCAACCAACCGCTGCCCCTGCCCAAGGCAGCTTGAACCGAGCAGGCATCCACTTATCGAACCGGGTTCGACTGTTCAAACGGGTGGGTCCACTTCTATTGCTGTAGCGCGTTCGACGAACTCGACGAGCCTGGAAGGTGCGATCAATGCGTTGGCGGACAAGCTCGCCGCCACCCAAACCCCGCTGCGTGAGGCGATCGCGCGGTGCCCAGGTCGGACCTGGATCAACAAGCGGCAAGTTTTCCTGCGCTTGCAACGCGTCCGCAATTACATCTGTGCGTGCTGCGAACGGGAACTCGATCTCGATGAATTGGCGCGGATGGCCAATTATTCGTCATGTCACTTTCTCCGCACTTTCCACATGGTCTACCAAACCACGCCCCACGCCTACTTGACCGACCAGCGCCTGCAACGTGCGTGGCGGCTATTGCGGTCCGGTAACTTCGCCGTCACGGAGGTGGCCATGGCGAGCGGATTCGAAAATCGCAGCGCATTTTCGCGGTTGTTTCATCAGCGTTTTGGCGCTACCGCCCAGGAAACCAGAAGTCGGCGGAGTTTCCCGACGGCCGCATAAAGCGGCGTGACGCAATCGCGCAATCCGCGCAACGCACCAGCGAAACACCCGGCACGTGTGAATGGGAGCGACATATAAAAATGTCGTTAAGACGCCGCGTCACGGCGGCGCCTGCCGAATCACCACTGCCGGAGAGTCGCATGTCGAAGAATAAGCTGTGGGACGCCATCCAACAGGCATTTCTGGTATCCAGTGCACCTGTTGCCGCGCTAACGCTCGGAAGCCTCGCGTTGCCTGCCTTCGCGCAGAACGCAACCACGACACAGAACGGCCAGAAACCACAAACCCTGCAGACGATCGTGGTCACGGGTTCGCACATCCGCCGTGTGGACTTGGAAACATCCAATCCAGTCGTTGCCGTCACGGCGCAGCAGATTCAGGCCACCGGCAAGCAGACGCTGGGCGACATCGTTCAGAACCTGCCGGTCATAACGGGCGGCGTCGAGAATCCCAACGTCAACAATGGCGGTGGAAGTGGTTCCACGAACATCGGGCTGCGCGGATTGGGGGCCAGCCGCACCTTGATCCTGGTCGATGGCCAGCGGCTCGTCGGCTTCGAAGGCATCGTCGACCTGAACTTCATCCCGGTATCCGCGGTGCAGCGCATCGAAGTGCTGACCGATGGCGCCTCGGCCGTGTACGGTTCCGACGCGATCGGCGGCGTCATCAACATCATCCTGAAGTCCAACTATCAGGGCGCACAGTTCCAGGCCAACTACGGCATCTCCGACCATAGTGACGCCGAACGCAAGGGCGCCAACTTCCTCTTCGGACAGACTTCCGACAAGGGCAGCATCCTGGCGGGCGTGGAATACCAGCAGTTCAGCGAATTGCTGGAGTCGGCGCGCAAGTTCTCCAATTACGCCCTCTCGATAAGTACTTCCAGCGGCAGCGGCGTGTGCTCGCCGCTATCGGGTCATGCCGGATTCTTCGTTTGCCCCGGCGGTTCGTCCTCCGCGCCGCGCGACCGCATCAGGATTCCGAGCAAGGGTCTCGACTTGTCGCTGAACCAGAGCGCGGCAACCGCGGGCACCAGTCCCACCACGCTCAGCGACTATCATCCGTTTGTCAGTTCCCTTGACAAATACAACTACGCCGCGGTCAATCTGCTGATGACACCGCAGGAGCGCACCAACGCGTTCTTCAAGGGCGTGTATCACCTGACCGACAACATCGATTTCACGGCAACTTATCTGCACCAGAAGACCGTATCGGAAGCCCAGCTGGCGCCGCCGGTGTTCGGTACCAACACCGGCGCGACCATTGCGGCGAACAGTTACTACAACCCGTTCGGTGTCGACTTCACGCCCAGCAACGGCAATACGTTCCAGACACGCATGTTTCCGGTAGGTGATCGCATCTTCCACAGCGCCACCACCAAGGACCAGCTGGATACCGAACTCAAGGGCAATCTCAATATCCTCGGCCAGAACTGGACGTGGGATGTGGGCTACAACTATGGCCATGCTTCGCGCCTGGGAACCGACCTCGGCTTCCCCAACCAGTCGGCGTTGATGTCTGGCATGGGACCGTCGTACTTCGATGCAGCCACGGGAACGGTCGTCTGCGGCGTCCCCGGCGGTGCCCCGGTCGCGAACTGCACGCCGTTCGATCCCTTCAACCAGTTCAACCCGAACACGCAGGCGGTCGAGCGGGCATCCGCATCCCCTTCGATGGTCGATACGTGGTACATCTCTCGTACGTACCACGCAGACATCAGCGGCGGATTGTTTAATCTTCCGGCGGGCACCGTCCAGTTGGCGGCAGGCCTGAACTACAACAAGCAGTACACCAACAACACGGTCGGTCCGCTCATCCTGATCGAGGATCACCCCCCCTATTCCTGCCCGCTGGGCAGCGCATGCGCCTCGCACCTCCAGGGTGGGTTCAACGTCAAGGAGGCGTATGCCGAGGCGTTCATCCCGATCCTGAAGGACCTGCCGTTCGTCCATGAATTGAACCTGGACCTGGGTGACCGCTACTCGAAGTACAACGCGATAGGCAGCACCAACAACTGGAAAATCGCCTTCGAATACCGGCCCATCGACGATCTGCTGCTGCGCGGCACCGAGACCACCGTATTCCGCGGGCCCAGCATCGCCCAGGTCTTTGGACCACCCGGCAGCAGCGCGCCGTTCCTGAGCTACGATCCGTGCGACGGGTTCACGGGCGCGCCGGCCGGTAGCGGTCCCGCGATCGCATGCCAGAATGTGCCGACCAATGGCACGTTCAAGGACTTCTACGTTCAGACCCACCTGCAGACCGGGGCGATAGATGCGGGCTCGAAGTTCTTCGGCATCAATCTCAAGCCGGAATCCGGGAAGACGTTCGACTTCGGCGCGGTGTATTCGCCGCATTTTGTGCCCGGCCTGTCGATGAGCGTCGATTTCTGGCGCGTGTACCTCAACAACACGATCACGGCGGTGGGCATTCAGACATCGCTGATCGAGTGCTACGACGGCGTCCTGTCGTTCTGCCCGAATGTCCTGCCACGCGATCCCACAGGGCAGCCCCTGACGTGGAAGCAGCCGACCCAGAACCTGGGCCGGATCGACATGAAGGGCATCGATTTCCAGGCGAACTACAGGCTGCCGCAGTTCTCGTTCGGCCAGTTTGAGGTGGGCGTGCAGGGGACGTACATGAAAGAGGCCAGGTTCAACACCGCGCCGGGCTACCCGGGCAGCCTCGTGCTGAATGGAGTAGGCATGATGGGCACGTTCGGTTCGGCGCTTGGCAGCACCTGCCCGTTCCCGGCTGGCGGCCTGTGCTTCTTCCCGCGCATCCGTGCGACCGGCACCCTGGGCTGGCAACTCGGTCCCTGGGACGCCCAGTGGACCATGCGCTACATCAGCAAGTTCAAGGGCGGTTCGGCCGATCCATCACAGCTTGCCTCGATGGCCGCGCCCACGCCTGGAATCGTGTTCAACTACGGCGCAACCGTGTACAACAACTTGACGGTGGGCTACAACATCGAACCGATCAACACCCGGATCGATGTGGGCGTGGACAACATGTTCGACAAGCAGCCGCCCATGCTGTTCGCCAACAACAGCCTGAACGCCAACACCGACCCCGAGGACTTCGACGTGATCGGCCGCTATTACTGGGGGCGTGTCACGGTGAAGTTCTGATCGGCTCCGTCGAAGCCATCGAGCTGCACAACTCACGGCCGCACGGGTATTCTCGTGCGGCTCTTTGTTTTTCTGCGAACGATGACCGATTTCATCATCGAGCCGATAGTCGCGGCGCTACAGGCTGGTGATCCGCTTTTGGCCGAGCGGCTATGCCGGGAGCAGCTGCAGGCGAAACCGGATGCCGTGGACCCTCTGGTACTGCTCGCGCTCAGTCTGTGGCGGCAGGGCGACCACGCAGGCGCGTTGGACGTTTACGCGCGGCTGGCGCGTCTGCATCCCGAAGATGTCATGCACTGGCGCAACTACGCGGTCGCCCTGCGCAACGCCGGCGATTTGCGGGCAGCCGAACGCGCCTATGAAACCGCCGTGCGGCTGACGCCGGACGATCCCGAACTGCTCGAACTGCACGGGCTGATCCAAATGGATCTCGGCAAGTTCGTCGAAGCGCGCGACACTCTGTTGCGGGCGTTCGGCAAATCGCCGGATACCCCTGCGATTCGAATCCATGCGGCGCAGTCTTGCTCGATCTGCCGCGACTTTCGCGTCGAGGAGCTGCTGAAACCTTGGCGCACATGGCTGCCGCTGGAAGAGGACCTGCAGTTCGAGTTGGCCGAAGTGCTGATCCAGCAAGGGGAGGCGCTGTGCGCCCTGGAGGTGTTGGAAGACCTGTTGCGTCGCGCTCCTTCGCACGTCACCGTGCAATTGTCCCTGGCCAGCGTGTATGAACGGGTCAACAGGCTCGATGACGCCGAAGCGATGCTGCGGACCATCGAAGCGTCCGGTGCGTCCGCGGACCAGAACGTGCGGATTGCGATCGAACGGCAACGCGCGCAACTGGCAGCGCGTCGCGGCGACGCCGCCGGGGCGCGGGAAGCACTGGAACGGCTTGGTCCGGCAGGAGATTCGGATGCTGGATACTGGTTTGCGTTGGCAAAGGTCTGCGACAAGCTGGGCGATCCGGCGGCCGCGATGCGCGCGCTCGAGAAAGGGCATGCCAGCCAAATTCTGGAACTCAAGACGGCTGTCCCCCACTATTTCGAAGCCGGCGCCGAAGTCCTGCCCAACGAGCGTGCGCGTGTCGCAGCGGCAGATTACCGCGAATGGCCGATTTTGAGCGCCCCGGATGTTTCGCAGTCACCCGTGTTCGTGGTGGGTTTCCCGCGGTCGGGCACGACACTTCTGGAGCAGATGCTGGATGCGCATCCACGCCTGCAGTCAATGGATGAACGTCCATTTTTCAACACGCTGGCCGGACAGCTCGAACGCAGCACCGGCATCGAGGTGCCGGATGGACTCGGCCGTTTGGACCAGCGCGACTGCGACGAGCTGCGCAAAGGTTACGTGATCCTCGCTTGCGGCAAGATCCCTCGCCGCTGGGATGCGCGGCTCGTGGACAAGAACCCGCTGAACATGATGTGGCTGCCCATGATCCACCGCATGTTCCCGAACGCCAAGTTCATCCTTGCCGTACGCCATCCCTGCGACGTGATCCTGAGCTGCTACATGCAGAATTTCCGCGCAGCCGTGCTGGCCGTCGCCGGCCAGTCACTCGAACGCCTCGCGCGCGCTTACGTCGCGGCGATGGAAAGCTGGCTTTACCACGTCGGAATTTTCAAACCGGACGTGTTCGTGTCGCGCTACGAGGATCTGATCGCGGATACGCGTGGCCAGACGCGCCGGATCGCCGGATTCCTTGGCCTGGATGATGCGGATTCGATGCTGCACTTCGATGTGCGCGCGCGGGAGAAGGGCTACATCAAGACTCCGAGCTACACCCAGGTCATCGAACCAATCAACCGCAGTGGCATTGGTCGCTGGCATCGCTATCGCGAATACTTCGAGCCGGTACTGCCGATCGTGCAGCCGATGCTCGCGTACTGGGGCTATGGCGCCGAAGTCTCCGCGGCGGCAGAGGCGCGCTGAAGTGGGCGTCAACGACAGGCTGTTCCAGGCGCCGGCGCCGGACCTGGCAAGGATCAATGCGCGGCTCGAGAGGTTGCCGCCAGTATTGGCCGAAATGATCAGGGATGCCGGCGAGGCACTTGTGACGGGCGATTTGCGCGTCGCGCAGTCCGTGCTGGCGCGTGCGCTGGCGCTTTCACGCGATCAGCCGGACGTGCTGCGCCTGTATGGTCTCTTGCTGGCGCGGATTGGCAATCTTGCCGCGGCGGTTGCCAACTTCGAGAGCGCGATCCGCGCGGCGCCCGATGATGCGATGGGGTATTGGCAATACGCGCAGGTGTGTGAGGAAGCGGGGGACGTTGCGGGTGCGCTGCGGCTGCGCGAGAAAGCCGTGCAGCTTTTGCCCGATTCGGCGATGGCTTGGGCTGATCTCGGTGAACATTTGTCCCGCCATGACGAAACCGAACGTGCGTTGCCGATCATCGAAAGGGCTCTCACACTTGCGCCAGACTACGCGCCGGCGCAGTTGATGCTGGGCAACACGCTGGTGGCCTGCGGTCGCGCAGGGGAAGGCGCGGCGGCGATACGGCGCGCGATTGCCATCGAGCCCGCGTTCGGCGCGGCGTGGCTGGCTCTGGTGGACATCAAGACGGCTCGGGTCACCGACACGGAAATCGGGCAGATGCGCGAGTTGTTGGGCGGCACGAACATCAACGAGGGCGAGCGCACGGCGATCCAGTTCGCGCTTGCAGGGGCATATGAGAACTGTGGGCGGTACCCCGAAGCTTTCGAGCTGTTCACGGCAGCCAATGCCCGCCGCAAGTACGAAATTGGTGCATGGGATCCCGGCCGATTCCTCGATCAGGCCCGGCTCACGTCCCAGGTTTTTGGTGCCCCGCATTCTGTGGCGGGTGATCCGCAGCTTGGCAAACAGGCGGTTTTCATCGTCGGCATGCCCCGTTCCGGCACCACCCTGGTCGAGCAGGTCCTGGCCGCGCACCCGCAGGTGAACGGGGCGGGAGAGCTTGGCGAGTTGGCGCAGGTGTTGACCGAAGAATCAGCGCGCCTGCAACGACGCTTCCCCGAATGGGTTCCCGTGGCAACCTCAAAGGATTGGCAGCGGCTGGGGCAGCGTTATCTCGAATTGACCGCGCGCTACCGCGATGGGTATACGCGATTCACCGACAAGATGCCGAACAACTGGCAGGCATTGGGGGCGATCCGGGCGATGTTGCCTGGAGCGCGCATCGTGATCTGCCGGCGCGATCCCGTGGAGACCTGCTGGTCTTGCTTCAAACAATATTTTCCCCGTGGCTGGACGTTCACATGCGACTTCGATCACCTCGGAACGTTCTGGAAAGCCTTTGACCATGCGGCGACGTGGTGGGCCGTGCATGAATCCGAACACATCCGTGAACAGCATTACGAAGCCTTGACGGAAACGCCGGAAACCGAAATCCATGCGCTGCTCGAATTCTGCCGGCTGCCGTTCGATCGGGCTTGCCTTGCGCCCCACGACGTGCGGCGCAACGTCCACACCCTGAGCGCCGCGCAGGTTCGGGAACCCGTACACCGGCATCGTTCCACCGCAGCGAGCTATGAGGCCTTGCTCGATCCGCTGCGACAGGCGCTCGGACTCGAACCCTGGGCCCGGGAGACGCAGTCCCGCGCGTGAACCATCCGGCGGCTCAGGTTTCCGGGATCTGCAACAGCTCCGGGACGAATCGCGCGTAATGTACCCACCGGTTCACGGATTTTGCGTGAACCGGTTGCCGCGCCTGCCACAGGCTGGCGGTGCTGATCGTGTTTTCGGGCCGCGCCTCGGAATGGATTTCCCCCGGGGGCCGTGGCTGGATGCCGATCCACTGCGCCAGAGCAGCGACGACACCCGCGGGATTCGCGACCAGTTCCTCGTACCGGACGGCACGGATCGAATCCGGGTACAGCCGGGTCCAATGCGCCATCAATCTTTCGCAGTCGCGCATCACCAGTGCGATGTCGCCGAAGTCGTAGGCGTAGCCTTGCACGTCTTCCAGGAAACACTGCATCCACAATGACAGCGCCGTATCGCGGGGCCTGCGCTGGCAGTGGAC
>Ga0209061_1003001_pt1 | contig 19406 bp, 19 predicted proteins | sample Coa_R1_10_FD_187157 | JGI IMG/M metagenome (GOLD analysis project Ga0209061, IMG submission 187157) | Surface soil microbial communities from Centralia Pennsylvania, which are recovering from an underground coalmine fire - Coalmine... | ecosystem: Environmental > Terrestrial > Soil >...
GCCCGTATATCGTTGACGCGGAAAGGGTCATCTACCGGCACTGTTGCAACGACCCGTTGAGGCCAAGGCACCGGATCTTCCGCGAAGGCCGGAACTTCCGCGATCTTCAGCCACGGCCGGGCGCGGCGGAACGAGGCAAGGGCAAGCGGCCACGGCACTACCACAACTTGAACTCGTAGTGTCCTTATGGTGACGAGACTTCGATGGTCAGGCCGGTTTACTACCTCGGTCCGGGCACGATCCTGGTCACGCACCCGGTCGCCGGCCAGCCCGCCCTGCTCGGGTTCGCCGGCCGGCCTGCGCCCGCTGGCCGAGCTGCTCAACCCGGTCATGATCAAGCTGGCGGGCCGCAGGCACATGAGGATGGCCGCGCAGATCCGGCACGTCGGCCGGCGCTCGGGCCGGCCCCGCGTCACCCCCGCCGGCGCGCGGCTCACCTGCGACACGTTCGTCATCCCGCTGACCTTCGGGAACCAGTCCGGCTGGTCACGCAACGTCCGCGCCGCGGGCGGCTGCGAGATCCGCGTCGACGGCGTCGACCACCGGGCGGACCGGCGGCGGTTCGTCGACGGGCCGGAGGCCACGGCCATCGTTCGTCAGCGTTCGGCCCGGTCGAGCGTGCCATGTTCCGCGTCCCCGGGATCAGGCAGTACCTGCTGCTGCGCCGCGCCGCAAGCTGACGCCAAGGACGGCCCCGACTGTCGCATATGCTGCTGTTTCCCGGGACTGGCTGGCCAGGGGTGACGGCGGTAGCGACATGACAGACCTGCAGGGCGTGATCGGGCTGCTCCACCGGGCCGACTGGACCCGGCTCAGCCTGTCTGCCGGCGTGCACTCCGAAACCGACCAGGACCTGTGGATGAGTCGCTCGCGCGCGACGAGGCCACGCTGGGTCCCCGGGGGTCGCGTTTGGAGATTCCGGGAAAACCCGGAGAGCAGCCCGCTGACCTGGGAAGAGGCGACCGGTGAAGGACTGGCGGGTTATCACTCCTGGGACACGAGGCTGCTGATCGCGCCGGGCGGGCGCTACCGCCAGGAGTACCAGGATGAGCCTTCCGGGCGGGCCATTGGCAGCGACGGTGAACGCAGCTGGGTATGGCGTCCGCAGGATCCGGCGCCGCAGGGGCATATCGCACACAGGCTGCCGTTGCCGCAACTGTTCTGCCCGTCCGACCTGCTCACCGAGTACAGGCTGGAGGTGCGGGGGCCGGTGACCGCCTGCGACCGCGGCGCGATAGCGGTCCAGGCCACCCCGCGGGCCGGCACCGGGCCCGGCCTGCGCACTTCTCTGTCTGACCGGCTCGACGTGATCGTCGATGCCGAGCTCGGCATGCTCCTCCGCTACGAGGCGACGTTCGAAGGCCAGCGGCTCAGCCTCACGGAGTTGACGGCCGTCGTGCTAGACCCGCCGGAAGCGGCGGACCTTTCCCGGTTCGCGCCGCCCGCGGGCAGCCGGATCAGCCAGGATCCGGAGGGCAGCCCGCGGGAGACGGTCAGCGGGCCAGGCCGGGAGGCGGCGGAGACCGTCCTCGGGCTGGCCATGGGCGGTCTCGGGGCCGGCGTCCGGTTGGCGCCGCACCTTCCGGGCCGGCACAACATCGGCGAGGGCGACCTCCAAGAGGCGATGCCACCCGCCGAGCCGGCCGTACTCGAGCCGGAAGGCGCCCCGCCACCCTCCGATGATCTGCTGTACCTGCTGTCCCGCAGCGGCGACATTCCGGCCTTCACGGCCATCCTGGACGAATGGCAAGACCTGACCGCCATGCCGGCGCAGGCTCCGGATTCGCTGCGTGCCCGGGGCCACGGCGGCGTGGGCTACCTCCTCGACTCGCTTCCTGCGCTGACGCACGGGAAGCCCGTAGTCCACACGGTTTCCCGCCTGCGCGCCAGCGGCCGGGACAAGTACCGCATCGACTACCTGACGGGCCGGAACCACCCGAAGACGATCGCCTGCGATGGGGAGCATCGCTGGCATGTGTTCGCGGACCGGACCATGGTCGGGCCGACCAGACCGATGGGCGGCCACATGGCCACCGTGGTCGACTCGTCCTGGCTGCTCGGCTGCCGGCTGTCGGGCGGCGCGGAGATCAGCTACCGCGGCCGTCGCGCTTACCAGCTCCGCGTGGCCAACGGCGGCGATGGCTGGTGGGGGGCACCGGTGGCGTTCTTCCCCGCCGACGTGATCGTGGACGCCGAGCTCGGCTGCCTGCTCCGGCTGATCTCGTTCGCAGGCGGCAAGCCAGAGTCGTGGTACGAGCTGAGCGGCATCGGCACCGAGCCGATCCCGGCCGCGGAGTTCCACCCGGATATCCCGCCTGGCGTCCGCGTCGTCGAAGAGACGGGTCGCCCGTTCACTGACTGGGCAGCCACCATGCCGGGCGCGACCGGGTGCGCGGTGCGCACCGCCGCCGACGTCGTCCGCCGGACGAGCGACGCGGTCTCCGCCGCCCGGAGCTTCCTGGATGACCTGCGCGGCAGGAGTCGCAGCTAACGCGCCAGTGCGGCCAGCGGACATGGTGAGGGGCGCAAGAACGTCCGCCTTCCGCGTTGCCGGGTCCGCTTCGCCGGCGGTGGCGGTGGATCGCGCCAGGGCTACGTCTCGCGGCGCTCTTGGCTGCGGGCGATCCGCCCGCCCGGGGAGCGGCGTGCCACACCTGCGCGCCGCGCTGGCCGGCCGCCTGAGTCGATGGCGGGGTGCCTGCTGTCACGCCGACGGCTCGCAGGGCAGCTGCCGGGCGGTCGCGCCGGGCGCAGCTCGATGTGGTCCACCGACCGCGCAGCGACCTGACCAGGAACGCGGCCAGATCCAGGGTGGACTGGTCGGCCCGGTGCAGGTCCTCGATGACGAACATCACCGGCCGGGCCGCGCTCAGCCGCCCGAGCAGGCCCAGCACCAGCTCCAGCAACTGCCCGGCCTGGAGGCTCTCGCCGAGCGCCGTATCGCACCTGCAGGGCTGCGCCGCTGCGGTCAGCCTTCGCTGCCGGCGATCGTGGTGAGGGCGTCGATCCGGCTGCCGCGCTCGCCGCGGGTCAGCCAGCGGTAGCCGGCGTAGCCGAGCATGGCGGCGACGAAGGACATGACCAGCATGATCGTGCCGAGCGCGTTCAGCGCCGGGCCGCCGTTGCCGCCGCGCTGCTGCGCGTAGATGTACACCGACATCGGCGTGTTGCCGGAGTTCGAGGACAGCAGGTCGACGAGGACGAAGTCGTCGACGACGCCGGAGAAGACCAGGACCGCGCTGGCGAAGACGGCCGGGGTGAGCAGGGGCAGCATGACCCGGTAGGTGGCCTGCCACGGGGGGGACCCCAGGTCGGCCGCGGCCTCCTCATACTGCCTGCCCACCGTGGCCAGCCTCGCCTGCACGATCAGGGCCGGCCAGCTGACGTTCCAGGTGACCAGGGCCAGGATCTCCGCGAGCGAGCCCAGGCCGACGGGCGTGAACAGCCGGGTGAACACGAAGAACATCGCGACGCCGAAGATCAGCTCGGGGATCACGAAGGACAGGATCATCACGAAGTTGAAGCCCGTGGCGACCGGGCCGCGCCAGCGGTTGATGCCGAGCGCGAACGCGACGCCGAGCGGCACGGCGATCAGGGTCACGTACACCGACAGCCGGATGGTCTGCACCACCGCGGCGTGCAGGTCCGGGTCGTGCAGCACCGAGTTCACCGGGTCGGTGAAGTACCAGCGCCAGGAGAAGCCCTGCCAGGCGCTTTGCGACTTCCCGTTGTTGAACGAGAACAGCACCGCCAGCGCGACCGGCACCAGCGACCAGATCAGGTACAGCCAGGCGAAGCCCTCGAGGAACCACGGGCGCCGCCACGGGTTGCGGCGCAGCCTGCCGCCGCCGCCGCGGGTGCGCGCCGCCGCCGCGGCGGTCACGCCGCGCCCCGGGACGAGCGGTTGGTCGCCACCACGTAGTAGGCCATGGGGGCGATCAGCACGACCAGGAACAGCAGCGAGAACACCGCCCCCTGGCCCTCCAGCACTCCCCCGGACGACGACAGCTGGTCGTCGATCACGTTGCCGAACATCGTGGTGCCGGTGGTGCCGGACAGCAGCTGGTTGGTGAAGTAGTCGCCCAGCATGGGCAGCACCGTGATCAGCATCCCGGTCAGGATCGGCTGCCTGGACAGCGGGAGGGTGATCCGGACGAAGGTGCGGACCCGGCCCAGGCCGAGATCGCGGCCCGCCTCGATCAGCGCCGGGTCGATCCGGTCCAGCCCCGCGTACAGCACCAGGATCAGGTAGGGGATGTAGCCGTAGACCAGGCCGAGGATCACCGTGATGCCCAGCCCGCCCAGCCAGTCGACCGGCTGGCCGGCCAGGTGCAGGAAGGCCAGCGCCTTGTTCACGTACCCGCCTGTCTGCAGCAGGTCGATCCAGGCCAGCATGCGCATCATGTAGCTGATCCAGAACGGCGCGATGAGCAGGACGAGGAACAGCGCCTTGCGCCGGCCGGCGAACCTGGCCACGAAGTACGCGACCGGGTAGGCGATCAGCAGCGAGATCAGCGAGGCGGCGGCCACGTAGCCGATGGTCCTGACGATGATCGGGCCGACGAACGCCGACGGCCCGGCCAGGTCGCGCCAGGCCGCGGTGAGGTTCGCCGCGCTCCACCGCAGCGGGTTCCACACCGCGACCGGGTTGCCGAAGACGTCCAGCTGGCCGCCGGCGATGGCGAGTATCGCGTAGAAGGGCACGACGAACAGCACCGCCAGCCAGATGATGCCGGGCGCGGCGAGCGCGGCCCAGAACAGCCGCTGCCCGGTGCCGCGCGGCCGGCCCGCGGCCGGCGGTGCCGCCGCCCGCCCCATGCCCGGGCCTAGGCGCTCTTGGCCTGCAGCCACGCCTGCTCCCACAGCGCGTTCGCGGACGCCGGGATCTCCAGCTCCATGACCCCGCGCCGGAAGTAGGACGGCAGCACCACGGTGGACATCAGGCTGGGCGGCAGCAGTTGCTCGGCGACCAGGCGCTGCGGGGTGACGCCGTTGATCGGCTGCATGTAGCCGTTGTAGCTGATGTTGGTCAGCACGTTGCCGAGGTCGAGCATGTAGTTGAGGAACAGGTGGGCGAGCACCGGGTTCGGCGCGCCGCGCAGCACGGTCATCGTGTCGTTGGCGACCGGGCCCCGGCCGTCGGCCGGGAACCAGTAGCCGACGACGTCGACGTTCACGCCCTTCGGCATGTACGACGCCGCGGTGGCCATGTCGCCGGACCAGGCGTGGTGGATCCAGATCTGCCCGTCGGGCACCTCGGTGTAGTCGTTGTTGTCGATGTGCACGTTGGTCAGCTTGGCCAGGTCCTGCAGGGACCGCCCGGCCGCGGCGATCTGGCCCGGGTCGGTGGTGTTGAGGTCGAAGATGCCGTCCCTCATCAGCCCCAGGCTGATCGACTCCCGGGCGTCGTCGAGGATGGCGACCCGGTTCTTGTACTTGGCCTGCCAGGGCATCGCCCAGCCGTTCGGCATCGCGTACGGGTTCTCGTCGACGTGGTCCTTGCGCCACGCGATGCCGGTCGTGTAGATCGTGTAGGGCACCGTGTAGCGCCACCTGCCGTCGTAGAACGGGTCGGTGAAATCCGGCCAGGCCTGCGAGATGTTCGGGATGTAGCTGTGGTTGAGCGGCTGGATCAGCTTCCCGTACACCAGCTGCCCCATGACGTCGACGGTGGGGAAGAAGACGTCGGCGTTCAGCTTCCCGCTGGCCAGCTTGGCCAGCGCCACGTCCATGTTCTCGAACGTGGTCACCTCGACCTTGCAGCCGTACTTCTTGCCGAAGTCGGTCAGGCACTGCTGGTTGATGTAGGCGACCCAGTTGAACAGCCGCAGCGTGGCGTTCTTCTCCGGCGCCAGCCCGGCCGCGATGGCCGGGTTGTCCGCGAAGACCGGCCAGGTCACCGGGTGGTCCGGCCGGGGAAGCGGGATCGTGTTGCCGGTGGTGGTCCCGGTCGTGGCCGGCGAGCCGGACCCGCACGCGGCCAGCAGCGAGCCCGCGCCGCCGGCCAGCAGGCCCGCGGCCGCGGTCCGCGTGATGAAGCCGCGCCGGGACAGCAGCCCCTCGGCCCGTCTGTCTTCGGTCCAGCCTTCTCGTGGGTGCATCCCGGGTCACCTCTTTCCCCGCGGCCGCTGCTCCCGCGCCTCCCGGTTCTCCCGGGCCTCCCGGTTCTCCCGGGTGTCTCGGCGGCCGATGACGGTTGCTGACAGGACGGGCGTGTCCGGTTCCCTCGCGGTTGACTGAACAGTCCGTCAATAACAGGTACTCGCGCCCGGGCCCGGCGCGCAAGCGGCGGCAGGTAACGGTTCATGCACCGGCCCCCGCCGCGGCCCGGGCGAACACGCCGAAGTTGTGCACCAGCCGGTCGATGTCGGCCTCGTCGTGCTGCACCGAGATCAGCCACTGCTCGATCTTCCCCCACGGCGGCAGGAACACCCCGCGGTTGTGCTGGTACAGCCAGTGCGCGTGGCTGTAGGAGTCCTCGACCGCAAGGAAGCCGCGGTAGTCGGTGACCGGCCGGGCGGCGAAGACGACGCAGCCCTTGGCGCCGGCGGTGACCACGTGCGCGGTCAGGCCGCTATCGGTGATGTGCCGCTCGATCCCGGTCTTGGCACGGCGGCGCAGCTCCTCGATCTTCTGGTAGGCGCGTGGCGTGGCCACCTCGGTGAGCATGGCCCGGGTGGCGGCCATGGCCAGCGGGTTGCCGTTGAACGTGCCGACCATCTCGTAGCCGCCGGCGGCGACGTGGTCCATGACCGCCTCGGTGCCGCCGATGGCGGCGACGGCCACGCCGCCGCCCAGCGACTTGGCGAGCGTGATCAGGTCGGGGCGGACGTTCTCGGCGCGGGTGACGCCGCCGGGGCCGACGGTCAGGCCGGTCTTGACCTCGTCGAAGGTCAGCAGCGCCTCGTGCTCGTGCAGCAGGTCCCGCAGCGCGGCCAGGTAGCCGGGCTCGGGATGGATGATGCCGGCGTTCATCATGATCGGCTCGACGATCATGCCGGCCACCCGGTCCTTGTGCTCGTCGAGCAGCCTGGCCACGCCGCCGAGGTCGTTGAACGCCGCCACGAGCGTCAGGTCGGTGATGGCCCTGGGGATGCCGGTGGACGACGGGGCGCTGGCGGGCTTGTGTTTCGGCCCGGCCTCATCGGGCGCCGGGGCGACCGACACCTGCACCGAGTCGTGGTGGCCGTGGTAGCAGCCCTCCGCCTTGATGATCAGGTCCCGGCCGGTGATCGAGCGCATCAGGTGCACCGCGTCCATGGTGGCCTCGGTGCCGGAGTTCGCGAACCGCCAGCGCGGCAGGCCGAAGCGGCGGGACAGTTCCTCGGCCACCGCCAGCGCGTCCGGGGTCGGCTGGGCGAAGTGCGTGCCGCGCCCGGCCTGGCTGGCGATCGCCTCGGCGATGGCGGGGTGGGCGTGGCCTGCCAGGGCGGCGCCGTAGCCGCCGTGCAGGTCCACGTACTCGTTGCCGTCCACGTCGTACACCTTCGAGCCGCGGCCGTGGCTGAGCCAGACCGGCTGCGGCGCGGTGATCTGCCAGCTCGAGGTGACGCCGCCGGCCAGGCGGGCGGGCGCGCGGGCGGCGAGGCGAGCGGAGTTCGGCTGGCGGCGGACGAAGATCTCCTCCTGCTCGGCGATGAGCTCCTTGAGCCGCGGGCCGGGCCCGGTGCTTCCCGCGGCGGCGGGCCCGGTGCTGCCCGCGGCGGCGGGCCCGGTGCTGCCCGCGGCGGTGTTGCCGGCGCGGGCGGCGCCCTGGGCGCGGGCGGCAGCGGCGGGGTCGGCGCCGTGCTGGACGGTCATGACGGCTCTCCACTGATTTGACTGAACGTTCAGTTTACGGAGTCCGGGACCGGGTGGCAAGGGCCGGGTCCGCGCTGGTCGCATGGCCGATGCACCTGCTGAACTTCTCCAGCGTCGGTTCGGCCGACTGGGCAGGGTTCAGCGGGTTCCTCAGATTCGGTCACCCCACGTTCGAGGCGGACGCGATCATCTCCATGTGCATCGTCATGCTGGCGGTCTCGGAGATGGCGGACAAGAGTCTGACCCCGGCCGATCTGGCCCGCGGCCTGGCCACCGACGGCCCGCCGGCAGCCCTTGCCGGGTTCATGAACGCCTTCCCCGACACCGGCTTCGCGGACAACGCCGGCCTGGTCGGCCTCACCAGGGTCCGCGGCCGCTGGGTGGTCAGCGTGTGCGGCGTGCTGCTGATGCCGCTCGGCCTGGTGCAGAAGGTGGGCCAGGTCGTCGCCAACGTGCCCGGTCCGGTGATCGGCGGCGCCGCGACCGTGATGTTCGCGATGGTGCCGCGGTCGGCATCCGGACCCTGCACAAGACCTCGTTCGACGGCAGCCACAACCTGCCGATCGTCGCGGTGTCGCTCGCGGCCGGGCTCATCCCGACCGTGCAGCCGGCCATCTACGAGCACTTCCCCACGGCTTCCAGGTCATCTTCGGCTCCGGCATCACCTCGACGGTGATCGTGATGTTCGCGCTGAACCTGCTGTTCAACCACTGGACCCCGCGGGGCCGCGGGCGAGCACGCGGACGCCGACCGCGGTGCGCGAGGGCGCGGCCGCGCCGGACCTGGCCGGTGACTACCCGCGCGCCCGGTCGCGGCGGGCGTCCCCGGCGACGGCGCGGGCCGCCGGGCCGCGCGGCCTCCGCGGCGATGATCGCGGCTCAGCCAGCGGCCTCCGCGGCGATGGCCTCGGACATCTCCCTGGCGATGCGCTTGAGCTCGGGAACGATGCGCGCCGCCGCGTCGTCGGTCATCCGCGGCTGCGGCCCGGATGCGGAGATCGCCAGCGCGGCCGGGGCGTCCGGCACGGCCACCGCGAAGCATCGCACGCCGACCTCCTGCTCGCCCTCGTCGACGGCGTAGCCCTGCCTGCGGATCACCTCGAGGTGAGCGAGCAGCAGGCCCGGGTCGGTGATCGTGGCGGGCGTGAACGCCGGCATGCCGGCCCGCTCGAGCAAGGCGCGTGCCTGGCCGGGCGGGAGGTCGGCGAGCAGGGCCTTGCCGACCGCGGTGCAGTGCGTGCGCACCCGGCGTCCCGGCTCGGTGAACATCCGCATCGAATGCGGGCTGGGCACCTGCGCGACGTAGACGACCTCGTCGCCGTCCAGCATCGCCAGGTTCGCCGTCTCCCCGGTGAGCCGGACCAGCTGCGCCAGGTACGGCCGCAGCCACGTGCCGAGCACGCGGCCGGAGATCTCGCCGAGGCGGACCAGCCTCGAGCCGAGCGCGTAGCGCCGCGAGGCCTCCTGCCGGACGTACCCGCGGTTGACCAGCGTGCGGATCAGCCGGTGCACGGTGGGCAGCGGGAGCCCGGACGCGGTGGCCAGCTCGGACAGGCCCAGCGCCCCGCCGGCGTCGGCCAGCGTCTCGAGCAGGTCGAAGGCCCGCTCGATGGACTGGACCCCGCCCGCTGCCGCCGCGCGCGGAGTGCGGCCGGTCTCGTCGCCGCCGGCCGCCGCCAGCCTCGAGGACTCCGTCACGATTTCCATGATACAAAATTGATAATTCATCTGACAAAACAGGCGGCGCGGCCGGGCGGCTCCGGTCCCGATGCGCCCACGGGAACGTACGACGCCGGGGACGCCCATGGTAGGCCGGCCAGTTGCCCGGCGGCTACAGCGGGCCGGCGATCTGGACCGGGTGGCCAGTCAGCCGGGGCAGCGGCCAGAAGCCGTCGCGCGCGGCGTAGCGCAGGCTGCTGCCGTCTGGGACCACAGGGGCACGCTCGCCCAGGTGGCGGATCGTCCTGGCCGTAGCACTCTGAAATGGCCCACTGTTCTCCATTGAAGTGGCCCCACCTGGAGGGGTGCAGGGGGCAGTAGTTCTCCTCTGATCTGGCTCCACCTGGCAGCGACACGCCGGGCGGGTTGCGGGCAAAGTGGTGCGTCTGGGTGAATAGCTGGTCACAGTCAGCCGTTCCGCGTCGCAGGTGGGGGCCGGATGGGACGGGACAAGGTGGCGCTGTTCGCGGCGATCCGCGAGGATCACCGGCAGGGTCTGGGGATCCGGGCGCTGTCGCGCAAGTACGGGGTGCACCGGCGGATGGTGCGGGAGGCGCTGGCCTCGCCGGTGCCGGTGCCGCGGAAGGCGCCGGTGCGGGTCGCGCCGGTGCTCGGGGCGGTGACCGGGTGGATCGACGTGATGCTGGCGGGGGACCTGGATGCGCCGCGTAAGCAGCGGCACACCGCGAAACGGGTGTGGGACCGGCTGCGGGAAGAGCACGACGCGCAAGTGTCGTATTCGTATGTGGCCAAGTACGTGGGGCGGCGGCGGCCGGAGATCGAGGCGGAGCACCGGGCGACGGCGGCCAGCGTGGAGGGGTTCGTGCCGCAGGCCAAGGAGCCGGCCGCGGAGGCGGGCTTCGGGCCGGTGACCGTCGAGCTGGCCGGGTCGCCGGCGGCGTGTCACCTGTTCGCGTACCGGCTGTCGTGTTCTGGGTTCGGGGTGCATCGCGTGTTCGCGTCGTGCGCGCAGGAGGCGCTGCTGGAGAGGCACGTGACTGCGTTCGAGGTGACCGGCGGGGTGCCGTGGCGGCACATCCGGTATGACAACCTGACGCCGGCGGTGGCCAGGGTGCCTGGCCGGCCGGGACCGCAAGGAGACCGCGAGATGGCAGGCGTTCCGGTCCTGGTACGGGTTCTGCGCGTTCTATTGCGAGCCGGGCCCGGCTGGCGCCCATGAGAAGGGCGGCGTGGAGGGGGAGATCGGCCGGTTCCGGCGGAATTTCCTGCTCCCGGTGCCGCGGGTGCCGTCGCTGGGGGCGCTGAACGAGATGCTGGCCGAGGCCGGCCTGCGGGACGCGCGGCGGCACATCGAGTACGGGCGAACACCGTGGCGGCGGACTTTGCCGCCGAGCAGCCGCTGCTGCGGCCGCTGCCGGGTGACGGGTTCGACACCGGCACGGTGCTGTGGCCGAAGGCCGACCGGTCCGCCAGGGTCAGCGTGGGCAAGTGCCGGTACTCGGTGTCGACCCGGATGATCGGCACCGCGGTACGGGTGAAGCTGACCGCCAACGAGCTGCACGTGTTCGACGGCTCGGCGCTGGCAGCGGTCCATCCGTGGCTGGCCGCGGCCGGGGATGAGCACCTGGTGCTGGATCACTACCTGGAGATCTTGGCCCGCAAGCCCGGTGCGCTGCCCGGGTCGGTGCCGCTGGCGCAGGCGCGGGCGGACGGCAACTTCACCGCCGCGCACGAGGCGCTGTGGAAGGCCGCCCGGGCCAGGCTGGGCGACGGGGCGGGCGCCCGGGCGCTGATCGAGGTGCTGCTGCTGCACCGCCGGGATCTTGCGCTGGCATCGCGCCGGGATGGCAGCCTGTACTCATGGACGCAGGCTCATTTGTTAGCCCGGTCATGGTGGGGCGCACGGCGCAGATGGCCGCGCTGAGGAGGGTTTTCGGCCAGGTTCGCGGGGGGTCGCCGGCTGTGGTGCTGCTTGGTGGTGAGGCCGGGGCCGGGAAGACCCGCCTGATCACCGGGTTCACTGATGCCGTCGCCGGGCGGGCCGTGGTGCTCAGCGGCGGCTGTGTGGACCTGGGCGGTGCGGGGCTGGCGTTCGCGCCGTACACCGCGGCGCTGCGCGGGCTGGTCCGGCAATTGGGCGCTGATAAGGTGGCGGCCCTGGTGCCGGGCGGGGTGCCTGCTGAGCTGGGCCGCCTGCTTCCCGCCCTGGGCGCGCCGGGGCCGCCGGATCCGGGTCCGGGCGGCGATGCCGGCGCGGCGCGGGCCCGGTTGTTCGAGGAGTTGCTCGGCCTGCTGGAGAACCTGGCCGACCAGCAGCCGGTGGTGCTGGTCACCGAGGACGCGCATTGGATGGACCGGTCTAGCCGGGAGCTGCTGGCGTTCCTGGCGCGTAACCTGCAGCCGCCCACCGCGGTGCTGATGCTGGTCAGCTACCGGACCGATGACCTGGCGGGCGGGCACCCGCTGCGGTCGCTGCTGGCTGAGCTGGAACGGCTGCGGTCGGTGACGCGGGTTGAGCTGCCGCGGCTGTCGCGGCGCGAGGTGGTCGCGCAGATCCGCGCGATTCTCGGCGGCCCGGGCCCGGCGGGGCTGGCTGAACAGGTGGTAGCGCGTGCTGACGGCAACCCGATGTTCGTGGAGGCGCTGCTGAGTTCCGGTGGCAGGCTGCCTGAGTCGCTTCGCGACCTGCTGCTGGCCGGGATCGAGCGGCTGCCGGAAGACACGCAGCGGCTGATCGGCGCGGCGGCGGTGGCTGGCGCAGAGGTCGGCCAGCCGCTGCTGGAAGCCGCGACCGGGATCAGCGAGGAGGTCCTGTCGGCGGGGCTTCGCCCGGCGGTCGCGGCGGGGGTGCTGGTCACCGGCGATGACGGGTACGCGTTCCGGCATGCGCTGATCCGGGAGGCGGTGCAGGCTGGTCTGCTGCCGGGGGAGCGTCGGCGCTGGCACGCCAGGCTCGCGCGGGTCCTGGAGGCCGACCCGGCGCTCGCGCCCGGCAACCGGGCAGCAGCCCAGGTCGCCCACCACTGGCACGCGGCCGGCGAGCCGGAACGCGCGCTGCCTGCCGCCTGGCGGGCTGCTGCCGAGGCCGCCGCCGCGCTAGCGTACGCGGAGCAGCTGGTCATGCTGGACCGGGTGCTGGAGCTGTGGGACGCGGTCGGCGGTGCCGCCCAGCTAGCCGGGGCATGCCGGCTTGAGGTGCTGGAGCAGGCGGTTGTCGCGGCGTACCTGGCCGGGGAGCCGGAACACGGGGTGCGGCTGGCCGACGCGGCGCTGGCCGAGGCCGGGGCCCAGGCCGAGCCGGTGCGCGCGTTCTTCATCGCCGAGCGGCGGGCCGCGATGAGCCTGCAGCTGCGCCGCCCGGACCTGACGCGGCTGCGCCAGGCCGCGGGCAGGGTCGGCGAGGATGACCCGGCGCGGCCCCGGGTGCTGGCGGCGCTGGCGGAACAGCTGATGGACGCCCAGCTGCCCGGGGAGGCATACGAGTGCGGTGAGCAGGCGCTGGCTGCGGCCCGCCGCGCCCGTGACCTGACCACGGAGGCGAGCGCGCTGGTTACGGTCGCCGCCCTGGCCGCCCGGCGCGGCGAGCTGGCGGCCCAGCTGCCGCGGCTGGCCGAAGCCCAGGCCATCGCCGACCAGGCAGGGATGCAGCCGCTGCTGCTGCGCGCCCTGCGATGGGAGGGCTCGGTGCTGGAGGCCCATGGAGAGCATGAGCGGGCGGCCGCGGCGGCGCGGCGCGGCATCGCCGCCGCGGCCGCGGCCGGGCTGACCCGGACCGCCGGCGCGGTGCACGCGGTGACCCTGGCCCAGGCGCTCACCGCGCTGGGCCGGTGGGACGAGGCGGTGGAGGTGACCGACCACGCGCTCAGCCTGCTCCCGCCGGCCGGCCAGCGCGTTCTCCTGCTTCATCTGGCTGGGTCGATCGCGCTGGCCCGCGGCGACTTTGGCACCGCCGCCGGGGCGCTCCGCGAGGCTCGCGCGGAAGCACCGGCCAGCGGCGAGTCATTCGGCACCTTCGAGGCGCTGATGCTGGCCGAACTGGAGGTTACGCTGCTGACCGCCCGGGGCGACACCGCCGCGGCGCTGGCCGCGGCGCAGTCCACGCTGACCGCCGAGGGCGGCCGCACCACCAGGCTGAAGCGCTTTCTGTGGCCGCTGCTGGCCGCCGCCGCAGAAGCCGCCTGCGCGGCCACGGCACCCGGCTCGCCGAGGGACCTCGCCGCGACGGCGCGCACGGTGCTGAGCCTGGCAGCCGGTCACGCCGCCGCTGTGCCGCCGGTCTCGCCGGTGGGGCGCGCCTACCAGGCGACATACCACGCGGCCGCCGCCCAGGCGGCCGGCCAGCCTGCCCGCTGCGCCTGGGATGATGCCGTATCGGCCTGGGAGCAGCTGAGCGAGCCGTACCGCCGGGCGCGTGCCCTGCTGCACGCGGCCGAGACGGCACTGGCCGACGACGGGAACCGGGACGCGGCCGCCGGGCGGCTAGGCCAGGCAGCCGATCTCGCTGACGCGCTGGGGGCCGGGCCGCTGCGCGAGCAGATCTCCTCCCTCGCCAGGCGGGCCCGCATCGTCATCGCCCCGGGCGAGGCTCAGAGCACGACACGCGATGAGGCCCCCGTCCTGCCCGGCCTCACCGGCCGCGAGCTCGAGGTGCTGCGCCTGGTGGCCGCCGGGCGCAGCAACAGGGACATCGCGGCCGAGCTGTTCATTTCGGCAAAGACCGCGAGCGTGCATGTCTCCAATATCCTGGCCAAGCTCGGTGTGCACACCCGGGTGGAAGCAGCGGCCATCGCCCACCGGGCCGGCCTCGCCGGCAGCGAGCCAGGCTGCGGCTAGGACTTTTCCTAGGCACGGCCGGCGGGCGAGCCCGGAAATAAGGCTGCGGCCCGACGCGGGTCGGCCCGGCTTACCGCGATCCTCGGAACTGGCCACCGGGAATCTCCCCGGCAGCCACTTCGGAGGAGGACCGGATGACCATCACGATCGCCGGGATCGCGGGCAGTCTCCGCCGCGACTCGGTCAACCGGATCCTGCTGCGGGCGGCCGGACAGGAACTGCCGCCGGGTGCGCGGCTAGCGGTCTTCGGCCTGCTCGACCGAGTCCCCCCATTCAACCAAGACTGGGAGGGCGATCCCGCGCCGCTGGCGGTCGCCGAGCTGCGCCGGCTCATCGCCGCCGCCGACGGCCTGCTGATCGCCACCCCGGAGTACAACGCGTCCATCCCCGGCCAGCTCAAGAACGCCCTGGACTGGGCGTCTCGCCCGCACGGCAGCGCCGTCCTGCAAGGCAAGCCTGCCGCCGTGATCAGCGCCAGCCCCCGCCGCCAGGGCGCGGCAGACGCGGCCGCCGACCTGCGCAAGGTCCTCCGGGCCGCCGGGGCCAGCGTCATCCCCGCGGGCCTTTCCGTCCCCCGCGCCCACACCCAGTTCACCCCCGGCGGCCAGCTCGCCGACCCCGGCCTGAGCCGCCAGCTCGCCGCGGTGACCGGCGATCTGATCCAGGCCGCGACCAGCCGCCATGAAGCGGCCTGACCCAGGGCAACGCACGGACGCCAACTGAATCGGCACGTTCGGCAAGGAGAAGGTCATGACAAGCAGCGGCACGCTAACTCAGCGGGTCACAGTTCCGGCGGCAGGCCGGTACCGGGTTGACCCCGCCCGCTCCTCGGTCACGTTCCGCACCCGGCACCTGTTCGGCCTCGGCGCGGTGTCGGGGACCATGACGGTCGCCAGCGGCGAGATCACCGTCGACTCCGAGGCCCCAGAAGCGGCGGTGACCGCAGTCGTCAGCGCGGCCTCGTTCGACACCGGCAGCCGCGCCCATGACCGGGACGTCCGCTCCGCCAGGTTCCTGGACGCCGCGCAGTACCCGGACATCACCTTCCGGGCCGGGAAGCTCACCAGTGCCGACGGTCGCTGGACGCTGGCCGGCCAGCTGACCGTCCGCGGCGCGAACCGCCCGGTCACGCTGGCGATCGAGTCCGTCGAGCGGGCCGGGGCCGGGTTCCTGGCCCGCGCCACCACGCGCATCGACCGGTACGCGTTCAATGTGACCGCCGCGAAAGGCATGGCCGCCCGCCACCTCGACGTCACCCTGTCCGTGACAGCCCAACCGTGGCCACCGCAGGGCTGACCACGGCGCACCCGCAGTTAGCAACCACCCGTGATCGGAGAAATTTCCATGCCAGTGCCCAGTGCTTCCCTCCAGCCTTACGTCCGCCAGGCCACCGAGCACCAGCGGCTCGCCTACACCGGCGGCGCTGAGCTCGCGGTCATCCTCGACGCCGCGATCACCGGCGGCCAGCTCACGGTCATCGAGAGCCATTCCCGGCGCGGCGACGCCTCCCCGGTGCACGTCCATCACCACGACGACGAGGCGTTCCTGCTGCTTGACGGGCAGATGACCGTCTGGGTCGGCGAGCAGCGCCACATCCTGCGGCCCGGCGGGATCGCGTTCCTGCCGCGTAACATCCCGCACGCGGTCCGCTACGACATCGCCTCCCGGGCGCTGGTGCTGTGCACCCCGGCGGGACACCAGGAGATCGTGTTCCGCACCGGCGGATGGGACCTATGCCGGCCCCTGCCAGAGGGTTGGCAGCCCACCCAGGATGCGGTCCGCCACTCCGCAGAGCAGGCCGGGAACACGGTGCTCGGGCCACCCCACGGGCTCGACGACTAGCACCCGGTTATTGCGGAAGACTGGGCAGGCGCCGCAGCGCACGATGCCGCCTGGCCGTCGCTGGTGGAGGACGCATGTACGCCGCTGACGATCCGCCCCGGCCGGCAGCCAGCCACCTGCGAATCGCCCGGCCCGCCCGCGACCTGGCCCGTGACCGAGCGGTTCTGGGCGGCCGGCCTGGGCCTTTGGGTGCTGGAACGAATCCAGCCCCAGGCAGAGGGTGAGCATGAGCTGGTGATGCTCGGCTGGCCGGGTGCCGCCTGGCACCTGGAACTGGTCGCTGACCCGGAAGGCCAGACCCCGCCCGCGCCCACGTTAGAGGACCTGCTGGTCCTTTATCTCGGCTAGCCCGCCGGCCGGGAGCTCATCCAGCGCCTGGTGGGGGCGGGTGGGCGGATCGTCCCCGCCCGCAACTCCTACTGGGAGCGGTGGGGCATCACCATTGCCGACCCCGATGGCTACCGGCTCGTGCTCAGCCACCGGAGCTGGCCGTGACAGGAGGATAGGCACCATGCACGCCGGTGAGCCTTCAGCGTTCCATGCCGCGCCGTTCGCCATCCACGTCGATGCCGCGGTGCTGGATGATCTGCGGGCCCGGATCCGCAACACCCGGCTGCCCGAGCCAGCGGCCGACGAGCCGTGGGCGCAGGGCACCGACCGGGACTGGCTAGCCGGGCTGCTGGGCTACTGGGCCGAGGGCTTCGACTGGCAGGCAGCCGAGCAATACCTGAACGGCTTCTCCCACTACCGGGCGCGGGTCGGCGAGGCGGTGGTGCATTTCGTGCATCACCGGGCGCGGCGCGGCGGGGGGATCCCGCTGATCCTCGGCCATGGCTGGCCGAGCTGCTTCGCCGAGCTGCTGCCGCTGGTCCCGCTGCTGACCGACCCGGCCGGGCATGGCATCGACGGCCCGGCGTTCGACCTGGTGATCCCCTCCTTGCCCGGCTACGGCTTCTCGCCCCGGCCCGACGTGGCGGGCGGGGTGACCTACCGTTACGTGGCCCGGCTGTGGCATCAGCTGATGCGCGGGCTGGGCTACCAGCGGTACGCGGCGGGGGGCGGGGACTTCGGCTCCGGGATCGCCACCTATATGGCGCTGGATGACCCCGGGCCGCTGATCGGGCTGCACCTGACCAACCTGGAACTCACCCCCTACACCGGGCCCGGATCCCGGCCGCTGTCGGCGGCCGAACAGCACTTCCTGGACCAGGCCCGGCGCTGGGACCAGACCGAGCGGGGCTACACCGCGATCCAGTCCACCAAGCCGCAAACCCTCGGCTACGCGCTCAACGACTCCCCGGCCGGGCTGGCCGCCTGGATCTTGGAGAAGTGGCGGTCCTGGAGCGACTGCGGCGGCGACCTGGAATCCCGCTTCGCCCGCGATTTCCTGCTCACGATCGTCACCCTGTACTGGGTGACCGGCACCATCACCTCCTCGATCCGCGATTACTACGACAACCGCCGCTGGCACGGCGAACCGCGCCTTGGCCCCGGCAATACGGTCCGCGTGCCGACCGCGGTCGCCGTGTTCCCGCACATGCTCATCCCCGAAGGTGAGCCACCAAGTCAGTGGGCGGAACGCCTCTACGACATCCGCCGGTGGACCGTCATGCCCCGCGGCGGCCACTTCGCCGCCGCCGAGGAACCCGAACTCCTCGCCCGCGACATCGCGGCGTTCTTCGCCAGCATGGATCGGTAGGGCCACCACGCCCGGTCAACCGCGAATCAGTCCTGGCCTGCACAGAACGCTCCGTTCGGCACTCAGTTTCACCCAAAGATGATCAGCTGACTCAGCGAGCAATTGGGTGGCTCGGCGTGCCAACGCCGAGGATTGCCCGTCACGTTCCGTGACGCCATGACTCACTGAAGGTCAGCGTCGTCTGGGCCTGTGCGGTGCATGCTTTGCGTCTGAGTTCTTGAACAAGTCGATCTTGAAAATGCCCAGCCACAGGCCGGCGCGCCTGACCGGACCGGAGGCTGATCATCATGTCAGATCGGATCATGAACTCGCCCAAGACGCGCCGTCGGCTGGCGCCCAGCGAGAAGTACGAGATGTTCGTGTCGGTGCTGACCGGGCAGGCCACGCAGCGGGAGGCCGCGGCGAAGTGGCAGGTGGGCCGGCCGGCTGTGGTGCACGTGTGCCGGGTGGCCAAGCAGGGGGCGCTGGATGCGCTGGCCGCCTCGGTGCCGGGCCGGCCCGGGCAGAGCGGGCGCGAGGCGGCGCTGGCCCGGGCCCGGGCCGGGATCGGGCGGCTGCGGGCCACGGTCACCGAGCAGGCTGTCGCCTTGCACCTGCACGAGGGAAAAGCCGCCTGGGACTGATGGCCGGCCCGGTCCCGTCGCGGGTGCCCGCCGAGGTGAAGGCCGGCCTGCTCGACCTGGCGCGGGCACCGATGTGAGAGGCGTGAGTGAGGGCATGCTGGAGGTCCGCGGGGCATGATGGCCGTGCCGCGGTCCGGGCGCCCGTCACCCGGGTCTTCTCGCTCCACGTAGTGCAAGCGGGCTCGGCCGGCCCGCATCATGCGGGCAGGCCTGCCCCGGCAGCGTTCAACCGAGCTGGTGAGAAGCTCCGGGCAGCCGGGGGAGAGCTGCCCAGGGGTATCAAGCGGGGTGGTCCCCGGCGGCCTGGCGGGCTCGCTGTCCCCCTCATCAGGGAGGAAGGTCTAGGGCACCCGTGCAAGGTGGCGGCAAGAAGCGCTGGTCAGGCAGCCTCCGCCGGGTCTTGCAGGGCGTCGTGGCAGCTGGCGGCACCGGAGGCGACGGCGGGATCCCAGCTGGTGCGGTGGACGACCATGCAGGAGATCCAGCGCAGCAGCGAGGCGGCGCACGCAACGCGGGCCTTGGCGCGCCGGGCGCGGGCCGCGGCCTGCGCCGCCGTGCCGTGCTGCGGTCCCGCATCCGCTGCCGCATCGTCTGCGGCGCGGGTGATCGCCTGGTACTTGGCCGCCATCACCGGGTTGTACTGGAGCATCGGCCACACCGCGCGCCAGACGGTTAGCCGCAGGCCCGGCCGGCCGCGGCGGGAGATGTGCGCCTGGCCGGCGAAGGCACCCGAGGCGTTGCCGGACGGGGACATCCCGGCGTGCTTGACCAGCGAGGAGGAGCCGTCATAGCGGCGGGGGCCGCGGGCGTGTTCAATCTTCTGTGTAAGCGGGGGCCGGGCATGCCAGTGTGACTGGTGTCGTGCTGGCAGGAAGGACACACTCCGTGAGTACAGAAGAGGTTAAGGCGGTCCAGGAGATCATCCGGGAG
>Ga0209061_1003004_pt1 | contig 19350 bp, 14 predicted proteins | sample Coa_R1_10_FD_187157 | JGI IMG/M metagenome (GOLD analysis project Ga0209061, IMG submission 187157) | Surface soil microbial communities from Centralia Pennsylvania, which are recovering from an underground coalmine fire - Coalmine... | ecosystem: Environmental > Terrestrial > Soil >...
GCACTACTTCTAACCCGAAAAGGGGAAGAAGACACGTTGGCCGGTTTCTGCCGCTTTGTAGGCGGCGAGGCACATTTCCACCGAGAGGCGCCCTTCTTGAGCGGTGCACAACGGTTTGCCGCTTTTGAAGGCGTCAATAAAGGGGCGGGCTACACCGGCGATCCGCTCTCCGTGAGAGGCCGGAATGGGAAGGCCGAGGTCTTGCCAGCCCAACTCGGCCTTGTCGCGCTGATAGAGTTTTACTCCGATGGGATGTGGAGGCTTGATCATGGCCGAAGGAGCATCGCCATGATTCTGAATAATGACGCCTCTGTCACCATATATCTCGGTAGTGTTCTCTCCGGCCAGGGTAACACTGGAGTTATAGACTTCGGCGAACAGGCCATCCTCATAACGGTAGATGGCCACCCCGGTATCATCGGGCGCGACATGGGTTAACACGTTATCAATTTCTGCAATGACCGAAACTGGAGGTTTGCCGAGCATCCAGATGAGCCAGTCAAGGGCATGGGTGGCGTCGTCAAAAAACATGCCAAAGTTGGTTTCGCGCAGAATATGCCATCGGGTGGGGCCTTCCACGAAGTTTTTGTCAAAGAGCACCGGTATACAGTGGCGGCGTCGAATAGTTCCAACACGACCCACGGCACCCTCCTCGACCAACTGCTTCATACGGATGTTTTGGGGGTCGCATCGCATTTGAAAGGCCATACTGAACCAACATCCAGACCGTTCAACCGCAGCGATAATTCGATCGCAATCTGCCAAAGTGATGGCCATTGGTTTCTGTAGGAAAACAGCTTTCCCCGCTTCGAGGGCTGCGACGGCCAGATCGGCATGGCGGTTGGTTTCTGAGGCGATGATCACACAGTCAATATCGTTGCGATTGAGCACATCTTCTAGATGCGGCGAGTAGGGGATACCAAAGTGGGCTGCTTGGCGCTCCCCCCGCGACACATCGCTATCCCAGCAGGCGACAAGCTGGGCATCATCAAACTGACGGATGCGCTCGGCATAGGCGTTCACATGTCCGTGTGCGAAAGAGAGAATGCCGATGCCTATGCGGGCTTGGTTTACCATGGCGCGTAGGTCTCCTTATTTTATTGAGGGCGTAATGCTTTGATGGGCTTTCGTTCGCCAAACAGGGCATCATTTCCTCTCGGTGGCATCGAGTTGGGCGTCCTCTGGCTGCACGGAGCTGGCAGTAAAGCATGGATAGAGCGTTCCATCCTCAAGCTGCAGTAAGAGGGCACCATTTGAGGCGACCTCTACGGCGACGCCTCTTATGTGCCGTCCCTCGATAGAGACCGTGTAGGCCGTGCCTTTTGTTCGGTCGTAGTATTGCCATCGGCGCATGACGCTCTCCTGTCCTCCGATGGCATAGCGTTCTGCCCACAGCTTAAGCGAGGTTGCTATCTGTGCCCCTAACCAAGAGGGGGTTATGCCTTGGATGCCTTCGCGGAGAAAGGAGGTGGCGCGTAGAGCAAGCTCCGGGGGAAACTCCCTAATTTGCAGGTTTATGCCCACACCGATAAGAGGGATGTGTTCTCCTGTCGGCAGTTGCGCCAATTCTATCAAGATGCCCCCGGTTTTTCTGTGGTTAAGGAGGAGATCGTTGGGCCATTTGAGACCGACATCAGGCTTAGGTGGGGTCGGTCGGTCGGACCTCGGGAAGCCCAGTGCCTTGAGGAGGGCACGATGGATCGACTCGGCGACGGCCACACCGGCCAATAAGGAGAGCATGGCAACGGTTTGTAGAGACCCGTCAGGAGGATGAGAGGGCATTGTGAACTTATGGGGATAGAAGAAGGTGGCACAGAGGCTTTCACCGGCGCGAGCGAACCAGGTGCGGCCACGTTGGCCGCGCCCTTGGGTCTGTTCGTCAGCGAGAACGCCATCCCAGCGCTGTAAGGCCAGTGGATCGGAATAAAGTAGATCGCGTGCCACGTCCATCGTGGAGGGAACGCTTGAAAGATGGTAGAGTGCCATAATTATAGCTCGATGCGGAAACCCCCTGCTTCATGAGGCGGGGCTGAAAACGCTGTGCCCTAAGTCCACAGCGGAAAGGGTGACCAACCGCGTAGACTAGTATACTCCATTAACGACACCGTTCCCAGTCGGGAGGAGTGTGGGGGCATGAAGCGGCGGGGAGGCTTTGCGGTTGGGTGGGGCGGAGAGCCGATTACCGTTGCTTTTCTGCCGGGGAGTGTCAGCGACTCGTCATAACGAAGTCCATGCCGATGTCGAGGGCGGGTGCGGAGTGGGTAAGAGCACCGATAGATATGATGTCCACCCCTGTAGCGGCCACCTCGGCGATCGTCTCTAAGGTAATTCCACCGCTGGCCTCGATCATGGCTTGACCGTTAACTAATGCAACCGCTGCGCGCAACTGCTCCGGGGACATGTTGTCGAGAAGAATGACATCGGCACCGGCATTGAGCGCTTCTTGAACTTGATCAAGTGTGTCGCACTCTACGGTGACGCTCATAACATGAGGTGCACCAGCAAGAGCGGCACGCACCGCTTCTGTGATAGAACCACAAGCGGCGATATGGTTATCTTTAATTAAAACGGCATCATAGAGGCCAAAGCGATGGTTATGGCCACCTCCGACTCGCACTGCGTACTTTTCCAAGAGGCGAAGCCCAGGCGTTGTCTTGCGCGTGTCTACAATTCGTAGGCCCTCTCGGCGGGCAGCTGCCACGAACCTTGCGGTAAGCGTGGCGATGCCACTAAGACGTTGCAGGAAATTAAGCGCCACTCGCTCGCCGGTGAGGAGGCTTTGGGCACTACCGAAGAGAGTGGCAAGCGGCGTATTCGCCTCCACCGAGTCGCCGTCCTGCACGATCAACTCCACCTGAACGCTGGGGTCGAGTTGACGATAGACTTCTTGGACAACCGGTAGGCCGGCGATGACACCCGCAACGCGTGTGGTGATATTGGCCTTTGCGCGGGCAGTTGAGGGGATTACGAGTTGCGTGGTGATGTCTCCCGTGCCGATATCTTCCCTAAGAGCCTGTTGCACGATGGAGGCCAAACCGGGGAAATCTCTGGAGAGGGAGTAGGGGCTGGTCTCTTTAGATTTATTAGAGAAGACGTTCATAAAGATTGCGGCAGGAGACCCCCGCATTTAGACGGGAGACGAATGCCACCCTCCTTTCTTGGCAAAGTTTGCTATACTATACCCACGAAAGCTGCATCCCCAAGACGGCTGATACCTACAAAGTTTCAGACTTCGGTCCACAATGACGACGCCTGCCTCCTGTCTGGATGACCCACAAAACCATAGTCTCGGTACGGGGGAACAGCTAGCCGATTCTTTCTGCTTTTAATCGTCCTACGATCACCTCACATGGGGCCCGGTGCAGGAGTGTGTCCACGAGGCGGTAGAATATCTCTTCATTTCCCGTGTCGAGGCTTTGCTGGCTGGTGGCGAACACAACACGTTCTACCTCATACTGTCGGATCATGGCAAGGGCGCCATCAATGAGATCGCGAACACGCTCGATATGGGGGGTAGCCGTAACACCGGCATTTTTCGCAAAGCTCATGGCAACTTCTAGGGCGTGCTGTGCTTCATCCTCCTGTTCGCCGAGGGGGGTATTGAGAGGCAGGTCTCGGGGCACTTCTAGCAGGAAGACAAATGCGACCTCTGAACGTCGGGCGCGTGCCATTTGGGTGGCGAGCCACGCGCCTGGGGTTAGGTCTATTCCCGGTACAAGCAGTACAAGCAGCGATCTGCCTTTAGGGGATAGGGCTGTTGGGGAGACGTTATGAGGCAATCTATGCAAGGAGGCGCGTGCCTCTTCAACCGAGTTCGCGATAGGGAGTTGGGAGCGGATGCCGGGCACGCTTTTGATAACGTTAAGAACATGTTCCGGTAGGTTCGCCACAATAATGCGTTTGCCGGCGGCCTCGATGTCGCGCATGGCTTCTAGAAAGGTTTTGGCGCCCTCCTCGGAAATATCTTGAAGATTAGCGCAATCTATGATAATGCCTTCAGGGTGATCGTGAAGCAGCATGCCGGCCACGGCGCGAATGGTCGGCCACTGATTTTGGCGCAGCGAGCCGGACAGGCGCACGACATCGTCCTGGGTTTCGATAATCATTTCACGCCCCCTGTCTGTTTTTGAGGGAGCGATGTGGGGCTAGTCAGCATTGTTGCCGATGTTCCTGTTTCGCATGGATGAAGGAAGTAGCGGACATTGGTCACCACAACGTCCTCTCTACCGAGCAGAGCCAGTTTAAGGCGAGTTGCCGACTGACCATGTAAAAACGCATGCCACCATTTAGGTGGAACGAACTCTGGGATAACGACGGTGATGGTGGCGTTGGGGCGTTCAAGGTGAATGGCATCGAGATAGCGCATAATCGGCTCAATGAGGGTGCGGTAGGGCGAGTTGAGGATCACAAGCGGCACATCATGTACCCACTGCTCCCAGCGTTGGATGAGCCGCGGCGTCTCTTCCGGGTCTATACAGACATGGACGGCACGGCAGTCGCTAGATATCGAGCGAGCATATTCCAGGGCTTGCATAACGCCACGATGCAGGGTGGGGACGAGGACGAGGACGATGTTTCTTTGAGGTTCTTTAGGAGGGCAGTAGTTATCGAGGGTTAACAGCTTGGCGACATCTTCGTAGTGGGCATGGATTCTTTTGAAAAGATAGACCATGATGGGCACAAGAATTACAACGATCCAGGCACCCTCACGCGATTTTTCGATGATGAGGTCAATAAAGACCAATCCGGTGGCGATGGCGCCCAGGCCGTTGAAGAACGCCTTCACTTGCCAACCTCGAACGACTTTGCGAAGATTGTACCAGTGTACGACCATACCGGCTTGAGAGAGGGTGAAGGCGGTGAAGACGCCGATGGCGTAGAGGGGAATGAGGGCGTCTACGTTGCCTTTTTTCCAGATGATGAGCAGAGCGGCAAAGAGGCCTAGAAGCAGAATGCCATTGGTGAAGACCAGCTTATCGCCGAGATTGGCCATCTGTTTGGGCATATAGCGGTCGCGGGCGAGGATGGAGGAGAGCCGCGGAAAATCGGCATAGCTTGTGTTGGCTGCCAGCACTAAGATGGCCGCGGTAAAGAACTGTGCAGCCCAGTAGAGGAACTGCCATCGTCCTGTTTTGCCAAAGACGGTGCCGGATATCTGGTCTATTACGGCGGGAGCGGTCTGTCCGGCATGTTCCCAGTAAACCACGTGAAAATTCACGGCCAGGTAAGAGATCCCGAGCAGAATGCTGCCGAGAATGATGCCCATATAGACCAGCGTCCATGCCGCGTTATGCGATTTTGGTTCTCGGAAGGCCGGGATGCCATTGCTGACGGCCTCGGTTCCGGTCATGGCGGAACATCCGTTTGCGAAGGCGCTGAGCAGAAGGAAAAGTCCTACGGTACCCACGGTGTTCGCCCCGGGCGATTGTGCGGTAGAGCCATCCCACCAACGCTGGTTGGCATACTGCGGGTGCACATGCCAACCGAGAAAGGCATGCCCAAACGCTCCCAGAAAGATCATGAGATAGCACATGATCACGAAGCCGTAGGTGAAGATGGCGAACATCGAACCGGATTCTTTGAGGCCACGGAGATTGGCCAAGGTGAGCAGGCCAATAAAAAGGAGGCACCAAAGAACGAGATGATCGAAGTGAAGCCATTGCAGCCAGGGAGGAAGCGGCAGGCTTTCGAGGTTTTGAACGCCCGATGCAATGGATACGGCCACGGTAAGCACATAGTCTATGAGAAGGGCGGAGGCCGCGATGAGGCCGGGCAGATCGGGCATAAAGCGGGGTTTTAGGTTATCTTTGGCGACGATGTAAGAGCCGCCGCCGTTGGGATAGCCGTGGATGGTTTGCCAATAGGAGGCGACGACGATCGCCAAGAGAACGACGATGAGAGTGGTGATCAGCATAGTGTAGTGCGAGTAGAGCGGTTGGGCGCTGCTGATCCAAAGTCCGGCGCCACCGAGCACAAGAAGAATCTCTTGGGTTGCATAGGCCACCGAGGAGATTGCATCGGAGGAGAACACCGGAAGGGCTAAAAATTTCGGTAGCAGGGTGTGCTCCATTTGGGAGGAGGAGAGCGGACGCCCAAGAAGGACGCGTATAAACCGTTTGAGGAGCGACGGCTGTGGAGGAGGCACCGGCTCCAACGGTGGGGTTGGCTCTTTTGAACTTATTTGTGGGTTTGGCATGAATGTCCTCACCGCATGACTAGATGGGTTATCTCTCTTTGAAGCATATTAGCACGAAATATGCTCATTTCGTCCAAACATCAGAATATACCCTATAATGGAGCGAATGAGACGTTTTGTGCAAAAACAAAGCTGTGGTTACATTTAGTGCATGTGGTCGCATTCATGATGATCAGGTTCGTGATGATCATGGGCATTCTCATTTGGCAGCGGTTCGAGGCGGCAGTAGGGTTCGGCGGGCTGGCCGCATCCACCGCATTCCGTCTCGATAGTTGCATGGCCTACCGAATAGCGCGTAGCCAGCATCTGTTTGGTCTCGCGAACGACATCGGGAGCCTGATCGATCTTCTCCTTATCCACAATGAGGTGGCAAGAGAGGGCTGTCATCCCGTCGCCGATAGTCCAAACATGCAGATCGTGCACATCGCTGACGCCGGGCACGGCAAGCATGTGCCGAGTCATCTCTTCCACGTTCAGCCCACGAGGAGTGCCTTCAAGCAGCACATTAAGGCTATCACGGATGATGCCCCATGAAGACCAGGCGATAAGCCCTGAGATGCCGATGGAGACCAGGGGGTCAATGAGAGTCCACTTGGTTACGGCGATCAGAACGCCGGCCAGGATCACCCCGATGGAGGCCACAGCGTCCCCCACCATATGCAGGAAAGCGCTACGAACATTGAGGCTATGTTGCGAGGCGCGATGCAGGCCGACGGCAATGACGGTGTTCACCAATAGGGCAATGGCCGCCACGATGATAACGGGCACTCCGGCTACCGGCTCCGGATGAAGTAGGCGTAGAAAAGCCTCCTTGAGCAGCCAGATGGCGAGCACGCACAGCGTAACGGAGTTAATGAAGGCCGCTAGGATACCCACACGATGATAGCCGTAGGTTCGCATGGCATTGGCAGGACGGCGTGCCACGCGAAGCCCATACCAGGATAGGGCCAGCGCCATGGCGTCGGTGAAGTTGTGACCGGCATCGGAGATCAAAACCAAACTGTTAGCCCACAAACCGACACCGATTTCGATGGCGACGAAAAGAATCGTTCCTAGGAGAGAAAAGGCAAGCCGCCTCTCTCCAATGCCTGCAGCATGATGATGGGCGCAGCCGCCATTTCCATGTGTCATCTTCTCACCGTTCCTATGATCATCGTTCTCCTTATTTATTTCAGAAAGTTGACCGTGATTCCTAATAGGATGAGCACGCATCCGATGAGGAGACCTTCGTAGTGTTCAAGCGGTTCTAGATTAAGACGTTTCATTCCTTGCAGGGTAAGCCAAATAAGGGTGAGCATTACTCCCACGGTGATTCCTACGAAAAGCAGGCTCATGAGGCTCAAAACGGCTATGGAGTAGTTGGCACCGACCACGTAGAGCGGGAGAAGATCGAGGCATGGGGAGAGCACCATGCCCATAAAGAGCGTCGCGATGATGGCACTATCTCCTGAAGAAGTCGTCGGCACCGTTTCATGATGATGACCTTTATGAGATACAAGTGTTTGGAGCGCAAAGACGACTCCTAAGCCGATGGTGACGATGGAGATGGCCGTTTTCTCCAACTGGGGTGGCAGATGGAGGTGAGCCCATACCTGTTTGCCGGAGAGCGCGAGCAGGAAGCCGAGGATGACGGTTGCAAAGAGATGTGCAAACCCTGTTGCTGCAGCAACACCAAGCGTGCGGCGCCCTGACCAACGTCGCAGGCGCCCCACGGCTACGAATGTAAGCCAATGGGAGGGCAGAAACCCATGCAAAACCGCCAGCACACAAGCCCCTAGAAGGAGCGCTTGTGCTGACGGATAGGCAAAATTAGAAATAGGCATAAACTCTCTTGCTCACAGTAAAAGGCCGGTACGCCGGTGCAGCAAGAGTCCTCCTCAACTTACTGCTGTCCCTCCTTTTAGTTTACCCTGTTTTGAGCGATAGTTGTTTTGTGTCTTCTTTCTACGATCATCGGTTAGGTTGGTTTGGTTTCTGGTCGGGCTTAATGGCGGGTTGAGCGGGTGGAGAGGCCGGCCTTATGGAGGGAGAGGCGGGCTGCTGAGAGGAAGGAAGGGAGGTGGAGGCAGCCGTCTCGTCGGATTTATGGTTTCCGCCGAAATTGCTGTTGGCGATGACCTGGGCGGCCATAAGCGTTTGCACCACGCGCATCACGTCGTCGGAGGCGGTAGTGGCTGCCGTATGGCCGTCGTTGCCGGCAGTTCCGAAGTTGATGAACTGCCCGTTGGCCAGAGCTGCCGATATCTGGCGTGTTAGTTCAGGGGCCAGTTCAAGCCTTCGCAGCTCGAGGTAGGCCGGGCCGGCTTCGGCGAGGGCTTTCGCCTTCATTTGGATGGATTCGGCTTCTGCGGCTGCGATGGCACGAATGCGGGCGGCTTGGGCACGTCCCTCTGCCTCTTGTTTAATGACGGTCTGCTCGGCGTCGGCGCGAGCTTGGGTGATCTGGGTGGCGGCAAGTTCGGCTTCGCGCTGGGTGCGCACGGCCTGCATGCGCTCGGCCTCGGCGCGGGCTACGGCGGCGCCGTTGGCGGCGATCTGCATATTCAGCTCACGCTCCTGATCGTTGATCTTCTGCTGCGCAACGAGTTGGGCGATGCGGGCACGTTGTTCCTCCTGAGCTTGCACCACGTCGGCGCTCGCTTTGGCGCGTGCTGCCGATTCGCGTCGCCGCGCTTCGGCCACGTCGCTCAGCACGGCCTTGATGTTAAGGCTGTTGAAGGTAAGCCCAAGGTCTTGAAGTTCACGAGAGCAGGCTTCTTTAATAATCACGGCCAGTGCGTCGTCCTCTCCGCGTGCCAATACATCGCTAACGCCCGCGGGCACGAGTGAGGTGGTTGCCGCAGGGGAAGGGGCAGTTCGGGCGTTAAAGAGCTGGTCGAGGGTGAGGAGGTTTATGGCGCGTCGTCCTGCAGAGGAGAGCACGTCGGTGAGGGTAGAGAGCTGGTCTGCCTGCGGTTTCGAGAAGAACTTGTTTGCCGCCGTGATCACCATCGAATCGCTCTCACCGACGCTAACGATGGCGGAGGCTTTCACATTCACCTTCACGGGGGCAGGTCTGCCGTTGGCATCCACATCGGCGGTTTGGTCGGTGATGTCAATATCCACATTAATGGCTTGGGCCGGGATCACTTGGGTGGCCGTGAGGAGGGGGATGACCCAGGCCTTGCAAGGGCCGCGATGAACGCGTGGGGGCCCTCCGCCGGGTCGGCTCACCAGCAGTATCTGGCCGGCATCTACCGTGCGGTAGAAGGCGTTCACGATGATGGGGACGAGAATGATCACCGCTAAAAGAACAGCACAGGCGATGACGATCCACATAGTCGAGTTATCCATGTTCCTATCTCCTTATTTCAATCGGTGACGCAGACATTTCAATGCGACAACGAAACGATGAGGCGCTCTTTTTTCTCATCTACCGACTCCACGCGCAGTCGGTCTCCGACATGCACGGGCATATGGCACTGTTCCGGGGTGAGATAGGCCATCATCTGCACGGCGCGGCCATCGTGTTCTACCTGAACGATGCCTCGGCCGTTTTGAAAATTGGAGACGGCCACCGCTTCGGTAAGCACCAGAGTGGTTAAAGGAGAGGCCGGCGTGGCGCCAAAGCTGGTGAGCCAGTTCCAGTAGGGCCGAAGGACAAACCGTTCAAAGGCAATAGCGGGTAGAATGGCGCTCCACGCGGCCAGCATTTCCGAGAAGTGTAGACCTGCCATGAAGAGCACCCCAAAAGCACCATAGGCCGCCAGAAAGGAAAAGATAGCTCTAGGCGATGGAACAAGGCGCAGCAAGTTAGGCTTTCCCATCTTTGCCGAGATTTTGGCAACGGAGGGCGCGTGGAGATGAACCCCGTGGTGGGCACCAACCGACGCATGGTGTACGTGTACCGCATGGGAGAGCTGACCACCATGGTGAAGAAACCCCGGAAGCGCCATGAGCACAAGCCCGATCAAGCCCGTAAACATGAGCACAATGAAAGTAAACATGGGCCTTTCCTCGCTGCAAAGAGCGCTCGCACCGATTTTTGTCCGTCACTTAGAATATCGAAAAAACGCGATTTTGGTTTCAAAAGCTGAAGTGTGTCGGCTGCTCTTTGCAAGATGCTATTTCGTCATCGGTGCGGCCAGATTCCTTCTTTTAGGTGTGTTATTGGTTTTTAGGACGATAGGCTTTGCCGGTGTATCCGCTCATTTAGGGTGCATTGATGGACAGTTGCCCGTTCTCTTGTGCACGGAGGTAGTTTGTTGGATTGGAGAAGTTTCTTAAAAATGTGGGATGCTCCAAGAAGCCCAAGCAGGAACTCCTCCTGCAGAGGACGAAACATACAAAAAACCAAAATCTGTAGAAGGGAACTTCAACGATGCGCGTTAACACTGAGAACCTGGCGCTGCTCTCTTCTCAATTCCGGGGCTATCTCGAAGGGGAGCGGGTAGACCACTTTTTCGAGACTTACGGTATCAACTTCTCCGCCGGCCATTGGTGCGCCGGTGGGTTCAGCGATCGGTTCTGCCGCTCCTATGCCGAAGTCCCCCTAGATGAGAGTGCGGTGGGGCAGATAGCCCGTGTGGCGGAGGCCGGCATTAAGGGGATCGAGCTGAACAATGAGATGTTTCTAGATGAGCACCTTCAGATTGACGATAACGCTATTCATACCGTGAAACAGGCTCTGCAAGCGCATAACCTAATTGCAACCAACATGAACACGAACATCTGGACAAGAGCGCGCTTTCGGATGGGCAGCATCACAAATCCCGACCCAGGACGTCGTCGTGAGGCGCTGGACTACTGCTTGCAGACGGTGGAGATCGCCAAACGTGTGGGCACACGCAGCGTGCAGCTGTGGCCCGGTTCGGATGGGTGGGACTACCATTTTGAGGTGAACTACGGCAAGCAGCTCGATTGGTTTATCGAAGGGTGTGTGGAGATCGCCAGAAAAGCCAATGGTTACGGCCTACTGTTCGGCACCGAGGCCAAGCAGAAAGAGCCACGCGAAGGCAATATGATCCTCAATACCACTGCGAAGGCTGCGCTTGTTGCCAAGACGGTGAACGAGGCTTTGGGGACAACCGCTATGGGTGTGGTGATAGACTACGGTCATGAGCAGATGGTGGGCAACCAGCCTGCCGATAGTCTCTATCTGCTGAAGCGAATGGGAGTGCCCATCGCCAACTTCCATATCAATGCCGCAAAATACAACTCGAACGACGAGGACCGTGTAACGGGCACCGACGACATCTGGCGTCTCGCCGAGTTCTGCTATGCTGCAGTAGATACGGGCTACGATGGTTGGTTTGGTGAGGACCAATTTACCTACCGCATGGACCCCGTTCGTGCGATGCGGCTTTCCAAAGAGCTGTTTGCGAACGCGATGAAGAAAGCGCTTGCCATCTATTCCGTACGTGATAGGTTACAGCAGGCGCAGGAGTCGGGCGAGGTGGCCAATGTGATTGATGTGGTGAAGCGCATTCTTACCTGCGAATAGTTCAAGTGGTTATGTATCGAGCAGCGATTCAAAGGCGTCGTCTTTTAGAGAGAGGAGGAAGGGGACTAATTTGGTTCTTCCTCCTCCTTTGTTTGATGAGTTGTGGCGTCCCTAAATCTTCGCCAAGAGAGAGAGCACTCGACGCTTTGAGCTTCCGCGACATCGCACCTCGCTGGTCGCACGATGGGCGATATATCGCCTTTTTGCGCGCTCTATCTGATGGGCGCTACCAGTTGTGCGTGGTTGACGCGAAACTACGGCATGTGGTTCCATTGTTGCAACCGGAGATTATCAATCCCGATAGACCGTTTGACGCAAGTAGGGAAAGCTACAGTAGCCCCGATAGGCTCTCCTGGTCGCCTAACGATCGTCAGCTCGCCATAGAGCGCACGGAGTGGTTCCGGTTTGAGGATGGCGAGCGAATGCCCGGCACAGGCTTATGGTTGCTGGATATCGCGAGCGGTGCCCTCGCTCCTCTTGCTTTGCATAAAACGCCTTACCACTCTCTTTTCTACTTCTACCACACCCCCGTATGGTCGCCTGATGGCCGTTATGTGGCTTTTGTCGGTGAGGGGGTCAACGGGCAGAAAGCTATTTTTGTGCATCCGCTCCACGCCCATCAACTGCCGCAGGAGATACCGCCGCGTTTCGATGCCTATACCCAAAGCGATTGGCCTGTCTGGCGTCCAACGTTGCCCTCCCGTGCCGACCCCCAACCCGTTTTGGCGTTTCGCCAGGGCATCGTTCATGCACTCGCCGCGCCTAACACCGAGACGATTCGCCGACTGCAACCCGGAAGTGCCCGGCCGGGTGCAGCTGCGGAGATCGTGAGGGTGCGCGCAGGAGACTATCTCGCGACTCTGCCAACAAAGCCACGTTTTTCCAATATCGCTCTACGGATCAGCGACATCGTATGGAGACCCGACGGGCGCGCTCTGGCCTTCGTGCTTACACCGGACGCCCTCAATTTCCATCGGTATGAGATATGGATGGTGGATGCACGGGGTCGCCATCTACGGCGCATTAGCCCACGAGATGGAAAGGGTTATTTTGCCCCTGAATGGATCGGGAAAGACAAGGTGGGTGCGCTTTCACCGCACGGCTCTCGCTTTGATGTGGTGGTATTCGATCTCAGCACAGGGCACCACTGGGTTGTAGGGACAATAGACAGCGCCGACATAGATTGGTCGCCCGATCGGGCCTATATTGTCTATGCCACCGCACGAAACCGTCCGCTAGCGGAGGGAAGAACGACTTTGAAACTGCTAGAAACCGGGCTTTATGCAACGACAGAGGTCGCTTCGGCACGGGTTCCGTTGGGGCTTCCGTTCAAAAAGGAGTAGGACTATGCGAATCCGTTGGTTTATGCTACGAGTTTTTCTTTGTTACGTACTCGTAGAAAGTGCTGGGGCTTATGCGGCAGCGCTCCCTTCCGCCGGAGTGACGATTAGCTATCGCCTAAAGCCGATTTTAGGCAGCAATCCTTATTTAGAGATCACCCTGCGGGTGCCTAAAGTGCAAAACCCCTGTTTCCAAATGCCTGTGTGGTGTCCAGGAGACTATCATGTACAGAATTTTGCCCAATACGTTTCCCATCTGCAGGCAGAAGACGGGTATGGCAGAGCATTGGCTATAAAACGGCTCGATGAAAACACCTGGCAAGTGCAGACGAATGTTGCGGAAGATATCGTTATCTCCTATAGAATCCCCCAGGAGCCGCCAGGCATTTTTTGTGAGAACGTGCAGATAAGGCCCGACCAGGTTTTTGTGAGCGGGACGGCCGCTTTCCTCTACGTGGTGGGAGAGAAAGAGTGCCCTACTCGGCTCGAGGTGAATGCGCCCAAAGGCTGGCAGGTGATCGTGCCGCTTACATCCGAGCAGACGGCTGAAGGCGTTGTCTATAGTGCGGAGGACTACGATGCGCTCACCGACGCGCCGATTCTCATCGCTGCGCCGGCCGACCTGCTGATACAGCAGTTCGTGGTAGACGGCATTGTCCACCGTGTGATCTTTTTCGATCATCTGCAGGAGGTAACGGAGCCTCAGACCCTCACAAAGATTTTGCAGCGCATTGTGCAAGCGGAAGGAGCCATGATGGGGGGCCTCCCTTATTCACAATACATTTTCTACTTTGATGTAGATGGCCATGGAGGGGGTTTAGAGCATCGAAACTCTGCGCGTTTAGTCTATCTGCCGGAGGAGACCCTAACCGATTTCGCCGCTTTTGCCGCCCACGAGTTCTTCCATTTGTGGAATGTTAAGCGGATTCGTCCGAGGGTGTTGGGGCCGTTCGACTACATACATCCACCTCATACGCGTAGCCTTTGGTTTGTGGAGGGCGTTACGGACTATTTCGCCTGGCTATCCATTTTACGCGCAGGTCTCATTACACCGCAACAGTTTTTAGCCCACTGGCGGCGGGCTATTCAGAGCTATATGGCCAATCCGGCACGGCTGCAGGTAAGCGCAGAGCAGGCGAGTTGGCGTGTATGGGATGCCGGCAACAGTGAAGGCTACGGCGGGCTATCCTATTATGATAAGGGCGCATTGATAGGACTTTGTCTCGATCTTGAGTTGCGTTATATGACGCACAACACTCGGAGCCTGGCCGATGTGATGCGGCTTCTTTTACGTCGCTATTCCCCTCCACATGCCGGCTATACGGCAGAGGACCTGCGAAACGCGATGAATGAGGTAGCTGAGAGCGATTTATCTCACTTTTACGATAGGTTGACACAAACAACGGAAGAGATGCCCTTTGGAACGTGCCTTGCTCATGCAGGACTAGATGCGGATTGTGAACCGATTCCGGATGCTGCTGAGGAGGCTATCGCACTTCGAGACAGGTGGCTAAAGGGACGTTAAAGGCTCTACACGGTTTCGTATGTTTGATCTCTTCTCTTTTCCTCATGATCTTGTCTCTGCAGGCATCGGCAGGATACAAGGAGAGGTTTGAAGAAACTTCTTTAAAAAAGCATAGAGGAGCCTCGAAGTTTGAAACGATATGGGATTGTTTGCCTTGGAACGCTGCTTCTGTTCGGTATTTTGGGCAGGGGAGCAAAAGCCAGCTTTCCGCCGAAGCCTTTAGCGCACCGTGTGTTTCCCGCCAGCCGTTTTTCAATAGACCGAATTTTAGCCAGGCCTTACGATAGCACGGTTCCCTTCGGGGCCTCTGGGGATCGTGTTTGGGCTACAAGCCCGCAAGGATGGGCGTTTCGTGATGGGGTGCAGCTGCTCTACATCACAAATCTCGATGCTTTTGACCTTGATATTGCCGCCGACGGTCAATCATACATCGTGCAAAAAGCGACGTATGCGCCAAGCCATGTGCATATGGTGGGGGCACCCGGTACGCTGCTAAAAGCGACAGCCTCTTTTACCTATGTTATAGACAACGCTCAGAACCCATTAACTCCGCCCTTCGTGCCTGAAAAGCGATGGACTTGCTGGTCAAGCGGACACCGAGTAGATACTTACACGGTCGCTTTGGGTGGCTCACGAAAGCTTACGGGTTTAGACCTCTATTTTTATAACGACATCCCACGGGGTGGGGGATGTGCGCCACCGGCCCAGATGGAGGTTTTATTCTATCGGCATGGGCGATGGGTGCCTTGGGGACAACTATTAAACGACCTGAAGCCGGATAAAAATACCCTGCATTTCGATCCACCCCAGCTGGCTGAAAGAGTGCAACTGGTCTTTCATCACCGTGGGACAAATCTATATACCGGGCTGTATGGTTTTGACCCACACTATGCCCCTGAAACAAGGCGGCATGAGTTTCGCTCTCCACTGCATATCGAGGGAGATAAGTGGATCACTCAGAATGATGTGTTGGTTGCCGAAATTCGGGTGACAAACCCATCAACGACGGCGCATCCTTTTTCCATCGTGATGTCATCCGATTTAAAATCGGGCACCGATCGCTTTGTGGAGATGCGAAAGATTGATGGCTATCCGGTATGGTTAGAGGCGGTTGGATTCGATGGGAAGAGCGAGGGAGTTCATTTTACAGAGAAAATCCCCGCCAAAAAATCGCGCCGTTTTCTGTTCGCCTGTGCGCTTGCGACCTCACTCTCTGGGGCGCACGAGAAGCTAGAGGCTGAATTACGCTCCCTCCATCCTTTAGAGCAGCAAGTGATGGTCTATCAGGGGTGGTTCGATAAGAACATCGCCTACTTCGCTTGCAGCGACCCACTCGTAACGAAAATGTATTACCATCGTTGGTATTTGCTGAAAAAGAACGGCATGAACCCACGCATGGGGCACCTTATGTATCGCGCCTTCTCGGAGGGGCGTTGGACTTCTGACTGGTATGCCAACGTGATCTCTTACGGGGCCGGGCATCAGATGTATGAGGCGCGGTGGTTGCGCGACCCCTCTTACTGCTGGGGGCATCTGTTGACCTTTGTAAGCAATCCTCGGCCTGATGGCATCTATCCGAGCCACGTAACCTTACAAGGGCAGCAAGGTGGGCAGTACACGGACTGGATCACCTCTTGTGCTTGGGGGTTGAATGAGGTGCATCCGAACAAGGCTCTCTTAAAGCGGATCGCCCCTGCGCTGGAGCGCAATGTGCAGGGATGGCAGAAGGTTTACGGTTGGGATGGCAGTCCGCTCTTGGTGGTAGATAGTCATTGGTGGACGGGTATGGAGTGGCAGCCGGCCTTCTTTTCGTTTGCCCATTATGAGACCGGAGGCGGAGCGGGCACCGATCCAAAATACATGACTCCGCTACGTCGGGTAGACCTTACCGCCTACAACTACGGCAATGCGGTGGCGGTGGCCAAAATAGAGCGATTATTGGGGCGCAACGCCCTGGCCGAGAAGATGGAACGATTGGCGAAAGCCATTCGTGAAGCCGTTATCGCGAAGATGTGGGATGCAAAAGACCATTGGTTTGTAGACCTACGGGCGTCTGATGATGCACCTTCGTCGGCTTTGGAGGTGATCGGTCTCTATCCGTTCGCGTTTGATCTGCCTCCAGCGGGTAGGGGCTACGAAACGGTTTGGGAAACGGCGCTGAACCCCAACCTCTTTTGGACGCCATGGCCGATCGCATCTACGGCAAAGAGCTGTCCCGCCTACTCTCAAGATGGCTGGCCGGTTGGCCCTGGAGGAAGTGTGTGCATGTGGAACGGTCCTACATGGCCTCATGCCAATAGTTTGGTGATGCGGGCTATGGCCAACACTTTGCGCCACTACGCCCCCTGTGCGCTTACCCGTCAGAAGTTTTACGAGCTTTTCTACTCGTTTACGAGGGCGCAGTATAAAAACCAGAATCCTCTATATCCCTGGACGGGCGAGTTCTACAACGGGGAGACGGGGCAATGGAAAACCGATCAGCGGGATTACTTCCACTCCACATGGATCGATCCGTTAATCAGCGACCTCATTGGGCTTGTTCCGCGTTCCGATGACGTTCTTGAAATAGACCCTCTGTTGCCGGATGGGGCATGGCATTGGTGGATTTTAGATGGACAAGCCTATAGGGGGCATGATATCACCATCGCCTACGACGCGGGTGGGGGGCATATCGCAAATGGCTTTCGCGGGTTTGCCGTCTATTTAGACGGCAAGCCGATTCTGCACGCGGCCCATCCGGTGCATTTGCGTTACGATATGCAACGGCACAAGCTGTTATCACCTCCCTAAGATCAAAGCCCCAAGGTAGGCGCGATGGCTTGGAGGGCTTCAATGCAGTTGGCGATATGTTCTTCAAGAGGAATACCAAGCTCCTCGGCTCCTCGCGCAATGCCTTCTCGGCTGACATTACGTGCGAAGCCGCTCTGCCGCATCTTTTTAAGCACGGAGTTCACTTCGACCTCGGCCAAAGTGCGAGAAGGGCGCGTGTAGGCCACGGCGAGAATGAAGCCACAAAGCTCATCTACCGCGTAGAGAGTTTTGGCCAGAAGGGTGTTGCGAGGAATATGAAGATACTCCGCATGGCCTCCAATCGCCTCGATCATCTCCGGAGGCCAGCCCTGTTTAGAGAGCACTTTCATGCCGACGGTGGGGTGCTTGGGGGGATCGGGGTTGCGTTCATAGTCAAAATCGTGTAGAAGCCCGGTATTGCCCCAAAGCTCCTCATCCTCACCGAATTTGCGCGCATAGAAGCGCATGGCGGCTTCTACAGCAAGCATATGTTTGCGAAGACTTTCGCTTTGCGTCCATTCGGTTACGAGCTGCCAAGCGGCCTGTCGGTCGTGCATAAGATGGTACTTACCCTCTGCGGATGATAGTTTGTCACTTATTATACTGTTTCACGAGAAGGATGTTGTCTGTAACCTTTAGGGCAAGCTGCCTAAAGAATGCCAGAAGCATCGTCTACTCTATCGCCTCATCATACCGCAGCAACAGACGCCACTCCCCCGTTTGCATGTTCAAACCATACACATAGTGCTCATTCCATGCATAGACATAACCGTCCTCCCCAAACACAAAATCCCCTATCCCATGCATCGCCTCGCCCTTCCCATATTCCTCCGCCCGCTTATAATACGGCAAACGATACAGTATCTCCCCCTCCTCTCTCCCCACCTCCCAACGATAAATCACACGACCCTGCGTCCCATAAATCCGCCCGTCCGTACCCAGAAACCATGACCAGCTATGATAATCCTCCCAACTCACCGGCTCCTCCCGAAGCACAAAAACCACCCGCTCCCAACGACGCTCCTTCACCCAATAACGATAGACCTTCCGTTCCTGCACGGAACCCGATGGGGTGCCCTCCGAGGAAGAGGAATCTGCTGCCCTCTCTTGGCCAAACAGATTAACAAACCGATTAAAAGGATAGTACAAGGCGCCCTGTGGATGCCATAACAGACTAGCACCTCCTACTATGTACGAAGAGTAGGTCGTAGGAACTTCCTTTGACCGGTTTTGACGGGCCTGTTTCCAGCTCAGAGGAGTTCTGCACAGGTGCCATAAAACCTCGAAGCGTCTTTGGGGGATGTGGTAGCCGAACAGCACCCCCTCCCCATGTTCCCCTCCGGCATCCGTCATGCCGTACAGCCAGCCCTCCGCTCCTAAAACCAGTGCCTCCAACGGATGGGCGCCCTCCAGCCCAGCAAAACTGTGCAGTATCTGTATCTGCTTGCTCTGCAGGTCGAAGCGATACAGGGTTCCGGCATTGTGTTGGCCTCCGAACAAACTCACGCCGTAGAGGCCTCCCTCCTCCGTCCAGACCGGCAATCCGATGGGGTGTCGTGGCCCTCCCTCTTCTCCCTGATAGAGCATCTCGACGGTTTGGGTGTTGGGGTCGAGGGCATAGAGGGTTCCGGTATCGAAGTCTCCTCCTCGGAGGGTAATGCCGTAGAGGGTGCCGTTGGGGGCCTGTCGGAGGCCGGCTACCGGTTGGCCTGCGGGGTCTGCTGCAAAGGGATGGACGATTTTGGGGGGTTGGTTTGGGGAGAGATGGAGGAGGAGTCCTTGTTGGGCTTGGCCTCCGTTGAGGGTGGTGAGGTGTGCTGTAGGGGAGACACCGGTGCAGAGTCCATAGCGTGGGGTGAAGGGATAGCGGGGTTGGGGGTCTCGTTGCCAGAGGATGTCTACGGTGTCGTGGAAGACCTCTGCCAGTCCGAGGAGTTGGGTGTGGGCGGCCATAAATTCGAGGACATCGGGGGGAATGGTGAGGGCAGCGGGGCTGGGTTGTGGGGGGAAATGGGGG
>Ga0209061_1003005_pt1 | contig 19339 bp, 11 predicted proteins | sample Coa_R1_10_FD_187157 | JGI IMG/M metagenome (GOLD analysis project Ga0209061, IMG submission 187157) | Surface soil microbial communities from Centralia Pennsylvania, which are recovering from an underground coalmine fire - Coalmine... | ecosystem: Environmental > Terrestrial > Soil >...
CAAAGCGGGCGGCGTTGGCCACGCAGGCCTGCGGATCGACCGTGTCGGGGTCAAACCGGCGCACCGCCTGCGCCAGCTCCTCCGCCCCGCCCGACCAGAACACGCCGGTCACCCCCTCGGCCACCGTCTCCAGCGCACCGCCACCGCGGCGGGCGATCACCGGCCGGCCGGCCGCCTGGGCCTCGACGGCCACGATCCCGAACTCCTCCACCGCGGTCATCACCAGCGCCCGGGCTCCCCGCAGGACCTCGGCCACCTCCCGATCGCTCAGCCGCCCGGCCAGCCGCACCGTCGGTCCGGCCAGTCGCTGCAGGCGCCTGGCGTCCGGGCCGTCGCCGATCACCACCAGCGGCAGGCGCAGCCGGTTGAACGCCCGCAGGGCGACGTCGATCTCCTTGTGGGCCATCAGCTCGGAGACGATCGCGTAGTGCTCGCCCACCGGCCCGGGCGAGAAGCGGCCGGTCTCCACCGGGGGGTGCACGATCGTCGGCTCACGGCCGAAGTAGGCCCGCACGCGGGCACGCGTGGTGCGCGAGTTGGCCACGTACCGGTGCACGCGCTGGGCGGCGATCCAGTCCCACTGGCGCCAGCGGTGGAGCACCTCGCCCAGCAGCGCCCGGGTGATCGGATCGCGCCGGCGCGCAAGCGTGCGCTGGCGATCGTTCCACGCGTAGCGGAACGGGTTGTGGCAGTAGCAGACGTGCAGGGTGCCCTCGCGACACAGCACGCCGTGCGCCCAGGCGGAGGAGCTGGAGATGACCAGGTCGTAGTCGGACAGGTCCAGGGACTCGATCGCCCGGGGGTACAGGGGCAGCAGGGTGCGAAACGTGCGCGCCGTGGGACGCAGGCGCTGCAGAAACGAGGTGTGCACGGCACGCCCGGCGAACCGCCCCTCGGTGCCCGCCTCGTCGTAGACGGCGGTGAAGATGTCCGCCTCCGGCCACATCTCGCACAGCTCCAGGAACACCCGCTCGGCCCCGCGCACGTCGAGCAGGAAGTCGTGCACGAGCGCCACCCTCAGATCGTCGCTGTCCGCCGTGCGCCGCACCCCACGCTCAGTCTAGGGAAGTTGGCACCGTAAAGCGGAGCGTCATCGGCGAAGCGGGCGAGGGCCGAGTGGGGCCCCGGCGTCCGCGAGCGGCGGTCGAGCGGGCGAGGGCCGGATGGGCGCCCGGCGTCCCTCTGCTCAGAAGGCGAGCACGCGCTCACTGGTCGAGGAGGTAGCGCTCGACCCGCTCCAGCAGGCGGTCGTGAAACGACCGGCGCCAGTCGCGACTCCAGTTGACCGCGCTCCCGCGCGCCCGTCGCTCGCCGTCCTCCACACCGGCCACGCCCAGGCGCAGCGCCGCCGTGACCCCCTCCAGCGTGGGCTCGCCGGCGATCAGGTTGGGCGAGATCGCCCGCAGTGCCTCGGCCGTCTTGGTCTCAAACGTGTTGGTGACGGTGACCATCCCGGCCGCCGCCATCTCGATCGGGACGAGGCTGGGGTGCGGTGTGTACATCAGCGCCAGCCCCAGGTCGTAGCCCGGCAGCAGCGCCGCGTACTCGGCCTGTGAATGGCGGGGAAGCAGCTGCAGCTCGAGCTCCTCGGTCAGGCGCAGCCGGCGCGCGGGGCCGAGCGAGCCGATGCCGTGCAGCTCCCAGCCGGGCCCGAACAGCCCGCTCTGGGCAGCGCGCTGCAGCGCGAGCAGCCCCAGCTCGTACATGTTGCGCGCCGCGTGCGGCTCCGGGCGCGCGTAGAACAGCAGCCGCCGCCCGGATCGGGCGGCGAGCGCCGCGGGGGCGGGCGCGGTGACCGGCGTGATCGCGTTCTCAAACGCCTGCGAGCGCTCCTCCCCCCGACGCGGGTCGGCAGCGAAGACACCCAGGCGGTGGACGCGAAAGTACTCGCGCAGCAGCTCGGTGGAGAACAGCGCGAAGTGCTCGAGGTCATAGGAGGCGCGGGCCAGCGCCGCGTAGGAGCCCATCGGGAAGGTGAACGGCTCATACTCCTGGATCAGGTAGACGAAGCCGCGCGCCTCCAGCCGCTCCCGGATGCCGTGGGCGATGTGGGCCGTCCACCAGGTGGTGGCGATGAGCTGGTCAGAACGGCTCACCTCCAGCGGGCCGGAGCGCCCGAAGGCGACCTCCACCCGGTCAAACAGGCCCTGCAGGCCGGCGTAGGACTGCAGCCGCTGCCGCCAGTCGGCGGGCAGCGCTGGCACCGGGTCGACGGTCACCAGGCGCACGCGCAGTCCGCGCTCGGCCAGGCGCAGGGCGAGATTGAACTTGGCGATGTAGCCCCCGAACAGGTGTTCCAGATCGATCGTCGGAATCAGCAGGTTGACCCGCTGGGGCGCGGCGTCGGCCACCGAGAGCTCGAGCGGCTGGATCTTCTCGGCGATCGGGCGGGCGGCGGGCGGCACGGCCACCCGCCGGGGATCGCGGGGCCGCAGATCCGCGGGCGGCAGCGCCTCCAGGCGCAGCCGCCGGTGTGGGCGCTGGCGCGCGGTGGCCGCCACCGCCCGCTGCCAGAGCAGCGCCTGCAGCAGCTCCCACTCGGCGCCCAGCGTCTGCGGGCGGGGGCGCAGCAGCTCCGTCGCCGCCCGCCGGGCCAGGAAGCCCAGCGCCGGCCAGGATTCGCCCAGGGCCAGAAACCGGCGCAGGGCGCGGCGTTGCCCGGACGTCATCCGCCGCTCGCAGCGCAGCGCCAGCACGGCGGCGAACGCCTGCAGGCGCATCACGTCGATGAAGTAGCGCGAGCGGTTCACCCGCACCCGCTCGCGGGGGTCATCGCGCAGGCGCCCGAGCCGGGTGCGCAGCGTGGTGATCCGCGTCGCCTCGGCGTGGCCGAGCGCCGCGTGGCCATGCTGCACGTAGTCGTAGAGCGGCTGCGCGACGTAGTTGATCCCGCCGCAGGCCAGCGCCACCAGGGCGAGCCAGTGATCGTGGTAGTGGGCGAACTGTCCGGGGGGGAAGGGCAGCGCGCTCTCCAGCAGGTCGCGGCGAAACAGCGACGCGGCGCCGGTCACCGAATTGGCCACCAGCAGCGAGGTCAGGTCGCTGTGGTTGTTGCGCCGCCGCTCCCAGTAGCTGTCGGCCAGCCGCCGCCCATCCCGACCGACGATCCGCGCGTCGCTGTAGACGAGCTGGGCGTCGCCGATCGACGCCAGCAGCGCGCTCAGCTTGTGCGGGTACCAGGCGTCATCCTGGTCGGCCAGCGCCACGTACTCGCAGTCGCGCGGGGCGAGCGCCAGCGCCCGCTCGAAGTTGGCGTAGAAGCCCAGCCGCCGCGGCGAGCGCGAGACGACGAAGCGGGGATCGTCCCCCACCAGCTCGCGGAGGGCCTGAAAGCGCTGCGGGTGCGAGCAGTCGTCGGAGATCACGCACACCCAGTTGGCGTGCGTCTGGGCGCGGAGCGAGTCAAGCTGGCGGGCCAGCAGGTCAGGCGGCGGCTCGAAGGTGGCCATGCAGATCGCCACCCGGGGCTGATCCTGCGGCCCGGGGAAGGCCGGCGCCAGCGGCGTGGGCGCCGCCGCCACCCGGATCCGCCCCAGCGACGCCGTCTGCGTCCTTGCGCCCGCCAGCCTGGCCCGCAGCCCCAGCTCGATCCAGGCGCCCGGCGGGCGGGGTCCGATTCGCACCAGTCCCCAGAACCCGCTGCGGTAGCTGCGCAGCTGCGGGTCCTCGGGGGCGTCCGGGTCGGCGCGCAGCCCGCCGGCGGCCAGCGGATCCAGCCGCGGGTGCAGCGCGCGGAAGCGGTCAAGCCGCGGCATCCCGAACGCGCTCACCGGCTGCTCGGCGCCGTCGATGAGGAAGCTCAGCCCCCGCAGCGGCGCCTGGGGGTCAAAGCAGGTGCCGTGGACGAACAGCGCCGTGCCCAGCCCGACCCCGAGCTCGGCCGGCAGCGGCGCATCCAGGTTCACCTGCAAGCGCCCATCGTAGCCGGCGCTAGGCTGCCCCGCGGTGGCGCGCGCGGCGGTGGTGATCCCCAACTGGAACGGCGCCGAGTTCCTCGGCGCCTGCCTGAGCTCGCTGGTGGGGCAGAGCCATCCGGCCGAGCTGATCGTGGTCGACAACGGCTCCACCGATGGCTCACCGGCGCTGGTGCGAGAGCGCTTTCCCACCGTCACGCTGCTGGCGCTGCCCGGCAACCGCGGCTTCGCCGGCGCGGTGAACCGGGGCATCGAGCACGCCCTGCGCGGTGGGGTCGAGTACGTGGCGCTGCTCAACAACGACGCCGTGGCCGCGCCCGACTGGCTGGAGCGGCTGATCGCCTGCGCCGAGCGTCACCCGGAGGCGGGAATCGTCACCTCCAAGCTGCTGCGCGCCGACGGCGTGCACATCGACAGCACCGGCGACTTCTACTCCTGCTGGGGATGGGCCTACCCGCGCGGCCGTGACGAGCCCGATCGCGGCCAGTACGACGGTCCCGAGCGGCGCGAGGTGTTCTGCGGGTCGGGCGGGGCGAGCCTGCTGCGCTCGCGCATGCTGGTCGAGGTGGGGCTGTTCGACGAGGACTACTTCGCCTACCTGGAGGATCAGGATCTCGGCTTCCGCGCCCAGCTCATGGGTTGGCGCGCGCGGTACGAGCCGACCGCGCTGGCCTGGCACCGGATGATGGCCACCAGCGGCCGGATCGCGCACCTGGACCGCTACCTGGCGATCCGCAACTGCATCTACCTCTACGTCAAGAACCTGCCGGCACCCCTGGTGTGGAGGTATCTGCCCCGGTTCCTGCTCGGGCTGGCGCTGATGGCCGCCAACGACGTCCGGCGGCGGCGCTTCCGGGCGATCGCCGGCGCCTACCTGGATGCCGCCCGCCACCTTCCGACGATGCTGGCCAAGCGTCGGCGGGTGCAGGCCGCCCGCCGGGTCGAGGTGGGCTACATCGACTCGATCATCCTGCACGGCCTGCCCCCCACGCAGCGGACGCTGCTGCGCATGGCGGCGCTCATCGGGTGCTCACGCTGAGGCGAGGGCTGGCCGCGGCAGCCGGGGTGGGCCTGCTCGCGGCGCTCGTCCTGCTGGTGGCCCGGCACCCCGCCCCCCGGGTTCGCCGCGCCTCCCCGCCACCCGCGACCGGCGCGGTGCAGTTCGGCGCCAACGTCGGACCGCTGTTCAACGGCGAGCCCTACGCGACCCCGCAGGTCGACGCGCAGCTGGCCGCGCTGGCGGCCACCGGCGCGCAGCTGGCCCGCAGCGACGCGCCCTGGGAGGCGAGCGAGCCCCAGCCTCCAAGCGGCGGGGTCCACCGCTACGACTGGGCGTTCGACGACCGGGTGGCCGGGGCGCTGGCCGCCCACCGTCTGCGCTGGCTGGCGATCATCGACTACTCGGCGCCGTGGGCGCAGTCGGTACCCGGACAGGATCACTCCCCACCCAGCTCCCCGGCGGACTTCGCCGCCTACGCGGCGGCATTCGCACAGCGCTACGGCGCGCACGGCTCCTTCTGGGCCGCCCACCCCACGCTTCCCGCCGAGCCGGTCGACACCTACGAGATCTGGAACGAGCCGGACAGCCCGGTGTTCTGGTATCCCCAGCCGGACCTGGCGCGCTACGCCGTTCTCTACCTGCAGGCCCGGGCGGCGATCAGGGCGGTCCAGCCCGACGCCCGGGTGATCGTCGGCGGCCTGGCCCACCCGCAGAGCTCGATCCCGGCCCTGCTCGCCGCCGACCCCGCCCTGCGGGGGCAGCTGGACGGCGTGGGGATCCACCCCTACGGCCCCGACCCGGCCGCCGTCTTGGCGGGCGTGCGCGCCGCCCGGGCCGCGCTCGACGCCCAGGGGCTGTCGGCCATTCCCCTGTACGTGACCGAGTTCGGCTGGACGACCCGGCCGCCGGGCGCGCTCGGGTACGCCCCGGAGTCCCAGCGCCCGGCCTACGTCGAGCAGACGCTGGCCGAGCTCGGCCACCTGCACTGCGGGCTGGCCGCCGTGCTCCTGTACGCGTGGGTGACGACCGAGCGCAGCCCCACCGACGCCAACGACTGGTATGGGATCGCCTCCCCCACCGGACTCCCGACGCCGGACGTGCGCGCGTTCGCCGCCGGCCTGCGGGCCGCGGCGACCGCCGGCCCGCCGCTCAGCTGCGGCTAGGCGACGGCCGGTCGCCCCCGGCAGGCAGGGTCCAGGCCGCCCGCCCGCGGCCGGCAGCGCCTCAGCGCACGCACTCGTCGGCGAGCGGCCCCTTGGAGCGGCAGCCCTCCATCGCCAGCGCGTCGGCCCTGAACACGTAGTACGCCGGCTTGGCGGTGAACTGGAAGGTGCTCTGGCTGTAGCGGAACAGTCCGGAGAAGTCGAACGCCTCCGCCCCGTGGCGCTCAAGCCCCGCCCAGTTGTAGTAGTAGAAGCCCTCCAGCCCCAGTGAGCGCCGGTAGCGGGCCAGCAGGGGGAGCAGCGTCCCGATCTTCCGGGCCTGGCCGGCCTCGGTGGTGCCGATGTCAAAGCCGACCCTGATCGCGCCCTGGCCGGCCGACGAGGGCCAGCTGATCTCGCCGGCCAGCAGCGGGACCCCGCGGCGCCCGTAGCGGTCGAGCACCTGCCGCGCGTAGCCCAGGATGGTGATCACGCCGCCGGGGGTCAGCGTGTAGGGGTGCACGTCGACCACGTCGAACAGGTTGCGCGCGCCGTGGCGGATCAGCTCCCTGAGGTTGATCCAGGAGTAGTTCGGCATCCCGGCCAGCACCACCTTCGCGCGCGGGTCGGCCCGCTTGATCGCCGCGTGCGCGGCCCGCAGCAGCGCGATGTAGCCGCGATACCAGGGGGCGGGGGCCTGGGGCCAGAATGCCCAGATGTTCGGCTCGTTCCACACCTGCCACATCTCGACCGGCCGCCGGGGAATCTGCGGGTTCTCCTGCCAGAAGCTGCCGCGGGGGCCGTAGCGGTCCACCAGCGCCCGCAGGAAGGCGGCGTACGGCCCGGGGGTGCGCGGGGCGGTGACCTGGCCCTTGAAGTTCAGCCCATCCCACGCCGGGGCGTTCATCACCACCGGCAGGAGCTGCATGTCGTGCTGGGCGGCCAGCCCCACCAGCGCGTCGATGTCGGTGAAGTCGGTCGGCACCCCGCCCACGTCGACGTACTGGCTGCGCTGCCCGGCCGGAACCTGGCTCCAGCTCGCGTAGGGCTGGGTTGCCGACCAGTCGATCACCGCCCGAATCGAGTCCACACCCGCCCCCGCCATCACATCGAGCTGGTGCGAGAAATCCACCCCCGGATTGGGCCACACCGGCTGATCGACGTTCATCCCCACGAACCCGAAGGGAACCCGCGGGAGCGAACCGCGCGCCGCCGAGGCCCGCGCCAGCGAACCGTGTCCCGCCGCGGCACGCCCCGCCGCGCCGCGCACCGCCGAGCCACGCCCCGCCGAGCTCCGCGCCGCCGCGGCCGGCGGCAGTGCGCTCGGCACGAGCATCCCCAGGGCCAGCAGCCCCGCCACCCACCACCGTGAGAGCATTCTCGGCAGTCTACGGTTCACCGCCCCCGATAACACCCGAGCGACTCACACGGAGCGCTGCCCGGGCGGATCGAGCGCCAGCAGCCGCGCCAGCGCCGCATCGGTCAGCGCCGCGGTGCGGCTCCAGGGAAACGCCGAGGCCCGCCGGCGTCCGGCCGCCCGCAGGCGCGCCCGCATCTTTTCGTCGCCGCTCACCGCCGTCAGCGCGTCGGCGAACCCCTCGGCGTCATCGGGGTCGATCAGCAGCCCGGCGTCGCCGACCGTCTCCGGCAGCGCCCCGCAGCGCGCGGCCACCACCGGCGTGCCGCAGGCCATCGCCTCCAGGCAGGGCAGCCCGAACCCCTCATAGCGGGAGGGCATGACCAGCGCCCGCGCCCCGGCGTACAGGCCGCGGAGATCGGCCTCGGCGATGTAGCCCAGCCGCCGCAGGCCGAGCCGGCCCGCGCGCAGGTAGTGCCGATCTGAGCCGGCCAGGACGAGCTCGACCCCCTCCGCCGCCAGACGCCGGGCGGCGAGCTCGAGCACGCCCAGGTTCTTGCGGGCCGACACCGTGCCGAGCGCCAGGACGTAGGGGCGCGCCAGCCGGTGACGGCGGGCGACGCTCGCCACCTCCGCCTCCCCCACCGCGCCCAGTCGCTCATCGACGCCCTCCGGGATCACCTCGACGCGGCTCTCCTCCAGCCCGAGGTGCTCGAGCAGCTCGCGCCGGGAGAACTCCGAGACGGTGATCACCAGGCGGGCCCGGCGAGCGACCGCGGGCAGCATCAGCCGCTGGTAGGCCACGTAGGAGCGCGAGTAGGCCTGCGGGTGGCGGAGTGCGGCCAGGTCATGGATCACCACGACCACCCGTCCGGAGACGACCGGCGCGAGGTTGGCCGGACAGTAGATGAGCGTCTGGGCGGCGGTCCGCCCGGGCAGCGCGAGCTGCTCCCACACATGGCCCGCCCGGTGGGCCAGCCGGGGGTGGGGACTGATCACCCGGTAGCGGTCGGGGGCCAGGCGGGGTAGGCGCACCGCCATCTCACGGGCCAGACGCTCGACCCCGCCGATCTGGGCGCGGACCGCGGCCCGGGCGTCGATCGCCACCGGCGGGGCGGCGGCCCCGCCGATCGGCCGGCGTGCGGCCACCGCGCGAGCAATCGGCCGACCGCGCGGGCGGCGCCCGCCCGCGCCTGACCACCCCCCGCGGGTGAAACCCACTACGCCCGGCGCAACGCGCGGCGGAGCAGCACTCGCCGGGCGAGGAGGCCGACGCCGGCCACGGCGCAGGCGGCCAGGATCACGTACAGGTACGGAAACGAGGCGCCCGCATGCGGGCCGGAGGGGGTCCCACCGACCTGACTGGAGGCGAGGCTGACCGGCGCGCTGGACGGCGTGGTTGACACGCTTGAGGGCTGCCGGGGGGCGCTGGCGTGCGTGCGCCGATGGGGCCGGGAGGACCGGGCGGGAGATGTGGGGCGGGGGGCGGGGGCGCTGCTGGCCGGGGCGGCGGGTGAGGTGCCGGCGCCGGAGGTGGCTGGCGCCGTCGCCGCGCCGGGGGCCGAGCCCGCGCTCGACGCGGATGGGCCGGTGGCCGGCGTGGTGGCCGGAGCGGTGGAGGGAGCGCTCACCGGGTGTCTGCGCTTCGCCCGCCGGGTCGGGGGCGGGGCGGCCAGCGGGTCGATGTACTGGTTATCGCCGGCCGACGGCGAGCCACCGCCGCCGCTCGCCACCGCGGGCGCGGCCGCCACCAGCCCGAGCGCGAACGCCAGGATTGCGCAGGCGAGGATCCATGAACGACGGCCCACCGGATGACATTCAACCACCCCGGCGCCGGAGCGCAAGCCCCATGCGGCCCTGTTCGCCCGGGACGCGGGAGGCCATCGCCTCGCGGCCCGGAGTGCGCGTCCGCCGCCTCGCGGCCCGGAGCGGCCCCGGAGCGGGCGTCCGCCGCCTCGCGGCCCCGGAGCGTGGCGTCCGCCGCCGCGGCGCCCACGGGGCGGGGACCCGGCCGCCGCTCTACAGTAGAAATCAGCCCCTCTCGGACCAGGAGGACACGTGTCAGACAACAGCTTCGGCGCGCGGGCGACGCTCTCGGTGGGCGGCCGCACCTACGAGATCTTCCGCCTCGACGCGCTCCAGGCGCGCTACGACGTCGCCCGCCTGCCGTTCTCGCTCAAGGTGCTGCTCGAGAACCTGCTGCGCACCGAGGACGGGGAGACGGTGCGCGCCGAGGACATCGAGGCGCTGGCCCGGTGGGACGCCGGCGCCGAGCCCAGCCACGAGATCGCCTTCACCCCCGCGCGCGTGCTGATGCAGGACTTCACCGGCGTGCCGGCCGTGGTCGATCTGGCCGCGATGCGCGACGCGCTGGGCGCGCTGGGGGGCGATCCCGCCCAGATCAACCCCCTGGCCCCGGCCGAGCTGGTCATTGACCACTCGGTGCAGGTGGACGTGTTCGGCTCGCCGCTGGCGTTCGTGCGCAACGCCGAGCTTGAGTTCGAGCGCAACCGCGAGCGCTACGCGTTTCTGCGCTGGGGCCAGGGCGCCTTCCGCAACTTCCGCGTCGTCCCGCCCGACACCGGCATCGTCCACCAGGTCAACCTGGAGTATCTGGCCCGGGTGGTGTTCGTCGACGAGGCGGGCTCCGCTCCCCTCGCCTATCCCGACACGCTGGTCGGCACCGACTCCCACACCACGATGATCAACGGCCTCGGGGTCCTCGGCTGGGGGGTGGGCGGCATCGAGGCGGAGGCGGCGATGCTCGGCCAGCCGATGTCGATGCTGATTCCGCAGGTGATCGGCTTCCGGCTCACCGGCGAGCTGCAGGAGGGGGCCACCGCCACCGACCTCGTGCTCACCGTGACCGAGATGCTCCGCGCCCACGGCGTGGTGGGCAAGTTCGTGGAGTTCTACGGCGAGGGGCTGTCCAGGCTGCCGCTCGCCGACCGGGCGACGATCGGCAACATGTCGCCGGAGTTCGGCTCCACCTGCGCGATCTTCCCGATCGACGCCGAGACGCTGCGCTACCTGGAGTTCTCCGGGCGACCGCGCGAGCTGATCGAGCTGGTCGAGGCGTACGCCAAGGAGCAGGGGCTCTGGCACGACGAGCACTCGGAGGAGCCGACGTTCTCCGAGGTGCTCGAGCTCGACCTCTCCACGGTGGTGCCCAGCATCGCCGGCCCCAAGCGCCCGCAGGACCGCGTGCCGTTGACCGAGGCCAAGGCGGCGTTTCGCCTGGCGCTCGAGGGCTACCTGCCCGAGGAGGATCCTGAGGATGAGGCGGTGGCCGAGAGCTTCCCGGCCTCCGACCCGGTGGCCACGCACGTGCCCAACGGGGACGGCCATGCCCCCCAGGGCGAGACCGGCGGCATGCAGGTGGCCGAGCGGCGCCGCACCGCCGTGCCGGTGACGCTGGCCGACGGGACCGAAACCGAGCTCGACCACGGCCACGTGGTGATCGCCGCGATCACCAGCTGCACGAACACCTCCAACCCGTCGGTGATGCTGGGGGCGGGCCTGCTGGCCCGCAACGCCGTGCAGCGGGGGCTGAAGGTCAAGCCGTGGGTGAAGACCTCCCTGGCCCCGGGCTCCAAGGTGGTGACCGAGTACCTGCAGCGGGCCGGCCTGACCGAGTACCTCGATCAGCTCGGCTTCAACCTGGTCGGCTACGGCTGCACGACCTGCATCGGCAACAGCGGACCGCTGCCCGAGGAGATCTCCCAGGTGGTGGGAGCCGAGGATCTGGCTGTGGTCTCGGTGCTGTCGGGCAACCGCAACTTCGAGGGGCGCATCAACCCGGACGTGAAGATGAACTATCTGGCCTCGCCGCCGCTGGTGGTGGCCTACGCGATCGCCGGCACGATGGACATCGACCTCTACGACGAGCCGCTGGGCGAGGACGAGAGCGGTCAGCCGGTGTTTCTCAAGGACATCTGGCCCTCGGCCGCCGAGGTCGCCCAGACGATCGAGCAGGCGGTGCAGTCGGACATGTTCCGCAAGAGCTACGCCGAGGTGTTCGCCGGCGATGAACGCTGGGCTTCGCTCGAGGTCCCCACCGGCGAGCTGTTCGCCTGGGACCCCGAATCGACCTATGTGCGCCGGCCGCCGTTCTTCGAGGGACTGCGGGCCGAGCCCGAGCCCTTGGCCGACATCGAGGACGCCCGGGTGCTGGCCGTGCTCGGCGACAGCGTCACCACCGACCACATCTCCCCCGCCGGCGCGATCCGGCGCGACAGCCCCGCCGGCCGCTACCTGATCGAGCACGGCGTGCAGCCGCGGGACTTCAACTCCTACGGCGCCCGGCGCGGCAACCACGAGGTGATGATGCGGGGAACCTTCGCCAACATCCGCCTGCGCAACCTGCTGGCGCCGGGGACCGAGGGCGGCGTGACGCTGTACCTCGGGCACGACGGCGAGGAGCAGATGACGATCTACGAGGCGGCCATGCGCTACCTGCAGGAGGGAACCCCGCTCGTCGTGCTGGCCGGCAAGGAGTACGGCTCCGGCTCGTCCCGCGACTGGGCGGCCAAGGGCACCCGGCTTTTGGGGGTGCGGGCGGTGATCGCCGAGAGCTTTGAGCGGATCCACCGCTCAAACCTGGTCGGCATGGGCGTGCTGCCGCTGCAGTTCAAGGCCGGCGACTCGGTCGCCTCGCTCGGCCTGAGTGGCCGCGAGCGCTTCACCATCCGGGGCCTGGCGGGGGCCGAGCAGCTGCCGCGCGAGCTCACCGTCCGAGCCGATGATCGCGAGTTCCCGGTGACGGTGCGGATCGACACCCCGCGGGAGCAGCGCTACTTCCGTCACGGCGGCATCCTCCAGTTCGTGCTCCGCGAGCTGACCGCCCGGACGGGCTGAGCGCCGCCCCCGGTTTTCGGAACGCCGCTGCGGGCCGGCTCGGTCCCCGCTCGCGAGAGCGCCGCGAGGCGACCCTGTGGCTGAGGCCGCCCCTCGCCACGGGCGCGCAATCCGGGTCTCGAGAGCGCGCATCCCGGTGTCGAGAGCGCGCAATCCGGGTCTCGAGAGCCCACATCCCGGTGTCGAATTCCTTAGGCCGGGGTAAATACTTGATCGTGGCACGCGCCCTCATCCGCCTCGCCCGCTGGTTCGCCTGGCAGCTCGGCGACCTCGACCGCCCGGCCGAGTGCCCGCCGGCGCGGATCACGGTCATCTCCTGCGGTCAGCGGGCAACGTCGTAGCGCCGCGTTCTGGTGACCGCCTGGACCATCCGTCGGCGGGAGGGTGAGCTGCTCTGGCCCGGTGCGTGGACGCCGTGCGCCTGGAGGGGTGGGACCCGTCCCGCTGGCCCCGGTACTCCTGCAAGGACGTAGCGGGGCGGGCAGCTCGGGCGCGCGCCCTTCCCTTGATGAGATGTGTGCTCTCAGCGCATCTGGTTGGTGACCTGGATCAGGCCCCGGCCAGTTTGCGCCCCGCCCCCCGGCCTTCGTGGCGGCCTGCCTGATGCGTGTGGGTTGCCACCGAAGTCGAACAGGTCAAACAGGTCGTCGATCGCCGGACGGTTGATGGGCACGTACGGGTCTCCCGCGCGCGTGACCGGGTTGGGGAGGTTGTCGAGGCTGAGCGAGGACACCGGCGACAAGCGCCAGTTGCGCTCGATGAACTTCAGAATCGACGCGTGATCGCTGTAGCTGTGGCTGATGTAGCCGGGCTTCGCATACGGCGAGATCGCCAGCAGCGGCACCCGTGTGCCGTCGCCGAAGAACGACACCGGCTGGATGTAGCCGGAGTCGTAATAGCCGCCCCCCTCGTCGAAGGTGACGAAGATGACGGTCGACCGCCACAGCGTTGGGTTGTTCTGGACCTCATCAATCGCATGGGTGACGAAGCTCTCAAATGCCGCCAGGGTCGAGTAGCCCGGGTGGCCGTCGTCGTCGCCCGGCTTCAGGAACGACACCGCCGGCAGCGTTCCGGCCGTCGCCTCGGCGTCGAAGTCCTGCAGACCATGCTGGATGTTCGCCCGTTTCGCCGGATCGGTCATGATTGAGGAGGCGTACTGCATCGGATCGCAGATCCCGCAGTAGTTCGGCCCCGGGTTGCCGCTGTCATAGCCTTCGCCGAAGTACGCCCAGCTGATTCCGGCGCGTGACAGCTCGTCGCCGATCGTCGGCCAGTTCTGCTGCGGCGGCACCGTGAACGTCGAGGTGTTGAGCGAGCCGTCGACCTTGTAGCCGGGGTTGTAATTGTTGAGCAGGTAGTAGTGGTTTGGCTGGCAGTTGTCGAACGGGTGGTACGGGAGGCTGTCGAGATAGGACCACACCTCCGATACACCCGGCGCGGCGTGGTCAGCGCAGTCCGAGTAGCTGCCGCCGTTGGTCGTGCCGCTCTGGCCGTAGCCGTCCTGGGTGTACCAGTTGTTGGTGCCCGGCTGCGGGTTCGGGTTCTCGATCTCGCCGGTGGGCGGGGTGGCCGCATGACCCGCGGCGTCTTGGTAGTAGGCGGCGTAGCCGGTGCCGAGCGCGATGTGGTTGGCGCCGGTGCCGCCCATCACCGCCTGGTGGTAGTTGTCGGACATCGAGTAGTGCCGCGCGAGGTACTCAAGCGTCGGCGCGTCCCCTTGAGCCATGTTGTAGAAGCCCATGTCCAGCGCTCCCTGATGGGTCGACTCATCGGTGAACGGACTAGGCGGCGGGGCCCCGTTGGAGTCCCCGGCCGTTTCGTGGACCCAGGTGAACAGGTCGTGGGTGCCGTGTGAGACCTCCTGGTACATCTGGTAGAAGCGGTGCAGGGGATCGCCCACGTAGGCGCCATTGAATTCGCAGGTTCCGTACTGGTTATATGCCCCATGTCCGTCGAAGTACGGGACGTATTTGGTGATCTGATACGGGGCATTGCTGAGACTGGCGGGAAATCGCGCGTCCGGGACATCAGGGCTCTGCCCGTCACACGCCTTGGAGACGTATGTCGTATTCGGCTGCGGCAGCGTGGGATAGGCACCCGTGCGCGTTGGGTCGAGTTGGTAGCCGCGCGTGTCGCTTGCCTGGTTCTGGGCGGCGAGCGAGGCATTCGGTCCTGGCTCGCCGCTGGCGGTGACGATCCCCTCCGACAGCAGATTCATGACCGACTGGCCCCTTGGCGGCTGGTAGGTGCCAAACACGTTGTCGAAAGTGTGGTTCTCACCGATGATCACGATCACATGCTTGATCGGGGTCACCGGTCTTCCGAGACCGGCCGCGCCGGTTCCTGACGCTGTCGCGCCGGTGCTGCCGAGCGCCAGAACGGCCGCGCCGACGGCCAGGCCGACGAGCATCGACTGGCGATTGCGAACACGACTCATTGCGCTACGCCTCCTACTCGTGTACGTGTGGACGGCGCAAGGCTATGTCGGCGCCCGCACGCCGATGTTTACGCGCCGTGACCGCAGCGTGATCAGAGCGTGATCGGCCGGGCTCGCCCGCTTGGGCCCGATGGACGCGCGCCTGCTTCGACGGCATCGCAGGGACAGGGCTGCACGCCCTGATGTGCGCGCAGGCGCGGCCGACCAGCGGCGTCACGGTTGGTGCGGAAGTGGTCGTTGAGAGTGAAGATTGGGCGCAGGTCGTGCGTCTCCGCGAGCGCCACGAGGTGGCGTCAATCAGCGCGATGAGCGTCCCGGCGTCGGTGACGCGTCCCGGCGTCGGTGGGCGTCACGGCTGCTCAGCACGCCTTTGCGGTCAGGGCTTGGGCGACTTGACGGGGCTGCTGCGGCGTCGGCCGTGGGCGATCTCACCGGTTTCGGCTTCGCGCACGCTCGGAGCAGGAGCGCGACCCAGGCACGGTAGGGCCGCCAACTGTCGGTGATCGAGCGGATGGTCGCGCTGTCGGTGGTGCTGTAGGCGTCGTGAATGCCTGCTTGAGGCGGCGTCATGGTGGGGGAGCATGTCGGGGTGTCGGACTCCGCGGATGAGGATGAGCTCGGCGGAGAACGGGCCGATGCCGGGGAGCTGCTGCAGGTGAGCAAGTGCATCCTGGTGGCTCATCGCTCGCAGCTGCGCGCGGGTGAGCGCGCCGTCCTGGGCTGCGACAGCGAGGGTTCGCAGCTGATCGATCTTTCGAGCGGTGAGCCCTGATTGGGGTGCGGTGAGTTGCGCGAGTCTGGCCGGGGCGGGGAACGCGCCGAGGGCAGCAAACCCGGTCCCGTCGACGTCCAGGCAGAGCATCTGCTCGAGATCGCGGGCCGCGCGGCGGGCCAGCTGATTGGGGGGCCTGCCGGCCAGCTCGGCGTGGACCCCACGGTCGTCCTGCCGCAGGGTGGCCTGCACGATGCGCCAGTCCCCGTCGACCGCCCAGGCGTAGCGCAACGCTCCGGGTCGCCGCTCGGCCTGAGTGCCGGGAAAGCCCTCGACGAACGTCGCTGCGGCGACCAGCGAGAACGGACCGCGGGGATGCAGGGTGATCGTCACCTACACGCCGTCGTGGATCTTGATCAGCTACGTGTCGGGGTCTGCGAAAGCGAGGGTACGGCCAAATAGGCCGTCACACGGGACGGTCACGATCACGACCCCGTCTGCGGCGAGGCGGTCGTGCAGCGCCGGGGGGCCGCTGTGCCTCGGCGCTGTTTCAGGCCCGGCAACGCCATGGCCTGCCTGTGCGCGGCTCATCGAGCCGTCGCCTCGGCCGCCGCCGGGGAGGGCACCACGCGCAGCGCACGCGCCAGCGGCGCCGGGAACCACCAGTTCAGCCGTCCCAGCAGCGAAACGAGCGCGGGAACCAGCAGCGCCCGCACCAGCGTGGCGTCGAGCAGGATTCCAACCCCCAACCCGGTGGCCAGCACCTTGATGTCGGTGTCGGGCGCCGAGGCCAGCGAGGCGAAGGACAGAAACAGGATCAGCGCCGCGCTCGTCACCAGGCGTCCGGTCCTGCCGAGCCCCTCGACGACGGCCGCGTCAGTCGATCCGCTGCGCTCGTACTCCTCGCGCACACGCGTGAGGATGAATACCTCGTAGTCCATGGACAGGCCGAACAGAAACGCGAACACCATCAGCGGAATCCAGAAGGTGATCGCGCCGGTCGACGGGGTGCCGAACACAATCGAGGAGCCGTGGCCCTCCTGCCAGAACCAGGTCATCACGCCGAACGTGGCCGCCATCGAGACGAGGTTCAACGCCACCGCCTTGACGGCGAGCACCAGCGAGCGCAGCGCCCGGGTTAGCAGCGCGATCGTCAGGAGCGCGATCACCGCGAACATCAGCGGGAAGCTGCCGAACACGGCATGTTGGTAGTCGAGCTCGATCGCCCCGTCACCGGCCACGCCCAGCACTCCGGGCAGGCGGCGGACGGCGGCGCGCACCGCCCGCACCGGCGCGAGCGAGGCGGAGTTGACCGTCTCCCGGCGCGGAATCGCCAGCAGCACCGTGGTGCCCGCGCGATTGCTGTCCGCAGCGCTCGAGCGCACCGCCGTGACGATCCCGGGCACGTGCGCCAGTCGCGCGCGGACGGCGGCGGCACGGTCAGCGCGCGTCAGCACCTCGATCGGCGTCAACGCGCCTCCGGGCGCGCCGCCCGAGATCAGCTGCGCGTAGGCGTTGTGGGCGGCGCCGTTGCGCGCGTACGCGCTGGCGGCCGTCTCCCCGGTGGTCAGGCTGAACACCGGGACGATCAGCACCGCCAGCGCGGCCAGAGCAAGCGTTGCGGCAAGCGCACGGTGGTGGACGATTCCGGCCGCCCAGGCCGTCCAGCCGCGACTGGCGTGACGCTCGTGGCGCACACGCGGCCAGTCGGCGCGCGGACCGATGCCGCCAAGCAGCGCGGGAAGCAGCGTCAACGCCACCCCGGTGGACACGAGCGGAATCAGCATCCCCCCGTAGCCGACGCTGCGCAGGCCGGGCACGGGCAGCACGACCAGCGACAGCAGTCCGATCGCGACGGTCAATCCGGACAGGACCACCGCGCGTCCGGCGGTGGCCATCGCGGCCACGACCGCCTCCTCGTTGGCGCGTCCGCGGGCGCGCTCCTCCCGCCAGCGCGTGACGATCAGCAGCGAGTAGTCGATCGCCACCCCGAGCCCCACCAGCGAGACGAGGAACAGGACGATGAACGATACGTTTGCCAATGTCGTCAGGCCGAGGACGACGAGCAGCGTGGTGAGGATCGAGCAGGCGGCGATCAGCAGCGGCAGCAGTGCCAGCAGCGAGGCGAACACGAACGCCAACACGGCGAGCGCGCCGCAGGCGCCGATCAGTGTCTCCACGAGCACGCCGGGGCCGCTCGACTTGCCGCCGCTGGCCAGCTGCGTGAGGCCGGTGAGCCCGACGCGGAATCCGTGCGGCAATGCGGCGGTCAGCGAACGCTGCACGCGTGCGGGGGTCGTGGGCGCCGCGAACGTGCGCTCGATGGGAGTGAAGACGAGCGCGAAGGTGGCCCGGCCGTGGTCGATCACAAATCGCGGATCGCCCGTGGCGGCGAAGTCGACGATTCGCGCTCCCGGGACGGCGGCGCGAGCGCGGTCGAACGCCGCAGCCAGGCGAGCGGCGTCGGAGGAGACCGTGTTGCCGACCGGAAGGGTGACCAGCAGCACCGCGGGATCGGTGTCGCCCCCGTTGCCGTACAGGCCTACGATCCGCTGAGCGGCCTCATAGCCGGGCTGCCCTGGCAGCGAGAAGTCCACCGACAGGCGCTTTGAGATGTGGCTGGCTCCGTAGATGCCGGCCGGAAGCAGCAGCAGCCAGAGGAGCGCAACCAGCCGTCGGTGGGCGAGCACGAATCTGGCCAGCCGCGCGATCGCGCCGGCTGGGTGGGCGGGGAGCTGGGATGGCGAGTTGGACATGGCGAAATCCCCGAATATCGGTACACAGGACGATAATACAGCTAGTGAACGATTTCTACCACAAATGATTCTTTCGTGGAGATACGATCTGAAATGTGAACGCCCTCCCCCTCGCATGAGATGACCGCGGGGCCCGGTCCAGACCCCACCACGGGCGGCTCACGCGGCGCCGCGGGATGGCCCGCGGCGATCGCCGACGGCCTTCCCGCCGATCCGACCAGGCCGCTTCGCTCGGTCGGTTTCACGATCTCGAGCACGGGATACGCAATCGCGCGGCGCTTCGCGGCCCTGCTTGCGCCGCTGGGGCTGGAGCCGCGCGACTTCGCCCTGCTGCGGACGCTGGCCGAAACGCCGGGGCTGACCCAGCAGGCGATCGCCGAGCGGATGGGCGTCGCGCCCAGTCGGATGGTCGCCTTCATCGACTCGCTGCAGAGCAGAGGACTGGTCGAGCGCCGTGCCAACCCCGAGGATCGTCGCGCCCACGCCCTGCACCTGACCCCCGCGGGCGAGCGGCTGCTCGGGCGTGGATTTGAACTGGCGATTGGCCACGAACGCGACCTGGTGGGCGATCTGAGCGCCGACGAGCGCGAACAGCTGCTCGAACTGCTGGCCCGCGTGGGCGCGCGCGTGGGCGTTCCGGCTGGCGTGCACGTCGGAATGGGACACCCGGCGATGGCCGACGAGTAGCCGGCGGGCCGGGTCTCGAGCACCGACGCTCCCTGTCGGGGCCGGCCCGACCCGGGTCAAGCAGTCGAGGTCACCCCTGAAGACAGAAACCGCCGCTCTTGCGGGCGAATTTCCGCGTTCTGCCGCTTCTGGCTGGCGCGAGTCGTGTCGTTCGCAGGAGACAGCCTCGTCCTTGTCGTCCTGCTCAAGCACGTGTACGGGCGCACCCACGCCGGTGTCGCCGCCGCGGGAGTGCGGTGGGGTGGTTAGCCGCGCACGGCGCCGAGGTTGCGCGCGTCAGTGAGGTCTGCGCCGTTCGCGTGTGCGGAGTGTGGCCTAAAGGACCGCAGCAGGCGCCCCCGGCTCAGACCTCTGCGCCCATCTCGCCGCTGGAGCCGTCGAGGTCGTGCAGACGTGCTTGGAGGAAGCGCCGCTCGGGCTCTGTCTGCGCCAGCTGAAGTGCGCGGGCGTAAGCTGCGCGGGCTTCGTCGTTGCGGC
>Ga0209061_1003007_pt1 | contig 19333 bp, 15 predicted proteins | sample Coa_R1_10_FD_187157 | JGI IMG/M metagenome (GOLD analysis project Ga0209061, IMG submission 187157) | Surface soil microbial communities from Centralia Pennsylvania, which are recovering from an underground coalmine fire - Coalmine... | ecosystem: Environmental > Terrestrial > Soil >...
TCACGATAAACAAGTGGCAACACAAGGAGGGGACAGAACCTGATGACCTGTCCCCTCCTTGTGTTATAATGACCTGGAAGCTCTAATATAACTATCGTTTCTGAGAGTATCTGAGACTCAGCGTCCCATCCTTCTTTAACCGGGCCTTCGCGCGGCTTCGCCGCGCCAGGTATGGATGAGGGAGTGCGGCCAGACGCTTCGCGCCTGGCCGCACTCCCTCATCCACACGGCGAGCGCTGGTAGTGCGAGCAAGCGATCATACGGCGAGCGCTGGTAGTGCGAGCAAGCGATCACACGGCGAGCGCTGGTGGCGCGAGCAAGCGATCACACGGCGAGCGCTGGTAGTGCGAGCAAGCTATAGTGTCAAAAATGGGATGTACTCTCAATCGGTGCCACGTCAAAGAAGACGCAGAAACGCAAAGCTCAGTGAGGAGATTTTCCATGTCATCGCATACCCATACCCCACAGGACAATCAGATCTTTCAAAACTTCACTGATGGCGCATGGCGCGCCTCGCGCAGCGGCGAAACCTTCATCAGCACGAACCCCGCTCGCAGCAGTGAAGTCATCGGCTATTATCAAAAATCGCATGCCGCCGACCTGGACGACGCCGTAGAGGCTGCCACCAGGGCGCAGCGCGGATGGGCCGCGACACCTGCGCCCCAGCGCGGCGAAATTCTGCTGCGGACGGCGCTCCTGCTGGACCAGTATAAACAGGAGCTTGCCACGTTGATGACGCGCGAGATGGGCAAGGTCCTCAAAGAGACGCTCGGCGATGTACAGACCGCCATCGATGTCGCTAAATTTGTCGCCGGAGAGGGCCGCCGCGCGGAAGGTGAGACGCTGCCCTCGGGCATCCCTAACAAATTCTGTATGACCATTCGCCAGCCCCTCGGCGTCGTCGGCATTATCACGCCGTGGAACTTCCCCCTGGCTATTCCAGCCTGGAAGACCTTCCCTGCGCTGCTGGCTGGCAATGCCGTGATCCTCAAGCCGGCCAGCGACACGCCGCTGCTCGCGCTCAAGATGGCCGAGATGCTGAGCGAGGCTGGCCTGCCTCCCGGCGTGCTGAACGTTGTCACCGGCCCCGGCGGCACGCTTGGCGATGCTCTGGCGAGCCATAAGGGCGTGAATATGATCTCCCTGACCGGCTCAACCGAGGTCGGCCGGCGTGTGGCCGAGATCTGCGGGCGCGACCTGCGCCGCTGCGCGCTGGAACTGGGCGGCAAGAATGCTGTGATTGTGCTGGAGGACGCCGACCTTGACCTCGCCGTTGAGAGCGTGGCATGGGGTGCGTTCGGCACGACGGGCCAGCGCTGTACCGCGACGAGCCGCGTAATTGTGCAGCGCCCGATATTGAAGGCGTTCACGGACCGCCTGGTGGCCGCTGCCGAGCGCCTGCGCATCGGCGATGGCCTCGATCCCGATGTCGATATGGGGCCGCTGGTCAATAAAGACCGCGTGAAGGCGGTACATGAATATACGGAGATCGGCAAGCAGGAGGGCGCGCAACTGCTCACGGGTGGCGCTCCGCTGACCGGGGGCGCCTATAGCGATGGCGCCTTCTATCGCCCTACCATCTTCACCGAGGTTCGTCCCGCTATGCGCATTGCTCGCGAAGAGATTTTTGGCCCCTTCGTCTCGATTCTGCCCGTCGCTTCCTACGAGGAGGCCGTGCAGGTAGCCAATGCAACGGAGTATGGCCTCTCAACCGCGCTCTTTACAGAAGATATGCGGCTCGTCTTCCGTGCTATGCGCGATATCGAGTCGGGGCTGGTCTACTTCAATGCGGGCACGACTGGCGCCGAGATCCATCTACCCTTTGGTGGCATGAAACAGAGCGGCAATGGACACCGCGAGCTTGGTGCGGCTGCCGTTGAAGAATTTAGCGAGATCAAGAGCGTATTCGTCTCGTATCCGCCGCACCGATCATAATGCCATCAGCAAAACACGGACCGGCCAGAGGCCGGTCCGTGTTTTGCTGATGGCATTATGTTATAGCAGAGGCTGGCTGCGCTGCTGCGCGAACTGATCGAACATGGCTTCCCATACCTCCTGATTCTCCAGGCGTTCGCGCGGGTTGGCAACGCGTGCGTTGATCGAATCGAAGATGCAGGAGAGCAGGCGCTGGAGGACGGTTGAGGCTTCATCATAGAAGCTCTCGGCCTTGTGTATCTCCCCGCTCAGTACCTCGTTGCACAGTGAGGAGAAGTGATCGACATCGATGTGATTCTGATCGACGCGAAACTCGTAGGTGCCCATATGGTGGAGATTCTCGTTGTACATCAATGTGCGCAGCGTGTTGGGATCCAGTTCGGTGCCGTTGGCGCGATAGGTCTCGCTCAGGGCATCCATCGTCCAGTTGATAAATTCGACGAGAGCGGGCAACTGCTCGGCGGGTGTACGCCGTCTGGCCCACTCCTGCTCCATGCGGCTGATGAGATTGTACAGCTCGAAATCTTCCAGGCGCAGGCGTTCGGCGGGATCTGGCAATCGCAATTTACGCCCATTGCTATGCGATGCCACTTCCTGAAAGATGGGCAACAGGAACTTCTGGCGCACCAGTTGCGCCAGTTCGCGCGCCACGTCCAGTTCCGGCCGGCGCATGGCGGTGGCGATGCGCCGGACCTTGCGATAGAGATTAACATGAGTGAGCAGTTCCAGCGTGCGCATATCGAAGCGCATGGCATAGGGGATGGCAGGCGCCATCTGGAGCGCTGTACGCATGCCCTGCGGGAGGTAGTTGCGCAATTCCTGCCATTCATCGCCGTAGCGTACCATCTCCATTGTCACGCGCACGATGGCAAGATCGAGAGAGGACTCGCCATAGGGTAAGAGCTTCTGCACACTGGGGCTGGCGAAAAATTCGTAGCTCCCCTCCTGCCAGAGCGCCAGTTCGCGCGCCGTCCACAGAGCCTTCGTGCGCAGGGCCTCCTTCAACTGTTCATCACTGATTGCCCCCATCGCCACGAGCCGCTCACCGATGCGCTTGCCGAAGGGATCCTGCAACTGCTGCGCGAAAGCCTGCTCGATATGGTGATAAGTTGTCATGCCCAACTGCTGCAACACATCGCCCAGCGTCAGGGCGCCGGGATCGAACTCGGAGCAGTTAGCCATCTTGCCCTCATTGAAGTAGATAATCCCCACGCGCCCGTTATTGTGCTTGAGGTGGATAGCCCCGGTCATCTCTCCCAGTTCCATAACTTGCAGGACTTCTACCAGTCCGAAATCTTTCAGTGAGCCAGATAGAACGGTGTTGGTGGTCATACTTTCCTCTGCACGCCTGCTCGATGAGAAGCGCTCTCTATGTTACCCGCTGCCAGACCTTACACCCCTTACCCCTTTACAGGTTGTTTTCGCTGGAAAAGTGGTTACTCTGCATTATAACAGAGGTCAGAATGTTTCAACAAGTATCGTGCGCACTCCTCGCGCCTGCGGCGCTCGCAAATATTCAAGGAGTGTGTGGAGGCTGGCTACGCCAGCCTCCACACACTCCTTGAGCCTCAAGGCTCGCGAAGCGGGCCTTCAAGTTCAGAGAGGACATGTTATGCGGGGCGCAGCCCCCGCATAACATGTCCTCTCTGAACATTTCTGAGCGCCGCAGGCGCGAGGAGCACAGATCATTCACAAGCCCTGGCTGCTCAGAAAGGCGGAATATGGTATTATCTATTCATAAGTCGCATTGAGGAGGGGCATTATGGCGTTACCGAAATATCCCAAACGAGTCCGAATATCCAATTATGGATGTAGAAGATTATCTCATACTTGACAATAATAGCAAAACTGCGCGCTATGAATACCTGGACGGCGAGCTGAGAATGCTGGCCGGCGGTTCCAGTTATCATTCCATGATTAAAGTAAGGCTTATAGCCGCATTTGAAAGGCTGCTAGAGGGCGGCCCTTGCTGCGTCTATGACTCGGATATGCGTTTGCAGCTTTCCGAATCGCGCTATGTCTATCCTGATATCGCGGTAAGCTGTGATCCACGCGATCAGGAACTGGTCGATACGATCCATTATCCACGTGTCGTCGTCGAAGTGCTTTCTCCGAGCACCGAATTTATTGATAGAGGAAAGAAATCTCTCTACTATCGCGAATGTTCAACTGTGCAGGAATACGTGATAGTTGATTCGCAGAGCATCATGATAGAGGTTTATCACCGCGACAATGGAAAGTGGACGATCACCACGTTCGGGCCGGGAAGCGAGGTAAAGTTAGAGAGCCTGGAAATTCAGTTTCCCATTGATAGCATCTACAGAGGGATGAAGCTGGGCGAGACGAGAATGTCATCCTGAGCGCAGCCAAGGAGCCGCTGTAGCCCATGCAGATCCTTCGCTGCACTCAGGATGACATGGGTGGCACTCAGGATGACTGAGCTGAATCACGAGAAGTAATAGCTACCATGAGCATCAAAGATAAAGTCGCCATTATTACGGGTGCGGGGCGCGGCGTTGGCCGGGCCACCGCTGCACTCTTCGCGCGCAATGGTGCGCGCGTCGTGCTCTTCAGCCGCACCGCAGAGCATCTTGAAGAGGCCGTTGCCGAGATTGCGCGCTCGGGCGCTGTGCAGCAGAATCACTTGCTTGCTATCGCCGGGGATGTCGCGCGCGAAGAAGATGTGCGGGCGCTTTTTCAGCGCACCGGCGAGACCTATGGGCGTGTAGATATACTCATCAACTGCGCGGGAATGACAGTGCGGCGTCCCTTTGTTGAAATGGATGTAGCCACCTGGGATCGTGTGCTTGCCGTCAATCTGCGCGGCACATTTCTGTGCTGTCTGGAAGCCTTTCGCGTCATGGCGCAGCAGCAGCGGGGAGTGATTATCAACCTTTCCTCGCTTTCCGGCGTCAAGGGAGTGGAGAAGTTCCCGGGATTGAGCGCGTATAACGTCTCGAAGTCAGGGGTGGCTGGTCTGACCGAGATCCTCGCTGTGGAAGGTAAGCCGTACAATATCCGTGTGTGCGCCGTCAGTCCCGGGGCAGTTGATACCGAGATGCTGCGCGAGGCCGCTCCTCAGTTAAAGGCGGGGATGGCTCCGGCGGATCTGGCCGAGATCCTGCTTTTCCTGGCCGATGATTCCGGCAGGATGTTCAATGGAAGCAATATCGAGCTATTCACGAACGCATAGAGTGCCAGGGGCGCGGGGATGTTTCCCCCGACATTACTTTTCGTTTAGCTGGATGTGCTAGAAGTCTCGCAAGTGCTAATAGAGGAAACAATGATGGTTTACCTGACGCGGCGCGTAACCTTCAGCGCGGCTCACCGTCTCTGGAGCAACTCCTTTTCTGAAGCTGAGAACTACGCCCTCTACGATAAATGCGCCAATCCGCGCGGCCACGGGCACAACTACGTTCTGGAGGTGACGGTGTGCGGAACGCCGGACGCGCGAACCGGCATGGTGCTGAACCTGACCGAGATGAAAAGAATTATCGACGAGCAGGTGGTGCAGGAGGTAGATCATAAGCACCTCAACCACGATGTGCCCTGGCTGGAGGGCATCATCCCCACCGCCGAGATGCTGGCGCTCAAGTTCTGGGAACGGCTGGTGCCAGCTTTTCCGCCGGGGCTGCTCTACGAGGTGAAGCTGCACGAAACCGAGAACAATATCGCCACCTATCGAGGGGGACGCGAGAAGTAAGTTTCTGCGCAGCGGCGCGACACATCGCGCCGCTGCGCATTGGGAAGATACCGCCTCTAACCACTGACCATCGAGGAAAAGGATGAGAATTGCGCTCGTTGCCCCGCTCGTTACGGCTATCGCGCAGCCCTACGCCGGAGGCGCGCAGGTATTCGTTGCCGAACTTGCGCAGGGACTGGTTCGGCGCGGGCACAGCGTCACGCTCTTCGCCAGGGACAGCTCGGCGGTGCCCGGCGTCGTGCTTGAGCCGATAGCAGTGCCGGAGATAGTACGGCCCGCCGATTTCTCCACGCCCGCTCACGAGCGCCCCGCCGATCCCGGCTTCTTTGCCCAGGCCAACCTCTTCTTCGAACTCTTTCTCAACCTGCGCCGGCGCCAGCATGAATTCGATCTTGTTCATGCCAACGCTTTCGATTGGCCCTGCTTTGCCTGTAGCGCGCTGATCGATGCGCTGCCCGTTATCCATACCGTTCACCTTCCGGCGGTCACACCGGAGATCAACGCGGCGCTGGCCGCGCTGCATCGCCAGGGGCACCCGCAGACCCTGGTTACGGTCTCCCATGCCTGCGCTCGCACCTATGCCGACTATACTCCCTTCGACCACATCATTTATGATGGCCTCGACCCTGACGCTATCCCTTTTGCCACTCATGTCGCCGGTGATGCTCCGCTGCTCTTCGCCGGGCGCATCACGCCAGAAAAAGGCGTTGAGGCCGCCATTGAGATTGCGGAACGAGCGCGCGCCCGGCTGCTGATCGCCGGGGGCGTCTATGACCGTCGTTATTATGAAGAGCGCATCGTGCCCCTGCTCAAATGGGCAGGCGAGCGCGTGGTCTACCTGGGACATCTGGAGCATCAAGCACTCTGGCAGATTATGGGCCAGGCGCGCGGCCTGCTTTTCCCCATTCAGTGGGACGAGCCATTTGGCCTGGCAGCGATTGAGGCAATGGCGGCGGGGACACCGGTAATCGCATTCAGGCGCGGCGCGGCGGAAGAGATCATTCGCCACGGAGAGACGGGGTTCCTGGTAGAGGCGGGGGATTGTGCACGAGCGGCGGCGCTGGTCGATGACCTGACCTCGCTCTCGCGCGCCGCTTGCCGCGCGCACATCGCACGCAACTTCTCATTTAAGAGCACGCTCGACGCCTACGAGCGCCTCTATGCCTCGCTGCTATCCCGAACCTGATATTACTTTTAACCCCCCTTCACCCGAAAAATTGACGTACCCCGGTCGATTTAGATAGACTCAGGACAGATAGCCCGGCTTTAGACTTTTTCGTAGTTGCGTAATGAGGTAGGTCATGTCACAGTATAACCCTCTTCAGCCGTTTCGGCCCGACCAGGTTGATATGACGGGAGAGCGCTATCCTGATAGTTTTCCGCCACGCCCACCCATTACACCCATCGCTCGTCCCCCGACTGGCTCCCCTGGTGTACGGCAATCGGCGATTACAACTGGCCGGCATCGCATCGTGCCGAAGCAGCCCGTGTCCGGCCCATTGCATGATATAGCATCGACCTCATCCCTTATTACCGCGCTCCAGTCTACGATGGCGCCGCCGGCGCGGCCCCCGGTAGTCATTCCCGGCAGTCGCAGGCGCACCCAGACAACCGCCGATGACCTCAAGGCGGTCCGGCGTATGTCGCCACGGCTGCGCTACGTAATTATTGTCGGGGTGATCGTGCTTGTGCTTATCATTGCTCTGCTCTCCCTGACGCCTCTCAATAGCGGGCAGAACAGCATTCCTCTCTTTGGTAACGTGGTTCAGTGGGTACATATTCAGGAGCAGAACTGGAGCATCGTGGGCAGCATCGTGGCATCAACGCAGGCGCAAACGTCCAGCGCACCCGCGCCCCCGGCGCTGAACCTGCCACAGAGCCAGTACGTCGCGCTTGCGCGGCAGGATGCTATCGCTGCTGGCATCAACCCGGATTATTTCGTGCGCCAGATCTACGTCGAAAGCGGTTTCAATCCCAACGCTGTATCTCCTTCGGGCGCGGTAGGCATTGCGCAATTTGTTCCCTCCACAGCCGCCGGTCTCGGAATCAATCCCTACGATCCCGTATCCGCGCTCAAGGGCGCGGCACAATATATGGCGAGCTATTCGAGGCAGTACGGCGGCGATTACGCCAAAGCCCTCGCCGCTTATAATGCCGGTAGCGCTACCGTATCATACGCTGTCAGTGTGGGCGGTGCGAACTGGATGAACTACCTCCCGGCCGAGACGCGCGCGTATATCCACACCATTATGGGGATATGATCTTCTCCCTCTCTGCCATACCGGATACGGCTTCCCCGCTCCTGTCCTTTTATCTGGAACGCTGTAGTTGAATAGCACGTACCATTATGGTATGCTACGCCGTATGAGACAGTTGCCGCCTTTGCGTCCGTATACCGAGCGCCGGGGGGCCATTAAAACTTACTGTACCAGACCTGCCTGTGCGCAGCGGCGCGATGCTGAAAGATAACAACCGGAGGAGGAATGTCCCCCGGTGCGTAAAGAATTGCTGGCCTGGAACGTTCCATTTCATCATCGCACCGCTGCGCACAGAATGAGGGATCCTGTATCGCCTGGAGTTTTCCGCTAGCATCGTGAGGAGTTATACATGGCGACCTCTACCTGGGAGGGACCAGAATCCAGCGCCGATGAAACTTACCCATCGCCGCTGCTCAAGCATCTCTTGAGGCAGATGATGGCGCAGTTCGCGGCGCATGGGGCATGCATCGCTCTCCTCGATGAACGCATCGACCAGATGAGGGTACAGTTGCATCTGCGCACGCGGTCTATAAACGCGCTCCCTTCTCCCACCGCTCCCGGGCATGGCGCGCTGAGAAGCGTCAGACGCCGTATGACGGTATATCTGGAGAGCGATAGCGCGGCAGTGCGGCAGCACCCCGGCCCATCCACAGTGGAGGAAGTAGACGAAATTCTCCCGCAGCAGAGCGAACTTTTTGCCGTTGGCAGCACTTACGCCAGGGGACAGGACCTCATTGGCCTTGCATGGCTCAAAAGGGAGGTTTACCTCATGAGCCATGAGGAGTACATTGCCAGTATACATGGCAATCAGCTACTCCCCTATCATATGGATATCACTCCCACCGCATATCTCGTTGTACCGTTCCAGGAACCTGCGCTCATCGATGAAGTACATGGTAGAGCGTGCCAGCCCGCTATCATGGGCGTTGTTGTGCTGTACCAGCTCACGAAGGCGCTGGGCACAGGATTCCACCCGCGACAGCGTGCCGAGGCTTGCCAGTACGCAGAACGTATCGCGCTTTACCTGCAAAACGAAAGTTTGCAGCGCGCCCAGCGCCGCGCCAGCGAATATTTGCAGCGCTTACAGGCCATCAGCACAGCGTTCCCTACCAGTGTGAATTTGTCAGACCTGGTTGAAAATATCTACCAGTTCACGACGCAGGTGGTCGATGCCTCTTCTATGCTCCTCACGCTCTATGATCGCGACACCAGGCGCATCTATGATGTGTTCGCCGTTCACAATGGCATGCGCGCCGATACGCTGGCCGAACAGCCCGCGATAATGCTCAAGGAGGACCGGCCCGTCTGGTGGCTGGTGGCGCATGAGGAACAGCGCAAGCTCCTGTTCTCACCCGCGCAGGAGCCACAGAAGGCGAGGACCTATCATGAGTTGCTCAGCGGAGCCTGGGGCGATCAGCGGCAGGCCCAGTCGTTTCTCTTCCTGCCTATGAAAATGTTTAACCGCGTCATCGGCTCGCTCTCTATTACCAGCGCGCGTGCCAATGCCTATCGCCCGGAAGAGATCCAGGTGTTGGAGACAATGGTACAGATTGTCACGGTGAGCATTGAGAACGCGAAGCTCTATGAGCGGGATCGCCATCTTCTGCAAGAGGCAAACCAGCGCGAGGCGCAGCTCGCGGCGATTAATAGCGCTCTGCAATCCATGAGTTCGGTGCTCGATCTCTCGCAACTGCTCAATGGTTTCCTCAAATCGGTGGCAGGGCTGGTGAATGTAGAGATCTGCGCGTTTTTCCAGTTGTCGCAGACAAAAGAGGAACTGGTAGCGCAGGCGGTCTACGGGATAACGAAGATCAGTCAGGAAGATGATGGCAGCGGTACCCCGCCGGTGACGGAACCGCGCAACCAGGCGCAGCATGACGATCTCATCAGCAAGATCCGGCTCCCCTTCAAGGGGACGAGCCTGGAACAGTTGATCAGCGAGAGCTTCTTTCATCTTGATCCGCCACAGTTGGAGGAACTCGCACAGAAGTGTGACGAGGGCGGCTCCATCTTTCTACGCGAGACCCAGATTCAGCAGTTGCTAATGATCCCGATGTCGCATCAGGATCAGCTTTTCGGCATTCTCGCCGTGCCCTCGCTCACGCCGGGCCGTTTCTTTCGCCCCAAAGAAATAGGCACGCTGCTGGCCCTCTGCGCGCAGGCTATCAGCGCCATTCGCAACGCGCAGCTTTTTGAGCAGAGGGAAGAGGCATATGCCGAGCTGGAGCGTATGAACAGGCTCAAGGATGAGTTTCTGGTCACGGCATCGCACGAGCTGCGCACGCCCCTCAGCGCCATCAACGGCTATGCCAGCCTGTTGAAGCGGCAGAGCGCGCGCATTGGCCCGCAGCAGGTCCTACGCTTCGCCGATAAGATCGCCGGCGCGGCCCAGCAGCTCGGCTATATCGTAGCCAACATCACCGAAGCTGCCAGGATTGGCGCGATAGATAAGAAGCTTGAGTTGCAGATTGGCCCGGTGCAGGTGCTCCCGGCGGCGGAAGTTGCGGTCAATATGCTGACGCTGACCATCGAGCAGGATATCACGCTGGATGTGGCCGAGAATCTGTGGGTGAGTGGGGATGCGCTGCATGTGCGCCAGGTAATGACGAATCTGCTCGAAAATGCCGCCAAGTATTCACCCCCGGGAAGCAACATCAGACTCTCAGCCTGCTCTATGATGCTCTCGCTGGTCACGGAGTTTCTGCCGGAGGACCAGATCGATCATGGTGCACTGATTGAGGATCCGAACCAGCCTGTGGTGGTGGTGCGCGTCCAGGACCAGGGCGAGGGCGTGCTGCCGGAGTATCAAAGCAGGATCTTTGAGAAGTTTGTACGTGTACCTCGCTCGCTTACTACGCCGGTGCGCGGCTCAGGTCTGGGGCTATACATCTGCCGCCGCTACGTTGAGGCAATGGGAGGCCGGCTCTGGCTGGAGCAAAGCATCCCCGGCGAAGGCTCTATCTTCAGCTTTTATCTGCCGCGCGTAGAGCCGCCGATTGAAGCAGGCGAGCGCGGGACCGACGAAGTTCAGGAGCGTTGAGCAGCGGGCGCGGCCCTTTTGTGCGTCGCAATGACCTGTTCATAAACCTGCACATAGCGCTGCGCCATCACACGCGCGGAGAAGTTGCTAGCGACATGGTTGCGCACCACTTCGCGGTCAAATTCGTCCACACGGGCCATGCAATCTACCATCTCTTTCACGTTCCGCACCAGAAATCCCGTCTTCCCGTCAACAATGAGTTCCGGCGCGGCCCCGCGAGCAAAAGAGATGACCGGACAGCCCAGCGCCATCGCTTCGATCATCACCATGCCGAATGGCTCCTCCCACTCGATGGGATTGAGAAAACCCCGCGCGCGGCTGTAGAGGCTGATCTTCTGGCGCAGGTTCGCCGGCCCATAATAGCGAATCTGCTCATCATCGATCTTTGGCCGGATTATATCCTGAAAATAGGCGCTGGCTTCCCTGCTGGAGCGATCAATGGTGCCGGCCAGAACGAGCCGGGCCTGCGCGCGCTGCGCAGCCTCAATCGCCAGATGCGTCCCCTTCTCAGGCGAAAAGCGTCCCAACCAGACGAAAAAATCCTCGCGCCGTTTGCTGCGCGTCGTGTACTCTTGCAGCGATATGCCGTTGTAGACGACGCCGACAAATTTTAGCGGGTGCTGCTGCCGGGCCTGTTCGCGGGCGCTCTTGCTGATGGCAACCAGCGGGACCTCCGGCGCCCAGCGCATGTAATAGCTATCCGCGTCTCCTCGCCAGTTGCCTATACGATCAAAGGGAAAGGTGCTGTGCAATGTGGTAACGTGCGGCGCGGCGAGAGAAGCCATCAGGGGAAAGAGGTGCAGATCCGTGGCGGAGGAGAGATGCGAGTGTACAATGTCGAACTCACTCCTCTGGCTCTCCTCCACAGCCCGCAGCAGGTGGTACGTGGCTTTGAGGTGCGCCTGCCAGGGAATTCTCTCCGCCAGAAGAGAGTTTGGGAAAAACGAGACCCGCCGGGCCGACGTTTTTGCGTCTTCTGGCGCGAACAGCGTCACATCATGGCCCTGCGCTACCAGTTCCTCTATCAGATGATAAAGGACGCTCTCCGTTCCTCCGTAGTTTTTGGGCGGGATGGGAATCCATGCCGGCGCTATCTGTGCAATCTTCATGTCTTTTTATCTTTTCCTGATTATGCCCGGGTTCTCAATCCTTGAGCGTGTCTCCGACTTCGAAGACAACAGGCTGGCTCGCGCCTGCGGCGCTCGCCGAATAGATACTGGTGGAACATGCGCGAAGCGCATGTTCCACCAGTATCTATTCGGTATACGGCGAAACCGCAACTGAGGAGTATCGAGCGTACAGCAGGCACGAGCACTCGCTCGCGCCGGGGATCACAGACGCATTAAGGATAGCAACTAATTACGCCTATATTACGGTTGATGGGCGGGTGACGGATACGCGGATCGCGCGGCACACCCTCAGGAATGCCGGTGTGCCCGCTCGTGGCAGCGAGGGCAGAGCACCACAAAGTGCCGCGGATTGTAGCGATCCAGCAGGTTGCTGGTGAAGTGGACGGTATGGAGTTGCAGCGCATCAACGTACTGGCCGCACTCCGAGCAGAGATGGTGGGCCTGTTCGCTCAGCGTATACTTCAAGCGGCTCATTTGCGTATTATGAATTATGTCAAGGCTGGCATGGAAGAGCAGGCCGGCGAGGATCAATCCCAGCAGCCGCGAGCGCAGGCGCACGGCCAGGAACAGGAGCAAGCCCAGAAACAATGGATGGTGGAAGTACTTTATGGCAGGTGGCGGATCAGCTTGCAGGTAGAAGCGCACAGCAGCGCGAAGGCTCAGGGTGCGGTAAGTGATCGCATGCCAGAGGTAATGGTCAACATCGATAAGAATACTGCTGGCAAACGGGATCACAACGTCCTGCTTGAGCCAGGGCGCGGCGATGATGGCCGCAGCCGCCGAGAGTTTTATGTGTTCTTGCACTCGCATGATATGATGATACTAACTTTCTATTGTTCAGAATTGGGAGGACACGGCTCCCTCCGAGATTTACGCCGATGAGTATAGGCGAATCGACGGCGCATGTCAACGCGCGCTTCATAGTAAACTCATCAATATTGAGTACGTTTATCTCACATAAATATCACAACTTCATAACCATTTCGATATATTCATAACCGTTTCTTAACCATGCTCGCTCTTTTTTCGTATAGATAGACATGCTAAGCTAAGTATATATACTTATGACCAGGTAGGAATGCCTGGCTCCGCTCCGTATTTGGTGCAGGAGATATAACAATATAATCAGGGAAGTCAGAAACAAATTACCAGTTAACTCCATCATCCCGGAAGGAGATGCCTTAATGGCAGCAAAAGTTAATAACGAGATGCATCTAGAAACTACGCATAAGGAGGTGGAGGGAGAAGACAGCAGGATCCGGTGTAGTATTGGTATCATGGCCTATAATGAAGAAGCTAATATCGAACGCACATTGCGCGCTGTGCTTGCTCAACAAGGACCGTCTATCAGTGTCGAAGAAATTATTGTCGTTGCCAGCGGTTGCACTGATCGCACAGTCCCCATCGTGCAGGAGGTGGCAAAACAGGAGCCGCGTGTGCACCTGTATATCCAGGAGAAGCGTGAAGGCAAGGCATCCGCTATCAATCTCTTTCTCAAAAAGGCCAGCAGCGAGGTCGCCGTTCTGGTCGGGGCCGATGTCATCCCGGATGAGATGGCGATTGAGCATCTCTGCTCGCCGTTCAAGAACCCGGAAATTGGAATGGCGGGGGGCCGTCCCATCCCGGTCAATGATCCCGATACGTTCATGGGGCATGCCGTCCACCTGCTCTGGCGCCTGCATGATCGCGTCGCGCTGAAACACGCCAAGCTTGGCGAGGTCATCGCTTTCCGCAATGTCATCTCCGGCATCCCTACCAATAGCGCCGTCGATGAGATCTCTATTCAGGCCCTCATCTCTCAGCTTGGCTATAAGCTGGTCTATAAACCTGAATGTATTGTTTATAATAAAGGTCCTCTCACTATTCGTGATTTCCTCAAGCAGCGCCGGCGCATCTATGCGGGCCATCTGAAAGTGCGCGCGCAGCAGAATTATGAAGCCTCGACAATGAAGATCGGGCCGATAGTGCGGCAGCTTATTTACACCCGCGACTTCACTATGAGCAGCCCCAGGCAGGCGTTATGGACGCTGGGGGCAGCAGGGCTGGAGGGCATCGCGCGCTTGCAGGGCTACTATGACTTCTTGCGCAAGCGTGAGCACTATATCTGGCAGAGGGTAGATTCGACGAAGGATCTGGAGGCCGGCCAGCACAAGGTGCGCCGCATCTGCAACGCGCAGAGCGTTATCGTTTTCCGCTTCATGCTTGAAGGGGCCAGGGGCAACGACGCCAACCGCGAGCGCGAGGACCGCGAGGCAACAGAGGCGGCGCGTAAACTCCTGCCTTTCCTGCGCACAAGGATCCGCAAAGAGGATCTGCTCTCGGTCAATGGTCCCGGCATTATGACGGCGGTCATTCGCGCCGACCAGCATGGAGCGGAGATCGTCGCCAAGCGCATTAAGAAGCTGGTTGAAGAATCGACGGTCCACGTTGGTATGCGTGGCCGCGAGGTGCGGGTGACGGTGGCCTATAGCTCGTTGACCTTCGCTTCAAAAGCTGCCGATGGAACAATGACCGTCAGCGTGGGCGAGACAATGGCAGCCGCCCTTTCAGCACCCAATACCGGAAAAAAATGATGAATATCCCGGACTTTCAAGATGTGCTGCGCGCCAGGCAGCGTATTCGCCCTTATCTGGCGCGCACACCCCTCCACAACTATCCGGCGCTCGACGAACTGCTGGGGACCGAGAGCTATATCAAGCACGAAAATTATCAGCCTGTGGGAGCCTTCAAAGTGCGCGGTGGCGTCAATCTGGTCTCTCAGCTCACGCAGGAGGAGCGAGAGCGTGGTGTGATCGCCGCCTCGACAGGTAATCATGGGCAGTCGGTGGCCTATGCGGGGCGGCTCTTTGGCGTGAAGGCGCGCATTGTGGTGCCGGAAGGGGCGAATCCCGGCAAGGTCGCGGCTATGCGCGGCATGGGCGCCGAGGTTATCGAACATGGCGCGCGCTTCGATGACGCCAAACGCCATTGCGAGGCGCTGGCACAGGAGCACGGCTATCGCTACGTCGATTCGGGCAATGAGCCGCTGCTGATCGCTGGCGTCGCGACATATACGCTGGAGATGCTGGAGGACGAGCCGGGGATAGAGGCGATCTTTGTACCCGTTGGCGGGGGCAGCGGCGCGGCAGGCGCGTGCATCGTGGCAAAGGCCATCAATCCGGCGATCCGCGTCATCGGCGCTCAATCCGAGGCATCCCCCGCCGCTTACGAAAGCTGGCGCCAGCATCGCGTGGTGAACGCGGAGAACCGCACCTTTGCCGAAGGGCTGGCAACCGGTGTGGCCTTTGAACTGCCGCAGCGCATCATGTGGCAGTATCTCGATGATTTCGTGCTGCTGAGCGACGAAGAGATTCAGCGTGCCATGATCTGGATGATCGAGCGAGCGCACACGCTGGCCGAGGGGGCCGGCGCGGCGGCGCTCGCAGCAGCCTATCGCCAGCGCGCCGGCTTGCAGGGCAAGAAGATTGGCATTGTCTGTTCCGGTGGCAATACTTCGCTGACGCAGTTGAAACAGGCGCTGGCGCTGGTTGAATAAACAACGATCATAGCATAGTAACGAGGGCTGGCAACAAGGCTAGCCCTCGTTACTATGCTAAATTATTAAACTTCTCAGGGCTTAAACTCGCCGATCTTGCTGGCATGGAGTTCGGTGAACCACAATTTCCCGCCATTTCCTTGAGCGATGCCACCAGGAGCGGCGTCGGATGTTGGGATAGGGAACTCCTGGAAGGATCCATCAGTGCTGATGCTGGCGATCTGGTTAGCGTTTTGCTCCGTGAACCAGAGGTCATTATTGCTTCCGCTTACAATGTCTACCGGCCCGCTGTCCGCAGTCGGGATGGGGAACTCGGTGATGACGCCTGCTGTGGTGATGCGTCCAATCTTGTTGGCACCATATTCGGTGAACCAGAGTGCTCCATCTGGCCCAACCGTAATATTGGTAGCTACGCTTGCCGGCGTAGGGATCGGAAACTCGCTCACACTTCCGCTTGTGGTGATGCGTCCAATACTATTGACGGGATCACTACGTTCAGTGAACCAGAGTGCTCCATCCGGTCCCAGCACGATGCCGGTGGGCGCACTGTTCGGGGATGGGGTGGGAAACTCGGTGATGATCCCTGAGAGCGTAATGCGTCCAATCTTGCTGCCAGCTTGCTCCGTGAACCATAAAGCACCATCCGATCCCACCGTAATGTCCTCGGCTTCGCTATTGGGCGTAGGGATCGGGAACTCGGCGAATCTGCCATGTGTCGTGACACGCCCAATCTGGTTTGCATTGGGATTATTCTCCGTGAACCAGAGTGCTCCATCCGGTCCCGTCGCAATTCCCGTAGGGGTAGCATTAGACGTTGGGATGGGGAACTCGGTAATGGCACCCGAGGGCCTGATTCGTGCAATGTTGTTGCCCGTGCTCTCGGTGAACCAGTGGGCATTGTCCGGACCCCTGGTAATGTCAAACGGAAAGGAGGAGGGTGTTGGAGTCGGGAACTCAGTGAATTTTGCCGGGCCTGTAGCATGGACACGGATGACCATGACGGCACTCAAGACCATTGCCAAACTTAATCCAGCAAGGCATGCAACTTTGAAGAGTCGGTGAGATAGTTTGAGCATAGATCGCATCTTCCTCTCTTTATTCCCCTTCCTCATCATATGAAGACAATGGGCGAATCAGGATGGGGGAGTTGTCCGTTTTTCAGCTTAACGTGTCCTACAAATATATGAGGATACATACGGATGCGTCGATTATACAGAGGGTATGGAATGGAGGCAAGAACAAGTGGTTGTGGTATGGTTGTAATATGGTTGTGGTTTAAAGATGTGGGTTGAGCGGATCACATCATCGTGCTCAAAGATGGCCGCGTGGCTGCTCAGGGGAGGCTGGAAGCGCTTTTGCAATCTTCGGCTGAGATGCAGCGCCTCTGGCACGGCATGGTTATGGATTGACGGCTCTAATATACTATATTGCGAGAAATTAGAGCCGGAAGGAAGCATGGCGGAATATATCTGGGGCCGCAACCCGATTCTGGAAACGTTGCATGCCGGGCGGCAGGTCAGGCGCCTCCTGCTGGCAGAGGGGCAGCGAGAGGCGCCGGTCATCAAAGCTATCAGAGAAGAGGCCGAGCGCCGGCATATTCCAGTCGAGATCGTGCCGCGCGCGCGCCTCGACCAGATCAGCCGGGGCGCCGTTCACCAGGGCTGTCTGGCGCAGGTCGCGGAGCGCAAATACGCCAGCCTCGAAGAGATCCTGGCCGCAGCCGAGCGCAAAAATGAGGCCCCATTCTTGCTCATCCTCGACGCCATTCAGGATGTCAACAACCTCGGCTCGCTGCTGCGCAGCGCGGAGGCCGCGGGCATGCACGGCGTTATCATCCCGGAGCATCGCGCCGCCGAGATCAATGCCACGGTTGTGAAAACTTCGGCGGGTGCCAGCGAACACCTGCTCATCGCCCGCGAGACGAATCTTACGCGCACCATCGAATTTCTCAAACGACGCAATATCTGGGTAATCGGGCTGGCCGGGGAGGCGCGCACGCTCTACACGCAGGCCGATCTGACCGGCCCGCTGGCGCTGGTCGTTGGCAGCGAGGGCAAGGGCATCGGGCGACTGGTGCGCGAACATTGCGATCTGCTAATCAAGCTTCCGATGTATGGCGCGATTAATTCTTTGAACGCCGCCGTCGCGGGGAGCATTGCCGTATATGAGGCTCTCCGGCAGCGCACTGCTACATCATAAGATCGTGCGGATCCGCCGCACCAGGGTGGTGTATTGTGGAGGGGAACAGGCGCTTCACGCCTGTTCCCCTCCACAATACACCACCCGCGAACGCCGCAGGCGCGAGCAAACGCCGTGGCCGGAACCAGACAGACTCTTAATCGATCAGGGAGTAGATAATGGTGTTAAAGCACAGACTCAGATATTTTGTCCTCGTGCCCTGCGCTATGGGGCTATTTTTCCTGCTGGCCTGGCTCCACATGCTGCCGGCGCATGCGGCGGGAAATGCGCAGATAACGATTGTTCAGCCAATGGTAGGGCATCCCGGCACACAGGTGCAGATCAGCGGTTCGGGCTTTCCCCAGGATGGCACCCTGAGACTCTTCACCACACCAAATCCGGGCAAATGCAGCGGTAATGGCTCTCCCGCCTCCCTCGGCCTGCTCCCATTCAACACCAGCCCTACAGTTGCGGTGAACAACGGTGCCTTCACGCTCAATACAACCTGGCCGGGGAATGCGAGCATACCGGCTACTCCCTATTATATCTGCGGCATCGGTCCCGGTGGGCAGGGGCCGAACTTTAGAACGCTCTCATCGAATACCTTCACCGTCGCACAGGCCGTCACGGTCACAGTCAATCCGGCCTCGGTTGCGCCGGGCGACCAGGTGACGATTACCGGAGCCAACTGGCTGCCCCCGCAGCAGCTCAGCGTCACCATCGAGCCTGGCGGCGGTGGGCAGGCTATTGCTACCACGGCGGTGAATTCGGATAATAACGGCAACTTCACGATTACGCTCACCATCCCTGCTACTGCCCAGCCGGGCGCGTACAGCGTGCGTGTTGTCGCCGTCAACGAGGTGACGATGACGCAGACGCAGGCCAATGCATTGACAATCCAGAATAAGGCCACTCCGACGCCCACAACCGGGCCATCGCCGACGGCCGCGCCTTCGTCTACCGTTACGACTGTTCCCACACCGGCCAGTGGCAGCAATACAACCGGCGGTCCCTCCAACGCTCTATTCTACGTGATGGGGGTCATTGGCGTTCTGCTGGTCATCGTGGGCGCTGCGCTCTTTGTGGTCTACTCGCGTATAAGATAGAGGATAGCAATATGAAGGATGCGAGGAGGCGCACCCTTCTCGCATCCTTCATGTTCTTTGATCTCACTTGAGAACAACGATGGTGATATCCATCCCAAGATAGTCATGCAGGGCGCAGTAGAACGGATAGGTTCCAGCCCTGACGAACCTGACCGTATAGCTCGGACCAAAAGTTCCCGGAAATGCTCCGATGAACCCGGAATTGAGCGGCTGGCCTCTAAATGCGGATGGATTACCGTAGCGGGCCGCGTCATTCTTTGGATCAGGGCCAAAGGTAACGGTGTGTGGCTCCATCACATCGCGATTTGTGAAAGTGACCGTATCGCCAGCGTGAACGACGATGCGCTGCGGGAAGAAACGCATCACGCTTACCAGCCCATCGCCTATGCCGAGGGTAACGTTGTGGTTGCTTGAACTGCTCTGTGCGATGCGCGTCAGCTTCTGCCCA
>Ga0209061_1003008_pt1 | contig 19332 bp, 18 predicted proteins | sample Coa_R1_10_FD_187157 | JGI IMG/M metagenome (GOLD analysis project Ga0209061, IMG submission 187157) | Surface soil microbial communities from Centralia Pennsylvania, which are recovering from an underground coalmine fire - Coalmine... | ecosystem: Environmental > Terrestrial > Soil >...
ATCACATCCGGCCGTATCAAAAACCGTACCCGCCGATCGGTATCGCCGGCCTCAGCCCCGGATCGGACACGTTGAAACTCGCGGGCGAGCGCGGCTTCATCCCGCTGAGCCTCAACCTCAGCCCCAGCTACCTGGCCTCGCACTGGGCCGCGGTCGAGGAAGGCGCGCACCGCACCGGCAAGGTGCCCGATCGCCGGCAGTGGCGTATCGTACGCGAGATCTTCGTCGCCGAAACCGATGAAGAGGCATGGGAGCACTGCGTCAACGGCGCCATGGGCCGTATGATGCGCGAGTACCTGATGCCCTTGTTCGCGGCCTTCGATTTCACGAAGTTCTATAAAGAAGATCCGAGCATCCCCGACGAGGCGATCACGCTGGAATACCTCGCGCGCAACAACTTCCTCGTCGGCTCGCCCGATACCGTCGAGCGCAGGCTGCGCGAACAGTACGAAAAAGCCGGTGGCTTCGGGACGTTGTTGCTCCTCTGCTTCGATTACGCCGACGATCCCGAACCATGGATGAAGTCGATGCGGCTGCTAGCCGAGGTTGTCATGCCACGTGTGGCCGACCTCGAGCCCGAAGCACCCCGTGCTACCGTGCCGGCATCATAAGCGCCGCGCAAGCGAGCAGCACCAGCCGGGCGGAGCCTTCTCCTGCGATGGCTCCGCCCGGCCCTTTTTTCCGTTGACCGGCTACACGGTCATCTCTGGTAGGCCTGCCACACGCCGCAGAGGCGTGTGCCGCGTTAGCAGCGACAAAGCATCGACGGCCAGCCCCAGCGGCCCCAGCGCATGCTTGAACGTAGCGTAGGTACGCTCGCCGCGGATCAACTCTGCTAGCGCGCGCCAGATGCGCCCGCTGCGCTGCAGGATAGCCAGATAAAGGTCTGGCATCAGGTAGAACAAGTCCTGAAAGCGGCGCGAGACGTCGAGATCGGGCTGCAACCGCTGCTCGATCGTCGTCACATAGCCATAGAGCGACGGTGCGCGGCCATCCAGCCAGGCCGCGATGGCCGCTGCCGCGGCACGCCCGCTGTAGACCGCGCCGTAGATCCCTTCGCCTGAAAGCGGATCGACCAGCCCCGCCGCATCGCCAACGAGAGCGATACGGCCGCGCGCCAGTGGTGCGCCTGCACGCCGCGCCGGCAGCCGGTAACCCCGCAGATCGCAGAGCGTCGCCGGCGCAACGCGATAGAACCGCGAGAGACGCTGCACATGCTCGCGGAAGCCGCCCGCCAGATACGCCCATCCGCCAACGCCGATGTTGACGTGGTCGCCCTTGGGGAACAGCCAGCCGTACCCGCCCGGCACGCCGCCGAGGTCGAGCGCAAGCACATCCTCCCAGGCACGCGGCAGATCGGCGAGCGGCGCGTTGCCTTCCAGAGCCACGGCGGTATCGCGCGCGCCGAGCAGTCCCGCCAGCCGCGCCACGACGCCGTTGACACCATCGGCGCCGATCAGCGCCCGCCCGCGCGCCCAGCCTGTGCGCGTGCGCACCGCCACCGCATGTCGCTCCTCCACGAGGTCCAGCAGCGGGTCGCCGTCGTGGAAGATCGCCCCGGCGCGCACCGCCTGCTCCGCGAGATAGGCGTCGAGGCGACGGCGCTGCGTGAGATATGCGAGAGGCGTTTCGTAGCGCCGTACGAACGACCGCCCCATCTTGAGGCTGAAGCACACCCCGTACGCCGTCCGCTCGACGACGGGAGCGAGATCGAACGGCAACAACTGTGCCGCCCGCGTCGTTACCCCGCCGCCACACGGCTTGTCGCGCGGGAAGCGCGCTTTCTCCACCAGCAGCACCGTCGCGCCGCGCGCCGCTAGTTCGCGCGCGGCGGTGCTGCCTGCCGGCCCTGCTCCCACAACGATGGCATCGAACATTGCATCGTCCCTGCTGTCATCGTACGCCACGCCACCGCAGCAAACGGAACGGAAAGCTTACGCAGGTTCGCCAGGTGCATCAGGGATTCCCCGGATAACCACGCAAGCTTACGGGAGCGATAGTTCATGTGGTGGAGTGTACAAACCGATGAGCGCGTTTCGCCTACGTGCGCGAAGAGAGTGGGGCTGCCTCGCCGCAATACGAACGCTACGGAGCGCATCGCCCGGCCAGGCGATCGTTCTGGCAGCAGTGATGATGACGGTGCTGCTCTCGTTTGCCGGGCTGGTGGTCGACGTCGGCGTTGCCTACGTGCAATACCGCGAGGCGCAGGCCGCCGCCGACGCCGCCGCGATCGCCGGTGCCGACAATCTTCCCGGCGGCCAGACCTCTCCCACCACGCAGCAGATCGCGCAGGCGATCAGCGATGCGCGCGCGGTTGCAGCCACGGCGAACGCCCCCTCGGGCGGCTTCGTCGATGGCGTGAAAAACACCACCGTCAACGTGCAAGTGCCCTGGACTGGCTCACCCACGGCATGCAGTCAGAATCCGAACAGCTGCGTCAAGGTCACGATCGCACGCCAGGTGCCGACATCGTTCTTGAACGTCATCAACATTGGCACGATCACCGTGCAGCGCTCGGCTGTGGCGATGGTGCAAACGACCAATGGCTTGCCCTGCGTCATCTGCGTGCTCAACCCTTCGGCGCCCGCGTCGCTCTCCAACGTGGGCAACGGCAACATCACCGTCTCGAACGGCGGCGTAGTCGTGAACTCGAAGGCGTCCAACGCGCTCTCCCTCAGCGGCAACGCCGCGATCAACGCCGGCAGCATCGGCGTCGTCGGCGGTTACGCGCATTCGGGCAACGCTACAACCAACCCGCCCGTCCAAACCGGCGTGCCGCCCGTGCAGGATCCCCTCGCCCAGATACCCTATCCATCGCTGAGCGGCTATACGTCCTGCGCTTCGGTCTTCCTTTCAGGCAACAGCAACCAGACGATCAATCCAGGCTGTTACCAGTCGATCAGCGTGAGTGGCAACGGTTCACTCTTCCTCAACCCTGGCCTGTACGTGATCACCGGCCAGCTCTCGATGAGCGGCAACGGTAACGTGAGCAGCAACGGCGGCATCACCTTCTTCGTAACCTGCGGCGGCAGTACGCCACAGCTCTGCGCACCAGGCCAAGCTGGCGGTCAGATCGGCATCAGCGGCAATGGCGCGCTCAACGGCCCGGCCAGCGGCCAGTACCAGGGTCTGGTGATCTTCTACGATCGCAACAACGCCTCGTCGATCAACATCTCCGGCAACGGCGGCAATAACCTCACGGGGACGATCTACGCCAAGTCGGCAACGATGAATATTTCCGGCAACGGCGGTACGATGAACGCCAATTCGCTGATCGTCGTCGACCGCATCCAGATGTCGGGCAACGGCAGTATCGTCGACAACTTCGACAAGAGCCAGAACTATCCCAATCCGCAGGTGAGCGGCGCAGCGAAGCTGGTGCAATGATGGGCGCGCACACGTCTCTTCCCCAGCGCGCACGCGTGACGAGCACGCACATGCACCCGCTTCCGCGGCGGCTCGCTGCCGCGCAGCGCGGGCAGGCGATCGTCGAATTTACGCTGATGATCCTGCTCTTCCTCACGATCGTCTTCGGCATCATCGATTTCGGTGTGGCGCTGTACGACCAGACGATGCTGGCCAGCGCTGCCACCGATGGCGCCCGCTCCGGTGCGATCAATGGCGGCTCGACAAGCGTTGCACAGAGCGTTGCGCAAAGCGCGGCCAACAACCCGATCGGCTGCGGCGGCAGCGGCCCCACGGCCACGGCCACCACGCTCAGCGGCCCGCCGCAGCAGATTCAGGTCACGATGAGTTGCCAGTTCCACGGCATCACGCCGCTCGGCTCGCTCATCTCCATCGCCTTCCCCACGATCACGGCTTCGTCGAGCGCCAAGATCGAACAGTAGCGTTCGAACAGTAGCGGCGTGGCTTACGGCTCGATCATCTTCGTGGCCGAGACGGAGAAGGCTGTGTTGAGGTTAAACGCGCCGCCGATAGAGGCCAGGAGCGATCCGAGCGGTGTCACGGGCTGGTACGTGCAGCTGATGCTCACGGTGATCTGCGTCGGGTAGGCGGGGGCGCTGTTGTCGAACGTCGGCGAGACGTTGAGCGACGTGCAACTGACCAGCCCCCCGGCCGTGTTCTTTGCAGCGTTGCTCGCCGCGGTTTGCATCGCGCTGCGCGACTGGCCCGCCGGTACGGCCCCGGCGCGCACGCCATCACGCGCGGCGTTGTAGAGGATGATCTGATCAGCCATAACGAGGCTGAACTCGATCAGCGCAAAGATCGCGATCAGGAACACCGGCACAATGATCGCAAATTCAACGAGGCTCTGACCGCGCGAGCCACGCAAAAGCGAGAGACGCCGGCGGCCCTTCATTGCTCCACCCGCATGTTTGTCGAAGCCGAGAGGACAAGCTGCTGGTTGAACGCACCGCCGATCATGCTGATCAGACCACCCAGCGGTGTAAATGCCTGGTACGTGCACTGCACGGTCACCACGATCTGCTGCGGATTAGAACCGAGCACCTGCGCCGAGGCGTTGCTGTTGGCGCACTGGTTGATGCCGCTCAGAGTCGCGTTCGCCTGGGCAACCGCTGTCGAAATCTCACAGCTTGTATCCAGGTTGCAGCCAGGAGCAGAGCCCGCGCGGGCACCGTCGTGGGCGGCGTGCACCAGTGCGATCTGATCCGAGATCATCATGCCGATCTCGACGACGCCGAAGAGCAACACGAGCAGGATCGGCAGAAACAGCGCGAATTCGACCATCGCCTGGCCACGCTGGCTTGCGCACGTCCCACGCAGCGCTTTCCACGGCCATGAGCGCATCAGCACGTGTCCCCCTCGCATCACTCGACCAGCGTTGCCGAACCGGTACCAGCAGTGCCATACCAGTTGTTCTGCTGCGAGCAGGTGATGTTGTAATCAGCGTTGCCGTCCATCTCCAGCGTATCGAGGATGAAGCACGAATCGATGCTCCATGGAGAGCCTTTCGTCGATGTGAAGAATAGACCACGCGTATGTGCACCGTAGATCGTGCCCGAGAGGTGATCGTTGGCGTTGCCCTCGATCTGCAACTCCGTTGGATGATCTTCCGTGGAGCCGAAGTTTGGATTGTAGTTCTGCCGGTCAACGAAGATCAGCAGGCCATGATAGTACCCCGACGTGGGGGCGCTGAGGTCGTACGTGCTCTTCAGGATGTGCGGATTGGTATCGACGCTCGGTTCGATGCCAGAGTTGAGCAGACCCGTAAGGTTGATGAAGCCGCCCGGGCCGGTGTTGTTCTGGTTGTTCGTGCCTGGTGTGCAATCCTGCCAGTACGGCGGCGAATTCGAGGGACAGGCAAAATAGAACATCACGCCGTGACCGGTGATCTTGCCCGGCCCATCGGGGCCGTCGACAAGCTGCACCGAGCCGGTGATGATGTAGATGCCAGGATTGAGCGTGATCGAGCCGTCGTCGTCCAGAATCAGGTTGTACCAGACGCCAGGATTGACGATCTCGTTCTCGCGATGCGCATTGCAACTTGCCTTGGGTGGTCCAGCACTGTCGCAGGCGATCGGTTTCTGGCCATTGGTACAACCGCCGCTCTGAGGCAGCGAGCCACGCGGGCACTTGTAGCCGGTACCCAGCCTGTTCCAATCCGGATCGTTGCTTGAGTTCGGCTTGACAACTCCCGCCAGCGGATCGGGGATCGGGCTGGCAAGTTTCTGCGACGAAGGTCCGATCGTGCCGTTGCCAAGCTGATCGATCCGACCACGCACAGCGTTGGTATACGAATTGAAGTGATAGTTGTTGTGCGTCTGCTCGGCTTCGTGGCTGTCGTTACTGTTGACCGTCAACGGGCCGTTGACGTTGATGTTGACCGGATAGTTGACCCAGCCGGTGATCCCCACGTCGAGCGTCTCCGGCAACGTCGGGTCGAGCAGCGCGATCGTCGGGTTGGTGGTGTAACTGCCGAAGCCAGTTGCCACGGCGTGCGCCTTGACGGTCGTCGTATTGCGGTTGAGCACGCCAAGGAGAAACGTTGGCACCTGTTCAATAATGTCCACCTGCACGGAGTGGACGTCGCCAGCGTGAGGCCCGCTCACCGGCGGGCTGTACACGCACACCTGGACACGCCCACCACCACCGCAACTTCCGCTGTAGTTGTTGGCTGCCGCCCAGTTGGTGGCATCGGTGATCGCACTCGCGACCTGCTGGGGGGTGGGCGTCTGCGCCCAGCCAGTGAGGTCGTCTGCCCCGGCGAGTGCAGCGGCATCGGCGGCAGCCTGCGCGGCGCGCCGATGCACCGTTGCAACACCGGTATCGAGCGCAAGCCCTGCCGCGCCGACGAGCACCGTCATCGCCAGCGCGCCCAGCACCAGCACCTGCCCGCGCTCGCCCTTCAGACGACGCCAGCGCTTCGCCACGCAGTGCAGCCAGACCGCGCCCACGATTCGCTTGCCTCCCTGGCTTTTTGCTCTGGCTTCCACTAGACGTTGTCGTGCCAGGGGGCAGGGAGATTCAGCGAACTTTTGTCGTTGCAACAGTAAAAGACACTGAACCGTTGCTCTCTTTCAGGGTGGATCCCTATTGATGGTACGTAGGCGGACTACCTAATCACAGCGTATGCATCAGCTGACAGCGGCGCACGACGGACAGGAGGCCGAGGGGTTCGCGCCTTAACTCGCTGGCGCGGGCGTAGCCTCCGACTGCGGAACTCGTACCGGATGGCGATACAGCCACAGCGCAACCGGGATCGTCAACACGAAGACGACGATCGCCGTCCACTGCGCCTGCTTGAGGCCAAGCCACAACACGCTGTTGGCGCGCAAGAAGAAGATGCCGAACTGCCCCACGCAGTAGCCAAAGAGGTAAATCACGAACAGCCAGCCGGGCGCGAGGCGGCGCCGTAGCCTCCAGAGGAACGCAAAGAAGACGAGGTTGAAGAGCAGCTCGTAGGCAGCGGCGGGTTGGTACGCGACGCCCAGCTCCGGCGCAAGGCTATGCGGATTTGTGTACACCGTGCCCCAGGGCAGCGATGTGGGATAGCCAACGATATCACCATTGATGATATTGCCGATCCGCCCGAACGCCTGGCCGAGCACAGCGAACAGCGCGCCCGCATCGAGGAACGTCCACAAGGGGTAGCGTTCGCGCCAGGCGAACCAGACGATCACCGCAACGACGGCAAAGATCGCACCGTAGAACGCCATACCGCCTTCCCAGAAGGCGAGAATATGCTGCGGATGGCGCAGGTAATAGCCGAAGTCGTTCTGCACCACGTAATAGAGGCGCCCGCCGATCAGGCCGGCCACGATCGCCCATGGCACCAGCCGCCAGATCTGTTCATCCCTCAGGCCGCGCTCACGCGCGTAGGGCGCCGCCACGCGCAACCCAATGATGATGCCAATCACGTACCCTAGGCCGTACCAGCGAATCGCGATCGGCCCCAGGTGGAAGAGCACGGGATCCAGCCCGATCGTGATGCTCGCGAACGTCACCGCAGCCTCCACCGCATGCCCACGGCGCTTCCACTGTACGCCATCCATCCCACTTAGCTAAGAGCCGGCCAGAGGCCGGAAGCCGCATCTCTCGCCGCGGCGCTTAGAGGGCGGCCAGTAGCTCGTCGCGAAAAGCCGGATGCGCGATCGCCGCCAGGGCGCGCGCCCGCTCTTGCAGGCCCTTATCGCGCAGGTCGGCGACGCCGTACTCGGTGACCACGGTATCGATGCAATGGCGCGGCGTCGTCACGGGCGCACCCGCGGCCAGCGCCCGCACAATGCGCGAGATCCGCCCGCCCGCCGCCGTGCTGGGCAGCGCCGTGATCGAACGGCCGCCAGGCGCGTACATCGCCGCTTCGACGAAATCGAACTGCCCGCCCAGCCCCGAGATCTGCCGGCCACCAACCCATTCAGCGTTCACCTGGCCGGTGAGATCGACCTCGATCGCCGAGTTGATCGCGACGAAGTTCTCGATCTGGCGCAACGTCTCTAGGCCGTGCGAGTAGCGCGCCGAGACGAAGCGAAAAGCCGGGTTGCCATCGATGAAACGGTAGAGCCTTTCGGTGCCCATCGCCTCGCCTGCGACGATGATGCCGCGATCGATACTCTTGCGCGCGCCAGTCACCACGCCTTTTTCGATCAGCGGCACCATGCCGTCGCAGACCAACCCCGAATGGATGCCGAGGTCGCGATGATCCCCCAGCGCTTCGAGGATCGCCTGCGGGATCGCACCGATGCCGATCTGGAAGCACGCGCCATCCGGTACCAGCGAGGCAACGTGGCGTGCAATCGCCCGTTCGACGTCGCCTACGTGCGGCGGTTCATAGGGGATCAGCGGCGCATCACACTCGCAGGCCACGTCGATCCATGAGACGGATATCTCCGCCCCGTGCGTCCGCGGCGCATGCACGTTGATCTCGGCGATCACCAGCGGCGCCTCTGCCACCAGATCGAGCGCCGCGCTGACCGATGCCCCCAGCGTGCACATGCCGTTGCGGTCCGGCGGTGAGACCTGGATCAGCACGGCATCGGCGGGCAGCAGACCACCGCGCCCGAAGATCACCGGCGTCTGCGAGTAGCGCAGTGGTAAATAATCGGCGCGCCCATCGGTCACCAGCGGCTCGGTCACGCTCGTCGGGTGCGTGACCAGCAAACGAAACGGGCGCGGCACGGCGTCCAGAAAGCGTGCAGGGCGAAATAATAAACCCGTACAGATCTGCAGATCATCGAAAGCGTCGCGCGCGTCCCCCAGCGCATCCAGCAACGACAGCGGTGTCCCGCACCCCGGCGCGACGAAGACCCGCCCACGGGTTGGCAAACGGCAAACGGCCTCCTCTGCCGTGACGATGCGCATTGCTTCTCCTCCGGTCGATCGTGGCGCGAGCCGATCACCGCCCGCAACGCTGGCGCGTCCGAGTCATCAGCGGCCTCCCAGCCCGCCTCGCGGTTCGAGCAGGTTCAGGCTTCGAGCGCGTCGGCGACGCCGTAGAGCGCCATGCGTCGCGACCACTCTTCCAGATCGAGTGCCATCAGCACCAGATCGTGCGGCTGGTCCTCCGCATCGCGCACCTGACCCCGCAGCAGCGCCTCGATCTGGAAACCGAGCCGCCGGAAGAGCGCCAGCGCGGGCGCGGCGGTGAAGAGCGCGGGCGCGATCAGCTTGCTTACACCCGCCCCATACGCAAGTTCAACGGCGCTGGCCACGAGCGCCGCACCCAAACCGCGTCCGCGCCAGCCGGGCGCAACAACGATCTCCAGCGTCGCCGTATGTTCCATCGCCGGAGCGCGGCAACGTTCGACCAGGCACACACCAGCGACCACGCCATCATCCCGCGCGGCCAGCACGCCATACGTACGGCCCGAGTGCACCGTCTCGTGCCATCGCTGGTCATTGCTAGACGCGGCGAGAAGATGAGCGAATGGCAATAGCTCTTGCGTGGGGGCAACGGCGAGCAGGGCGGCGACGCTCCCGGCATCATCCGGGGCTATTGCACGCACTTCGACGACGAGACCCTGACCGATGTCGAGACGGTGGGGCAATCTCGCGGCGGGTCGCGGTGCGGCGCTAGCAGCGCCTGATTCCGCGCCCGCGATTAGGTTGTCTTCGGCCACGCTGCTGTTCCTCCGGCCTCCTCAGACGCCATCCCGCTGGCCACGCTGACCACCCTGCCAGTCCTGCAGGTAGGCCGCCAGCTTACGCTGCTCGGCCGCTAGCGCGGCGATCTGGCCTTCCAACGCGGCGATGCGCTCGGCAATGCCAACGATATCCGACCGCACCGGCAAGTTCAGCGCCTGGAACGAACGTTCAACGCTTTGCGCAATCGATTGCTGCAGCGTGAGGTAGCTCTGCAGGTAGGCGCCGAGCAGGTTGGCGAACGACTCGGTGCCCATCATCTGGTTGAAAAACTGGTTCCACTGCTGTTCGAGCCGCTCGGCCATCTGACGCCAGGGCTCGATCATCTCCGATGGAGTCGGGATGCGTGGCTGCTGGTTCTCGGCCATCACTCTCCTCCGCGGTCTCGCTCTTCGCTGCGCGGATCGGGCCGCCAGCGGAGCACGGGCCGCCGTGCCGCCGTCGCCTCATCGAGCCGCCGCAGCGGAGCGCTCACGGGCGCCTGGCGCAGCAGCTCGGGCGCTTCCTCCGCCTCGCGTGCGATCGCCAGCATCGCGTCGCAGAAGGCATCGAGGCTCTCCTTGCCCTCCGCTTCTGTCGGCTCGATCATCAGCGCCTCTTCGACGATCAACGGGAAGTAGATCGTCGGTGGATGGAAGCCATAATCGATCAACCGCTTGGCGATGTCGAGCGTGCGCACGCCCCGCGCGCGCTGTTTGCTACCCGAGAAGACAACCTCATGCATGCAGCGCCGGTCGTAAGGGAGCGCGTACGCCTCGCGCAGCCGCGCCTGCACGTAGTTGGCGTGCACAACGGCCGCGGTGCTCATCTCGCGCAGACCCTCCGCGCCAAGCGCGCGCAGGTAGGCGTAGGCGCGCACGAGCACACCAACGTTGCCATGGAACGCCCCCAGCCTGCCGATGCTGCGTTCGGGCGTCACGAGCCGGTAGCGGCCCTCCGCATCACGCGCGACGTGCGGCGCAGGCAAGAACGGCGCCAGGGCCTCGGTCACCGCGATCGGCCCGGCGCCCGGTCCGCCACCGCCGTGCGGCGTCGCCAGCGTCTTGTGCACATTGATGTGCATCACATCGAAGCCGAGGTCGCCAGGGCGTACCTGGCCAGCGATCGCGTTCAGGTTCGCACCATCGCCGTACATCAGCGCACCCGCCGCGTGCACGGCGCGGCTTACGCGCAGGATGTTGCGGTCGAAGAGACCAAGCGTGCTGGGCAGCGTCAGCATCAGCGCCGCGACGCGCTCGTCCAGCGCGGCGTCCAACGCGGTGAGGTCGATATCGCCATCGGCGCCGGTGGGAATGCTCACCACCTCGAAGCCACACATCGCCGCCGAGGCAGGGTTGGTACCATGCGCCGCATCGGGCACCAGTACCCGCGTACGCCCACCGCGCCCGCTCGCCTCGAGCGCTGCTTTGATCACCAGCAACCCGGCGAACTCGCCTTGCGCGCCGGCCATCGGCGCCAGCGAAGCCGTGTGCAGCCCCGTGATCTCCGCGAGCATCTCCTGCAGCTCGTACATCAGCCGTAGCGTGCCCTGCGCCGTCTCCTCGGGCTGCAACGGATGCAGCTGCGCGAACCCCGGCAGCGCCGCGATCTGCTCGTCCACCTTGGGGTTGTACTTCATCGTGCACGAGCCGAGCGGGTAAAAGCCCGTGTCGATGCTGTAGTTCAGACGGCTCAGCGCCGTGAAGTACCGTACGACGTCGAGCTGGCTCATCTCGGGCAGCCGCAGCTCGTCGCGCAGCAGGTCGGTAGGCAGCGCTGCTTCCGGCACGTCGAGCGGCGGCAGCAGCACGCCCTGCTTGCCCGGCGTCGAACGGTCGAACGTCAGGCGCTCCCCCAGAGCGTCGCGACACGCCTCCGGCGGAGCAGAGAGGCGCGCAGGCGCGGTCATGGTCGCTCCTCCGCGGCGGCGCCCAGCGTCTCGACGAGCAGGTCGATCTCGGCGCGCGGATTCATCTCGGTCACACAGATCAGCAGACCGTTAGCGATGCGGTCGGAGATGTCGAGGCCCGCGAGCACGTTCTGGCGCAACGCCGCCGCCAGCACCTCACGCGGCGGGCGTGGGCACACGACGGCAAACTGGTTGAAGAACGTCTTTCCAGGGAAGGCGAGCCGGTAGCCGGGCAGTGCCGCGATCCGTTCCGCCGCATAATGGGCGCGGTGGTAGCACAGTTCGGCCACCTGCCGCAGGCCGCGTGGCCCCAGCGCTGCCAGATAGACGGCGACGGCGAGCGCCAGCAGCTGCTGCGCGGTGCAGATGTTCGAGGTGGCACGCTCGCGGCGGATATGCTGCTCGCGTGTCTGCAGCGTCAGCACGTAACCGATGCGGCCGTCCAGATCGCGCGTGCGCCCCACGATCCGCCCCGGCATATAGCGCAGAAAGCGCTCGCGGCAGGCAAACAGCCCGACCGATGGCCCACCGAAGTTCAACCCCACGCCCAGCGCCTGGCCATCTGCCGTCACGATATCGGCGCCGTCATCGGCGGGCGGGCGAAAAAGGCCGAGCGCGAGCGGATCGGTGTGCACCACGTACAACGCGCCAACAGCATGCGCCGCCACACCGAGCTGCGCCCCATCCTCGAAGCAGCCGTAGCCGTTCGGCTGCTGTATCGCCAGGCACGCGTGCGCGGACGTCAGCTCTTCAGGCGAAGCGATACGGTCGACCGGCAGGCCGCGGCCGCTGGCGTAGGTACGCACCGCCTCCAGATAGCGCGGCTCGACCGTCTCCAGCGCGGCGATCCGCCGCCGACCGGTCACTGCCGTCGCCATCAGACAGGCCTCGGCGAAGGCGCTCGCGCCGTCGTACATGCCGGCGTTGGCGACATCCATCCCCGTCAGTTCGCAGACCATCGACTGGAACTCGAACGCGCTCTGCAACGTGCCCTGCGCGATCTCGGGCTGGTACGGGGTATAGGCGGTGTAGAACTCGCTCCGCCCCAGGATCGCGGGCACGATGCCGGGCACGTAGTGCCGCGCCGCGCCGCCGCCGAGGAACGAGACCAGCTCGCCAACCGGGCGGTTCATCGCCGCTAGCGCGGTCAGCTCGCGCAGCAGATCCGCCTCAGCGAGCGGTGGCGGCAAGCGTAGCGTCGGGTTGCGATACTCAGCCGGGATATCGGCGAAAAGCTCGCTCTCGTCCGCGACGCCGATCGTCGCCAACATCGCGCGGCGCTCCTCGACCGTCGAGCCGACGTAGGGATTGCAGCCGCCATCGGGGCGCCGTGGCGCGGCGCCAGTCTCTTGCTTACGTTCAGGACTCAGTGGCAGCACGGTATTCATCCGCGGTCATCAATGCGTCGATCTGCGCCGGATCGCTCACGCGCAGCTTCAACAGCCAGCCCTCGCCGTACGGATCGCGATTCACGATCTCGGGATGATCGATAGCGTTCTGGTTGATCTCCGTGACCTGCCCGCCCACGGGGGTGAACAGGTCCGAGACCGATTTCACCGATTCGATCTCACCGACCTTGGCGAACTGCGCGATCTCCGTGCCAGGCTTCGGCAGATCGAGGTAGACGATGTCGCCGAGCTGGTCCTGGGCGAAATCGGTGATGCCAACTGTCGCAATCTCGCCGTCGAGGCGGACCCACTCATGCTCTTTGGAGTAGCGTAGGTCCGGGGGTACTTCCATGTTGCCCTCCTCTACAGGCGTCATGCGCTGGCAGTGCCAGGGTAGCAAATAGCGCGCGGGCGACACAGTGCGGCTTCTGCCAAGCCGCGCAGGCGCGCTTACCCACGGCGGTAGAACGGTCGTGGCACGACGACGGCCGGCAGGAGCCGCCCGCGCACGTCGATTTCGAGCGTCGTTCCCGGCTCGGCCAACGCCACAGGCAGATACGCCATCCCGATGCCCGCCTCCAGCGTTGGCGAGTACGTGCCGCTGGTGAGCGTGGCGACCTGCTCGCCAGCGCGCAGCACCGGCAGACCAGCGCGCGGCACGCCGCGCTCGGTTGCGCGCAGGCAGGCGAGCCGGCGTTGAATGGCGTTGCGCGCGTTCTCCAGAGCGGCGCGGCCGACGAACGCGCGCCCTTCATCGAACGTCACGCACCAGCCCAAGCCGGCCTCCCACGGATTCGTCTCCTCGGTCAGGTCGTTGCCGTAGAGCGGCAGCGCCGCCTCCAACCGCAGCACGTCGCGCGCGCCGAGGCCGCAGGGCGCCACACCAGCGGCGATCAACGCTTCCCATAGCTTGCGGCCCGCTTCCGGCGCGCAGACGAACTCGAAGCCATCTTCGCCGGTGTAGCCGGTGCGCGACACGAGCGCCTTGTAGCCCGCCAGCTCAATCTCGTGGCAACCGCGGCGCGGGATCGTCGCTTCAAGCTCGCGTGAGAAGAGCGCGCCAAAGATCGTTTTTGCCTCTGGGCCTTGCAGCGCGAGCATCGCCGTTGTCTGCTGGCGGTCGTCGAGCGTCAGTGCCGGCCCAGGCAGAGCGTGTTCGCGTAGCCAGGCGACATCGATATCCCAGCGCGCCGCATTGCCGACGACGAGCCACCGTTCTGGCCCCAGGTGGTAGAGATACGGATCATCGATGATGCCGCCCGCGTCGTTGCAGAAGAGGTTGTAGTGGCCCTGCCCCTCCGGCACGCGCGCCGGATCGTACGTCAGCACGCGGCGCAGCAGTGCAAGCGCGCCAGGCCCAGAGAGAAACATGCGCCCCATGTGCGAGACATCGAACACGCCGGCGCGTTCGCGTACGGAGCGCACCTCCTCGACGATGCCGCGGTACTGGATCGGCATCTCCCAACCGGCAAAAGGCACCATGCGAGCCTTCAGCGCGCGGTGCGCCGCGTCGAGCGGACTCCGGCGCAGAACGTCGGACGCCATCTGCATCCTCCTGACCGGCGCGGCACACAGGAGAACCGCCCCGGGTATGTGACTTCAGTCTATCCCGACGGAGACAGCGCGCCCGCGCACGCCGCTCTTTCTAGCCTGCCCTGCTATAGTCGAGGCAGAGTGCATCTCCCGACCACCCCCGGGAGCGGGAGCGCGCGCGTGCGCCGGTCGCCGCTGATCGCGGTCTACCTGACCGTCTTCATCGATCTGCTGGGCTTCAGCATCATCCTGCCGCTTCTGCCATACTACGCCGAACGTTACGGCGCGACGGGTGCATGGGTCGGCGCACTGCTGACGGCCTACGCGGCGATGCAGTTCCTCAGCGCGCCGATACTGGGCCGCCTCTCGGACCGCTACGGCCGGCGACCGATCCTGCTCGTCAGCCTCGCCGGCTCGGCCGCGGGGCTGGTGCTGACCGGCCTGGCGCACTCGCTCTGGCTGCTGCTATTGGCACGTATCATCGACGGCGCCTCCGGCGGCAGCATCGCCACGGCGCAGGCGTACATCGCCGACGCAACCCCACCCGAAGAGCGCGCCCGCTACATGGGGCTGCTTGGTGCTGCGGTGGGGCTGGGCTTCACGCTCGGGCCGGGCATCGGCGGTGCGCTGAACGTTTTTGGCTTCAGTACAGCGGCGTTCGCCGCGGCGGCGCTCTCGACGGCGAACCTCTGCTTCGCCGCACTCAAGCTCTCCGAGACACGCCGCTGTGCGGGCGGCGCCACGGGCGCGCTGCCCGCGCCGCGCGAGATCGCAGCCACGCTGCGCGAGCCGGCGCTCGGACGCACGCTCTGGGCCGGCTTCCTGGCCACGTTCGCCTTCGCCGGGCTAGAGGCCACCTATGCGCTTTTCGGGCAACGCTATTTCGGCCTTACCGGCGGTGGCTTCGCAGCGCTGTTCACCTACATCGGCGTACTGGGCATCGTGACGCAAGGCTTCCTCGTCCGCCGACTCGCGCGCCGTTTCGGCGAAGCGCGGCTCGCCGCCGCAAGCGCAGGGTTGCTCGCGCTCACGCTTCTTGTCACGGCGGCAGCGCGCACGCTGCCAACCGCGATCGTCGTCATCACCCTGCTCGCGCTCGGGCAGGGGTTGCTCTCGCCGATGCTGCCGGCGCTGCTCTCGCTCGCCAGCTCCGCCGACGAGCAGGGCCATACCCTGGGTATCGGTCAGGCGCTACAGGCGGCAGCGCGCGCCATCGGGCCGATCGTCGCTGGCGCGCTGTTCGACCTCTCCGCCTCGCTGCCTTATCTCGCCGGCGGCGCGCTGACGCTCCTGGCCACGCTGCTCCTTCTGCGCGTGCGCCTGCCCGCGCGCGTGTCGGCCTCCTCACCGCGCGAGGCGGTCGCCGCCCAGTCCGACTTCGACCCCTGAACGTTTGCCGCTACACGTGCTCCGGCAGCGGCGTTGCGAACTCCAACCGCCAGCGGCCATCGACCGCGCGCATATACCCCGCACCGGGATAGGCAACGTGCGGCCCCAGCACCAGCGCGTTCTCCTCGATCGCACGCTGCATCAGCCGCTTTTTCGTCTCCAGCGACACGAGTGGCAGCACGTCGAAGGCCGAGATCCAGGCCGCACGCTCTAGCTGCACCACGTGCTGCGCGATATCGCCGACGAAGATCGCCGTCTCGCCGCCCGAGCTCAGCACCACGCTGATATGATCGGCGGTGTGACCGGGCGAAGGGACGATCACGACCTCATCCGTGACGTGCGTCTCGCCCTCCACCAGCTGGAGCTGCCCCGTCTCCGCTAGCGGCGTGAAGTTCTCGGCCAGATACGACGCCCGCGTGCGCTCATTGGTATGCGTGGCCGCTTCGTACTCGCCGCGCTGGATAAAGTACTGGGCGTTGGGGAAGGTTGGCAGTGGCCGGCCGTGCACTAGCGCAGTATTCCAACCACAATGATCGAAATGCAGATGCGAGTTGATCACGACATCGACATCTTCGGGGCCGATGCCAAGCGCACGCAGCCGCCCGAGCAGATAGCCGTAATCGCCGGGGAAGATCGTCGTGCGCTGCTTCTCGGTCAGCTTAGCGCCCACGCCAGTATCGACGAGGATCAGCTTGCCGCGCGAACGCACCACCAGCGTGTTGAGCGGGATCGGGATGCGGTTGAACGCATCGGGCGGGCCGATGACCGGCTCCCACAGCGTACGCGGCACAACACCCATCACCGCACCGACATCCTGATAGAAGACGCCGTCGCTGACGACGGCGAGGTCGAGTCCGCCGACGCGGTACCGCGCCGGGTGCTCGGCATTGTAGACATCCATCGCTACCCTCCGCCGGGCAGGAGACCGTCGCCGCACGCGGCGCGATCACGGCCCGGTGTGGCTATAATGCGATAACTCGTGGGCGGTTCGTCTAGCGCCAGGCGCGCGCGGCAACGATAATGCGCCCAGAACGGCGAGCAAGCCCGCCGGCGTTCAATCAGACGATAAAGGAGAGGTGCAGCCATGGGCGAGCCATACGCCTACATCCGCAAAGAGATCGTTCCGCTCTCCGAAGCGAAGGTAGGCGTGATGACGCACGCCTTCAACTACGGCACGGCCTGCTTCGAGGGCATTCGCGGCAACTGGAACGCAGAGCACGAGCAGCTTTACCTCTTCCGCGCCCGCGAGCACTATCGCCGTCTGCGCGACAGCGCCCGCATTCTGATGATGAAGCTCCCCTACACCGAGGACGAACTCATCGAGCTGACGGCCGAGCTGGTGCGCCGCGGCAACTGGCGCGAAGATGTCTACATCCGGCCGATCGTCTACAAGTCGTCAGAAGTCGTTGGCGTGCGCCTGCACGACGTCGAGGACGATCTGATCATCTTCGTCACGACGCTCGGTGCCTACCTCGACTTCAATGCCGGCGCACATTGCGGCACTTCGTCGTGGCGGCGCGTGGACGACCTCGGCATTCCCGCGAGGGCCAAGGTGACGGGCATCTACGTCAATTCGGCGCTGGCCAAGTCAGAAGCGATGCTGAACGGCTTCGACGAGGCGATCATGCTGACGCACGACGGCCACGTCTCCGAGGGCAGCGGCGAAAACATCTTCATCATCCGCGAGGGCACGCTGATCACGCCGCCGTCGTCGGACAACATCCTCGTTGGCATCACGCGCAACACGGTGATCGAGCTGGCACAGAAGGAGCTAGGGCTGCCCGTCGTCGAGCGGCAGATCGACCGTTCCGAGCTGTACACCGCCGATGAGGTGTTCATGACCGGCACCGCTGCGCACGTGACACCGATCGTCAAGATCGACCACCGCCCGGTCAACGACGGCGCCATCGGCCCGTTGACGCGCAAGATTCAGACGCTCTACTTCGAGGTCGCCAAGGGGAACGTCGAGCGCTACCGCCACTGGTGCACGCCCGTTCACATCCGTGCGACGACGGGGAGCCGCTCGTGATCTTCGCGCCGCCGCGCACGCGTGGCCCGTACTTCCTGGGCGCGGTGGCGCTGGCCGCGGGCGCGCTGGGGCTCGCGCTGATCGTGCGCGGTCTGACGCTGCCGATCTCCTTCGGAGCCTACATCGCCCTCAGCCTCGGCGTGCTACTGCTCGGCGCGGCTGTGCCGCTCGCGTACTGGGCATGGGCCGCGTTCGCGCTGCGCTACGAACTGCGCGGGGGGACGCTTATCGTACGCTGGGGCCTCGCTGAAGAGCGGATACCGGCAGCGGCGATCGAACGGATCGTTCTCGGGCGGCACCTGCCGCTGCCGGCCGTCCGCGGCCTCCGCCTCCCCGGCCTTGCGGTCGGCAGCGCGCGGGTCCGCGGCATTGGCACGGCGGCGCTGTTCGCTCGCTTTACCGCGCCAACCGATCTGCTCTACGTCGTCACCGAGCGCGGCGCGATCGGTCTAGCCCTCGCCGAGCAGCGGCCGTTCGTCAGCGCGCTCCAAGCGGCCGCGCGCGAAGGCGCGCCGAGCGCCGTGCCCACCGCGCGGTATGACCTGGCGCCGCTGCTCGGCTTTCTCGGCGATCGGTGGGCGCGGGCGCTAGCCGGGACCGCGCTGGCGCTCGTCTGGATGACGGGTCTGATCATCTACAGCCGTTTCCAGCGGCTATCGCCGGCGATCACCGTCCACTTCCCGCCCACCGAGACAGCGCATCTGGCACCACGTGCCGACCTGGTGCACATCCCCGCGCAGGCGCTGGCATGGCTGGTCGCCACGCTGATCGTGGCCGTGCTGCTACGCCGGCGCGCGCCACGCGCGAGCTATCTTGTGCTGACGAGCGCGGTTGTCGCCGGCGCCCTGTTCCTTGTCGGCGCGATCGCTCCCTGAGCACGGTTGAACAGCCGCGACGCTCGACATCCGAGCAGCCCGTTCTGACAACCGCGCAAGCGCGGCGGATCAGCGCGCGCACTCACCGATTGACAGTAGCGAGACCTGAATGGTACGTTCGCCGCAGAACGGGTGTTCAGAACACCTGAGCGTGGAGGACCGGGCGATGCGCGGCGAACTTTCGGACAAGCAACGCGCTATTCTGGATTTCGTACGCGCGTTCCTCGATGAGAACGGCTATCCGCCAAGTATTCGCGACATCCAGTACGGCTGCAACATCAGTTCGACCTCGGTCGTCGATTACAACCTCAAAGCGCTGGAGCGACTTGGGTACATCCGGCGCGGACGTGAAGTCTCGCGCGCCATCGAGCTACTTGAAGAGCGTCGCCATCGCAGGTCGAGCGGCCTGGTCGAGGTGCCACTGCTCGGCACGATCGCCGCGGGCCAGCCCATCCCCGTCCCCACCAGCGACACCTTCACTCTCGATCCCGAGGATGTCATCGAGGTGAGCGAGCGCGTGACGCGTGGCAGGCAGAACGTCTTCGCACTGCGCGTCAAAGGGCAGTCGATGATCGATGCGCTGATCAACGACGGCGATATCGTCTTCCTCGAAGCGACGGACCGCGCCGAAAACGGCGATGTCGTTGCTGCCTGGCTCAAGCGCGAGCA
>Ga0209061_1003009_pt1 | contig 19328 bp, 17 predicted proteins | sample Coa_R1_10_FD_187157 | JGI IMG/M metagenome (GOLD analysis project Ga0209061, IMG submission 187157) | Surface soil microbial communities from Centralia Pennsylvania, which are recovering from an underground coalmine fire - Coalmine... | ecosystem: Environmental > Terrestrial > Soil >...
AATTGCCCAAGCGGCGTTACAAAATGTGGGGTTGATCTGGCAACCGGACAGACCGTCTCCTCCGCTTACATTGGCTATATCGTTCCCAATTCAGGCAACATCGCCAATGGAATTGTTCAGCCCGGCAAACAGGTAAACAAATATTTGATGCGAGATCCGGGAATTCTATGGGCGCCGCGCCTGGGCTTTGCTTGGGATATTACTGGCCGTCAGAATTTGGTATTTCGAGCAGGAGGCGGCATCTTCTATGACCGCTATCAAGGCAATGAAATCTTCAACCTGCTACCCAATCCACCCCAAGAGCTCCAGCCTACCGCAATTAATGGATTTGTAAATCAGATTAGCCCCAACAATGCGCTGCTGAGCCCTGCCAGTATCACCGCGATCAGCTATAGCGGCGAGGTCCCCACGATCACAAATTACAGCGCGGGCATCCAGGCCAAACTCCCGTTCCAAATGGTGCTCGATACATCCTATGTAGGATCCATTTCGCGCCACCTCTTAGCTAATTTGAATCTTAATCCGGTATATTACGGCGCAGCGTTCCTCCCGCAAAATCAGGATCCGACGAAAGTGAAGGCCAATCCGAACGCACCGCTTGGATCCAATTCCTACGACGCGAACTTTCTCCGCCCTTACCCGGGATATGGCAACATCACACTCGAAGAGTTTGGCGCTACATCGAATTACAATTCCCTTCAAGTCACCCTCAATCGCCGCTTTGCCAGCGGCCTGTTCCTTCAGGCAAGTTATACATGGAGCAAGTGCCTGGATACAACCAGCAGCGACGGCGGGAGTTTTCGCATTGACAGTTTGACGCGGGAAGCAAACTATGGGCCGTGTGACTTCAACGTTCCTCAGAATTTTGTAGCCGACTACGTTTATCCGCTACCGAGGATCGCCTCGCATCTTGGACGGGCAAACAACGCTGTCACGCGTGCGCTGCTCAACGACTGGCAGATTTCGGGTATTTCAAATTTCCGAAACGGACTCCCTTATTCGGTGAACTTCAATGTGCCTGGCTATAGCAGTGTGAATTTCACCGGCTCCTTGACGGAAAGCGCCCGCATTTGGCTGGTCGGCAATCCACTCACTGGCACAACGGACAGCCCCTACAACCGATTGAATCCCGCAGCTTTTCTGCCGCCTCCAATTGGCAGCATTGGAAACACGGCGCCGCGCAATTACTTAGTCGGCCCGGGCGTGAACGATTGGGATATGTCGCTGCAAAAAAGCATTCATATTACGGAACGCGTCCACGCCGAACTGCGCGGAGATGCATTTAACGTCTTCAATCACACGCAGTTTAGCGGCATCAATAATACAATTAACTTTCAGAGTTTGGCAAATCCTGTACCCACGAATTTACCGTTTAACTCTGCGGGCCAGCTCGTCAATAAGAATGGATTCGGCACCATCAACGGCGTGCGGAGTCCACGCATTATGCAATTGATGCTCAGGATTGTCTTCTGAAAGGAGAATAGGAAGCAGTATCAGCGCCTGACGATTACTTCTCGCAGATTATCGCGTGTGAGAAAAAATTTCAGCGACGCAGCCTTATCGAATATCTTTTCGAGCGTGCGATTGTTGAAGAAGTGAATCCTTTGCGAACCGCCACGGGGCGTTAACAGTAACGTCTTTTGATCCTGAATGCGATAGTTATACAGCGGGATTCGAGGCAGCTTTTCGTCGGCGTTAAAGAACACGAGCATAAGGCCGCCTGGGCGCATCACGCGCAATAACTGTGCAACGGTCTGATCGAGTAAAGGCGAAGTGAGAAACTGCAGCGTATCCCAAACGAGAGCGCCGTCGAACGACTGATCGGGAAACGTGAGTGTTTGATCCAGGAAGCGCTGCGCATTGCTCGCCATCTGCTGATTTTCGAGGAAATCATCGCCAAAGCACTGTTGCATCGTGCCGAGAATGTCGTCTGAGGAAATGCGGTGACCCAGGCCAGTGATGAAACTGATATTTGCCTGGCTCGCCCCCGACATATCGAGAATCGACAGATTCTCCTGTGTCTGCAACATGGCACAGAACTGATCGAACCCGCTGCTGTGACGGACAATCGGACGGCCTACGTCCTTGCCCTCGCTGTTTGTTAAAACTCCTTTACCGGCGCCAAATCTCATGGGAGTTTCAGAGCAGATCGCGTACAAATAGCTGGCAGGCGAAACGCTAGCGCCTTCCTACACAATGGGAGAGACCCCACTAGCGGGTGCTCGCGAAACCCGGACCTCTCCCGATTGGTGGCCTACTTTGTCCCTGCTGCTCCCGCCGTCGTCGGGGTGTTGGAAGCGCCCACGGGCTGAGCGGACGTAGCCGTCGCCGCCGGAGGCGTTGCAGGCCGGGGAGCCGGCGCCGCTTTCGAAATGTCGATGCTGCCTTTAAAATAAGCGCCATCCTCGATCACAATGCGGCTGGTTTTGATATCCCCAATCAGCTTCGCTTCTTTTTTGATGTCGATCTTATCGGCAGCTTCCACATTCCCCTGGATCGAACCCTGAATGATAATCTCACGTGCCTTCAAACCCGCTTGTACGCGTGCATTCGGACCGATCGTGAGCCGGTGATCGTGGCACTCAACCGTGCCCTCCACCTCTCCATCAATCGTCAAGTCTTCGCGCGCGAAGATCTGACCCTTTACGGTCACGTTCTTCCCCAGTGCGGCAGAACCAGTCCGGACTGGTACGGGTTCGTTATCAAAGCTTCTTACTGCTGATGACATGCTAGTGCTTTCTCTCCTGTGTGGTTCCGCCGCCGACACTGAAGGCGTCCCGGCTGGACGCTCCGGTCTTTGCGGCAGTTCATCTTCTTTACGTTTGGTCCACATGCGAAGGGCATCTCCTCAAAATACTGCACTCCATCGTACTACCGGCAGCGTACAGGGCTCGTTCGGGCCGAAGATGTAAAAGGATAAGCTGCCGTAGTAGTCCAGGAACTTCGAGATTAGCAGACGTTTGTGATAATGAAAAGCGGTGTCGAAAATCCGGGATCTGGAGATCCGTCTTGCCAGAGCGGAGCAGCAACTCCGCCTTTTTCAGCGCGTTAGCCGCCTCATGACGCGGGACATGGAACTCGATGACGTGCTGCATGAAATCGTGAATTTGGTGCGTGATTTCTTAAAGTGCGATTCCTGCCTGATTTATCTCGTCGAGGATGGCGAATTGGTGCTTTATGCCACGAGTGAACCCACCCGCCAGAATATCGGACGGGTGCGCCTGCGCCTTGATGAGGGTCTGACCGGCTGGGTTGCGCGCGAGCGCCGGCTGCTTGCCATCTCCCGCGAGGCGTATAACGATCCCCGCTTTAAATACTTCAAAGATTTGCCTCAGGACACGTTTGAGGCTTTTCTCTCTGCGCCAATCATTTCCCAAAACAAAGTCGTAGGGGTCATCAATGTCCAGCACCGGGAGCCGCGTGTTCACTCTGGCGACGAGATCGAGATGCTGAGCACGTTAGGAGAGCAGGTGGGATGCTTGCTGGTTTTATCCCGTATGAAGAGCGCAACCACTTCGGGAATCGCCCTGTAAGCTTTACCCGAACGCTCCCAAGGCGTTTCGCGGCCCCTCCCTTTTATCGGTAAGCGGCGTCATGGATCCGGCCGCGCAGGGGCGGAAACTCAAAAAGTTACAGCGGCAGCCCTCGCAACGATACGGATGCGCCCCAAACGTCAGGCAGAGGTTGCGCCAAAAAGTCAGGCGATAATGCTTTAGGTCCCAGGTGGTAAGCTGCAGTCCCAGGCATTTTGGACATTTGGCGTAGGCCAATTTGGAGAAAAACCAAACGTTCACCCAAATACGCCGAGTACAGTCCAAACAGCGGAACGGGTAAAGACCAATCGCCATCTTCAGCAAATCGGAAAAGGACCGTTTGCGGGAGCGGCGGAAATTGCGGCTTCCGCAGGACGGACATACCAGCAGCGGAGTTTTCATTGCCGAATGGCCTTTCTTTGCCGGGCATGAGCAGCCACGTAATTCGAACGATACTCCAGAAAGGCTTGCTGGAGACGGCCCAGCTTCTCCGGCGCCTGAGCCAGCGGCTCGCCATCGATCTCCATCACGGGTAATAAATCACGAGTGCTTGAAGTGATAAAAACTTGCTCGCTCGCTTCCAGATCTTGTGGCGTCAATCTCCTCTCAGCAATAGTGACTCCAGCGAGCTGAATTTCTTCGAGCAGTATCGCCCGAGTGACTCCGGGCAGGCATCCGGAGGAATCAAGCGGAGGTGTCCAAACTTGGTTCCCTTCGATGATAAAAATGTTAGCCGAAGTACATTCGCTGACTTCCCCGTGCTCATTTAATAGGATGTACTCGTCGAATCCGCGTTCATGTGCTTCCTCATACCAAACCAAGTTGTGGGCCCAGGAAGTACTCTTGAGACCGGAAAAAGGAGAAGCGGCATGGCGCGCATTGGGCATGTAGCTCAGCTTCACGCCTTTGCCCCAGTCCGTCAGATCTGTGGTAAAGGCGATCAAATCCGCATCGCGATGAATATGCGGACCTTCCCAAATTCCTCCGCGGTTGCGTACAATCGCTACTCGTAATGTGGCATTCACAGCCTGATTAGCGTCTGCCAGCATTAAAAGCACTTCTTCCAGCTCTTCGGCCGAAAACGCAAATGGCACCCTCAGCCGCTCCGCGTCCCGGCGCATGCGAGCAAAATGTCGCTCAAAGGCAAACAGCACCCCATCGGCAATGCGGATTGTGCTGAACACTCCCCATCCATTCAGGAAGCCGGTTTGACCCGGAGCAATTAAGCGCGCACTCGCATCCTGTATGACGCCATTGTGAAGCAAGTAACGGTGCACGAGCTTATCTTATCGGAACCGGCGAGCTATGGCTGCCGGACGGATTATCGCGCAGCCACTGGATCATCGCGCGAACGGCCTGGCCTCGATGACTCACCTCGAATTTTTCTTCCGGCGTAAGTTCGGCGAAGCTTCTCGCTAAAGGCGGGAAAAAGAACAACGGATCATACCCGAATCCATTACTGCCTCGCGGTGCTTGCAGAATCTCTCCTTCCGCCGCACCGCGTACGCTACCCAGCAGCTCTCCCTGCCGTGCGATCGCGATTACGCAAACAAAGCGCGCGCGGCGGTTCACCACCTCTCGCATACGTTCGAGAACCAGCAAGTTATTTTGCTCGTCTGTGGCTCGCGGACCGGCGTAATAAGCCGAATGCACACCAGGCTCACCGTGGAGAGCGTCTATCTCAAGGCCGGAATCGTCAGCAAACACCAGCTCACGGGTAAAGCGGGAGTAGTATATCGCTTTGGCGGCCGCATTTTCCTCAAAGCTTGCTCCGTTCTCGGGGGGCGCGGAGATCTGCTGCAAGCCTGGCAGCGGCTCGATTACAATGTCGCTCCCTGCAAATTGACGAGCTGCTAGAGCGAATTCCTTTAACTTACCGGGATTGCTGGAGCAAGCATAAATCACCATCGTCGAAAAGCTGTCGCAAATAATCAAAGAAGACTATGATTTTTTCTCCGCCCGAGAGTGGAGCGCCTCCTGCTGCAAGGCCCACAATTCCGCAATGCCCTGCATGCCAAGACGCTTTAGTTCACCCAGTTGATCCTCGCCAAACGGCGCCCGCTCGGCCGTGGCCTGAATCTCCACGAATTTACCTGAGCCCGTCATGACCAGGTTCATGTCCACGTCCGCGCGTGAATCTTCCTCGTAACAAAGATCCAACATCGGAACGCCCTCGACAACGCCCACGCTCACCGCAGCGACTGAATCTACCAGAGCGGATTTCTCAATCGTCTTGCACTCGACCAGCATCTCAACCGCAATGGCAGCCGCGACATAAGCGCCCGTGATGGCTGCCGTGCGGGTGCCTCCGTCCGCTTGCAGAACATCACAATCCAGGATGATGCTGCGTTCTCCTAAAGCCTCTAGATCTGCGACGGCCCGCAGCGAGCGCCCAATCAGCCGTTGAATCTCATGCGTGCGGCCCGAGGGACGGCCCTTTGTCACTTCACGCGGCGTACGCGTCACAGTCGAGCGAGGAATCATGGCATATTCAGCGGTAATCCAACCGCGACCGGTCCCACGCAAAAAGGCCGGCACGCTGTTTTCAACGGTTGCAGTGCAAAGCACTCTTGTATTGCCGGCTTCGATTAAAACCGAACCTTCCGCAGTAACCAAATAGTCGGTGTGGATGCGCACAGGGCGCAACTGATCCGGGCGTCTTCCATCGCTTCTCATGAGGAGATCAAAAATCAGGAGTTAAAAAACTTGGGAGCTGCAATAGCGTCTTTCATTCTAGCTCCCAGACGGTGCGTTCTAGCTGAATAAAGCTATTCTTCTTTCAAGACGACCGCCGGATCGACACAACTTGCCCGGTATGCGGGAATACAGCATGCCATGAGTCCGACCACAACCAGCAACCCAATGGCGAACAGAAAGCTGACCGGGTCGTTTGCGCTGACGCCGTAGAGCATGCTCCGCATCGTGCGCGTAAGAGCAAGCGCCCCGGCTAAGCCCGCAACCACACCCGCAGAAGTAAGCACGGCGCCGGTCTTTAAGGTGTCAGCAAGCATTTTAGAAGGCGTGGCGCCTAACGCCATACGCACCCCGATCTCGCGCCTTTGTTTTTCGACCGTGTACGCGATCACCGCATAGATTCCGAACGCGGCAAGCAGGAGAGAGACGGAAGCAAAGAAACCGAGCAGCCAGGCAAAAAAGCGCGATGCAATTTGTCCGGCTGCACGTGCTTCCGCCATGGTTTCCACTTGATAGACCGGAGCATCCGGAGCAAGCACTCTGACGATCCGGTTTACGGCAGCGAGCAAAGAGGTTCTGTCCAAATGAGATGAGATGGCAAGCGAAAGGTCTGGCACAGGCGACTGGTCGAAGGGAACATAAACCTGCCCGATCGGCGCTTTCACCTTGATCGCCACGCTCCGGTCCACGCTGCCCACAATACCTATGATCCGAAGAAGAGGCCCGTGCAAACTCAGCCTGACAAATCTCCCGATGGGGTCGTCATGCGGCCAGTACCTGTGCGCCGTTCTTTGGTCTAACAGAACCACCGGAGCAGCCGCCCGGCCATCGGCTTCAGAGAAAAGCCTTCCCCGGATCAGCGGGATTTGCATCGCCTGGAAATACCCCGGAGTAGCTGAACCGATAACCACCATCGCAGGATCACTCGCATTCGGCTGGGGCCGGTCGGTAAAGTGTAAAACACCGCCCATCAAATCATTGCTGGTGGGAAGGGAATCGATGGCGCCCGCTGCGACCACGCCCGGGAGATTGTGGATTCGCCGCAGTAGTTCCCTGCAAAATAATGCCTGCCTCTCCGGTTCATCATATTCTTTACCCACCAGCGAAACACGCAGCGTAAGCGCGTTGGTGTTGTAGCCTGGATAAGCCTCCCGCAATTGCTTCACTGTGCGCAGCATCAGCGCCGCTCCGGCGAGCAGCACGACCGTAAGCGCCACCTCCGCGATCACAAACAAATTCCCCAAGCGCAGTTCTCGCCTTGAGATTCCCTTACGGCTCCTGAGAGATGGCGTCCCGCTGGACTGCCACACCATACATGCCGGCAAGATGCCAAATAGCAATCCTGTGCCAATCGCAAGAAACAACGTAAATAGCAGAACGGCTGCATCCAGCCCCAGGCGATCCGCGTTGGGCAGCAACCCGGACAGATGCTGGGTAAGGAGTCGCATTCCGAAGTACGCCACCACTACTCCGGCTATTCCGCCTGCCACACCGAGCAAAACGCTCTCCGTGAGCAGTTGCCTGAGAATCCGCGATCTTCCTGCGCCCAGCGCTACTCGGATGGCAATCTCCTTCGTCCTGCCCATACCGCGCACTAACAGCAGGCTTGCGATATTCGCACATGCCACCAAAAGGACGAATCCCACCGCTCCAAACAGCAGCAGCACCAGACCGCGAATGTCCTGCACGTAAGCTTCTTCAATAGGCTGCAGCCGGGCCACCTTCCCGCCGTCCTCCTTGGGATACTGTTTTGCCAACCGCGCACTCAGAGTGATCATGCGGCGTTGCGCCGCGGCTAGCGTCAACTGCGGGCTTAACCGGCCAACTACGCCGATGTATCGCTGGCTGCGATCCATCGCCAATTGCGAGTCAAATGTCAAGGGAACATACAACTGCTCGCCGGATGCACCGCTAAGCGGCACGGTGTGCGGAGGCAAAACCCCAATAATCGTGTAATCAGCACCATTGAGGGCGATCGTTTTTCCCACAATTCCTGTGTCACCGCCGAAGCGGGAATGCCAAAACGGATAAGCAAGCACGACCACATGGTCACCGCCCGCCCGCATGTCATCCGCGCGAAACAGCCGCCCCAAGTAAGCCTTCGCCTGCAGAATCTCGAACCATTCGCGCGTCACCGCAACGCCCGAGACGCGTTCCGGATGGCCCTCTACGAGCAAGTTGTAGCCGTCGCTGACAAATCCGGCCAGTTTCTCAAAAACTCCGCTCGCTCGCCAATCCAGAAAATCGGGGCCGGATGCCGGGAATCCCCCCGCGTTACCTCCCGTCCGGTCCGTCCACACCATTACGACACGATCCGGTTCCGGCACCGGGACTGAGGTCAATAGCGTCGCATGCACGATGCTGAACATGGCGCTATTGGCGCCGATACCAAGCGCTAACGTGAATAGGCAGGCAAGCGTAAATCCCGGCTTATTCTTGAGCACCCGGGCGCCATATTTTACGTCCTGCCAAAACGAACCGAATTGCTCTCGTCCGGATTTATAGACGGATAACTCCGCGACCCCTGACGAAAAGGGAGCGCCATCACCGCTTGAGCCAGGCATCATAAGCGAGTGGCGCTAGCCCACAAATTTTCGCAGAAAAGAATAGATCTAGACGTAATAGGCAGCTCGTTTAAGCCCCTATAGCTCCGTCATATTTTTCACGTGAATGGTGTCGCCTTCAATGTCGCCTCTGACCACCACCTGAAGATTGTCCTTATCCGGACTATCTTTCAGTAAAGTTTGGGCCCACTTATTCCCAGCTTCATCCAATCGATAGTATTTTTTATCCGAAGTTAAAATCCCGTAAGCTGCCCGCAGGTAGTGATGCACCAAAGAGCAACTGCGATCCTGCATCAGGACCTTGGCGCGGCCATTCTCGGCCATTCGTCTCGCGCAGTTCCAATCCACGAGGACGCCTTGGATATCAGCCGCTGCGGACACGGTTGCCATACCGAACGCGAGGACGCCCACAGTTAGAACTCGATTCATTTGAGGTTCTCCCAGCCACTTCAATGCTAAAACACCCTCGGCATTCGGTTGCGCTCACACAGCGTCTGACGGGGAGCCGCATTCGGTCTCACGCCACAGGAAGTAGCCGATTATGGTTTTGCCATCCATGATCTTCCCTGCCCGAATCTGGGCCCGCAGCTCTTCTTTGGTAAACCAGCGGGTCTCAATGCGCTCATCTTCCATTGGGCTTTGCTCGCCAGGAATTAAATCGAACGCCAGAAACAAGTCCATTTTTTCGCCTACATATCCCGGACTCGGCCAGAACGAGATGAGCGGAATCCATCGCTTTGCTTCGTATCCGGTCTCTTCACGCAACTCGCGCTTGGCGGCCTCTAGGGACGACTCACCTGGATCGATCCTTCCAGCCGGCAGTTCCCAAAGCTCTTGAGCCGCAGGCAGACGGAATTGCTTGACTAGCAACACACGGCCGTTTTCGTCTATGGGCATCATCACGGCTGAACCGGGATGCCTCACGATGTAGCGCCTGATGGTAAATCCATTCGGATCCGTCGCCGTTTCGTCCGTCACAGTGAACAGCTTGTTCTTGAGCACCTCGTGTGAGGAAATAATCTCCATGCTCTTACGGTAACGGCGCTGATGTGGTCATCCCAAATCAGCACGGTATGTTAGGGGTCGGAGGCCCTCGAAATGCTCCCCAAGGGAAGCGCCAAGAAAGTTACGATTTACCTGAACCAGGATACACGCGCACATGTCGAACCGCTATGGTCGGTCGTGCTGAATTTCCTGCACTCGCGGCACGTCGCTGGCGCAACGCTGATCTGGGCAGACATGGGTTTCGGCAGCCATGAGCAGATCCATGACGCGCGTTCTGAATATGCCGGAGAGCACCGGCCGGTCCGGATTGAATTCATCGAAACACCGCAGCGCGTGGAGGAACTCATGCCAACCTTGTATGACATGGTCACCGATGGCTTGATCAGCGTGCAGGATATTACCATCGTCAAGTCAACATCAAAGGAGCGAAAGAGAGAGGAGACCCGGCCACAAAGAAAAACGACCAGTGGCCCGGCGAAGCTGGTGCAAATCTATATCGGGGAGTCCGATAAATGGAAGGGTGAGCCGCTTCATGAGGCAATCGTGAAAAGGCTGCGGATGCTGGAGTTTTCCGGCGCTACAGTCCATCGCGGAATCCTCGGCTATGGAGCGAAGGGGCACACCCATAAAGCCGGCCTGTTTCGCCTCTCGCACGATCTCCCCATCATGATTTCCATCGTGGAAATCCCCGAGCGAGTCGAGGAACTGATCGGTATCGTTTCAGAGATGATGCAGGAAGGACTGATCGTTACTTCCGACGTTCAACTGCAGCGCATTGTGAACGAGGTTCCCGAGGAGCCGCCACCGCAGGAGCAGCCAAAGCAGTGAGGGTCGCGTTTCCATTCCCCCTGATTTAAGGAGTCGACGGCAGTTGACTTGTGTTCCAACCGCCTCCCAGAGCCTTGATTAGCTGCACCGTGGCGTCCATGCGGCGCCGTAGCAAATCAACCACACTCCGTTCATTACTGTAGGCGATGCTTTGTGCAGTGATGACCTCCAGATAAGTAACTAAGCCGCCTTTATAACGATTGATAGACAACTGCAGCGAATCTTCAGCCGCCTCGGTCGCTTGTTGCTGCTTCGCTGTCTCCTGTTCCAAAACCCGAAGTGCGGATAAATTATCCTCGACCTCCTGAAAAGCCGTAAGCACTGTCTGACGATAATTGGCTACCGCGGCATCGTAATGAGCCTGCGCCATCTCTACGGCCGCGCGGCGCCGTCCCGCATCGAACACAGTTTCTAGCATCTGGGGTCCAACTGCCCAGAAACGGCTCGGCCAGGCAAACCAATCTACAATACTGCCGGCTTGAAAGCCTCCTGTCGCACTAATCAGCAGTTGCGGGAAGAAAGCCGATTTTGCAATGCCAATCTGCTCATTCGCAGCCGCCATCGCGCGCTCCGCGCTAGCAATATCGGGCCGCCTCTCTAGCAATTCAGACGGCACTCCTAGGGGCACCTCCGGCGGCCTTCCCTTCAACGGCAGAAAGGGTAATACATACTCTTCCGGCGGCTTTCCAATAAGCACCGCAATTGCATGTTGATATTGGCTTCGCGCAACTGCCACATCAATATCCAGGGCCTGTGCACTCTCAAGCTGTGTCTGCGCTTGAGCCACGTCCACTCTTGACGCCACTCCACCTTCATAGCGATTGCGCGTCAGTTCCAATGCCTTTTGATATGCCGCGACTGTGTCATCCAGAAGTTGTTTCTGCGCGTCAAGACTCCGAGCCTCAAAATAGTCAATTGCTAGCTCCGATTGAAGCTCGAGCTTCACATTTTCTAAATCGGCAGCAGAAGCCTGATATTGCTCACGAGCCGAATTGACTGTACGCCGGATGCGGCCCCAAAGGTCCACTTCGTAGGAAAGATCCACCGGGAACGTGAAATCGCCATATTGATAAGCCCTCAAGCCAGTGGGGGAGTTGCCCGAAATGCGGTTTGCGGAAATGCCTGGACTGGCGGAGAGCGTGGGGTAAAGCGCCGCCCGATTAAAGCGCACATTGGCGCGCGCCGCGGTAAAGTTGGCATATGCGGCTTTCAGGGTTTGATTGGCGGATACGACCTGCTCTTCAAGAACATCAAGCTGCGGGTCGTTGAATATTTCCCACCATTTCCCGCGTATCTGACTGTCTCGTGGCTGCGCCGTCTTCCAACCCTGAACCTCCTGATAAGACACTGGCGGCTGTTCACTATAGCTCGGCGCCGCAGGCACAGAGGGCGCCGCATATTTAGGCCCGACCGTACAGCCGGTGAGCAGTACAGTCAGGCAAACCGCAAGTAGACCGGCTCTAGGGCTCATTGCGGAGTTGATCCAAATCACTTGATTGACAATCGGCTGAGGTCAGAAAGGCTCTAAATTCTTTTATACTCGATTTTACGATACGCTAAAGTTTCGAAAATCTCCAGAGCTTCTGTAAGTAAAGTTCGGATACTCAGCTTTTTTGGTCCTCTGCATGCTATGAGCGAAACGGAAGATCACCGCGGGCGCGGGCGGCCACGCGATGCAGCAGCCCGGAAGCGCATCCTTCAAGCTGCTCTTGAACTTTTAGAAAGCCACGCATTTAGTGAGATCACAACCGAAGCGATTGCGGAACGCGCCGGCGCGAGTAAGGCGACCATTTATCGATGGTGGCCGAACAAGGCAGCCGTATTAATCGAGGCTTTGCGAGAAGCAGTCGCACGAGAATCACCTTTTCCGCACACTGGCGAACTGCATCAGGATCTTCGTCTGCAGTTACACAACTTTCTGAAACTGCTGACCGGCCGCCGGGGCCGCATCTTCAAAGCATTCATTGCAGCCGCGCAGAACGACCCGGAAATCGCAAAGACATTTCGCACCACCTGGATTGCGCCGCGCCGGGCAGAGGCGAAAGCTAGCTTAGAGCGATATCGCGGCGGCCAACTGCCTCAGAATGCAGATCTGGAGCTGGTGATGGATGTCTTGTACGGACCCCTCTATTTCCGTTTGCTTGCGGGTCACGGCCCATTATCGCCGGCCTACACAGACGCACTGGCGGATCTTGTTATCCGAGCACTTAGAAAGTAGGCGTAAGATGCCCAAGCACCTCGCCTTGCTGACCAGGTAAGCGCCTGCTTCTCAAAATGAGCTATAGGTTAAAACACGAATACTCCCGCCCAGGATTTTTTGTTATCGTACAAAAACATCTTGTGTGGAGAGAGATCAGCTTGGGACGCAACTGCAGGAATGTGCTCATCATCGAGGATAATCCCGGCGACGTGCGGCTGATACAGGAAGCCCTGCGGAAATTACAACCACCGGCGGCCATACATGTCGCAGAAAACAGCGAACAGGCGCTTGGATTTCTGCTGCGTCAGGGCGCTTTCGCCAGAGCGCCACGGCCCGACTTGATCTTTCTCGATTTCAATTTACCCAAATCCGACTCCCGCGAATTGTTGTGCCGCATTAAACAGAATTCCCACACGCGCCCGATTCCTGTTGCAGTGCTCACGAGCTCGGAAGCGGATCACGATGTCCGCGAGGCCTATGAGCTCCATGCAAACTGCTATTTGCGTAAGCCGGTGGACCTCGATTCTTTCCTCAACATGATCCAGACAGCGGCGCACTTTTGGCTAGAGGTGGCACAAATACCGCAAGAGACGCCGTAGGGAGATCGGGAAAGAAGAACACAACTAGCCGGAAAGGCAGACAAATTTTTCCGATCTGTTATGATGCATCCGCATGCTTCCGCAATCGGCCGGCCCCGCCTATTCCATCGGAGTTGACCTAGGCGGCACAAATCTCCGGGTTGCAGCCATTAAAGAGGACGGCAGCATGCTCGAAAAAGTCGCCGAGCCAATCAGTTACGACAACGGACCGGAAGCCGTCATCGCTACGATTACCGATGTCGTCCGCGCTATCGCGAGTCGCATCGGCAACGGCTCGCTCTGTGGCGTGGGAATCGGTGTTCCGGGCTTTATCAATATGGAAACAGGCACCATCATCGGTTCGGCAAACTTACCCGGATTCGAAGAATTTCCTGTCCGAGACGCGATTCAGCAGCGTCTAGGCACCTCCATCATTCTCGAAAATGACGCCAACGCCGCCGCGCTCGGTGAACTATGGATGGGCGCGGGTAAAAATGTAAAAGATTTGGTTTTGTTGACCCTCGGAACGGGAATCGGAGGCGGCATTGTCGTGGACGGGAAAGTGCTCCACGGTTTTCTGGGTATGGCCGGCGAATTTGGTCATATGACGGTTTTCCCTGACGGCAATCCCTGCGGATGTGGAAACCGCGGATGCCTCGAAAAGCACGCCTCTGCTACTGCCATTGCGGCCATGGGGCGGATGATGCATTTCGGACGCGACACCACCTCCGCGCATGTGGCTGAGCTTGCGCTCGCCGGCAACGAACGGGCCAAACTGGTTTTTGAATCGGTCGGACGCGCCTTGGGAATCGCTTTGGCGAACCTCATCAACATTTTTAATTTCCCGCTTTATCTGCTTACAGGCGGGCCGGTTGCCGCATGGGACCTGTTCGCACCCAGCATGTTCAATGAGATCGAGCAGCGCTCGCTGATTTATGCACGGACCGGTACCCGCATCGAGAGAGCTCAGCTTGGCGCTGACGCCGGACTAATAGGAGCCGCCTATCTGCCCTTCCAAAATAAGGGGAAGTGCTCTCAAGAATTCCTTCCGGGCGGCCGCGGTTCGATTTCATGAAATACTGGCTCGGAATTGACGTAGGTACAGGCGGCTCTCGTGCATTGCTGGTCGATGCAGGAGGACAAGTACGCCATTCGTTTACAGCAGCCCATGAAGACATTTGGATGTCTAAACCGCTCTGGGCTGAACAACATCCGGATGATTGGTGGCGCGCTTCCAAGCAGGCGATTCGCGGCGTTCTGGAGGATTCAGGCATTCCGGGAAGCTCGATAGCCGGCATTGGGCTGTCCGGGCAAATGCATGGCCTGGTCATGCTAGATGACCGGCATCACGTGATCCGCCCGGCGCTGATCTGGTGCGATCAACGTAGCCAGCGCCAGGTAGATTTTATAAACGCGACAGTGGGCCGCGAGACCGTGCTTGCCTGCATCGCCAATCCAGTGCTGACCGGCTTCACACTGCCGAAACTCCTCTGGGTTCGCGAACATGAGCCAGAGAACTTCAAACGCGTTCGCAAAATCCTGCTTCCCAAAGACTATGTGCGCTTCCGGCTCACGGGCGCTTTTGCAACCGATGTATCGGACGCAAGCGGGACCGCTCTGTTTGATGTGGTGCAGCGCAAATGGTCAGTACAGATGATCGAGGCGCTCGGGCTGGATGCCGCTATTCTGCCAGCCGCGCTCGAATCGAATGAAATCAGCGGTAGAGTATCGGAAGCAGCGGCCCAGGAAACCGGCCTTGCTTCAGGAATTCCGGTGGTGGCCGGCGCGGGGGATCAGGCCGCCAGTGCCATTGGGAACGGAATCGTCCAGCCAGGCATGGTCTCCTGCACCATCGGCACCTCGGGAGTCGTCTTTGCATACCTGGAAAAGCCGGCCTACGATGCTGCAGGGCGTGTACACACGTTTTGCCATGCCATTCCCGGCGCTTGGCATGTAATGGGCGTGACGCAGGGTGCGGGTCTCAGCCTGCAATGGTTTCGAAATCGCCTCGTGCCGCAAGCCTCCTATGATGACCTCACACGCGAAGCGGCAGATGCTCCAGAAGGTGCTCACGGTCTGTTCTGGTTGCCCTACCTGATGGGTGAGCGCACACCACACTTAGATGCCAACGCGCGCGGAGCCTGGATCGGCCTGACCGCCAAACACGAGCGCAAAGACCTCGTACGCGCAATTCTGGAGGGCGTCTGCTATAGCCAGAAGGATGGACTCGAGATCATCCGTACGCTCGGCGTATGCCCGTCTACCGTCCGGCTCTCCGGCGGAGGCGCTCGCAGCGCCTTTTGGCAACAGCTATTCGCCGACATCTTCAACTGCCCGGTGGCGCTCCTGGAAACCCAGGAAGGTTCCGCCTATGGAGCAGCTTTGCTGGCGATGATCGGCACCGGCGCATACACCAACGCGGCAGAACTCTGCAGCAAGGTCTTAAAGGAGTCGGTGGTCAGAGGGCCTCACGCAGAGGCTGCAGCTCGATATTTGAAGCGCTACGAAATTTACCGTCAGCTCTACCCCGCCTTGCAATCCACATTTCGGGCTATCTCAGAACTGGATGCCTGACGGCGTCTTCCACTACTGCGACCTCGCACTTCCCGTTCCGGTAGACCGACTATTTACTTATTCGCTTCCGGAGATGGAGCGCACACACGCGCAAGCCGGTTGCCGGGCGGAAGTTCCCTTTGGTCCGCGCAAGCTGATCGGCGTCATCGTGCGCATGCATAACGACGCTCCGTCGCAACCGCTCCGCAATATTCTGCGAATCCTTGATCCGGAGCCTGTGCTCGACCACTCCCTGTTGCAGTTAGGCCGCTGGATCAGCGAATACTACTGCTCGCCGGTTGGAGAAGTTTTTAAAAGCATGCTGCCGCTTGCAGGAGAAATACGGCAAAGTATCCGGTATGCTCTGACAGCCTCTGGCCACGAAGCAGCTCGCCAATTGATCACGGCTTCCCTGGAGGATCCGGCATCTAAGATCCTTTCGTTGCTTGCTGCGCAACCCCGTACCGCTCACTATCTGGCCAAAAGCGTCCCAAACGCGCGCTCGATGGTGAAAGCGCTAATCAAAAAAGGGTGGGTGCTCACCGAAAACGAGATCCAGCAGCGTGATCCGCTGCGTGCTCCTGCAGACCACTTGCAAGTGGGGTTCCTCATCCGGCCGGAGCCGGAAATCAAACTTTCCAAAAGCGAACGGGAACTCCTGGCATTTCTCGAACTCCATCCTGGACCGCACAATCTGGCGCAAATCGCAGCCACGGTGCCGCGGGCCAGCGAGGCGGCTCGTTCACTCGGCCGGCGCGGGCTGATTAAAATCGGGCTAGAATCCATTCAGCCTGCGGCGGGATTCGAGCGGCCCGTCCCGGTGTTAAATAGCCACCAAGCCGCCGCCTATGACGCTATTGCGAGCGCCGTCCGCAAAAAATGCTTTCAAGCTTTCCTGCTTCAAGGCGTTACGGGATCGGGCAAGACAGAAGTCTACCTCCGCAGCATTGAAACCACTCTGGCTGAAGGACGAAACGCCTTGCTTCTGGTGCCGGAAATTGCCCTCACACCGGCAGTTGCCGGCCAATTCTTTCATCGTTTTGGAGACCAGGTAGCCATTTTGCATTCCGCCTTCACTGACTCTGAGCGTGCAGGGCAATGGCGCCGCATTCGCGAGGGTCAGGCGCGCGTCGTCGTGGGAACCAGATCGGGCGTTTTTGCGCCCGTGCAAAATCTCGGGCTGATTGTGGTCGACGAGGAGCATGATGCCAGCTACAAGCAGCAGGAAACACCCCGTTATCATGCCCGCGACGTAGCGCTCGTTCGCGCCAAAGACGCCGGAGCAGTGGTGGTGCTAGGGTCAGCCACCCCCAGCATCGAAACCCGCTGGAACGCCGATTGCGGCAAATACCTGCGTCTCGAGCTGCCCGAGCGCATCGCCCAGCGTCCGCTGCCGCAGGTGCATGTCGTGGACATGAGGACCGAGTTTCTCGAAACAAAAAAGCAAGCCACGTTCTCGAGAAAACTGCTCGAAGAGATGGCGCAGCGCCTCGAACAGCGCGAACAGATTATGCTTTTGCTCAACCGCCGTGGATTTTCGAGTTTCATGATTTGCCGCGCCTGTGGGGAGAGGCTGCAATGTGCCAACTGCTCTGTCGTCCTCACGCATCACCGGCGTGACCGCCGTATGCTCTGCCACTACTGTGGTTACGCGGAAAAGATTCCCTCTCAATGCCCGCAATGCGGGAGTGAATATATTCAGTTCCTCGGAGTAGGCTCAGAGCGCGTGGAAGACGAGCTTCGCCAGCATTTTCCGGGCGCCCACATCGCGCGATTGGATCGTGATACAGCCACCGGCAAAGGCTCATTCGAGCATATTCTGCATCGATTTCGAAACGGCGAAATCGACATCCTCGTCGGCACCCAAATGATCGCCAAGGGCCATGATGTTCCTAACGTAACGTTAGTAGGCGTGGTTTTGGCCGATATTGGCTTGAGCATGCCAGATTTCCGCGCGGCCGAGCGCAGTTTCCAACTCCTTACGCAGGCCGCAGGCCGCGCCGGACGCGGCATGACCCCGGGACGTGTCGTCATCCAAACCCTCAATCCGGATCACTATGCAATCCGTTTCGCCGCCCAGCAAGATTATGAAGGGTTTTACGCCAAAGAAAGCACCTTTAGAAAGTGGCTGCGGTATCCACCCTTTGCCGCCTGTGCCAATGTGCTCGTACGCGCGCCCAAACAAGAAGATGCCCTGCGCATGGCCACACAGCTCGGCTACGAACTCACGCCGCCGCCAGAGGGCTTGCGAGTGATCGGTCCAGCCGAAGCGCCAGTGGCTCGCTTGCGCAGTGAGTTCCGCTATCAGATCCTGTTAAAGGCCGCCCAGCGGCGTACGCTCCGTGAGGCGGTGAACAAGTTGCGCGCCTTTGCGGAGCGCGAAAGCTGGAATGCAACTGCACTGGCGATCGACATCGACCCCATCACGTTGATGTAACGCTAATGCTAGACTCGGTAAAGATAATCTCTTTGCAATCAGCTACCATTCAATCGATTTGGTCCAATCCGGCCAAGGTCGGTTGGAGCTCACGTTGCGGCGGCTGTAGCTCAGTTGGTAGTAGCGCCAGATTGTGGTTCTGGATGTCGTGGGTTCGAATCCCACCAGCCGCCCCACTGTCCTCAAAGTAGCGTGTAGATGGCATCTCCCTGAAAATCTGCACCTGTAAGAAATTGCTGCACCCGTCCACTAATTAGGTGTGCAGCGTGAGCCACTGCTTCTGCCGTCCCTTGCATTGGCAGGCGGCGTTTTTCTGGCGCACTTTATCTTTTTCAAACCTGCCGATCTGGCGCTTCCAAGCGTCGTTTGCGGCGCCGCAATCGTCCTCGCCCTCATCGCCGGTTGCGGCAAAACGGCGCGCTGGGCGCTGACGTGTACTGCTTGCGCGCTCGTGGGAATCTGGGTTCAAGTCGCTCACCGGCAAACCCGAACGCCGCGCTTGAACGCAGAAGATGGCGAAGTCGTTTTACTCTCTGGCTGCATCGTTACCCCGCCGGCTCTCACTGCTGATCGCGAGCAATTCGTCATCGAACTGGCTCCTCAGGCGAAAGCCCGTGTCTCCGTTGGTTTAAAGCCAGCTCAAAGGCTCCAACTTACATATGGAGAGCGCGTGGAACTGCCGGCTAAGATTCGCTACCCGCGTAATTACGAAAATCCCGGCTCCTTCGATTTCGCCGGCTATCTCGCGAGCCAGCACATCTACTGGACGGCGTTTGTATCATCCCCAGCCGCAATCCGTGTCGTAGGCGCCTGCGGCTCGCCCATACTGAAACAGATCTTTCAGGTTCGGAGCTGGGCGCTTGACCGGCTGCGTATTCTCTACCCAAACGATTCACATACAGCCGCCCTTCTTGCAGCTACCCTGATCGGCGAAAC